>ERZ780226.559-NODE-559-length-33166-cov-10.453777_pt1 | contig 33166 bp, 33 predicted proteins | sample MGYA00511165_ERZ780226 | MGnify/ENA primary metagenome ERZ780226 (study PRJEB29588, sample SAMEA2152373) | human gut metagenome | biome: human gut; feature: human-associated habitat; material: faeces | place: Denmark | collected 2008/2010 ...
CAACCGAGCCCTCGACAGAGCCTTCAACAGAACCCTCAACCGAGCCCTCGACAGAACCTTCAACAGAACCCTCAACCGAGCCTTCTGATACAACAAAACCCACAGAGACTACAACAAAGACAACTGTTCCTACAACAGACGATGCAACAACAGTAACAACCACAACAACCACAGTTGCAGGCGGCTCTTCTGCAGACACAGAGAACCCCAGCACAGGTGAGAGCGTTGCAGCGGCAGTTGCAGCAGTTGCAGTTCTCGGCGTAAGTGCAGCAGCAGTAGTTGCTCTTCGCAAAAAAGAAGACTGATTGATTAACGCATAAAATAAAATATCCCACATTCACCGGAATGTGGGATTTTATTTTTTCTAAAACTGTTGATTTATTATTTCGTTATTGATAGAATATACTTAATAAAAAATAAGGAGGAAACTCTGATTATGAAAAAAGGCGCAAAAATAATTTCAGTAGTTCTTTCTGTTGCAATGGTGCTGTCGCTTGTTTGGGCATTTGCCGTGAATTCGCTTGCCGCGGACGCACCTGTGTTTGCAGTGAAAGAAGTCAGCAAAAAGTATAACACCGTAACGGTAGAGGTAGATCTCTTATCAGGCAGCTTTAACGCGCTGGATTTAAACTTCAGATATTCAAGAGGCGTTAAGCTTAAAACAATAGAGCAGGGCAGTGCACTTAAAACATCCGGTGCTATGGCTATGCTGAATCCCAATGCAAATACTTCGGCAGATCAGTCACACGCATCCATGATTGCGATTGGCGGTTATAATCAAAAGGGTCAGATGCTTGTGGCAACTTTCCAGGTTCCTTTTGCTTCGGATTATTCCATAAGCGTTTATGCGACAGATTGCAGAATTACCGTCGGCAATGACAACGTTGAGGTTAAGCCCACCGTTAAAGAAAGCGTATCTTATAAATACGAAAAGCCCACAACGTCAACAACTAAGTCAACTACAACTACAACCACAACAACCAAAGCCCCTAATCAGCCGAAGCCAAATAACCCGGCTAATACTACAAACAAGACGAATAACGGAACAACAATCCGCACAGCGGTTATACCCGGCGGCTCGGTCACCGTAGCAAGCGGCAGCGGCACAACGGCTCAGGGCGACACCACAACATCGTCCGAACCTACCGATGAAAACCTTGACATTGACGAATATTCTTCGGAGAGTGCAGAGTACTCGGCGCTTTCGTCTGCGGTCGGGGCAAACGCAAAGGCGGCAGACAAAATTCAGCTCAAACAGTCTCACAACAAAAAGACTATAATTATTGTTGCGGCCGCTGCTGCGGTTCTTATTGCAGGCGCAGTTGTAGCAATAGTTCTTATAAATAAAAAGAAAAATAACACAACAGATACTTTTTAACGCGTAACCGGTAGCAGCACAAGCCGTTTTCAGATTTATTTCTGTTAAAACGGCTTGTTTTTTTATAAAAAATAAAAATTGTTATTGCAACTTTTTGCCTAATTTGATATTATTAAATATGGATGTTATATGAAGGGAGCATTTAAAATGCTTGATTTGAAATTTTTAAGAGAAAACCCCGATATTGTAAAACAAAATATTAAAAATAAGTTTCAAGATTCCAAACTTTCGCTTGTTGACGAGGTTATAGAGCTTGATAAACAGAGCCGCGCGGCAAAAGGCGAGGCAGACTCACTTCGCGCAGGCAGAAATAAAATATCAAAGCAGATAGGCGCACTCATGGCTCAGGGCAAAAAAGAAGAGGCAGAGCAGGCAAAGGCACAGGTTGCACAAAATGCAAAGAGACTTGCCGAGCTTGAAGCTTTAGAGACAGAGTACAGCGAAAAAATCAACAAAATTATGATGGTTATTCCCAACATAATCGACCCGTCCGTGCCGATAGGCAAAGACGATTCCGAAAATGTTGAGGTTGAAAAATTCGGTGAGCCTTTTGTGCCGGATTTTGAAATTCCTTATCACGTTGATATTATGGAGGCTTTTGACGGCATAGACCTTGACTCTGCAAGACGTGTGGCGGGCAACGGCTTCTATTATCTCATGGGCGACATCGCAAGACTTCATTCGTCAATCATCTCTTATGCGAGAGATTTTATGATAGACAGAGGCTTCACATACTGTGTTCCTCCGTTTATGATTCGCAGCGGAGTTGTAACGGGTGTTATGAGCTTTGCCGAGATGGACGCAATGATGTATAAAATTGAGGGCGAAGACCTCTATCTTATCGGTACAAGTGAACACTCTATGATAGGCAAGTTTACCGATACCATTATTCCCGAAGAAAAATTGCCCCAGACTCTCACAAGCTATTCGCCTTGCTTCCGCAAAGAGAAGGGCGCACACGGCCTTGAAGAGCGCGGAGTATACAGAATACACCAGTTTGAAAAACAGGAAATGATAGTTGTCTGCAAACCCGAAGAGAGCAAAATGTGGTTTGATAAGCTTTGGCAGAATACGGTTGACCTTTTCCGCTCACTCGATATACCCGTCAGAACACTTGAGTGCTGCTCCGGCGACCTTGCGGACCTCAAGGTTAAATCAATAGACGTTGAGGCTTGGTCACCCAGGCAGAAGAAGTATTTTGAAGTCGGCAGCTGCTCAAACCTCGGCGATGCACAGGCTCGCAGATTAAAAATCCGCGTCAACGGCAAAAACGGCAAATATCTTGCCCATACTCTTAATAATACGGTTGTCGCTCCGCCGAGAATGCTTATCGCTTTCCTCGAGAATAACCTCAATGAGGACGGCTCTGTCAGAATTCCCGAAGCTCTCAGACCTTATATGGGCGGCAAAACATTGATAGAAAAGAAAAATTAACAGGAGTGCATTTCTATGAATTTTAATTCCGAGCCCGGTGTCGTTAAACTTCCGCGCGCATCTATGCCGGAGGAGGTAGGGGTAGACTCATCTGTTGTGATGAGCTATGTAAATGAAATAGAAAAAAGAGGATATAAATTTGACAGCTTAATGGTTTTAAGGCACGGCAAAGTTGCGGCTGAATTTGTCTGGAGGCCTTATGATGCCGATATTCCTCACGATATGTATTCTTTCAGCAAAACCATGACCGCAACGGCAATCGGTTTTGCAATAGACGAGGGCTTGCTCTCACTTGATACAAAGATATATTCGTTCTTCCCCGAAAAATATGCTGAACTCAACGGTGCACAAAAAGACTATGCCGATCAAATGAATATTCATTCGCTTCTTACGATGCGTTCGGGCAAAAGAATAAATATGTTTAAAGACACCGCCAAAATGGATTGGACGGAAAATTATATGGGTGCAAAATTCAAATGCGCGCCCTGCACAAAGTGGGATTATGTGAGCGAAAATATATATATGCTTGCAAAAATTCTTACCATAGTTACGGGTCAGTCCTTGACGGAATACCTCACACCGAGGCTTTATGAACCGCTTGAAATGGGCGTGCCGAAGTGGGAGACCGACCCCGAGGGCGTTGAGGCCGGCGGCTGGGGACTTCAGCTCACAACCGAGCAAATGGCAAAATTCTCTTTGCTTTATTTGCAGGGCGGTATCTGGAACGGCAAACGCATATTGCCCGAAAAATGGATAAAAGCCTGCACCAAAAAGCACATTGACCTTGTGCCTTGCATGATACATGACGGCACGGGCTATGGCTATCAGGTATGGCTGAATGACAACCCGAGCTATCTTCGCTTTGACGGACTTTTCGGTCAAATATCGGTAATGTTTAAAGATTATGACGCTTGTGTGGTATTCAACGCGGCAGATACGAGAGAATATGAATACATCAAAATGATTTTTGATTATTTCCCCAAAGCATTCGGCGACGATCTTGTGATGCCGGACGAAAATTATATCTCAAATTTTAAGGCGGAGCTTGAGAGAAAGTCATATGACTGGTCACCCGCAATGCCGAGAAACGAAAAAGCAGAGAGCGAGATTGACGGAAAAAGATACCGCATTAAACCCCGCGATAATGCGAGCGTACTCGGCGTAACGAGCTATTTTATGTGGTCTAAAAAGCCCGGAAAAATGGAATACATCGAGTTTGATTTTTCAAAAGATGTTCCGCAGTTTATCTGGAAAGAGGCTAACAGCCCCGAGAACAGAATGGATATAGGCATGAACGGCGATTTTGCCTATTCAAATGCGATTTTGGCAGATATACCTGTTATCATGGCGTCGCAGGGCAGCTGGCTTAAAGACAATAAATTTAAGCTTAACATTCATCCTCTCGGCAGGTCGCAAAACAGGCAAATGGTGTTTAGCTTTAACGGCAAGAGCATTAAGATAAATTCAAAGGCAAATATGAATGCCGGCGACCTGTTGGTGTTCAGACTGTTTTTTGCCGGCATGAATGTTCCGCCTGCATTAAAGAATGTTATTGGCATTATAATTAAAATCGCAAACGAGATATGGTTTGACCCAAATCTTAAAGGTACGCTTGAATAATATAAGACATCGGGCTGTTTATGCAGCTCGATGTCTTTTTTAATAAAAATTTATGCAAACAATATAGTTTTTTATATTGATTTAGTACATAAACTGTGATATTATCTAAATAGCAAAACTCTTGGAGGAAAAAACTTATGTTATGCTGGATTTTTTTAGGCTTAGGCATCGTCACTACCTGCGTTTTTCTTTATAAGAGAGATTCAAACGGCAGCAGAATGGCATTGCTTCTCAAAACTGCGGCGAGCTTAATGTTTATCACAACGGCGGTTGTTGCGATATATTATAACCGCGGCGATATGCGCTACGGCCTCATGATTGTTATGGGGCTTGTGCTCGGCATGCTCGGCGATATATGGTTAGACCTAAAATGGATATATCCAAACGATATAAAGTATTTTCTTTACGGCGGGTTTATATTCTTTTTGCTCGGGCATTTGTGCTTTACCTCGGCGGTTGTGCTTATAAACGAAATGCCGATAAAAGAATTTTTGCTTTGCCTCATTCCTCCGGTGCTGATTGCGATTGGTGTTCAGCTCTGTGCAAAGCCTTTAAAGCTCGATTTTACAGGATACAAATTTATTTCATCTCTTTACGGCGCGTTTCTTGCGATGACCGTGTCTGTCTCTGCGAGAAGTGCGATAGCCTCCGGCGGCGCAACCTCTCAGGTGGTTATGACAGCCGGCGCGGCACTGTTCTTTTTATCTGATTTTGTGCTCTCCGGTACATACTTCGGTCAGGGCAAAAACTCAAAACCGTATGTTGTGCTAAATCACATTCTTTATTATTCGGGTCAGTTTATGATAGCTATGTCAGTGTTCTTTTGCGGAAAGTGATTTTAAAAACAGTTGATTTTTATTTTTAGCTTTGATATAATAAACAAAAGCTGTTAAATTACGGAGGATTAGGATATGAAAAAGTTAATTGCGATAATTTCTGCTGCTGTTATAGTTGCCGCTATGTTGGTGCCTGCCGCATTTGCCGCACAGACTGTTTACGGTGATGTTACCGGTGACGGCAAAGTTAATTCATCCGATGCACTTATGATTCTTCAGTCAAGTGTCGGTCTTAAAAAACTCAGCAAAAATCAAAAAACAGCTGCCGACGTTGACGGCAACGATAAGGTTAATTCGGCAGACGCGTTGCTTGTGCTTAATTACTCTGTCGGCAACATAGACGTCTTTCCTGTTGAAGAGGGCGGAGAGCCTGCAACAGACCACGACGTTATGTAATACAAAATAAATTAATCAAATCATAAAAGCTATAATTCACTCTCGTCATCTGATGTGAATTATAGCTTTTTCTTTATGATTTATAAATTTTGAGCGAAACAAAAACAGTGACTGTAAAGGTAACGGTGTCTGCAATCGCCATAAAGTATAAAACTCCGTCAAGACCCAACCATATGGGCAGCAAAAGCACAAGCCCGACGCCTAAAACAATTTCTCTCAACAGCGAAAGTCCGGTAGAAAGCCACGGTTTTCCGAGTGCTTGAAAATATATAAACGCTCCCTTGTTTACACAGGCAAAAACGAGTGTGCACAAAAACAGCCTTATGCACTTAACGGCAAACTCGGTATAATATATACTCTCGTTTCGTGCGCCGAATATATTTATCATTTCGTTTGGAAGAAGCTCAAAAATCACCGTTGCAGCAAGCCCGACAATCGCTTCTGCCGCAAACAGTTTTTTCATCAGCTTTTTAACCCTGCCTTTTCTGCCTGCACCTACGTTGTAGCCGACTATCGGAATACAGCCTGCCGAAAGACCTATTGCAATCGAAATTACTATTTGAAAGAATTTCATCACAATGCCGATAACCGCGGTGGGGATTTGAGAGTATTCTTTCATACCGAATACAGGGTCAAGAGAGCTGTATTTTCGGCACATATTAAGTACTGCCGCCATGGTGCAAACAATAGAGATTTGAGATAAAAAGCTTGTCATGCCGAGAGAGAGCATCTCTTTTATTGTGCCGCCTTTTAAAATAAAGCTCTCTTTTTTTAGCGTTACGCTCTTGATTTTAAAAAGATATACAAACGCAAAAACGGCAGATACAATTTGACCTATGACTGTTGCAACTGCGGCTCCCATCATTCCCCATTTAAAAGAGAAAATAAATATCGGGTCAAGAATACAATTGGTTATCGCGCCTGTAAGCAGAGAAATCATGGCATATTTGGGGCTGCCGTCAGAGCGAATAATCGGATTTATTGCCTGGCCGAACATATAAAACGGTACGCCGAGCGCAATATAAAAGAAATATTTCTTTGACATTTTAAAGGTTTCTTCATTAACCGTTGCACCGAAGCAGGTGAGTATCGGCGAAAGAAAAATGAGATAAACTGCCGCAATAATCAAGCTTAGAATTACGGTGAGCATTATCGCGTTGCCGATGCTGCGCTCAGCTTTTTTGTGCTCTCCTGCGCCGAGGCTTATGCTGACCGAGGCACAGCAGCCGTCGCCGATCATTGTGGCGACCGCAAGGGCAATCACCGTCAGCGGAAAGACAACCGAATTTGCCGCGTTGCCGTGTGAACCGAGGTAATCTGCATTTGCTATGAATATTTGGTCCACAATATTATAAAGCGCGCCGACAAGCAAAGAGATGATGCACGGCAGAGCGTATTTTCGCATAAGTTTGCCGATTTTTTCTTCTTCAAGGTATGTGTTTACTTTTTCCATTAAATTTCCTCCGATTTTTCTGCATAAAAAAGCACACGCCGAAGCGTGTGACGAAATTTAATGTTAAACGATACACGCCGGCGCCTGCAATCCGTGTCGTATCAGAATGTTCCGTTCGTGTATCGTGTCTAAAGCAGTTTTTATTATTTTATCATTTTAAAATAAAGCAGTCAATTATTTATATCAACAAAAAATCAGAAAATTTTTTGTGCCCGGCAGTGCAAAAATTAAAAATTATTTTCAAAATCTTTGTACGCTTCAATAACCGAGTTTGCCCAAGCGTCTATATTATAATTTTGTGCCGCAAGAGCCTTATTTTTTTCTTTCAACTCATCATTGTCAAGAAGATTTATTGCTTTTTGTATAGCTTCGCTCAACGACCTTGAATTTTCATTTTCAAACCACAAAATATCAAGATTTTTTTGAGCGTGGCAAAGCTGACCCTCGCAGTCGCTTGCGATAACCGTATTTTTGCAGTATGCCGCCTCAACAATTGCATAGCAAAAGCCCTCACGTCTTGACGCAGAAAGAAATATGTCGCTTATGTCATAATATGCGGCTATATCGTTTCGCGGCGGAACAAGCCTTACCCAATTCGGAATTTCGCCGAATTGATTTATGATTTGCTCTTTTATTTTTTCGAGATTTGACGGAACCGAAATCATAATATAGATATTATATTTTTGCCGAAGCTGAGAAATTGCTTCTAACGCAATGTCTGCTCCCTTTAGGCGATAGTCATATGCCAACATAAAGCAGTTTATGCTGTTATCTTCGGGGAAAACGGATTTTTTATCTATTGGCTCAAACGAATCAAGTCTTTTAAAAAATACCGCATTGTTTATAAATCTGTGTGATAAAAACGGATTGAACTTGCTAATTTCTTCATCTACCGATTTGCTTACGCCGATGGCATGCCAGTTTTTATAAATAAGTTTTGCGGCGATTTTTTTCTTTATTCCGCTTACACCGTAGCGGCTCTCATAATTTTTAACTTTTATTATGCTTTTTGAACCGCAAGCAATTTTTACGCATAAGTCAGTTTCGTTATTTGTGAAATGGGTATGGACAATGCCAATTTCCTGCTCGTTTATAATCTTTTTAAATGATTTTATTTTATCAAAAAATGAGGTACCGTAAACATAAACAGGGGAGTGCTCGGCTAATTTTTCGTACCAGTGATCCTCTCTGTTTTCAATTCTTTGCGGAAAGGCATAAACTATTTTGCTCCCCGTTTCGTTGAGCTTTTGGTTAAGCACTTCAAGCGATTCTATAAAGTTTCCGCGGTACGCCGCTGCGTAATCACATATATGCAGTATATTCATAAAAAACACCCCAAAAAATTATATCATAACATTCGGATGTTTTCAATAAAGGATTTAAGCCCTTGAAATCCTATAAACCTTGTGGTATAATAGGAAAAAGAGGTGAACATTATGATGGTATCAACAAAAGGCAGATATGCTTTGAGAATTATGGTTGACCTTGCCGGCAGAGCGAGCGAAGGTTATGTTTCACTCAAAAGCATCGCTTCAAGGCAGGGAATATCGGAAAAATATATGGAGAGCATTGTTTCTATGCTCGTTAAAAACGGATTTGTTGAGGGCTTGCGCGGCAAAGGCGGCGGATATAAGCTCACAAGACCGGCAGATACCTACACGGTTGGCAGTATTTTAAGAGTAACAGAGGGCAGCCTTGCTCCCGTAGCTTGCCTTGAAAGCTCTGCCAACAAATGCGAGCGTGCAGAGCAGTGCACAACGCTGCCTGTGTGGAAAAAGCTTGATGAGATTATAAATGATTATCTTGAAAGTGTTAATCTTGCAGACCTTGCAGGCTGCCCCGACAGCGGCGATAACTACGTTATATAAAAATTTTTTAAAAAATTTCATAAAACCTATTGACAAGGTATGATTTATAGAGTATAATCCCAATAAACCCACAGGATAGATAGGTTGATGATTATGAAAAAATATTTTGAAAAGCTTTTAAGAGCAAATTTTCGTTTCGGACGAATGTGATTTGGTAATATTCTAAACAAACATTTTTTAATATTATCAAAATTCATTTAAAGAGAGGAAAATTATAATGTCAAACAAAAATTATAAATTTGAAACATTACAGCTTCACGTAGGTCAGGAACAGCCCGACCCCGCAACAGATGCAAGAGCGGTTCCGATATATCAAACAACTTCTTACGTTTTTCGCAACTCGGCTCATGCTGCGGCACGTTTCGGCCTTGCAGACGCAGGCAATATTTACGGCCGTCTTACAAACTCCACACAGGATGTTCTTGAAAAAAGACTTGCCGCACTTGAGGGCGGCGTAGCGGCTCTTGCGGTTTCATCGGGCGCGGCTGCGATAGATTACACAATTCAGGCACTTGCGGGCGCAGGCGAGCATATAGTGGCTCAAAAGACCATTTACGGCGGCAGCTTCAACCTGCTTGCACACACTCTTCCTCACTATGGCATAACAACAACATTTGTTAACGCTCATGACATTAACGAGGTTGAGTCGGCAATTCAGCCCAACACCAAGGCTATATACCTTGAAACCCTCGGCAACCCCAACAGCGATATTCCCGATATCGACGCTATTGCAGAGATTGCTCATAAACACGGTTTGCCCCTTGTAATAGACAACACTTTCGGCACACCTTATCTCATCAGACCAATTGAGCACGGCGCAGATATTGTTGTTCATTCGGCAACTAAGTTTATCGGCGGCCACGGCACAACCCTCGGCGGCATAATCGTTGATTCCGGCAAATTTGACTGGGCTGCAAGCGGCAAATATCCGGCAATCTCGGAGCCGAACCCCAGCTATCACGGCGTTTCGTTCACACAGGCGGCAGGTTCTGCGGCATTTGTAACATATATAAGAGCAATTCTTCTTCGTGATACAGGCGCAACGATTTCTCCGTTCAACGCATTCCTCCTTTTGCAGGGTGTTGAAACTCTTTCTCTTCGTCTTGACCGTCATGTTGAGAACACCAAAAAGGTTGTTGAATATCTTTCAAAGCATCCGCTTGTAGAAAAGGTAAATCACCCCTCGCTTCCCGAGCATCCCGACCATGCTCTTTATGAGAAGTATTTCCCCAACGGCGGCGCAAGCATATTCACTTTTGAGATAAAGGGCGGTCAGAAAGAGGCGCATAAGTTTATTGATAACCTCACTCTTTTCTCGCTCCTTGCAAACGTTGCAGACGTTAAGAGCCTTGTTATTCACCCGGCAACAACAACTCACTCACAGCTTACGGAAGAGGAGCTTCTTGACCAGGGAATTAAGCAGAATACAATAAGACTTTCTATCGGCACAGAAAACATTGATGATATTATCGCAGACCTTGAAGACGGTTTTGCGGCAGTGAAAGAAGGCTAAGCTTTATGTCAAAAATATATACATCGGCAGATGAGCTTATAGGTTCAACCCCGTTGCTCGAACTCAAAGGCGTTGAAAAAGCTCTCTCGCTCAAAGCAAAAATATTTGCAAAGCTTGAGTATTTTAATCCCTCGGGCTCTGTAAAAGACAGAATTGCAAAAGCAATGATAGACGACGCAGAAAAAAGAGGCGTATTAAAGCCCGGTTCTGTAATAATCGAGCCGACTTCGGGCAACACGGGCATAGGTCTTGCCGCGGTTGCCGCAATGAGAGGTTACAGAATAATAATCGTAATGCCGGAGACGATGTCTGTTGAAAGACGTCAGCTTATGAAAGCCTACGGTGCGGAGCTTGTGCTCACACCCGGTGCAAAGGGAATGAAGGGAGCAATAGAGGAGGCAGAAAGACTTGCCGCAGAAACTCCCGACAGCTTTATTCCAGGTCAGTTCACCAACCCCGCAAACCCGGCGGCGCATAAGGCAACAACGGGTCCCGAGATTTGGAACGACACCGACGGCAGCGTAGACATTTTTGTAGCAGGCGTCGGCACGGGCGGAACGCTCAGCGGAACAGGCGAATATCTTAAAGAGAAAAAACCGTCTGTTAAGGTTGTTGCCGTTGAGCCGGCTACATCTGCGGTACTCTCAACAGGCAAGGCAGGTAGTCATAAAATTCAGGGTATAGGCGCAGGCTTTGTTCCCAAAGTGCTCAATACAGAGGTTTATGACGAGATAATCGCCGTTTCAAACGAAGACGCTTTTGACTACGGCAGACTTGTGGGCAAAAAAGAGGGCGTTCTTGTAGGTATATCGGCAGGTGCGGCACTCAAAGCGGCTGTTGAGCTTGCTCAAAGGGCAGAGAATGAGGGCAAAAACATCGTTGTAATCTTCCCCGATACAGGCGACCGTTATCTTTCAACTGCTTTGTTTGAGGCATAATTTTTAAAATTTAAGGGTCTGTGCGACAGACCCTTTTTTATTTGGATGTGATGGTTTATGAAAAGCAAGGTTCTTGTTGCAATGAGCGGGGGAGTGGACAGCTCCGCAGCCGCCGCGCTTCTAAGCGACAAAGGCTATGAGTGCATCGGAGTGACGATGAAGCTTTATGACAACGAGGATGTGGGAGTATCAAGAGAGAAAACCTGCTGTTCTCTTTCCGATACGGAAGACGCGCGCAGTGTTGCGGCAGAACTCGGCATGAGGTATTACGTTCTGAATTTTAAAGATTATTTTAAAAGCGCGGTATGCGACAAATTTATTTCTGCATACGAAAACGGCTTGACCCCGAACCCCTGCATAGACTGCAACAAATATTTAAAATTTGACGGCCTATATAAAAAAGCAGAGATGCTGGAGTGTGATTATATCGCAACGGGGCACTATGCGCGGATAGAAAAAGATTCTCAAAGCGGCAGATACAAGCTGAAAAAAGCGGTAAATAAAAACAAAGACCAAAGCTATGTGCTTTATTTTTTAACTCAGGAGCAATTGAAGCACACGCTTTTTCCGCTCGGCGAGTTTGATGATAAATCGCAGGTTCGTTCTTTTGCCGAAAAACACGACCTTGTAAATTCGCAGAAGCATGAGAGCCAGGATATTTGTTTTGTACCGGACGGCGACTATGCCGCATTTATCAAAAGAACCACGGGTAAAGATTATCCGTGCGGCAAATTTGTTGACGAAAGCGGAAAAATCCTCGGTGAGCACAAGGGCATAATCCGCTATACCATAGGTCAGCGCAAGGGTCTGGGGCTCGCTTTGCCGGAGCCCATGTACGTTAAAGAAAAAAATGCCGAAAACAATACTGTCACGCTCGCGGTGAAAAAAGATATGAAAATAAAAAGCCTTATCGCAAAGGATTTTAACTGGCTTTCTTGCCCCGAACCTCACAAAGCCATAAAGGTGAATGTCAAAACAAGATACCGAGCAAGAGAAGTGCCTGCCGTGGCTGAAGCTCTGCCGGACGGCAGTGTTTTAATAACCTTTGATGAGCCGTCGGAGCCTGCTGCGCCCGGTCAGGCGGCAGTGCTTTATGACGGCGAATATGTCATAGGCGGCGGAACGATAGTTAAAACTTTATAAAAGCCGATGTCGAGCGAAACGCTAAAAAAATAAAGCTATAATTCACAAACGGTAAATATGCCGATGTGAATTATAGCTTTTTTGCATTTAAAAATATTTGTGCTTTTTTATTTTAATTCTTTTATCATTTGGCGGTATTCGAGCATTTCAAAGCCCAAGGACGCATAAAGTTTTTTAGCTTTGACGTTATCATCCTCAACTTCAAGTCTGAGCCTTGCACATTGCGGTTCAATGTTATTTTTTATAAATGCAAATGCCTCTTTGCCAAGACCTTTGGAGCGAAATTGCGGCAAGATAAAAATTTCTTCAATCCATGCCGTTTTGCCGCCCGCCTCCTGAGAAAATGTATATGCCAAAAGCATATAGCCTGCGGTTTCTCCGTCCTTTTCGATTATAAAGCATTCGGTGTAATCACCGGAACGCATCAGTTCCTGCCACGTCAGCTCAAAATTTTCAGAGTCGATTCGGTGCATTACGGCGTCGCTTTTATAAAATTCGTCCGTAAGCTTTAAATAGAGTTCCTTGTCGCTTGGCGTAATTTTTCTTATCATTTTGTTCCCTCCGATTGTTCATTTTTTTGAAAAAGCTTTCTGAGCGGCAATGAGTCTTTAAACTCAAATTTTTTCTCTAAAAATTTGCTTATCATTCCGATAATTTTTCCGTTTATCAGAGCGCAGATAACCGTGCCGATGTTTACGCCCTCAAATTTAAAAAGTCCGAAAAAGCAGAAAGACATAATTATTGATATAACGCAGCTCACACAGTCATAGCCTGTTTTGAATTTGTTTATATCTTTATGCGTTTTTGCAGAAATCTCTTTAACAAAAAGCTCGTATGCTTCGGGCGGAATGTATGTGTGAAAAAATAGCGAAACTCCGAGCGATACCAGCGGCAGACCGATAACAAAAAACACTATTCTGACCGCAATTTTTTCGCAAGGAATGAACGATAGCGTCCAAAGGCTCAAATCAAGAGACAGACCGTAAAATACAGCTGTGAAAAATGAGAAGAGATACGATACTTTAAACTTTTTCATAACTATGCACAGCACAATTAAGAGAAAAGCCTGGAGCATATATTCCGCAACGCCGAAAGTTATAAAGCTCCAATATTGCGAAAGCTTCAGGTGCAAAAGATACGCGGGTGCCACAACCATAGACACTCCGAAATTTGCCTTTGTCATCATTGCCGTGCCGAATGCGAGTATCAGCGTTGCCAAAACGTACGCAAGCTCGGCAGAAAATTTTTTCTTCTTCATTTTATCACATCCAAAAATAAAGCCCTTGTCGGTTTATTACAGAAACCGGCAAAGGTAGCTACATTTATATTATATATCGTATGCTCTAAAAGTCAAGAAGAATATTAAGCGATGTTTGAAGCAAAATAAAACAGGCGAAATTATCGCTGCAAAATTTTTAACGGAGGGTTATTATGTCACCTAAAGAATTGCTTTATATCGAAGACGCACTCGGACACGAAAAACAGATGCAGACCGCATGCTCGGACTTTGCCTCGCAGATAAAGGACCCTGAACTCAAAAGCTTTGTTCAGGAACTTTGCACAAAACACTCACAAAGCTTTGAACGTTTTTACGGTTTGCTGAAATAACGGAGGAGGATTATTTATGGATGATAAAACAATAATGGACAATATACTTTCGGTCACAAAAGGCGCATGCGACCTTATGATGCACGGTGCAATAGAGTCGTCAACGCCCGATGTTCACATGGCTTTCACGCAGTGCTTTAACGACACGCTCGGTATGCAGAATGAAATATATTCAAAAATGTCGCAAAAAGGCTGGTACCCAACGCAGCAGGCGGAACAGCAGAAGATTGACGCCGCTAAGCAAAAATTTTCAAACAAATAAAAAGTAAGCAGGCAATGACGGTTGCCTGCTTTTTTAACGCCCCATTTCCTATTGACAAAGTAGGTTTAAGTTTGATATAATTAAACGCAGAAGGGAATGGTTCGCATGTCAAAAAACATTACAAGAGACGAGGCATGGGCTCTTTTAAATGAATATAATAAAGACCGTTTTCACCTGAAGCACGCCCTGACCGTTGAGGGCGTTATGCGTTATTTTGCAGAGAAATTAGGCTACGGTGACGAGGTCGATTTTTGGGGAATTGTCGGGCTTTTGCATGACCTTGATTTTGAGATGTACCCTGAGAGCCACTGCATTAAATCACAAGAAATTATGCGCGAAAAAGGGCTTGATGAAAGACTTATTCATGCCACAGCAAGCCACGGCTACGCTTTGACGGTTGATATTAAGCCCGAGCATGAGATGGAGAAGGTTCTCTATGCCGTTGACGAGCTGACGGGGCTTATAGGCGCGGCCGCTCTTATGCGCCCGTCAAAAAGCGTGAGTGATTTGGAGCTTAAATCCGTAAAGAAAAAATATAAAAGCAAAGGTTTTGCCGCAGGCTGTTCAAGAGAGGTTATTGAGCGCGGTGCAGAGATGCTCGGCTGGGATCTGGACACGCTTATAAGCGAAACAATACTTGCAATGAGGCAATGCGAAGAGATATATGAAAACTTTTAAAAGTCTGCCCATAAAATTAAAAGAAGAGAAAAACCTTAGTGACGAAGAGCTTTTAAAGCTCCTCTCAACAAACGAATACGACAGCGAGCTTCATACTCTGGCGGATGAAGTCCGCCGCGAAATTTACGGCGAAGACGTTTATATAAGAGGGCTTATAGAAATATCAAATTACTGCAAGAATGACTGCTATTATTGCGGAATACGCCGCGGCAATAAAAGTGCCGTTCGCTATCGTCTTACAAAAGACGATATTCTTGCCTGCTGTGAAGAGGGCTATAAGCTCGGTTTTCGCACCTTTGTTATGCAGGGCGGCGAGGACCCGTATTATACAGATGACGTTATGTGCGGCATCGTCTCGGCGGTAAGAGAGCGTTACAGCGATTGTGCGATTACTCTCTCACTCGGCGAGAGGAGCTATGAAAGCTACCTCGCGCTTTATAATGCGGGCGCAAACAGATACCTTTTGAGGCATGAGACCGCAAACGCCGAGCATTACGGCAAGCTTCACCCGCAGTCCATGAACCTTCAAAACCGCAAAGATTGTCTCTTTAATTTAAAAGAGATAGGCTATCAGGTCGGCTCGGGATTTATGGTCGGTTCGCCGTATCAGACAACAGAGAATTTAGTGGAGGATTTGCGCTTTTTGCAAAAACTCAGCCCCGATATGATAGGCATAGGTCCATATGTCACTCACGCGCAAACACCTTTTGCATCTTTTGAAAACGGAAGTGTTGAGCTTACTCTGCGGCTGCTGTCTGTGCTGAGGCTCATGTTCCCTTATGTGCTTTTGCCGTCTACCACCGCACTCGGAACACTGCATCCGCAGGGGAGAGAGCTGGGTCTTAAAGCCGGGGCGAATGTTGTTATGCCGAATCTCTCACCCGTAAAGGTCAGAAAGCTTTATGAGCTTTATGAGAATAAAATATGCACCGGCGAAGAAGCGGCACAGTGCCGCGGCTGCCTTGAGAAAAGGGTAGAGGCGGCAGGATATAAAATCGTTACCGACATCGGCAATGTGAAAAGATAAAAACGGGTCGGAAATTTCCACTATTTTTTCTATTTCCGGTGATAATTTTAATTGATATGGTGTGTATTATATATTCGTTGGTATTTATTGTTTCTCATATCTCAATTATACCGCAAAAACGACTGCAAGCATACCTTTTTCGGTTACTTGCAGTCGTTCTTTTTGGCTGTTTTTTATGCTTTAAATTAGCTGTATTGGTCAACCGTGTGCGTCAAAAGTCCGCATTGTATTACATACTGCACATCCGCATCTGTGACAGTGCCTGTGAAGTCAACGTCCGCCGCGGCAATCTGAACTGCCGAGAGCTTTTCTGAGTCAAGCTGCCTTTGAACAACAGCGGCTATATATATCGAATCTCTTGCGTCAATATATCCGTCACCGTCAACATCGCCGTAGATAAGAACGCTTACGGTGTCGATTATCTGTGTTCCGTCAGAGTTATAAAGGTTTATTTTGCAGCCTGTGCCGACCTTGTCTTTGCCGGAGAGGACGTTGCCGTTCGAATCACAAACCTCGATTTTATCGGTATTGATAAATGAAGATTTAAAATATTCGGCAGTGTCTTTGCTCATATCAACGCCGCTGATATAGTCTTTGTCGCGGTCGATTTTCAAAGTTGAAGACTCTTTTGTTACAAGAAGATTCAAGTCAACCGTGCCGTCCGGCAATATATAAAAGCCTTCATCCGTTATGGCAAATGATGAGTAATGATAGCTTACCGCTTTGCCCGTCAATATCGGCATGCCTTTGTAATAAGACGGTGCGGTGAGATATATTACCGATGCTGTGACGGGTGATGTTTCGGGTACTGCTGCGTCGTCAGAGAGAAGTATGGCAGATTTTTTATCCGCAAGATTCAGCACCGTGCCGGAAGCTAAATAAACATCGTTGTCGTCGGTTATCGTAACGAAGCTGTTTTGTGTTGCCACAACCTCTTGTGCTTTGTAATATTCATATACGTTTGCGGCTCTTACGAGCGAACCCGCCGAATAAATCGCAGAACCGTGACCGCCGTTTTTAACGGTGTTGCCCGTTATTGTTCCGCCGTAAAGGGTGACCTCACCTGTGTAAGCGACGTTTATTGCTCCGCCGTTTGCCGCAATATTGTTTCTGATTGTGCCGCCGTACATGTGCATTGTGCCGCCGACAATTATTGTGCCGGAAGAAACGGAGTTGCCGTTTTCGATTATAACATCGTTATAGGTGAAAAGTGTTCCGCCTTTTTTGACATTTATAATTGCAGTGCCTGCCGCACCGTTGTAGGTATATCCGCCGTCAAGGTGGTATTCGCCGCCTATCGAGTCTTGAGAAAGTTCTTCTTCGGGAGCGTCGTCGGGCGAAACGTCAACGCCGGGTGTCTCCATATTTGTGTATCCGAGAGAGAGTGTACCCCCGTCCTCAACCTCAAACATAGTTCCGCTGAAGCTGCCGCCTCTCATGGATGTAAAGGTCTGGTCTGTTTCGCTGAGGATTGTAACATCGCCGACCACCTTAATCGTTTCGTCTATGGTGTTGTCGGCAGTTACCGTGATAATTCCCGATTCACCTGCCGCAACCGCCGCGACTGCCTGGGCAACGGATACATAATCAACCGAGTATGCGCCGAATTTGCTCAAAGAAGCAACCGGAACGATTTCGGTGTCCATAAGATAACCGCTTGAGTTTACGTTCCATTTTGATGAACCTTTGGGCGTTATCTCAAATTTCTTGTAGCTGACGCCCATTGATGAACCGCTGAGTACAACCGTTGAAGTCGAGTATGTGCTCGGCGTTATTGTTGCCGCAGTGCCGGGGGAGGAGAGAGTACCCACAACGGATATTGTTTTATTTTTTGCAAGGTAAACGTCGTTGTTTGTTATTGCCGCAGAGCCCGACATATTAAGCGTACCGTAGACTGTTATGCCGAATCCGTCGCCGACGTTGTTGTAAACGTAGTTGTCGCTTATCGTTCCGCCTGTCATGTTGACCGTGCCTGCCGCAGCTATCGCAACAGCTCCGCCGCCGCCTGCCGTTGCAGAAGCACCGCGTTTGTTATAAGCAAAGTTTTTGCTCAGTGTGCCGCCGGAGATATTCACTGCACCGGAGTTTACATATATCGCGCCGCCTGTGTTTGATGAGTTCTCCGAGATGCTCGCTTCGTCAGAAATATTGACTTCGGCATCGTTGCCTATGTTATAAACCGCACCGCCGAGCGTTTTGCCGTAGTTGCCTTTTACTTCGCCGCCGCTTATGTTTACCGTGCCGTAGTTGTTATATATCGCGCCGCCTTTAAGGCTTGAGGTGTTTTGGCTTAAATATCCGCCGCTCATGTTCACCGTGCCCATGTTGTTATATATTGCGCCGCCGTCTGCCGACGAAGTGTTAGACTCTATTTTGCCGCCGTGTATGGTTACTGTGGCACCGGAGTCTATATAAACTGCCGAGCCTTTGGCTGTGGTGCTGTTGTTTCTGAGCGAAAAGCCCGCATAGGTGTTGAGAACAGCGTTTTCGCCCAAAGTTATAAACGAGGCCGTTGACTGAACCTTCTGTCCGTTGCCGTCAATATAAAGAAGTGTGTCGCTGTCGAGTCCGTTCTTTGAGTCGCCGAGCGTGAGGGTGCCCGTTACATTAAACATTGTGCCTTTAAAAGACGCGCCGCGAAGAATTGTTCTTTCAATTCCCTCACCGTGTATCGTTATTTTGCCGGGGATATTTACTGTGGAATTTACCGTTATATTTCTTACGGGGATTATAGTCGCGTCATTTGTACCGACTGCCGAAACAGCAGAGTCAAAATCCGGATAATATGTTTCTGCCTGACCGTTGATTTTTACTTTAAGATTGTAATCTGACTTAACTATTCTTACGCTGTCAAGCGAATCGGTGCGTGCTTTTTCATAGTTCGCGCCGTAAAGCTCCATTATCTGAGGATAGTAGCGGAAATAACTGTCGTCACCTCTGTTAGACCAAATGCCCGATTGAAGGCCGAGACGGGATGATGCCGTTGAACCTGTCATTTCATCTGTTGCTTTTGGGGTAGCTCCGTTGGCATTATTCATAACGCTGCCCTCTATCGACGAGTCATAATAGCAGGTGTCAATGGTGCATGTTCCGTTATTATAGCCTATAAAGTTATTTACGTTGCCGTTCACCGCATTTTTAGTGTTGACAACGCCGCGGTTGTAGCTGTATCTGACGGTTCCCGAAGAGTTGAAGCCAACAAGACCGCCGATATAAAATCCGCCGAGAATTTCACCCGCATTGTAGCAGTTATATATTCCGTCGCCGGAGTTGTAGCCGACGATACCGCCGAAATAGTTTGCCCCTGCCGCGCCGGTGACATATCCGTTATTAAAGCATTGCTTAATTTTGGCTCTTGTGTTGTAGCCGGCTATGCCGCCGACCTGCGAGCCTGTTTCGGAGTCGCAGTAAACCTCGCCGACATTGTAGCTGTTTTGTATTGTGCCGGTGTTGTAACCCACAACGCCGCCTGTTGCTTTAACGCCGCGCACCGTGCCGGAGTTGCAGGATAATGAAACGATGCCTTTGTTATATCCCGCAACAGCACCTGTGTTTTCCGTGCCTGTTATAAGTCCGTCTATAACAACGGTTTCTGTTACTGTTCCGTTTTCGCCTACATAGCCGAAAAGGCCCTGATTTGTTGTGCCGTTTGTATAAACGCCTGCAATGTTGTAGCCGCCGCCTATAAATATGCCGTTAAAAGGTGCGCTTGCAGAGCCTATCGGCGTCCATACATTGGTGTCCTCGGAGTTTTCTTTTATAAATATATTTAGAAGAATATTGTCTGTTACTCTTGCCTTTGCCGCAGTGTTTTGCTGGACACCCGCAAGCTTGCCGTTTACAAGCGCGGCGAACCATGCAAGCTCGTCTGCCGTGCCTAAAAGGTAGTATCCTGCGGAATCGGTCTGCGGCTTTTTCTTTCCGCCTGCCCAAACTGCGGTTTCAAGGCTCCACGCAAGCACAGGGTAGCTGTTGTTTATAACCATGTAGTCATATGTATAAGAGCTTCCGTTTTCGTTAAGCTCGCGCACAAAGCTGAACTTTTTCATCTCGTCAAGAGTTCTTGCCACGGCGTTCGCGTCGCTCGTGTGGGTAGAGGGCTGATGATAATAGCAGTTGTAATATATTCCGCTGAGGCTGTAGCCCGCAACTGCGGCGATATATTCCGCATCGCCGATTGTAGAGGTAACGGGGGCTATAACATAACAACCCTGAATTGTAGAGAAAGTGTTGCTGCCGACTATTCCGCCTACTCTTTTAGGTCCCGTAACGCTGCCGAGGAAGTAGCAGTTCTCAACAGAACCCGCAGAGATTATTCCGCAAATGCCGCCTGCGTTGCCTGCGAGAGAGGCACGGCTTGTGACCGCCGCTTTTGAGTAACATTCCGATACTTTTGAGTTGACATTTGCATAGCCGAGAATACCGCCGACTCTTATCACACCCGAAACCGAGCCTTCGCTGTAACACTGCTCAACAACCGAATAATTAAAGGCATATCCGCAAATGCCGCCCACGCTGTTGTTTGCGCCGTTGACGGTGCCCGAAAACGAGCAGCCGGATATAATCGCATAGTGAATATATCCCGCGATGCCGCCGACGTTCTGACCGCCTGAAACGCTTGCGTTCGTAACCTTGAGGTTATATATCATCTTCACAGGCTCGGCAACAAAAATTGTTTCGCCCGTATTATCGTTGTCGTCAACATTCGGCTTGTCTGCATAAACATAGCCGAAAAGACCGGAGTAATCATTGCTTCCGTCAACAAAAAGACCGCTGATTGTAAATCCGTTGCCGTCAAATTCACCTTTAAAAGGAGAGCTTTCTGTTCCGATAGGGGTCCAGACATGCTCTTTAGAGCCTTCTTCGTTGAGCGAAATATCGGCAGTCAGCTTTGCCTTTATAGATGAACTGCCGGAGTTGACCTGCGAAGCAAACCATGCAAGGTTTTCTGCAGATGCAATTTGATAATATCCGCCCGAGAGCGAGGGCACTGCCGTGCCGCCGTTCCAAACTCCGCCGGCTGCCAGAACGGACAGTACGGGCTGGGTGAATGTCAGTAGCATACAAAGCGCAATAATCAGCGAAAGTACCTTCTTTTTCATACAATATCTTCCTTCCTCTAAAGACGGGTAAACTACCCCCACTTATACATATACAATTATAACTTATTTTAAACTCAAAGTACAGTGCCGAAAACATAAAAATATCCGTGTGTTATTTAGTAATCATGACAAAGAAATCCGCTTTTGCGGCACAGTTTGGGCACACCGACCTACGGGGTGAAATATCACGACATGATGTTGTTCTCGGTGAGGCACTGCGTAGGGCGGCATACCCTCATGCCGCCGATTGCTCAAAATCTTCGTCTCGGTGAAATTGAGCTCCTCCGCCCTCGGCGCAAAACGCCGAAGCCGCCTCCCTAAATCAGAGGAGATGTGTGCGCCGCTTTTTATTTGGGCGAAAGCTTAACGACGGTGTGCGGTCACACTGCCCTACAAGATTCCGTTCCTCGCCCTCGTGCCGCCGATTGCCGCGAAAAGCAAAACAGCCTCCCCGCGTTTTGGGGAGGCTGAATCGGTTGCGTTACTGTTTGGCTTTTCTTTCTTCATGCAGGTTTTTTATAGCCTTTTTAAATTGAAAGGCGAATATAATCGCGGTGCAGCTAACGGCAATAACATCCGCAACGGGTTCTGCCGTATAAACCGCCGTAGTGCCGTCCGAGATTATATGCGGCATAATATAAATCAGCGGAATAAGAAGCACGAATTTTCTCAATACCGCTATTGATATTGAAGAAATGGCATTGCCTATGGATACCAAGGTCATTTGGCAGGCTATTTGTATGCCGAACATAAAAAGTACGGCACAATAAATTCTCAACGCATGTGCGGTGAAGTCAATGAGCGCGGCGTCTGACGAAAACATTTTAGCAAAAAGATCAGGGAAGAGCATTATAAATCCCCACAAAATGCAGGAGTAGGTAAGGCTCACCGTCAGAAGAAGCTTAAATGTCTTTTTTACGCGTTCGCTGCTTTGCGCACCGTAGTTATAACTGATTATAGGCTGTGCGCCCTGTGCAATGCCCTGGAGCGGCAGCATTGCAAACTGCATAACGCTCGAGAGTATTGTCATTGCCCCTACCGCGAGATCCCCGCCGTATTTTAAAAGCGATGAATTAAAGCAGACCGATATAATACTTTCGCTGGATTGCATAACAAACGCCGAAAGTCCGAGTGCGAGGCAGGGGAGTATAAGCTTGAAGTTTATTTTCAAATTTTCTTTTTTTAGCTTCAGCACCGTTCTTTTGCCTGCAAGAAAGTTGATTACCCATATGCAGGAGATTCCTTGTGAAATGACGGTTGCAAGTGCCGCGCCGCGCACGCCCATTTTAAAGCCGAAAATAAACAGAGGGTCAAGCGCAATGTTCGCAACCGCGCCTATCAAAACGGTTATCATGCCGAAGTTTGCAAAGCCCTGCGCGGTAATAAATGCGTTCATACCGAGAGTGAGCTGAACAAACAGCGTGCCGATGGCGTATATGTTCATGTATTCGGCGGCATAGTCTATTGTGTTTTCGCTCGCTCCGAATGCCAAAAGCAGGTCTCTGTTCCAAATCAGCAAAACGGCGGTCAAAACGGCCGAAATGAATATTTGCAGAGTGAAACAGCCTCCGAGAATTTTTTCTGCCGAGTCGTTATCGCCCTTGCCCATAAATATTGAGGCGCGCGGCGCACCGCCGGAGCCTATAAATGCGGCGAAAGCGGAGATTATCAAAATGACGGGCATACATACCCCTACGCCCGTCAGGGCAAGACTGCCCTCATTCGGAATATGTCCAATATAAATTCTGTCAACAATATTATAGAGCATATTGACAATTTGAGCTATGACGGTCGGCACGGCGAGCTTAAAAAGGAGCTTACCTATCGGCTCGGTGCCGAGAAATTTTTTATCCTGCTGCATATTTATGACCTCTTTTTTGTCAGTTCATTCAAATTTTTCTCAAAGACCTCAAAGCAGTGAAGACAGCAGTTGATTTCGTCTTCGCTTAACCCGGCGGTCATTTTGTTTATAAATTCCGTTTGCAGTTTTCGCCCCGTCTCTATTGCAGAAAGGCTTTTTTCTGTGCAGACGAGTCTGCATTTTCGGCGGTCGCCGTCAACGCTTTGGCGTTCGATATAGCCTTGTTTCACAAGGTTTTCAATGTGAAAAGATACTATACCCGGTTTTAGATGCCTGTATTTACATATGTCTTTTGCGGTGTCATAACCGGGGTTGTTTGCAAGGAACATCAGTATATCCGCGGCTGTTTGCGGCATGTCTATCTCTTCGCACATTGGTGCCATGACGGCGGAGTAAGCCTCGGCAAAGTGGCGCGAATGTGTGTATACCTTTGCGGCGGTTATCATCTTATCACTTCCTATATATTTCAATTTTGAACATTCTAATTTTATAATAATTATTTTTGCTTGTCAAGCTTTATTTTGCCGTGGTATAATTATTATGGTTTGTCGGCAATGCCGCAGCGGGAGGAAGACTATGAGAAGAAAAGACAGAGAAATAACATCGTTTTTTGATATTGCAGATATAATCGGCAGATGCGACACCGTGCGCCTTGCGCTTAACGGAGAGGAATATCCGTACGTCGTTCCGCTGTCTTTCGGCTATGAGAGAGAAAACGATAAAATAAATATTTATTTTCACTCTGCCTCGGCGGGTGAAAAAATTGACAGAATAAACCGCGACAACCGCGTATGCCTTGAGTTTGATATTTTAAATTCCTTTGCCGAGGTGCCGGGCAGTGCGACCGCATATTACGAAAGCGTTATGGCTTTCGGCAGGGCAGAGCGCATATACGGCGATGAAGCCAAAAAAGGACTTGACCTTTTAATGGAGCATTGCGGATTCGGCGGTGTAAAATATAATTGCCCTGTAAATGAAAACGTAGCGGTTTATAAGGTAACACTCGAAAAAATAAGCGGCAAAAGAAATGAGAAGAGACACGACAAATTATGAAAATTGCAGTGCTTTATCAAAAAAACGAGCCGCCCGTTGCAGACGGCATAAAAAAGCCCATGAAAAAGGGCGGATACAGCGACAGCGGGGCGGATATAGCCTATTGCCTTAAAGAAAACGGTGAAGACGTTATTCCGCCGTGCGAAAATCCCGATATATATATATATATAATGATTATGACTGGGTGTTTCCCGACACAAAAGAGGGGATAGAACAGGCAATTAAAAAGGGTGCCGACACATTTTGGCTCAATACCGTTCTTTATGATTCTCACCCGATAGTATTGTTTAAGGGCGTCTGCATAGTCGGTCAAAGGCCGAGCGACGTTTCAAAATATGACGATAAATTTTATACGAACGACTGTCTTCGCCGTGAGGGCTTATCCGTTGTCTCGAACAGCTTGTTGTAAAGGCAGAGGATTATACGGGCGGTTTCCCCTGCATTATAAAGCCCGTCAGGGTAAGGGACAGTCAAGGAGTTTCAAAGTGCGACACACCCGAGCAAATGCATTTTGATTTATCAAAAACGATAGAAAGCCGAAAATACGGCAACAAAATGATAGCGGAGGAGTTTCTCTGCGGCAACGAAATAACAGTTGCCGTGCTCCCGAATGCAGTCAGCTTGCCTGTGGTTGAGCGTTTTTCTCATGCCGGTGGAATTGCGCCTTACAGCGGTGATGTGCCCGTAAGCCAAAACAGCAGGGTGGCCGCCTGTGAGGATGAAAACATGACCGCAATCAGAAGAGAGTGCGAAAAAGCAGTGAAGATTTTAGATTTAAAGGGTCTTGTCAGAATAGACTGCCGCGCAGGCAAAAGCGGCAGGTACAAAATATTTGATTTTAATATGAAGCCGAATATGACGGGTTCTGTCAGACCGCACCGAAAAAATCAAAGCTCGCTTGTCGCAATAGCCGCCGAGTCTGTCGGAATGTCATATTACGGCTTGCTGTTAAAAATGATAGATTGCAAATGGAAAAATGTAAAAGGTTGAAGTATTTAAAATAAAAAAGCTATAATTCTCAAACGGCAATTAAGCCGAATGTGAATTATAGCTTTCTTTTTATGCGAGCGAAAATGATTTAATATTTATAAAGGTTATTTTAAGGTAATGAGCTTGATTGCGCCTACCGGGCAGCCCTCTTCGCACTTACCGCAGCCTGTGCATTTTATCGCGTCGATTTTAGCGCAGAAATTTTCAACCTTAATAGCTTCGGCTTCGCAGTTTTTAACGCACTTCATGCAGCCTATGCAGCCGGTTTTACATTCTTTTCTTGTCTGTGCGCCCTTGTCTTTGTTGGCGCAGAGCACAGCCGCTTTTGTTTCGTGAAGCGGCATCATTTTAATAAGAGAGTTGGGGCAAGTCTTAACGCACTTTTTGCACGCGCGGCAGGCGAGGGGATTAACTCTCGCAACGCCGTCGCAAATGTGTATTGCGTCATAGGGGCAGGCGTTTACGCAGTCGCCGTAGCCTATACAGCCGTAGATGCACTCTTTGGGTCCGCCGAAAAGCTGCTTTGCCATTTTGCAGGATTCAACACCCTGATAAACCATTTTTGTGCCGCAGTTTGATTTTATACCCTGGCACAAAACCACTGCCGCCATCGGTTTAACTTCGCCGGCTTCAAGCCCTGCAACCGCAGCAATTTGTTTAGAAACCTCACTGCCGCCGGGGGCGCACAGAGCGGTATTTTTTGTTATGCCCTTTGAAAGAGCGGAGGCGTAACCGTCACAGCCCGAAAATCCGCATGCGCCGCAGTTTGCGCCGGGCAGGCAGGCGCGTATGTCTTCTGCCTTTTGGTCTACGGGAACAGCCATGACTATTGAAGCTATCGCAAGTCCGAGCCCGAGCAAAAGTCCGAGCCCCGCAACTATCGCAACCGCAATGAGAATAGGAGTAATTTCCATAACACAGCCCTCCTTTAAGCAAACATGTTCTCAACAAGTCCTGCAAAGCCGAGGAACGAGAGAGAAACAAGCGAAGCGGCGATGAGCGTAATCGGCAAACCTTTTAATGCTTTGGGAATATCGCAGGATTCAAGCCTTGAACGAACGCCTGCGAACATTACCATTGCAAGCATAAAGCCGATGCCCGCACCGAGCGAGGTCATCATTGCTCTGCCGAAGTTTGCGAGCGTGCCGCTGTAACCGTTGGTGTCGATGTTTAAAAGAACAACGCCGAGAACCGCGCAGTTTGTGGTTATAAGCGGCAGATAAATGCCGAGCGCGTTATAAAGCGGAGGCATATATTTTTTCATTGCAATCTCAACGAGCTGAACGAGAGCCGCGATAACAAGTATAAATACTATAGTTTCAAGATATTGCAGACCGAGATATGTCAAAAGGTTATATATCGGGTAGGTTATCGCGGTAGAAATAAGCATAACAAATATAACCGCCGCAGACATGCCGACTGCTGTGTTAAGCTTTTTGGATACGCCGAGGAACGGGCATATGCCGAGAAATTTTGCGAGAATAAAGTTTTGCGTAAGGATGTATGTAACGAGTATTGATAAAAGCTCTTTAGAATAACTCATTTGCCGGATACCTCCTTATCGGAGTCGCAGTTTTCTTTGTTCATTATTTTGCAGCCGTGAGCCATCGGGCAGTTTTCGCAGCCGTGAAGCTCGGCTTTGGGCATTCCCTTGCCCTCTGCAAGCCTGTTTGCAATTGCCATAAGGCAGCCGAATACAAAGAATCCGCCGGGGGCGAGAACGAATATCAGCATCGGGTTTTCACTCAAAAACGGAATAGAAAGACCGTTGCCGCCGTTTATTGACGATATGCCCGAGAGGAAAGTGCCGCTGCCGAGAGTTTCTCTGATAATACCCATGCAGAAGAGTGCCGCCGTGAAGCCGATGCCCATTCCGAGTCCGTCAAGCGCAGACGCCGCAACGCCGTTTTTGCCTGCAAACGCTTCTGCTCTGCCGAGGATTATGCAGTTAACGACTATCAGCGGCAAATAAACACCGAGCTGGTCATTGAGCGAGGGCAAAAACGCTTTTACTATCATTTGAACTATTGTAACGAACGATGCGATAACTACTATATAAGCAGGTATTCTTACCTTTGACGGAATGACTTTTCTCAAAAGTGAAATTACTATGTTTGAGCAGATAAGAACAGCCGTTGCCGACGCGCCCATACCGACCGCGCTCATAACTGATGTAGTAACCGCCAAGGTGGGGCAGGTGCCGAGTACAAGCCTTAAAACGGGGTTTTCTTTAATAAAGCCCTTTGTCAGCTCATGCATAAGTGATTTTTTCTCAGCCATTTTTGCCACCTCCCAAAACATTTTCAAAAATATCAAGAGCAGTGTTTACACCCTTGGTTGTTGCCTTTGATGTTATTGTGGCACCCGTGAGTGCCTTTATCTCGTTTTCACCGGGGGTGTTTTTGTTTACCGAAATTCCGTTTACCAAGCCTTTGAACTGCTCTTTAAACGAGTCTTTGTTTGCGTTCATTCCGAGGCCTACGGTTTCGTTTATCTCCAAAAACTCAACGCCCGTAACTTTGCCGTTCATGTCAACGCCGGTCATGGTGCTTATTGCTCCGCCGTAGCCGGTTGACTCGGTTATAAATACATAGCCGATAGTCTTTTTGTCTTTATCAAGTGCGGGCACATAGCTGTAAGCGGAGCTTGTGCCGTCATAGGTGTAAGTGCCCTCTTGCTTTTCGCCGAAGGAGTCCGCGTCGGGCATGACCTTTTTCTGGCTTTCAGCCTCGGTGATAACGGCGTTTTGAGCTATTTTGTCCTCTGTTATTTCATTGACCACGCCGAGAAAAATCGTTGAAACAAGGCAAATTATAAACAGTGAAATTGTCGGGATAAGTATTGCTTTTTTCATGCTGTTTTTTCCTCCTTTGCCTTTTTCTCTTTCTTGGGTGTTCCGAAAGGCTTCGGAGTTGTGAGGCTTTCGATATGCGGAACAAGTATGTTCATAAGAACTATCGCAAAGCTGACGCCCTCCGGGAGATTGCCGAAGCAGCGAATGAGCGATGTGACAAGTCCGCAGCCTATGCCGTAAATGATTTTGCCTTTAAAGCTTATGGGCGATGTTGTGTAGTCCGTCGCCATGAATATTGCGCCGAGCAAAAGTCCGCCCGAGAGAAGCTGATAAGCGACAAACGTAAAATCAAATTTGCCGTATATCGCCATAAACACGGCAACCGTGCCGACAAATGTCAGCGGAATAACCGGCGAGATGATTTTTCGTATTACAAGATAAAGTCCGCCGATTATGAGAGCTATGGCACAGACCTCGCCGAGGCAGCCGCCTCTGTTGCCTATGAGCATATCTGTGAGAGAGGGCAGAGCGTCCTTTGAAAATTCACCTGCTTCGTTATACATTGAAGCGAGGGGAGTTGCGGAGGTTACTGCCTCTGTCTTCCACGAAAGGGGCTTTACCCATGTTGCCATCGCTGTGGGGAAAGAGGTCAGAAGAATTATTCTGCCTGCAAGAGCAGGGTTCACAAAGTTTTGACCTATGCCGCCGAAAAGCTGTTTTACAACAACTATTGCCGCTACCGAGCCTATCGCCGCAATCCAAAGCGGTACTGAAGCGGGCAGGTTAAACGCGAGAAGCATACCCGTTACTATTGCACTGAGATCGCCTGTCGTGTTGCTTCTTTTCATTATTTTGCGTGAAAGATATTCCGAAAGAACACATACACCCACGCAAACCGCAGTTACAGCCAAGGCTCTTGGTCCGAACAAAAAGACCGATGCAATGAGCGCGGGGCAAAGCGCGATTATAACGTCAAGCATTATGCCCCTGACGGTTTTGGGCGAGCGAACGTGCGGTGACGCGCTGACGTTAAGCTTGTTTTTTATTTCTGTCATTTGTTATCACCGGCCTCTCTCAAAAATGCCTTGGCGGCTCGCATTGTCTGAACAAGCGGTTTCTTAGCCGGGCAGGAGTATGCACAGCTTCCGCATTCCATACAAACATTTACGCCGATTTTTTTCAAAGCGTCGGTGTCTCCGGCTTTGGTGTAGCGCTCAATGAGCGTGGGCACAAGGCTCATCGGGCAGGCGGCGGCGCATCTGCCGCAGCGTATGCAGTCGCCCTTTTGCATGAGCTTTGCGTCTTTTTCTGTGAACGCCAAAATAGCGTTGTTGTTTTTGATAACCGGCAAATCGGTGCCTGTTATTGAAAGACCCATCATAGGTCCGCCCGTGATTATCTTGCGCGGTTCTTCTTTAAATCCGCCGCAAAAATCAATAATATCGGCTATGCTTGTGCCGATGGGTACGCGGACGTTCTTGGGTTCTGCTATTGCGGAGCCGTCAACGGTCAGCGAGCGGCTGACGAGCGGCTTGCCCGTTTTGATATATCTTGCGACAAACGCAACCGAAGCTACGTTCATTACTATACATCCGACATCGGCCGGCAGTTTTCCGGGCGGAACCTTGCGGCCTGTTGCAGACTGAACCATCATTTTTTCGGCGCCCTGAGGGTAGCGTGATTCAAGCGACATCAGCTTTGTATGATCACCCGAGTAATTATCGCTGTCCGCAATTCGCTTGAGCACTTCAAACGCTTTGGGCTTGTTGTTTTCAACCGCGATTATTACGTTTTCTATGCCGAGCATATCTTTAATAATATGTATGCCCGAAAGAATATCCCACGAGTTGTCTATACATTCGCGGTAGTCAACCGTGATATACGGCTCACATTCCGCTGCGTTTATAACGAGCGTGTCCACATTTTTATCGGGCGGTACGTTAAGCTTTACATGAGCCGGGAAGCCCGCTCCGCCGAGGCCTACCAAGCCCGAAGCTCTTACCGCTTTAAGAAATTCCTCTTTGGTGTCTGCTTTCGGCGGCTCAATGCCGTCATAGAGCCTGCGTTCACCGTCGGATTCTATCGTAACGCCCTGAACGACAGCTCCGTTCGGAAGCTTGACGTTGCCTATAGCGCTCACCTTGCCCGATACGCTTGCATGAATGGGTGCGCTGACAAATTTGTCGCTGTCGCCTATAACCTGACCTATCGCTACCGTGTCGCCGACTTTAACCGTCGGTGTGCACGGGGCGCCGATGTGCTGCTGCATCGGCAGCACAACTTTTTGAGGCTCGGGTATGCGAACAACTTCTGTTTCGGCAGTGTTTTTTTGGTGGTCGACTTTTACGCCGCCGCGCACTTTAACAACTGCTTTCAGCACTCCGCTTACTTTGAGTTTGCTCATTCGTTCAACCCCTTTTGTTGATTGGAATCCTTCATTATATGTTTTATTTGTTTATTAAGTACAGGCAGTATGTATTTGAGCGCCGTGCCGGTCAAAAAGCCCGTGACTGCCGCAAAAATGAGCAGCGGCGGACCGTAGCTCACAAAAAGCTTCGGCGTGCCCGCTATCACACAGGCAACACAAAGCTGAGCGGCGTTGTGGCACACCGCGCAAATAATGCCTATACCGATAAAGCCTAATTTAAGCTTGTTTCTCCTTAATAAAAGCAGTGCCGCGCCCGTGCTTAAAAGACCGCCCGCAAGGCTCATAAAAAACGCCGTAACACCTCTTGTTACTCCGGCAAAAACAGCTTTGAATATTGTTATTATAAATGTTTGACCTATTCCGAGGCTTGCCGCCGAGAACATAATAACCAAATTTGAAAATCCGGGCTTTGCCCCGGGCGGAAAGCCCGATACGGACGGAATTAAGCTTTCAAGAAAAGATATTGCCGCAGCGAGCGCGCAAAGCATACCCGTCAGCGCAACCTTTTTAGAAATGTTTTTGTCTCTCATAAGTTCCCTCAATACGTTACTATGTCGGGCGAATCGGCCGCCCCTTTGATTGTCACACATACTTTTGCAGGCAGGCAAACGGCTGTATCGCCGGCAGAGTCGAGCCATCCGCATTTGACGCACAGCTTGTCATGACATTCCGCCTCCGAAACTCTGATTTTTCCCTTTGCAACTTCAACAGTCAGCTTGGGGGAGCAATCGGGTTTTATTTTATATGTGTCTTCAACTCCGTCAAGGTCTATTGTGCAGATTTCTTCTCCGTTTACGGATATGACCGCTACGCGGCTGTCTTTTCCAAAAATTCTCGGCAAAAGCAAAACGACACATAATGCGGCAATAATAATCAGAACAATTAAATCGTTCTTCCCGAATAGCTTGAATTTATCCATCACTTCACCGTATAATCGCTGTTTTTGATTTCAAAGGATTTTTTAATGCCGTCCGTAACGGCAACGGTTTTGTCTTTAAATATAAATACAGCTTCGGCATTGTATTGATTTAAAAGACCGAGGCTCTTTTTATATCCCAAAACAAAGCAGGCGGTTGAAAGCGCGTCGCTCTCAAGCCCCGAATCGCTTATGACGGTGACGCTTGTAAGGTCGCCCTCCGATGGGTAACCGGTAGAGGGGTCGATTATGTGGTGGTATCTTTTGCCGTCTTGTTCAAAGTATTTTTCATAGTCGCCGCTGGTGGATATAAATTTATCTTTAAGCTTCAAAACAGCCATGTATGAAGATGTGTCATAAGGGTCGGTTATGCCGACCGTTGCGCTTTTGCCGTAAACGAGCACGCTGCCGCCGACAGATACAACGGCACTTTTTACATTGCCGGATTTTAAAATGTCTTTTGTCACATCGCAGGCAATGCCTTTGCCGACGGAGCCGAGGTCAATGCTTTGACCCTCGCCGCATTTTACGGAGGTTTCGTTCACGAGCACACGGCTGTAACCGACTTTCTCAAGCAAAGAATCTATATCGCTTTCGCCCGGCACTTTTCCGCCGCCGTTGTCAATGTTCCAAAGCTCGGAAATTTTGCCGAGCGTAATGTCAAATTTTCCGCCCGATGCCGAGCAAATGTCAAGTGCTTTTGAAATCCACGCCGCAGTCTCGCGCGATACCGAAACATCGCTGCCTGCCGAGGCGTTTATTCTTTCAACGTCCGAACCCTCCTCACGTCGGGAAAGATAAGAGGAGTCTATCCCGTCTATTGCGTTTTGGATTTCTTCCGCACAAGGCGAAGCGTTTTTGCCGCCGAGCTTCACCGTAACAAGTGTGCCCATAGAAAAGAAAGTCTTTTCTTCTTTGAGTGAGCTTATATATATATCATAAGAAATAAAGCCGGCAATAATCACCGCACATAATACGAGCGCAATGACCTTAACGGCTTTTTTAGTGCTTTTTTTATTGGGGTCTTCCATATATTCCACCTATACATATTTATATGCCGATAAATTTCTCTCTTATTTTACAACTTTTCTCTTCATTATTCAAGGCGTTTTGCATAAGTTAAAAAATTAACATTTAAAGATTTTTAATGAGTTATAATACATACAAGTTATTTGCACAAAAGAAAGAGCAGAGGGCAAGCTTAATACTCGCTCCCTGCTCGGGTTTTACCGCTTAATGCGGCTTTTGCACAGAAGATCGGTTAGCAACCGCAGCCGTTGTTGTTGCTGAATATGCCGTTGTTGTTACAACCGCAGCCCGAATCACAGCCACAGCCGCAGAACAAGCAGATTATCAAGAGGATAAGTATCCAGTTGTTGCAGCATCCCATACTTCGTTGACCCCCTTTCTTTCTTACACTACATACTATGTGAATTAAAAAAGATGGTTACAAAAAAGATATATACAACATATAGCATGTGAACCGCAACGAACGACAAGATATATGCAGGAACAATAAGACACGCGCGGAGCAGAGGAAAAAAGGATAAAAAAGTAGTTGACAAAAGGGTATGGTTGTGGTAAGATAACGAAGCTGTTTCGCAAGAGAGGTTGAGAGACAGCGGATGCACCTTGAAAATTAAACAACGATTTAGAATGGAACCCTGAGATTTTTTTAAAGAGTTTTTCTTGAGAGAGAAAAACCGTACAGAAATTTCGGAAACGAAAAATAAAGTCAGCAATGACTTGAGAGAGCGAATTAAAAGCTCTAAGAATGATTAGGGCATCCGAGAGGATGTTTTGATAGAATTTTTAGAGAGTTTGATCCTGGCTCAGGACGAACGCTGGCGGCGTGCTTAACACATGCA
>ERZ780226.571-NODE-571-length-32773-cov-9.491228_pt1 | contig 32773 bp, 26 predicted proteins | sample MGYA00511165_ERZ780226 | MGnify/ENA primary metagenome ERZ780226 (study PRJEB29588, sample SAMEA2152373) | human gut metagenome | biome: human gut; feature: human-associated habitat; material: faeces | place: Denmark | collected 2008/2010 ...
TAAATAATTTTATATATAATAAAGATTTATTGAATGACTATAATACAGATATTCAAAAGCTAAAAAACGAGATAAAATCGACAAATATAATATTAAGTTGTTGAGGAAGAATAATAAATGAAATATGATAATAGAAAAAAAGCAGATAAATTAACTCGTTCAAGTGCTGCTGAGTATTTAACATATGTAGCAGCTGCTGGAGAAAATGGAGTAGAACATGGATATGAAGATGAAAATATTTGGTTAACTCAAAAAATGTTATCAGTATTATATGGTGTATCAACATCTGCAATTAATCAACATATAAAAAAGATATATGAAGATAAGGAATATAAGACTTTTTTTAAAAGATACTGTAAAATAATGACATTTTAATTGAGTTGACAAAAAATGAAATGTTTAAAGATAAAGTACAGCAATTAATAAAAAATATGGAGAAGACAAATAGTAATTTGCCGGTGATAATAAATTTAAAAAGTTTGCAAATATTGTAGATAAATTAAAAATAATATTATAGAATAATGACATAGAAATTCATTGATGTTACCTTCAACATTTATATCGGCAAAATCGTATCTAACGGAATTGTCATTTTTTATTTTTAATATACTCTAATTAAGGTAATAAAGCCAAAAAAATATGAACAATTTACTAGGTGGTGAAGTGAAAATATGATAAATGATAGATATTTTGAAAATGATTTGTATTGGAAAGAACATATAAATAGACAGTTAACTATAGACATGTGGATAGATGAATATAGAGGTTATTTTGATAATAAAGGTATCTGTTTAGAATTGGGATGTGGTATAGGACAATATTCTAAAAGATTAATTGAATACGGATATAAAGTTATATCAACAGATATTTCGGATATTGCATTAAATGAAGTAAAAAAATTCAATAAAAATGTTGAAAAAGTAGATATGAGTATCCCTTTTAAGTATGAAAATGATAGTTTTGATTTAGTATTTTCAAGTCTGGCAATACATTATTTTTCTAAAGAAAAAACAGCTCAATTGATAAATGAAATACATAGAGTTTTGAAAGATGGAGGGTTATTCATTGGAAGTGTGAATGGATTAGAAGGGTATAACTCTATAAAGGATACTGCTATAAAATTGGAGGAAAACTTTTATTTTAATAAAGGTAAATATATTCACTTGTTTAATGATAAAGAATTAAAAAAATATTTTAAAGACTATCAGATTTTAAAAATTGAAAAAAGAGAAGTAGAGAGGTTTGGACATAAGAAAAATTATTGGATATTTATAGTAAAAAAATAGTAAAATAATTTGACAAATTACAATTATTGTTGCTAAAACTAAATTTTAAAATGTGAATTTTGTAATTCGCTCTAAATTTTAAAATAAAAAATTTTTGTAAGAATATTACATAAAAACAAAATATTTCATTACTTTTTATGAAATTACGTATAAGCTAAAAATGTCCAAATTTTCGAACAAAACAAACTCCAGAATTGGACATTTTTTATAATTAGAAGAATCAGCAATACCAATGTTTTGGACAAAATGGATGATATATTTTACTAACAAGGGTAGGTATGCGATATCGAAAGATATGGTATACCTACCCTTAAACTATTTATGAACAGATGTGGACATATTTAGAAAATCAAAAATAAATTTTAATATAAGGAAGAATTTTTGTAAGAAAACGGATGTATATATAGTATAGGGAGAGTGAATTAATATGAGTGAAACTTTCAAAATTAATATGTACTTCGACGAAAAGGGTGAAGAGTTAGAAAGATTAATAAAATATTTAATAATTAATACCTTAAAAAAAAATACTTTTGGGCATTAAAAATTTGTTCTAAATAAAATATAATAGAAATTAGATACAAATACGCGGACTTTAAAATGTTCTAATAAGTGCCAATGTTTTAATGTCCGCTTTTGTTATTAACAGCATATAAGGGAGAAAAGATGCTTGAACAAATAGAAAAAACAATATACAAGGTAGCAATTTATATAAGGCTATCAAAAGAAGACGTAGATAGAGGCTATGACGAAAGTGAAAGTATAAAAAATCAAAGAATGTTACTAACAGAATATGTGCAAAAATTAGGATGGAAGTACCAATTAATAGATACATATATAGATCAAGGTTTTACAGGAACAAACTTTAATAGACCAGCCTTTCAGCGAATGATTAAAGATATCAATTTAGGAAAAGTTAATATGGTTGTAACAAAAGACTTGTCCCGTTTAGGCCGTGATTACATAGAAACAGGAGAATATATCGAAAAATGGTTTCCTGAAAACAATGTTAGATATGTTTCTCTAACTGATGGTATAGATACTTTTGAAACATCAAATGGAAATAATGATATTGCACCTTTTAAATCAATATTAAATGATATGTATTCAAAAGACTTATCAAAAAAAATTAGAACAGCACTTCACACAATGCAAAAACAGGGGAAATGGGTAGGAGGAAAAACGCCACTTGGATACATAAAAGATTCAACTGACAAAAATAAGTTAATGATTTATGAACCAGAGGCAAAAATAGTAAGAACCATCTTTAATATGGCAGCTAATGGGAACCAAGTTGGGGCAATAAGAGATTACTTAAACAATAGCAATATTCCAACAGCAAATAAATCAAGATATAATAAAGATTCATTTTGGGAAAATAAAACAGTAAAAAACATATTAAAAAATAAGGTTTATATAGGCACAACAGTGCAAAATAAAAGAAGTAGAATAAGTTATAAAAATAGAAAAATTAGACCAAATCCAGAAGAAAAATGGATAGCTGTAGAAAATACACATGATGCAATAATAGATAAAAAAATATTTGATACTGTGCAAAAAATTGTAATAGTTCAAAACTACAATAGAAATGAAAAGAAAAATACCTTTTTGCTAGATGGTTTACTTTTTTGTTATGAATGCAAACATAAAATAGGAGTAAGAGGAAAAAAAAATGGCAATTATTATATGGTATGTAATAATTATCGCAGAAATTCAAAGTTAAAACTTTGCACATCACATGGTTTTAGCTATTCTAATTTAGAAGAGACTATAATTAACTGTATAAAAAATTTATTTCAAAAAATAGATAGTGAAAAAGTAGAATTAGAAGTAAAAAATGGAGTGACAAAATATGATTATGGAAAAATACTTAAAAAACTAAGAAACGAGATAAAATTGATAAATAATAATATTGACCAAATGTATGTAGACAAATTAAACAATAAAATAAGTGAAGAAATGTATGAAAGATTATTGAAGAAATTTAAGAATGAAATAGGGGAAAAAGAAAACAAATACCTAGAGATTAAACAGCAAAAAGAAGAATCAAAACAAGATAATACTGAGAAGATAAAAAGTGTTGTACAAGAATTTCTAGAGTTAAAAGAACTAACACCAGAATTTATGAAAGTAATTATTAATAGAATTGAGATACATCAAGATAAACATGTAGATTTATATTTCAATTTTAAACAATTAAATAACTTAAAAGAAAAAATATAAGGCTAATTTAATGTCAAATATTAGATTAGTCTTAAATAAAAGGTTAAACTGCCTATTTTTGTATCAACCAGAAGGAATTTCTATGGCAGTACCAATGAAAAATGGTGGTATGAACCCAATACGAGTAGTTTTTTATGTAATTTTATCTGGAATAACTACAGGAGTAGGTGCCTTTTTTGGTGGATTAATAGGTTCAATATCGCAAGCTATAATTGCGCTATGCTTAGCATTTGCAGCAGGAGCAATGATTTATGTAGTTTCGGGAGAGCTAACACCAGAAGCAAATAAGTTATATAGTGGTAGAATGACAGCAATTGGTAACATTTGTGGATTATTATTGGGGATAATAGCATTAAATATTACCTAATATGTTGAAAAATAAAAAATATAAATGTTATAATATTAATACTAAAGAAAAAGATAGGAAGTGAAGCAATTGAAAATAATGTTTGTGTGCACAGGAAATACATGTAGAAGTGCAATGGCACATCATATGCTTGAAAAAATGATAAAAGAAAAAGATAATGTAGAGGTATATTCTTGCGGAATATATGCAGATAGTGGAGAACCAGCAACATATAGTGCAATAGATGTAATGAAAGAATATGGTGTTGATATGAATAATCATAGAGCAACAAATATTAAAGAAACAAAAATTGAGCAGATGGATTTAATATTATGTGCAACAGTATCTCATAAGCAGTTAGTGCTAAATATGTATCCTGAATTAACTGGTAAGGTATATACATTGAAAGAATATGTTGGAATTGGAAAAGAAGGAAAAAATATGGACATAAAAGACCCATGGGGGTGCAATATAGAAACATATAAACAATGTGCAGAAGAAATAAAGCAATGTTTAGAAATGCTGATAGACAATAATTCTAAGAAAGGAATATAAACAAAAATGCAGAATCTAATAGAAGGATTAAATGATAAACAAAAAGAAGCAGTCTTAGCAACAGAAGGACCATGCCTAGTTATAGCGGGAGCAGGAAGCGGAAAAACAAAAGTGTTAACACATAAAATTGCATATCTATTGTCAGAAAAAAATGTTAAACCATGGAATATACTATCAATAACATTTACAAATAAAGCGGCAAACGAAATGAAACAAAGAGTAGAAAAACTAGTGGGCGAAGCATCTCAAGAAATGTGGCTAGGAACATTCCACTCTATTTGTGTACGTATATTAAGAAGATTCATAGATAGAATAGGGTTTGACACTACATTCTTGATTTTTGATTCGACAGATCAAAGAACATTAGTAAAAGAATGTATAAAATCAATAGGATTAGATGATAAGCTTTTTACAGATAGAAGTGTTTTATCTGAAATAAGTAACGGAAAAAATGATATGTTAGAACCAAAAGCATATCAAGTAAAATATAATGGAGACTTTAGAAAAGAAAAAATAGGCGAAGTATATGAATTATACCAAAAAAAATTGAAAGAAAACAATGCACTAGATTTTGATGATATTATAAACTACACAATTAAAATATTAACAGAAAATCCGGATGTTTTGGAATATTATACAGAAAAATTTAAATATGTACTTGTAGACGAATATCAAGATACAAACAAAGCACAATTTATGTTAGTATCTATATTAGCCTCAAAATATGGAAATATAACAGTTGTAGGCGATAATGACCAAGGGATATATTCATTTAGGGGAGCAGATATTACAAACATACTAAACTTTGAAAAAGACTTTCCGGGTAGTAAAATAGTAAAACTAGAGCAAAATTATAGATGTACAGGTAATATATTAAAAGCAGCAAATGCAGTTATAAAAAACAATGAAAACAAATATGATAAAAAATTATGGACAGAAAATGAAGAAGGAAAACTACCTTGTATCTATAAAGCAGAAGACGAATATGATGAAGCATCATACATAGTAAAGCAAATAAATATGCTTAAAATGGAAGAATATTTAAAATTATCTGATTTTGTAATATTGTACAGAATGAATTCACAATCAAGGGCAATAGAAGATATATTCAGACGAGAAAATATTCCATACAAAATTATTGGAGGACTAAAATTCTATGAAAGAAAAGAAATAAAAGATATAATTGCATATTTAAGATTAATATTTAATACTTCAGATAATTTATCACTAAAAAGAATTATAAATGAACCTAAAAGAGGCATAGGAAAAACAAGCCTAGATAATATACAAGATATATCTGATAAAACAGGTAAGTCAATGTATGAAATAATAAAATATGCAGAACAATATGAGCTAAATAGGGTAAAGGCAAATAGCATACAATTTGTGGAAGTAATAGAAGAGCTAAGAAAGCAAGTAAACCAAATTCCTATATCAGAGCTAATAAAATTGACATTAAATAAAACAGGATATGTAAAAGCATTAGAAAATGAAAATACAATTGAAGCGGAAAGTAGAATACAAAACTTGGAGGAATTTTTAACAGTAGCAATAGAGTTTGAGGAGCAAATGGCAGAAAACACATTGGCAGAATTTTTAGAAAGTATAAGTCTAACAAGCGACATAGATAATATGGAAGAAAGCGAAGATACCGTTACTTTAATGACTTTGCACAGTGCAAAAGGGCTAGAATTTCCAGTGGTATTTTTAGTAGGAATGGAAGAAGGAATATTTCCAGGATATAAATCAATAGGAGAAATTAAAGAATTAGAAGAAGAAAGGCGATTATTCTATGTTGGAATAACCAGAGCAATGCAGTATTTATATTTGACTTGTGCAAAAAGAAGAACAATATTTGGTTCTACAAGCTACAACCAGATGTCAAGATTTTTAAAAGAAATACCAAAAGATTTATTAGACGGTTATGAAGAAATAGACAATGAAGATAATAATTCATTTAAAGACTCAAATTATGGTTGGGAATATGGAACAAATTATGCAGGAAAAGTTAAAACATATAAATTTGACAATGTAGAGAAAATACCGGAAGTTAAAGAAAAAGTGGGGGCATTTCAGTTTAGAACGGCAGAGAGCTTTTTAAATTCATTAAATAAAAAGGCAAGTGGTAGACAAGTGGATATAACTAAATATAAAGAAGGACAAAGAATCTATCATAAAAAATTTGGAGAAGGAACCATAAATAAAATAGAACAAGAAGGCGAAGATTATAAGTTAGACATACAGTTTGATAAAGTAGGACATAAAAGGTTAATGGCAAAATTTGCGGAATTAGAAATAATAGAATAAACAAATTGAGTTATATGTAAATAAGAGCAGTTCAGTACACAGAATGACTGCTCTTAAACAAGGATGTCCAAAATTGTACAAATGGAACAATTAGGGACTGTTCCTAATTGAGAAGTTCTGTTTTTACTGTTTGTATTTCTGTTATTGTTGCTGGTTGAGCAGGTTTGTAATAGCCTTTGTTTTGTGCTATTTTAAATAGCTCGTACTGAAAGCTTTCATCACTATTGCGTATTTGTTGTATAGTTTGTCTTAATTGCATATTTTCTGCTTCTGAAATGACTCCTTGATATGTTGTAAGACTTGCTTTTACTCCGTCTAAAACGTCGTTAACCATTGTTTTTTCATCCATTAAAAAATCCTCCTATCCATTTAAAAATGACATTAATTTTTGTTTAGTATTTAATGCATCTTGAGCTGATTTTGTAAAAATTTGCTTAATTTGTGGGTCTACTGCTTGTGAAGCATATGTGTTTAGTTTTTGATAAGATGTTTCGTGTGCTCCTATCAAATGTCTTAAATTCTGTAATTCTACTTGACTTAAATTTGGCATTTTCACCCTTCCTTTCATAAGTAATATAAAGATATTATGAACATTAAATATTCATTTTATACAATAAATTGAATAAAAATGGAAGAAAAACAGTATAAAAATGAGGAAAAGACAGTAAAACACTATGTAAGCACGTAGAAGAAAGAATTCAAGTTGAAGTTGTTATTGTAAAATAAATAAAAATGGTATAAAATAATACAGATTATAATGATAGGAGAGTGTTTATTATTAATATACTAAAAAATGTAGCTATATACTCAAGAAAAACAATAAAAATTCTTGTTTTAGTGGCATTAGCAGTTATTTTTATTGGCAGTATTGTGTTTTTTTACTACAAACCGACATATGCAGTAACATTAAATGGAGAATTTGTTGGATATACAGATAACAAAAGTAATATGCAAAAAAAGATAAATAAATATATAAATGCAGAAGAACAATCGAATGTTGCATTTATTCAAGTTGACCAAATGCCAGAATATAAGCTTTGCCTATTAAAGAAAAATGTAAATTGTAACGACGAAGAAATTTATGCAAAGGCTATAGAAGATGGGACAGCATATTATAAATATTACGCAATAACAGATGATAAAGAGGAAAAGGCTTATGTGGCGACATTTAATGAGGCAGAAAAAGTTATTGCGGAATTAAAGGAAAAAGATAGTGATAACAAAGAAGAGTTAGGAATTGTAGAAAAATACGAGACAGAATTAAAAGAATTCACAGATGTTGAAAAATGTGTGGCTAAATTATATGTAGAACCGCCACCACAGATAGTATACGCAAGTGTTGCAGGATATGCTTCTGGAAATTCAAATGCAAAAGTTGATATAGGAATTAGTTTAATACAACCTGTATCTGGAATAATAACTTCAAGATTTGGACCAAGAACAAGAAACAACCATGGAGGACTTGATATTGGAGCACCAGGAGGGACACCTATAATGGCAGCAGCATCTGGAACCGTAACAACAGCGGGTTGGTTAGATGATTATGGATATTTGGTAGTAATATCACATGGAAATGGAGTTCAAACAGCATATGCACATTGTAGTCAAATATTAGTATCAACAGGGCAAAGCGTAAGTCAGGGAGAAGTAATTGCAAAAGTTGGAACAACAGGAAGGTCAACAGGAAATCATTTACACTTAGAGGTAAGAGTAAATGGCGTAAGATATGATCCACAAAATTATGTATATTAAAAGGATGTTAATTAAATAACATCCTCTTTTTTAGATATATGTTTATAAAATGCTATATGAGTTAATTGAATATATGGTAACAACCAAAGCATACCTATACCAAAGGTTAAAGATGCTAATAGAGCCCAACCAATAAAGCTTAAATCAAGTATAAAGAATTTCCAACGGTTATTTGTCATTAGTTCTTTTGATTTTGCAACTGCATCTTTTGGTTGTAATTCAGTTTCTTCAATAGATATCACATCAGACATTATATAGTAGTATGATTTTACTATAAGCCATATTAAAGAAACAGGGCAAATAATAGCTAAACAAATGACCAATACAGTAAGGTTTGCAGGCTGAGTCCAGTAAAAGACTATACCTAATGAAGTAAGAAGTATTGAAGAGATTATTAAAAGTATAAATGGAACTAATAATTTTAAAAACACATTAAGAGCTACTTTCCAAGCTCTAGCAAAATTATTAAATCCTAATGTAAAAAAGTTAAATGCTGATGTATCTTCACCATTATAAAGCTTTACAAATTGGATTAATAAACCATATGCTAAAGGAACATTTATAATAGCAAAACCGATAGAAAGTATAGTATTAAGGCCATTGAATGAATAGCTTAAAATGGTATTAAAAATAAAATTTATAGCCATATATGCAAGAGTTATACAAGCTGCTTTTCCCCATTTTCCAGATAGTTTTTCACGAGCTTTTGCTCTAAAACTTGATAAATTCATATATAAAATCTCCTTTCCTTTTTTATAATATTATGATATATTAAGTATATGAAAAAATCAAGTAAAGTAGTAAGAAAAAACTCGAAAAATGTAAAAAGGAGCAAAAAAGATGAATAAAATTATTCAAATAATAGCAGATGAATTAAATGTAAAAGAGGAGCAAGTTACCAATACTATAAAATTAATAGATGATGGTAATACTATCCCATTTATAGCACGTTATAGAAAAGAAGTTACAGGTGGTTTAAGTGACGAGACACTTAGAGATTTAGATGAACGACTTAAATATTTAAGAAACTTAGAAGAAAGAAAACAAGAAGTAATTAAATCAATAGATGGACAGGGGAAACTTACAGATGAAATAGTGCAATCATTGGAAAATGCCAAAACACTTTCAGAAGTGGAAGACATATATAGACCATATAAACAAAAAAAGAAGACAAGAGCAACAATAGCTAAGGCTAAAGGACTAGAACCATTGGCGCAAATAATATTTGAACAAAATGATAAAAGAAATATAGAAGAAATTGCAAAAGAATTTATAGATGAAGAAAAAGGAGTTTTAAACGTAGAAGAGGCAATTCAAGGCGCAAAAGATGTAATTGCAGAAAATATATCAGATAATCCTAATTATAGAAAACAAATTAAAAGAATGTGCTATAGAGAAGGAATAATAATGGTTAAAGGCACAAAAGAAGAAAAATCGGCATATGATATGTATTATAATTTTAATGAAAAAGTAAACAGAATACCTAGTCACAGAATCTTGGCTATAAATCGCGGAGAAAAAGAAGAATTTTTAAAAGTTAAAATGGAAAAACCAGAAACTACTATTTTAGAAATGATTAATAAAGATATTATAAAAGGTTCTACTCAATATACTAAAATGTTAGAAGAAACAATAGAAGATAGCTTTAAGAGACTAATAGAGCCATCAATAGAAAGAGAGATACGCTCTGACTTAACAGAAAAGGCAGAAACGCAGGCTATAAAAGTATTTGGAAAAAATGCAAAACCATTATTGCTAGCAGCACCGCTAAAGGGGCTAACTGTAATGGGGTTTGACCCAGCATATAGAACAGGCTGTAAAATTGCGGTAATAGATGAAACCGGAAAACTACTTGCTACAACAACTGTGTATCCAACAGAACCACAAAATGATATAGAAGGAGCTAAAAAAGAATTAATAGCACTAATAAAAGAATACAATGTTAACATTATTGCAATAGGAAATGGAACAGCATCAAGAGAATCAGAAAACTTCGTGTCAGATATGCTAAAGGAGTTAGGCAATGTTCATTATGCTATAGTAAGTGAAGCAGGAGCATCTGTATATTCTGCATCAAAACTTGCAACAGAAGAATATCCGGATATAAATGTATCTTTAAGAGGAGCAATTTCGATAGCAAGAAGATTACAAGATCCACTGGCAGAGCTTGTAAAAATAGATCCAAAATCAATAGGTGTGGGTCAGTATCAACATGATGTTGATCAAAAGAAATTATCAGAGAGTTTAACAGGAGTAGTAGAAGACGCAGTTAATAAAGTTGGGGTAGATGTAAACACAGCAACACCTTCTTTATTGTCTTATGTATCTGGAATTAATAAAACATTAGCAAGCAATATTGTAAAATATAGAGACGAAAATGGAAAGATAAAAGAAAGAAAGGAATTACTAAAGGTTCCAAAATTGGGAAAAGCAACATTTCAACAATGTGCAGGTTTTATGAGAGTATTTGATGGAAAAAATCCATTAGAAATAACAGCTGTTCATCCAGAAAGCTATGAAGTTGCAGAACAACTATTAAATATAATCGGCTTTAAAAAAGAAGATTTATTAAATAAAGAAAAGTTAATTATAATAAAAAATAAATTATCAGAAATAAAAACGCAGGAAACAGCAGAAGAGCTAAATGTGGGGGAAATAACATTAAAAGATATTATGCAAGAGATTTCAAAACCAGGACGAGACCCAAGAGAAGATATGCCAAAACCAGTATTAAGGGCAGATGTATTGAAATTTGAAGATTTAAAAGAAGGAATGATACTAACAGGAACTGTAAGAAATGTAACAGATTTTGGCGCATTTGTAGATATTGGAGTGAAACATGATGGATTAGTACATATCTCACAATTAAGCAATAGTTTTGTAAAAAATCCTTCAGATGTAGTATCTGTGGGAGATGTAGTAAAAGTAAAAATAATAGGAATAGATGAAGATAGGGAAAAAGCACAATTATCAATGAGAATCTAAAAAAACTGATAATATAAATAAAATACGGACATTTATTTGTCCGTATTTACCTATATTGTTCTTGAATTTTTTGTATTTCTTCATAATTTTTATTCAAAATATCTAAGAATACTTTAGCAATTTTAGGGTCAAACTGTGTTCCGGCGCACCTTTCTATTTCTGCTTTGACTACCTCTAAAGGTAAAGCATCTCTATATGTTCTTTTGGATGTCATAGCATCAAATGTATCAGCAACAGCAGCTATTCTGGCGAAATATGGAATATCTTCACCAGCTAGTTGAGAAGGATATCCTTTTCCATCATATCTTTCGTGATGATGTTTTACAATAGGTATAATATCTTGAAATACTTTTGCATTGCATAAAATATGTGCACCAATAGATGGATGATTTTTAATTTCAGAATATTCATCATCTGTAAGTTTGCTATCTTTAAGCAATATGCTGTCTGGAATTCCTATTTTGCCGATATCATGAAATAAGCCACCAATTTTTAAAGTATTAATATCAGAGTCAGATAAACCAAGATGCTGACCAATTAAAACAGAGTATGCAGATACTCTATCTGAATGACCTCTAGTATAAGGGTCTTTTGCTTCAACTGTAAATCTAAGTGTTTCAACCATGTCTAAATATGCCTTTTCCAGATCACTATAAGCATCTGATAATTCATTATTTATACGATTTATTTCATTTAATTGTTCAACAGATTTTATTGCAGCCTCAACTAATAGAAGCAATTGGTCAAATTTATCGCTTTTTTCACAATAACATTGTATATCCAATTTTCTTATAGTCTCTAATGGTGGAGCTAAATCTTTGTGTCCTGTTAGTAATAAAATGTAAAGTTCTTTATTAAATTTCCTTATTTCCTCAACAACTTTATCTCCATGAATAGGTGTCATCATAAAGTCTAATAGCATTAAATCAAAATGTTCTTTTTTTACACGTTCTATTGCTTGAATTGGATCAGTTATTCCTACAAAGTTATAACCATTTCTATTCAAAAGGACAGATAAAGAATCTAATACACCGCTATCATCATCAACTGCTATTATTTTATATCCTGTAGTGGTATTAGATTGAATATGCTTTCTCATAATATCACCTCTGTATTAAACAATACTATATTATAAAGTGGGGAAAAAATCAATAAGAAAGATGAAAAAAATGAAAAAAACTGTAATAAAAGTAAAATTTTACTTACATTACAGTTCTATTTTAACTATTGTGGTAATATAATATTAAATATTGTGCCTTTTCCTTCTTCTGTAGAATATGTAATATCTCCATTAAAATGTGCACGTATATTTGAATATGACATAAATAAGCCAATTCCAGTTCCATCTTTACCTTTAGTTGTTATCATTTCTTTAAATAGTTTCTCTTGAACTTCTTTAGGAAGACCGCCAGCATAATCTCTAACAGAAACAATAACATCATTTTTTTCTTGAGTTATAATTAAATCTATTGTTTGCCCCTCTTTACCTTTATAGGCCTGAATTGCATTTGATATCATATTATTTATAACTTGAACCAAACCATTTATATTGCCATGAATCATAAGGGAAGTAGGAACTTTAAGGTCTAAATTCAAAGTAATTAAGGCTTTTTTCAACTCATGTTTCATAAGAATGTCAACTCTTTTAGTAAGTTCCTCAACCGTAAATGAATCAACAGTATTTTCAGATAAGGCAACAGCTTGACCTTTAACAGCTGTAATAATATCTGACATATATTCTAAATATGATTTTATCTTAGAAATCCAATCCTTCATATCGTTTGCAATAGCCAAATGGTCATCAATAGTAACATCTTTGTCAACTATAGACTCCTCATATTCTTTAATTAAATCTGTAAGACCCTCTGTAGCTCCCGAAATTGACATTATAGGAGATTTTAAGTTATGAGCAATACCACCAATCAATTGACCAAGAGAAGCCAAACGTTCCCTCTCAATTAAAATATCTTGGTTATCTTTAAGAGCCTGCATGTCTAATTTATGCTGAGTAATATCCTTAAATAGTAATAAAGTACCTAGAAAAATATCATTGTTATATAAAGTTGAAATTTCGATTGTAAAATATTTGTCTAGTGATTCTATGTGAATTTCAAAAGAAACAGTTTCATTAGAAGCCATAGCTTTTTGAATAGCGTTTTGAAATCTCTTTACGTTTACTTTATATTTTTTATGTTCTTTAAAAAATGTAAAAATATCTTTTCCTCTAATGTCATAATCATGCAACCTGAAAGTTTTAAAAAAAGTCTCATTGAAATCTGACATAACTAAATAGTCATCTAATACAAGATAACTATCGGAAATCCTATTTGCAATTATTTGAACTGCAATTGGAGCAATTCCTAAGAATTGAAATTTAAAAATTGCAAATGCAAAGCAGATCACAGTAAGTGCAAAGGAAATAGGAGTTATATAAACAGTCATAGGAAGTATCTTAAAAGTTCCTAATATATTAGTTACCAAAGGAATACTGATTCCTAGGATAAGCAATAAAGATTGCTTTGAAAAGAAACCTGAATTTTTCGAAGTTGCTTTTATCATTTGGAAAACCCCAAGCAATAATACTGAATATGAATAAATATTGTGAACAATCATATAACTCCCAGGGACACCTTCATTTATATTGATGGAATAATGTTTATAAAAAAGATGATGATAATCATTTGTCCATAATACTATTAGTGATAATGCAGGAACTATAAAGAATAGCAGATATCTTTTTTTAAAAGTAATTTTTGTTTTAGCAAAAATTAATCCTGTAAAAAAGATTGCGACTGGCAAAAAACAAGTTCCTATATAAATAAACTTTTCAAAGTTCCAAGGATCCCAATTAAAGTTTTTACTTAGAATATCTTGAAATATTACACCTAGGCAAATAACCAATACACAGATCAAATCTACGCAAAAAAATGTCTTTAATTGGGATCTTCCTTTTGTCCTTAGAACATATATAAGAGTAATGACTATTGATAAGGCTGACAACATTAATAAAAATAATGGTATAGAAATTTTATCTAACATTTATTTATCTCCTTCTATAAAATGTACTTTCTTAAAATAATCAAAACATTTATTGATATAGAGACTATCATAAGAAACCCAGTTAAAACCGACTCTATTCAAAAATTTATTTGTAAAGTCGCAATCTAGTCTAACCTTAGAAGTATATGTGAACTTTTTATTTTTGTCAATATCTTGTATGATTCCAGAAATAGTATCTTTCTTTTTATTGTCTTCCAATATACCTGTTATAATGTATGACATTAATTCATCAGTAACAGGAATAATCTCAAAGCCTCTATCTAATAAAGTATTATACAATAAAGGAGCAGGCATTAAATTCGGATTGTATATATGGAATACATTGCAAGGACTGCTATATTCTAGTATTTTTATTATTGCATCAGCACATAAATCAACTGGAGTAAACTCAAGAGCATGCTTTAAAGTTTCTTTTGGGAAAGCTCCAATTTCAATAAATGATTTCAGTCTTCTAACAAAAGCATTGTCTTTAATATTTTTTTGGAACATTCCATCAGAATATCTATTAGTGATATTACCAATTCTAACAATTTGGACATCTAATCCATCTTCAATAGCTTCTAAAACTGAAATTTCAGCTTTGTATTTAGTTGTACTGTAAATGCCTTTAATACTTTGACCAACATATAAATCATGTTCAGTAAATAATTTCGAACCTTCTTCTTCAGGAGTAGTCGTAAGTTCCTCTTTTTCTCCAAAACCAGATGTACTAATAGTCGAAGCATGAATTAATCTCTTATTATTCTTCTTACACAAGTCTACTATATATTGAGTACCTTTTACATTAATATCTTCAAATTCTTTCTTTAATCCAAAATGCTTAACAATAGCACCAGAGTTGATAACAACATCAACATTAGACACAACTTCATTATAATCACTTTCAGATAAGCCTAAATTTTCTTTTACCAAGTCTCCTGCAACAACTTTTATTCTATCTTTACAATTATTATAGAAATCTTCTCCAAAATAGAAATTTAGATAACTGATAATTCTATCTTCTGGAGACATATTGCTCTTTGGTCTGATTAAACAATAAGCTGTACCTGATTCGTGTATTAAGAACGAATGTAGTATGTGAGCACCTAAATATCCAGTGCTTCCTATTATAAGGGCATTTCTAAAACTATACTTTTCAATTTTATCCAAGTTGTCAATAGAGTTTGCTTTTAAAAGATTATTGATTTTAGAATAATCATAATTTGCCATAAAATGTTCTTCAGGGCTTGGCAATTTCTTTGATAATTGTCTAATAGTAGGAAAGTTAAATATATCTGCATACTCAAATTCCAAGCCATATTTCAAAGCCTCTATTTGCATATTAATTGCAAGGATAGAATCTCCACCAATATCAAAGAAATTATCATCAACAGAAATCTTATCTGTTTTAAGGATATTCTTCCAAATTTCTAATAATTTCTCTTCGTTTGAATTAAGAGATCTAATGTCAACAGTTGCAGAAGCAAATTTGTTTACAACAGGAAGAGGAAGAGCTTTTCTATCAACCTTTCTATTAATGGTATAAGGCATTTTATCAAGCTTTATAATATAAGTAGGCACCATGTAAGGAGGCAAGAACTTTCTCAAATTTTCCTTAACTATATTCTCAGCTAAGTTATTATCTGCTACGTAGTAACCACATAAAGATTCTTTACCATCAAGAGAAACTTTATTAACTATTGCAGAAGTAACTCCTGGCATTTTTAACATCTCATCTTCTATTTCACCAAGCTCAATACGAAGTCCTCTTAACTTTACTTGATTATCTATTCTGCCTAAACACTGAACTTTACCATCAAATGTCCAACGGCCAATATCACCAGATTTATATATCTTTCCAGAACCAAAAGGATTTTTTAGAAATCTTTCGGCAGTCAATTCTGCTTTACCAATGTAGCCATCTCCTACTTGTATTCCTCCTATATATATTTCACCTATTACACCAATAGGCACCTGTTTCATATTTTTATCTAATATATAAATTTGTGTATTCAATATAGGTGGACCAATTGTAATTTCCTTTTCTCCATTTAGGTTTTGAACATTTGAAAGTATAGTAATCTCACTAGGACCATATATGTTATATATAGTTATGTCATCTGCTAATGCTCTTAGGTCTTGAACAAATTTTTCTGGCAAAGGCTCTCCACCAAAAACCATGTTTTTAACTCTTGCAAGAGCAGTATCAGGTTCTCTATTATCATAGTTTATTTTCATTAAACTTGGGGTAACAGTCATTACATCAACATTGTATTTTTTTATTAATGCATCTAAAAGTTTTGGATTTCTGTGCTCTGCATTATTAGCCATAACAACTTTCAAACCATGTGTTAAAGAAACGATAATTTCATAAACAAATATATCAAAAGGTGTAGAAGTTACAGAAGCAATAGCATGCTTGTTGCCTTCTTTTAAATAATCTAATACTTTTGTCATAGCCTGTACCATATTAGACATTCCTATTTGATTTAGCATTACACCTTTTGGTGTTCCTGTAGAACCGGAAGTATATATAATGTATGATAAGTCTGTTTCTTTAACAGAAACATTTGGATTAGAAGTGTGTTTACCATAGATTTCGGTATTATCTAAGTCTATTTCTATAGAATTTTTAATTTGCGCAACTTTTTCACGCAGTTCTTTCTGAGTTAAAACACGTTCTATCTTACTGTCGTTAATATAATATTCGGTTCTGTCAATAGGGTAGGTAGGATCTACGTTTAAAAATGCAGCTCCAGCTTTTAATATTCCTAGCATACAAACAATAGTCTCTAAAGAACGATTAGTCATTATTGCAATAATGTCATTAGGTTTTACACCTTTAGATATTAGGTAATGTGCTAAACTATTTGCTCTTTCATTAAGTTCCTTATAAGTTAAAAATTTATCATCACAGATAACGGCTACATCATTAGCATGCAATACAGCTTGCTCTTCAAAAATTTTAGAAACAGGAGCTCTGTTAATTTCTCCATAAGTATTATTAAATTTATCTAATAACTTTTGTTCATCATCAGTTATAATATTAATATTTTGAACTTCACCATCAAATCCATCTATTATTTGTTTTAAAACAAATAGATAATGTTTTAAGAAACTTGTCATAGTATTTTCTTTAAATAAATCACTTCTATATTCAAGATTTATTTGATTAGACTTAGGTGCAATTTCTAATGTAATAGCAAATTTTGCAGTATTAGTTACAGTTGGAAGTATTTCAGCTTTGTTGTTAGTCAAAGTAGATGTATCTTCCTGGTTTTGATAAGTTAAAACTACATCAAACAAAGGATTTCTCGAATGATCAACAGTAACTTGCAAGTCTTTAACAAGCATATCGTAAGGATAAATCTGATGATCTAAGGCACCAGTAACAGTATTGTTTACAAAAGTAATTAAATCTGAAACTGATTGAGTTTCTAATATTTTTGTTCTCAAAGCAATGTTATTAACAAACATGCCAATAATATTTTGTAAGCATTCAATACTTCTGTTGGCAACAGGACTTCCGATAACTATATCTGTTTGTCCAGTATATTTATAAAGAGTAACAAATAAAGCTGTTAAAAATACAGAATAAGTTGATACGTGCTGTTCTTTTGCAAAAGTTGAAACTTCGTCAATTATAGACTGCTCAAGATGATTATAAAGTTTATTGCCGGTATAAGTTTGATTTGCTGGCACAGTATAATCAAAAGGCAAATTCAAAGTTTCAAAATCGAAATCCTTAAAACAATTTAACCAATACTTTTTATCATCAGAAAGCTTATCTTCATTTATTAAAGTGTTCTCCCATACAGAATAATCTGTATATTCCACTTCAAGAGGTTCAATGCTTTCACTATTATATAGCTTAAACAAGTCATTTACTAATATGTTTAGAGAAACACCATCCATAACAATATGATGAGAATCAAATAATAATAAGGTTTGTTTGTTATCTATATAATGAATTTCAGCTCTTAACAAAGGTGCTTTTTCTAAATCGAAAGGCTTAGCGAAATTGTTTACTAGCGAATCTATTTCACTGCTTGTATTGTTAAATGTTTCGACCGCAAAATCAACATTGTCTAATATTTTCTGTTTTATTTCCGCATCATCAATAATAAAAGTTGTTCTAAATGAGCTTTGACTTTTTATGATTTGCTTAAATGCTCGTTCTATTCTGTCTCTATCCAAAATAGAGTGTACTATTATAGCACCCGGAGTATTGTACAATATGCTATTTTCTCCCGACATTTTTTGAGAGTAATAAATTCTTCGTTGAGCAGAAGATAGAGGATATATGTTATCCTTGCTTTGCTCATGAACAATTGAACTATGAACGTAGACACATGAAGAGTTATCCTTTACTAGCATGCAAATTGCCTCTACATTACTAGCACTGATTATATCTCTTACAGTGATGTTGGCATTAAAGTGCTGATTCAATAAGGTTGAAAATTTAATTGCAGATAAAGAATCTCCACCAAGCTCAAAAAATGAGTCATACAAATTAACAGGGGAGTTATCTAAACAAAGAGATTTGTTTAGGATAAGCTCGACTTGTTTTTCAATTTCGTCTTTTGCAAAATATTTATCAGTAGATGAAGCACTAGAATAATACTCAAGTAGTTTTTTCGAGTCCAATTTTCCGTTATAGTTGATAGGAATTTTTTCAATAGAAATTATTTTAGTAGGAACCATATAATAAGGCAATTTTGTTTTTATATAATTTCTAACATCTTCTAAAGGTATAGTATTTTTACAAACTACAAAGGATAAGATCTTGTTTTTGTCAACAATAGAAACACTTTCAACAATGTCAGGAAATTCTAATAAAACTGAGTTGATTTCATCTAATTCAATTCGGTATCCATTAATTTTTACCTGCTTATCTCTTCTGCCTACATATTGAAGGTCCCCATTAGGGAGCATATATCCTAAATCTCCTGTTTTATAAACAGTATCATTTATTGAAGGAATATATATGAATTTTTCGGCAGTTTTAGCTTCTAAATTTATGTATCCTTTTGAAAGGCAATCGCCCGCAACACAAATTTCTCCAATAGTGCATTTTGGTTGAATCATGTTATTAGAACTTAAAATGTAAGCTCGACAATTAGGCATTGGACGGCCTATTGGTATTATAAAAGAAGTATCAGAATTTTCTGAAATATACATCTTAGATATGCAACATATCGTGGCTTCGGTAGGACCATATCCATTATGAATTTGCATATCAGGATTTAGAGATAGGTATTTATTTAAAGTTGTATTATAAATACTTTGTACGCCAACTAAAAGCTTAGCAAGTCCGTGATAGTCTCGTAAGGCCAAGATATTATATACAGCTTCTAATAAATTAGGAGGTATAAATGAAAAAGTTATACCATTTTTAGAAATATAATCTCCAAGCAATTCGGCATTAAATATACTATCATCAGCTAATAAGTGTAATGAAGCACCAAATAGAAGAGGAATAAATATCTCCTGCATACTTGCGTCAAAAGCAACGTTGGCAATACTTAATGCTACATCATTGTGACAAATAGAGTTATTAAAACGATTTTGAATACCATATACATGATTTATTAGAGATTTGTTAGAAACTCCGACTGCTTTAGGTTGTCCTGTAGAGCCAGAGGTGAAAATGACATATGCTAAATTATCACTTGACGTTTCTATGTTTAAATTTTCGGTAGACATAGATATATCGAGGTTCTCTATATTAAAAACATTATATGTTGAACTTATATTGTTACTATAATTTTTATGAGATATAACAAGAGGTGCATTTATATCCTGTAACATATAATTTATTCTATCAACTGGATATTGAGTGGATATAGGAACAGCCACGTTCTTACTCTTTAAGACTCCTAAAAGAGTAACAATATAATCTATAGATTTGTTCATATATATTGCAACGAAAGAATCTACTATTGAATTTGAAGATAGGTAATTTGCTAACTGATTTGATTTTTCGTTAAGTGCTCTGTATGAAAGAGTTTGGTTTTCAAAAACTACGGCAACAGAATCCGGATTTTTAGAAACTTGTTCCTCAAACAAACTAATCAAAGTCTTGTCCATAGGATAATCCATTGTAGTATTATTAAAATCATTCAAAATCTGTTTTTCCTCTTCTGGAGTTACAATTTCTATAGCGGAAACATTAATCTCGTTATTTGATAATACTTGATGAATCATGTTTTCAATACGATTATGTATATTATTAATGTCATTTACATCATATTTTGATGTTTTGTAATCATAAAAAACATTTAAGCCAGTAGAGTTGTAATCCACCATATGAATTTGCAAATCATCAGCACAAGTACCATTAAATACCCAATGAGAATCACAATCAATCTCATCATTTACAGTATTTGTAATCTGATAAGATAAAACAACATTATATAAATTTGGAATACTAGAATCTAATTTTCTTAAATCTTCTAGTATGTTTTGATATGGGTATCTTTGGTGTCTTAACATAGATAGGCAACTTCTAGCCATAGATTTACTAAAATCTACGAAAGAAGAGTCGTTTAAAATATTTACGCGCAAAGGAACAGTACTAATGAACATACCATTAGTGTTCTTATCCGCAAAATCTAATCTATTTAAAATTGGCGTACCAATAACAAAATCATCTAAATTTGATACTCTACCAATATAAATCGAAAAAATCGACATGAAAAAATTATATATTGAAATTCTATTATTCTTACAAAATTCAGAAACTTTGTCCATAACTTGCTTAGAAATAGCAAACTTTTGCCTTTTAGCAGTACAAGAAACTTGATTAGAAGATTCTGCTGAAAAGCATGGAATTGTAGCAAGTTCAGGTACAGTATTAAAAACCTCAGCCCAATATTTTTTATCTTTTTCAAAACGAGGGCTATTTAAATACTCTTGTTCTTTTTTTATATAATTAATATATGAATATTCTACATCATCAGATTTAGTATTTTTTATCAAGTTGGTATATTCCTGAACAATTTCCTTGCAAAATAGGCCAACTGTCCAAGAGTCCGAAATAATATGATGCATAACAGAGATAACGCCACCAGTGCCGTCTGGTAATCTAAAAATTTTGACACAAAATAAATTAGAATTCTCCATAGAGAAAGTAGTTTGACACATTTTTTCTTCAATTAATAATAGCTCAGCCATGTCGTTTAAATCAATAATTTCGACGAAATAGTTTTCTAAACTAACAAAAATTTGCTTGATATTATTACCGTCTTTAGTAAGTTTTATATGGAAGTTATCATGTGCCAAAATAACATTAGACACAGCTTTAGAAAGTGCAGAAAAATCCAACTGCGTTTTTAAATGCACTGTACCGCCAATATTATTTACAGCCGTTCCTTTATAATATTGCTCCATGTTCCAAATATTTTTTTGTGGATTTGTTAGGTTATAGAATTTTTTTTCCATAATAAACTTTCCCCCCATTGTTAAATTTTTCTCTATTGTATAATAATCAAGGCAAAAAAGCAAAACTTTCAACGTGAAAAGTCAAAAAAAGTGCATATTCGACACGAAACGACAAAATATAAACACAATTTTGACGAGTTAATTATACTAAGCAAATTATATATTAAACACATAAAAAAATCAACAAAATAGCGTTATATATTATAAAAACTAATTTTAAAAGTGAAATATCAGGAAAAAACAGAAAAACACAAAAATTTATTGAAAAAAATGTAACAATTTGGTAAAATATAAAGTATAAAGCATAGGAGGAGGTTAATATATGGAAGAAGAAAAAAATGAAGATTTGGCAAAAAAATACGAAGAAACACTTACAGAAACATTAAAAAAATATTTACATGTTAACAAAAAAGTAAATGAAATTTTAAACGAAGAAGAAGGAGGGGATAATAATGAGTAACGAATTACCAGAAAAACCTAATGCGCTTCAGAGGTTGATGGCTAGATTTAGAAATGCAGCTAAAGGTTTTCGAGGAGGATATAAAGATGAAATTGATTCTTTAAGAAACAAAGTAGCTTCTTATGAGCAAGAAGAACAAGCGGTTCGAGAAATGAGACAAGGAGCGGAGGCGCGAGCAGATGAGTTAAGCAAATGGGAAATAAAAATTAGAGAGGAAAATGAGGGCAATAAAAGGGCAAATAGAGAGCGTGCGGAAGAGCTATCAAATTATAGTAATGCTCTAAATAAAAGAGCGCAAGAGATTGAAATAGAAGCAACAGAAAGAGCACATATATTGCTAAATGAGTATAAAAAAGATTTAAGCGAAAGAGAAAAAGCTTTAAGCGAAAGAGAAAAAGCTTTAAGCGATAAAGAAGATGCAGTAGAAGAAGCTTTAAGACAAAGAAAAGCAGCTTTAAGCGCTAAAGAAAATGCAGCAGAAGAAGCTTTAAGACAAAGAGAAGCAGCTTTAAGCGCTAAAGAAGATGCAGCAGAAGCAGCTTTAAGACAAAGAGGAGAAGCTTTAAGCAATAAAGAAGCTAGAGTAAATGGATTGGAAAGACTACTTAAAGATGATAAAATCCTGCCAGAAAATGAAGACCCCCAAAAAACGGCTACTAGGCTTGCTTTTATAAGTCGTATGCAAGACTTACAAGGGCAACTTGATGATTTGGATTCAATTTGTTCAGAGCTTAATGGTGTGCCGGATAAAGAAGTGGCTGAAGATATAAAAAGAAGTAGGAACAAAATTCTCGGAAGATTCTTAGCTTTGATTACAATGGATGAGATAACCAAGCGGACCAAATGAAGTTACAATTATAGAAAGTGGAAAAGGTAAAATAACTCAAGCAGGATTAATTAAACGATTAATTGATGCTAATGCAAGATGTTCAGCTACACCTAGATTGATAAGGTATGAAAAATTGTATAGCTTAAATGATGAAACAGTAGAATATGCAATGAGTAGTGAAATCTATGATATGTTGAAGGAATTTGATAGGCTGGGGTTGCCTGGACCTGCTAGGTTGCAAGATGCCTTAAAAGATAGAAATACGGACGACTACCACTATGCTCTCTCTACTTTGACGGGCAGACTAATAAATGAATGGGCTCGTTCAGGAAAGGACGATATTAGTAGGCTAACTGTAAGTGACCCAAGTGTTGGTAAAATAGCGAATGGTTTTATGGACGATGCAAGATAAAAGATAGTTGTAGATATTTAACATAAAAACAGAAGAGCAAAAAATGCTCTTCTGTTTATCATTTAAGGGAGGCTTGCCTTCTATAAATTATCTATCATATAATTTGTAAGGGAATGTTTATAACGAATGTTGTAGAGGTGATTTTAATCGCCCGCCATAAATTCCTTAGAAATGGTTGATTTTTTCGAAGATTGTTGTAAAATGTAATAATAGACAATAAAGAAAGTAGGTAAAAAAATGCTAAAAAAAGCATACAAACATTTTTTGACAGTAACAAAACATAAATATTATGTTTTTAGGTTAAGTATAAAAGCGGGAATTCCTGTAAGAGGATTTCTACATGACTTTTCCAAATATTCTTTTACAGAATTTTGGGAATCGGCTAAGTATTATACAGATGGTAAAAGCAGTCCAATAACAAATTGCAAAAGAAAACGCGGATACTCAAAAGCATGGTTACATCACAAAGGAAGAAATAAACATCATCACGAATACTGGTATGACTATGAAACTACAGATGAAGTGCCTGTTATACCATATAAATATACAGTAGAAATGATATGTGACCAATTGGCAGCAGGAATAACATATAATGGAAAAAATTGGAGAAAAGATACACAACTAAAATATTGGAGAAATGTAGAAAACAGAAGAAAGATAAATCCAAGAATTGCTAATATGCTTGATGAAGTATATGTACAGGTAAGCAAACAAGGAATAGACAAAGTGATAAATAAAAAGAATTTAAAAGAATTATATAAAAAATATTGTGAATAAAATAAAAACCTATGCATACGTAAATAATACATAGGTTTTTTATATGAGCAAATTATTTAAAATATTTAATTCCTGTTTTAATAGCATTGTTATTCATAATAATTTCGCCATTTTCAAGCAATTTACAAATAAAAAGACTTGAATTGCTAATAAATTTTGCAAATTCAATAATAGCAGAATTGAATTTGGCAATATTAGAATATTTAAGATTAATATTATCAAAAACGATGTAGTAATCTTCTTTGTACAAATATAGTAAAATATTTTTTGCAACCTTGTAACTTAAAGAAAGATTGTGATTTTTTAAGTATTTAACAAAATTACAATAATCATCAAAGCTAGCAAATTTATAAATAGCATATTTTGAATCTATTTTAGTATTTTTTCTTTTTACAGATACTTTTTTATGTAGGTTTTTGGAATCGGGTACAACCCTTGTAACAGTAACAATAAACTCCCCATTTGCCATAGCTAAAGCCTCTATACGTACAGGATAATCTTTAAATTCAAAACCAATTTCTTCTTCTGCTTCTTCTAGAATATCCAAAAATAAATCTTGTTTTTCTAAAGGGTTAGACATAAAAGAATGAAAATCAATATTTTTATCTTTTAAATCTTGAGAAGTTAGGGTAATTTTAATTTTATTTTCACTAAGTTTTTCAAACTTCATTATACAGCCTCCAAACATCACTACTACATATAATATTATAAATCCATATAATTGTTACAATTTTTACTATAACACAAAACAATCTAAAAAGGAATAGTAAATACAAAAAATATTGGTAAATGCAAATTCGACATTTGCATTTAATAAATTTGCCGTAACTATATGATACATCATTAATAATTATTAAAATAATTATAGCACATATATAAATAAAATTAAATGATAAAAAAATGGAAAAAAAGTTACGCTACATTTCTTTTAAAAATTTTTTGATAGGAATATTAAAAAGTAAGGATATATTCCGACAAATTTGAGTATATAGCTTATCACAAAATTCCAATGTTTTCAATACAAAAAATCACAAAATTCCAGACAAAATTAAACCAAAAATCACATTTTTCAAATATATAACTTATATTAATTCTCTGGGTTATTACATAAAAAATGTGATTTTTTATATAGCTTCTTGAAAATCTCGACATATTTGCCCTCTTAAAACAAATAATTTATAGCAAGAAATAACATGATATGAATTATGAAGAACCATATTTGCGTAGGGATAGGAGCTAAAAAACATAGATGTGTAACATTGCTGAAATAAAAATGTAAATAAAAAGAAATAAATGTCTAAAAATGAAATGTTGCATAAAGTTTCCGTAAAGAATTAGTTTAAATGAGCCTCAAAAAGCAAAGTTGACAAATTTTTTAACAAAGTTAAAATGAAGTAAAGAAAAGATAGTGGAAAGTAATTTATGAAAAATGTAGGGGCGATTTTAATCGCCCGCACTTTGAAGTAATTACTAAAAAATAACATTGAAAAGTTAAAAATATAAAAGAAAAAAGGGGAAATGTGATATGTACAAAAGAAATAAAGTATGTATATACATGTTTATAGTAGTAATGGTGTTACAAATTATGATACCAGCACTAAGTGTTATTTTAGAAACAAGTTATACATTAACATCAGAAGCAGCAGACGATATTATTGCGACTTGGGATGATGTTGGAAAGAAAAACTATGAAGTAAAAGCAGAACTGAATAAAAAAGGAGAGCTAAAACTTACAACAGAGAGAAATAGCGGTTGTATAAAAGACGACGGCATTTCATGGATTTATAAGGGTAAAGATTATAGAAATGAAATTAAAAAAGTAATTATAGGCAATAGAATTAAATATATAGGAAGGTTGGCATTTTCTGAGTGTAAAGAGCTGAAAAGTGTTGTGAAGGGAAAGAATGTTGATCAAATTGCTACAAGTGCATTTGTGTACTGCGATAAATTGGAGTCGATTTCTACTAAAGCAAGATATATAGACAACCGTGCATTTTGGGGCTGCAGAAGTCTTACAGTAGAGATTCCATATGATGTAATAAGCATAGGCTCAAATGCTTTCGAAGACGTTAATAAGGTGCAAGGAACAAAGGCAACAAACCATAAATTAGTATTGGGCAACAACCTAAAAAAATTGGGGGAAAACGCATTTAATGTTAAAAATCTTAAAAGTGTGATTGTTATATCAGAAGAGTTTGAAGGTAACACTTCACGAAATCTATTTCCAAAAGAAACGCAAGTATATTGTAAATTAAATAGTAATGTTTGGAAAAATAGAAATGATAATAAAGCTAGTTTTACAAAAATCGAGTTAACTAGTACTCCTAAAGAAAACTATAAAAAGGGAGAAAGATTGCAATTGAAAAATGAAACTCTAAGAATTTTTTTCTCAGATGGAGAATCACAAAAATTAAATTTCAATCAAAACTTAATGTGGTCAAATCCAACTAATAATACGGTACTAAATTATCCAGGCAAGAAGACGGTGAAAATTTGTATAGGCGCGCAAGAAGACAGTAGTGTAAAAGCTACTTTTGATATATTTGTATCAGAGAAAGTGGAAAGTATTGATATAACTGTTAATAAAAAAGAATATAACGTTTTGGAAAAAAGAGAATCCAAGGATATAACGGTTAAGGCAAATTTTAAAAATGGATATAGAATATTAGACCCAGATGAATATAGCGTTAACCCAAATGTATTTAGTTTTAGTAGTTCAGGTGATAAGAATATAGTTGTTAAGTATAATGCAGACAAAAATATTAAAAAAAGTTATAAGGTGACGGTAAAAGATTTCACTACGGAAATCACAAAATTTCCACAGAAATCTTATAAAAAGGGTGATGCCTTAAATTTAGATGGGTTAGAGTGCAAGCTACAATATGAAGATGGAAGCTTTACGAATTGGTACGAATCTGAAAACATAAAATGCTACTTGAGCGGAAAAGAAATAAAACAAGGAGATAAATTAAACAAAACTGGAACTCATAAAATAACTGTAAAAACAAATGATGATAGAAATATTAAATTAGGAACATTTAATATTGATGTTGCACCAACACAAGGTGAGATAGATTATATTGAAATATTAGGTAAACCAGGAAAGGACTATAAAGTAGACTACATAGTGGGCGAAAAATTACTTAATGACTTTAAAATTAGAGTATATTATAAAGATAAATCTTATATAGATACCAATAATTATAAAACTGTTCCAGTAAAAGGGAAAAAATTAGAAAGTGCAGAAACAAATAAAAAAATAGAAGTTATATATAATAACAAGTATAACACACATTATAATATAAATGTTGCTCAAAAACAGGTAACAAAAATAGAACCAACAGGAAATTACACTATGCTTTATACAGTAGGTGATACATTAAACTTAGAAGGCTTGAAATTGAAGGTATCATATAACAACGGTTCATCAGATATAATAGATAGAACAAACTTTGAAACTAATCCACCAGATAGAAATACAGTGTTGAATGAAAAGGGATATAAAAGGATAAATATATTATATGGAGGAAAGCAAACATATATATATATAGCTGTAAAAGAAAGAACACTAATTAGAATAGCATCAACAAATTTAGGGAAAAGCGACTATATAGAAGGAGAAAACTTTGAAGCAGGAGAATTATTCCACGTAGTTGCTGTGTATGATAATAATTCAATGGAAGAAGTATTTAACTATACAGTAGTAGATGGAGATAATTTGAAATTGGGTCAAAAAACGGTAACTATTAGTTATGAAGAAAATGGAAAAACGGTAACAACTACAACTCCTATAACTGTGACTCCAAAACAATTAGAAAAAATAGAAATAACAAGAGAACCAAATAAAACTACATACATACAAGGGCAAAATTTTGATTCGACAGGAATGCAAGTAACAGCAACATATAATAGTGGTAAAACAGCAATAATTAATAACTACTCTGTACCAAATGGACAAAATCTAACGGTTGGGATGACTTCTGTTAAAATAGTATATACAGAAAATGGGGTAAGCAAAGAAGTAGAGCAACCAATAACAGTAACATTAAAGCAACCTATTAATATTAGAGTAAAAGAAAATGTAAAGAAGGTTTATATAGTAGGCGAAAAAGTTGACAAAACAAATATGTGTGTAGAGATAGAATATGATGATGGATCAATAGAGCAAGTAACAAATTATGAAGTCGATACAGAAACTTCATTAAGTAGAGCGGATAAAACTAGAACAATTACATACAAAGAAGGAGATATAACATTAGAAAAGGAAATAGATGTACCTGTATTGCCAGCCGAAATTCAGGAAATTAGTATAAAGCAATATCCAGATGATGTGAATTATGTTGTAGGTCAAAAATTCTTTTCAAATGGATTAATATTACTAGTAAAATATGCAGATGAAACAGAAGAAGAAATAACAGAAGACTTTACATTAGATTTGCCAGATGGAAGTGTATTAACAAAAGTAGAAACAAAAACAGTAAAAGTAAACTACATGGGACAAGAGGTAAAATTTGATATTAATGTAAAAGAAAATGATGATATACAAGCATTAACAATAATGGATGGTTCTATTGAGACAAATTATGAAATTGGCGAAAAATTGGATTTAAGAGGATTAGTGCTAATATCAGAAGGTTCAAACAATGACATAAAAGTTATTTGGGGGAATTACGAATGTGAGCCAGCAGAAGGAACAGAACTAAATACCAAAGGACAACAAACAATAACTATTAAATATGCAGGTAAAAGTGCCGTTCTAAACATAAATGTTGGAGAACACCAAGTTGAAGAAATAGAAATAGAGAATTTACCAAAAACTAAATATGTAGTGGGACAAGCATTAGATTTAACTGGATTAAAATTAAAAGTTATGTATAATAATGGAACAGAAGAAATTGTAGAAACAGGATATACATCAAGTATAGAAGATGGAACAATATTTAACAATGTGGAAAATAAAACCATAGAAATATCATACAAAGAAAAAACAACAAGTTTTGATATTGATGTAGTAAAAAAACAAGTTGAAAAATTAAAGGGAATATCTGCACCTACAAAAACTAAGTATAAAGTTGGAGAGGCACTAGACTTATCAGGAGTTAAATTTAAGGCAATATATAATGACGGAGAAGAAAAAGAAATAGAAACTGGATATACAAGCAGTATACCAAACGGTACAATTTTAGACACGATAGGATATAACCCTATAATATTAGAATATGAAGGTAAAACAATAACTGCATTGGTATTTGTAGGAGAAATAGCAATAGAAAGCATAAGCATAAACACAGAGCCAGATAAGGTTGTCTACCAAGTAGGAGAGCAATTAGACCTAACAGGATTATCTATAAAAGCAAAATATGAAAACGGAGAAGAAGATATAATTAAAAGTGGCTTTGAAACTACACCAGAAGATGGAAAAGAACTAAACATAAAAGGACAAAAAGAAGTAACAGTAAAATTAGGTGAAAAAACGGCAACATTTAATGTAGATGTACAAGGTAAAAAAGATGCACCAACATTGACAGAAATAAAAATAGCAAAAGCACCAGATAAAACAAAATATAAAGTTGGAGAAAACTTTGACAAAACAGGAATGGTGGTAAAAGCAATCTACAGTGATGGAAACAGTAAAGAAGTAACAGATTATATATGTATGCCAGAAGAACAATTAGAGAAAGAAACAACAGAAATTACAATAATTTACACAGAAGATACAATAACTAAATATGCTAAACAAAAAATAGAAGTTGTAGAAGACGGTGGCGGAGACAATCAAGGAGACAATAACAACAACAATGACAACAATAATAATGATAATGACAACAGTGAAAATAATAATAATGGAAATAATAGTAATAATAACAATAATAATAACAACAGCAACAACGGTAATAACAATAATAGCAATAACAATAATAATACCAACGACGGAAAAAATGAAGATAAAGTGGACGGAAAAATACCACAAACAGGTGAAAATAGCATTATGCTAATTGCCGGAGCAATTTTAACTGTAATATCAGTTATTATATACATAAAAATTAAAAAATTTGAAATATAAATATATTCTAAAACACGGCATATGCTACAAACAGCATATGCCGTTAAAAGTGCAATTTTTTTTCCTATACATATTGAAAAAAAAGCATATTGCATATATAATACAGTAGAACAAAAGAAAAGTGGGAGGGAGAAAAATGGCAACCAAGAATAAAAGTGTATTAATATTGTTATTGTTCATATTATGCGGATTGGTAGTAGGTGGATTCCTAGGAGAGCTTGCTTCAAAAGTTGACTTCTTGTGGTGGGTGTCATATGGCGAAGAATTTGGAATTTCATCACCTGTAACAATAGACTTAAGTATTATAAAACTTACAATAGGATTTATGTTTAAAATAAATATTTCATCTATTATTGGGCTAATATTAGCAATATTTATATATAGAAAAGTTTAATTTATTCTAAAGAATTTTACGGGGGAAGAAAGGATAGAAATATGAATATCAAAGAAATCCCCCAATCAGAAAGACCTTATGAAAAATTGGAGATGTATGGTGCACAAGCACTTTCAAATGCAGAATTATTGGCAATAATAATCAAAAGTGGAACAAAGGAAGAAAGTAGCATAGTGCTAGCACAAAAAATACTATCTATGCAAAAAAATACACAAGACAGTTTGAGATTTTTACAAGACATATCTATAAAAGAATTTATGAGTATAAAGGGAATTGGTAAAGTAAAGGCAATACAGCTATTAGCAGTGTGTGAATTAACTAAAAGAATATCAAGACCAATTAATAACTTTAATATACAAATAAAATCTCCCCAAGATGTAGCAAATTTACTAATAAATGAATTGAAATATGAAAAAAGAGAAATAGTAAAGGTACTAATGCTAAATTCTAAAAATAATGTTTTAAAAATACAAGATGTGGCATATGGTGGTACAAGCTTTGCTGTTTTTGAAATAAAAGATGTGTTAAAAGAGGCAATAAAAATAGGTGCACCTAAAATAATTTTAGTACATAATCATCCAAGTGGAGACCCAACACCAAGCGATGAGGATATAGAACTTACTAAAAGGCTGATTCAAGTAACAAAAATGCTAGAAATAGAAATGATAGACCATGTAGTATTAGGAGATGGAAAATATAAAAGTATAGTTTCTATGCTTACTAATGGTAAAATTGGATAAAATTATTTAAGAGTCAACTTTTAATACACGAAAGGAAGAATATAGAATATGAAATTTTTTAATTTTGTTTCAAAAGATATAGGTATTGATTTAGGAACGGCAAACATTTTAGTTACCTTAAAGGGAAAAGGCATAATACTTAAAGAACCATCAGTGGTAGCAATAGATAGAAAAACAGGGGCGATACTAGCAACAGGACATGAAGCTAAAGAAATGCTACGGAAGAACACCAGGAGATATAAAAGCTGTTAGACCAATGAAAGATGGAGTAATAGCAGATTTTACAGCTACTCAATTAATGCTAAAAAATATAATGAAAAAAATAGTACAAAGACATAACTTGGGCAAGCCAAGAGTTGTAGTAGGAGTACCATCTGGAATTACAGAAGTTGAAGAAAGAGCAGTGGAGGAATCCGTATTACAAGCAGGTGCTAAAGAAGTCTATTTAATAGAAGAACCAATGGCAGCTGCAATAGGAGCAAACTTAGATGTAGCAGAACCAAGTGGAAGTATAATAGTAGATATAGGCGGAGGAACTACAGAAGTGGCTGTTATTTCTTTAGGTGGCATTGTTGTAAGCAATTCGCTAAGAGTAGCGGGAGATGAACTTGATGAAGATATAGTAAATTATATAAAAAAAGAAATGAACTTAGCCATAGGAAGTACTACGGCGGAGCAAATAAAAATAGAAATAGGATGTGCTATGCCACTTATGTCTGAAACAAGTATGCAAGTAAGTGGAAGAGATCTAGGAACTGGATTACCAGAAACAGTAACAGTAACATCTACACAAATACAGGAAGCAATGCAAGATTCAATAGAAAAAATAATAGATATAGTAAAGCAAACATTAGAAAAAACACCACCAGAATTAGCATCTGATATAATGGAAAAAGGAATAGTGCTAGCTGGCGGTGGAGCACTTATCAAAAATTTTGATAAATTATTATCAATAAGAACAGAAATGCCAGTATATGTCACAGAAGACCCATTAGACTGCGTAGTTAAAGGAACTGGAAAAACAATAGACGATTTAGAAAGACTAAAATCAGTTTTAATAAACTCTAGAAGGAAAAGATAACATAACCGGAGGAGAACATGTATAAAAATAAAAAAGGCGGGATAGTAGGTATAATAATAACAATTATTATATTAATAATTATA
>ERZ780226.574-NODE-574-length-32683-cov-18.667157_pt1 | contig 32683 bp, 30 predicted proteins | sample MGYA00511165_ERZ780226 | MGnify/ENA primary metagenome ERZ780226 (study PRJEB29588, sample SAMEA2152373) | human gut metagenome | biome: human gut; feature: human-associated habitat; material: faeces | place: Denmark | collected 2008/2010 ...
GGTGGGAGACTTGAACATGACCGTATCCGACAGGATAGCCGCCGCCATCAACCCCGCCATATGGGGCGAGGGCATGACGCCGTGCTCCTGATACATGGAGGTGATGATGGTGTTGGTGCTGCCCACCGGCTCGTTGCGCACGGAGATGGGCTGCCGGGTCTGGATGTCTGCCAGACGGTGGTGGTCGATGATGCCCAGGATCTCCGCCTGCTCGATGCCGGGCACGGTCTGGGCCAGCTCGTTGTGATCCACCAGCACCACCCGCTTGCGCCGGGGCTTCAGCAGATGGTAACGGGACAGCGTACCCACGACCTTCTCCTCATCGTCCAAAACGGGGTAGCAGCGGTAGCGGCTTTTCAGCACGACCTCCCGCACGTCGTCGATGTAGTCGTCCAAGTGGAAGGAGATGAGCCCCTCCGTGGCGCAGGGCCGCCCGATGGGGGTGGCCTGATAGATGAGCCGGTGGACGCGGCTGGCGTCCAGCGGTGTGGAGATAACGCAGGTGCTGCCGGCATTTTTCAGCCACTCCGGCTCCACGTCGGTCTGGCACAGGATGAGGCAGGCCACCTGCTTATCCAGCGCCCGGCGGATCATGTCCGGCTGGCTGCCGCACAGCACGATGCTGTCGGCGCTGTCGAACAGCAGGTTCTCGCAGTTCTGGGGCAGGGCGATGGACACGGAGCCGCTGACGCTGTCCACCATGTCGCCGCCGTCACCCATGACGCGGCCCTCGATAACGCTCAGCAGGTTGAAAAGCGGGATGTCGTCCACCCGCGGATCGCCCACGGTGTTCAGGCTGAACGTGGCGATGTCCCCGGCGGACAGCATGCCGTACAGCGTGCCGTCCTCGTTGACCACGGGGATGGCGGAGATCTTCTGCTCCCGCATGAGCTTCCACGCACGGTCCATGGTAACGGAGGCGTCCAGGCAGGGCGGGCGGTCGAAGTCCAGATCCTGCACCTGCGTGCGGACGTTCTGGATAAAGCGGGGCGGATTGAAGTGGAACCGCTCCAGCATCCGGTTTGTCTCGTCGCTGATGGTGCCCAGATGGACGGCCACATACTCCTTCTCGCCCAGCGCGTTTTTCAGCGCGGCGAAGGACATGGCGGCCACGATGGAGTCGGTATCCGGGTTGCGGTGCCCGGTGACATAGATCTCGTTCATACGCGGTTGCTCCTTTGCGCAAAAATTCCTCTGTGACCCTATATTATAGAGGAAGTTTTTTCCGCGGTCAATGGGTTTCCCCGCCAAGGGCGGACGCTTTTTGGAGGCGGTGGCCGAGGCGAACACTATTGTGTTCGACAAGACCGGCACGCTGACCTATGCGACGCCCACCGTGGCGGCGGTCATCCCCTTCGGCGGCCACGATGAGGCGGAAATGTGTATCAGTTCATTATTTAATATTTCAGTTGCACGATTCCGGACATTATTCATTCGCCCGACCCATTCCATTTGGTCGCCGACTTTCAGCGTTTCCGTAGTGCCCTCAGCATCTGCCATTTGTTTTACTATCCGAAGAAAAAGCGCCGTCTCGGAATCACTTCCAAGACGGCGCTTTTCTGTTGCGGATCAGAGCGAACATTTCACGGCGAAGCCGCCGCTGAAGAAATAGGTGTTCGTCCAATACCTGTATGGTGGACCTGAAGGGATTCGAACCCTCGACCTCTCGGATGCGAACCGAACGCTCTCCCAGCTGAGCTACAAGCCCGTAACGTACCCTATTATTATACACATCTCGCCGCAAAATGCAAGAGGTTTTTCGCAGCTTCTTATTTCTATAAGTTCAGTTTTGCTAATGATCAATATAAATGTTTCGTATTTTACTTATACAAAATGTGTGCTATACTAAGAATGTTGTGCAGCGGGATGCGTCTGCTGCGCGGCCTGAAACTTTGATCGCAAAGGAGCATCCGCTATGAGCAGAACACTGGGTACCGTGGTGCGCGGCGTGCGCGCCCCCATTTTCCGTGAGGGCGACGACGTGGTGCGGATCACCGCCGACACTGTTTTGAACGCCCTGAAGGACAACGGCATCACCGCACGGGACGGCGACATCGTGGCTGTCACCGAGTCCGTGGTGGCCCGCTGCCAGGGCAACTACGCCACCGTGGAGCAGATCGCCGCCGATGTGACGGCCAAGACCGGCGGCCAGACCGTGGGCGTCACGTTCCCCATCCTCAGCCGCAACCGCTTCTCCCTGCTGCTGCAGGGTATCGCCTCCGGCGCGAAGAAGGTGGTGCTGGTGCTCAGCTATCCCTCCGATGAGGTGGGCAACCATCTGGTGTCCATGGATCAGCTGGACGAGGCCGGTATCGACCCGTGGCATGACGTGCTGTCTCTGGCGCAGTTCCGCGACGCCTTCGGCAGCGTTATCCACCCCTTCACCGGCGTGGACTATGTGGACTACTACAAGTCCATCATCGAATCCGCCGGGGCGGAGGCCGAGATCGTATTCGCCAACCGCGTGCAGGCGGTGCTGGACTATACCGACACCGTGATCTGCTGCGATATCCACACCCGTCAGCGCAGCAAGCGCCTGCTGACCGCCGCCGGCGCCAAGCTGGTGCTGGGTCTGGACGACCTGCTGACCGCTCCCGTGGACGGCAGCGGCTATAACCCCCAGTACGGCCTGCTGGGCAGCAACAAGGCCGACGACCGCCGGGTGAAGCTGTTTCCCCGGGACGCCAAGCCCGTGGCGGAGGCCATTGGCCGCGCCATGAGCGAGGCCACCGGCAAGCGCATTGAGGCCATGGTCTATGGCGACGGCGCCTTCAAAGACCCCGCCGGCAAGATCTGGGAGCTGGCCGACCCCGTGGTGGCCCCCGGCTATACCAGCGGTCTGGTGGGTACGCCCAACGAGCTGAAGCTGAAGTATCTGGCGGACAAGGAGTTCGCCGGTCTGTCCGGTCAGGCGTTGCAGGACGCCATCTCCCGGAAGATCCGGGAGAAGGACGCCAAGGTCAGTCTGGTGGGCAATATGGTGTCCGAGGGTACCACGCCCCGGAACCTGACCGACCTGATCGGCTCTCTGTGCGACCTGACCAGCGGCTCCGGCGACAAGGGCACCCCCATCATCTACATCCAGGGCTATTTCGACAACTACACCAACGAGTGATATCTTCTCCCCACCACGCGGAAAGGCGCGGGCCGTCGGCCCGCGCCTTTCCGCGTTTGTCGTTAATCCGTGCCGTAGGGAAGCTGCACCAGCGCGTTGTCCGCCCGTTGGTAGAGCCGCCCGTCCCGGGCGTAGTACGTCTCGTTGCCCTCGTCGCACGTCACCGTCCACACCTGCGTGATGAGGTAGCTGCCGGTGCCCTTGGCGTGGTCGAAGTAGCAGGTGACTGCCGGCAGGCTGCCGTCCGGCTGGACGCTGCGGACATAGCGGCCGATGTGGATGTGTACCGGCAGCGTCACCTCCGCCGCGTCGATGGGCAGGGTGTACTGCATCCGCTCCGCGCCCCGGTACGTCTCCGGCATGCGTACCGTCAGGCCGGCGGCGGGCACCTTCTTCAGACCGCCGGTCCAGCCGCCGATGGCCGTGACCTTCACGCCCTGCACCGTGTCGGGGATGCTGTATTCGATGGCGTCGCCGCTGCCGTCCCACTGATAGCCCCCGGCGAAGGCCTCCCGGCGGTCTCTCCGCAGGCAGAACAGCACGCCGTTTTCCTCCACGGTATCCGCCGTGTCATAGTTCCGACGGGTCTGCAGCCATAGCAGACCGGCGGCCAGCACCAGCAGTACCGCGATGCACAGCAGCGCTTTTTTCATGGCGTGACCTCCGGTGCCGCTTCGGGATCAACGGTGGTCTGGGGGAAATCCAGCCCGGTGATGAAGTCCCGCATGCGGGTACAGTAGCTCATCATGGTCAGCTCGTAGGCTTCATCCCGCCCCTTTTCACCGCCGCCGTAGATCACCACCTGATAGCGGTACATATCCCAGTCCGTGTCGGTATTCGCCGTTCCCCCGTTGCCCGACAGCAGGGCGCCCAGCGCGTCGGTGTCGGCGGTATCGGCGGCGTCCTGCTGCGCCAGACGGCACAGCTCCACCGCCTGCTCCCTGGTCAGGCTGACCTCGGCATCGGTGTAGCCGTCACGGACATAGCCGCCCCGGATGCTGTCCAGTCCGGCGGTGTCCAGCCAGTCCAGCCCCATGGCGCCGATACGGAACTGGGGCATGTTCAGCAGCTGGTTGGCCAGCCGGTACACCTCCGAACCCTTCGCCCCGATGATCCCGTAATCCCGCCGCAGGGAGTCGCCGTTCTTCAGGTCGTAGAACAGTCGTATCTCCATCCAGCCGTCGCCGTTTTCGGGGGTGCTGTCGCCCTGCGCCAGAATGGCCCGGTGCAGCGCCGCGGCAGCCTCGATGATGGCGGGGTCGTCAGTGTCGCAGTATCCGCCGTCGTAGTAGGTGATCCGCAGGGACACGCTGTCCACACGGGCCGGGTCCGGGACACGGCGCTGTACGCCGAAGATGTCGGCGCGGATGGCCAGGGTCAGCGCCGACAGCGCCAGCACCAGCGCGGCGGCCTCCTTCCAGCTGCGGCGGAAGACCCGGAACGTCTTCTGCAGCAGCATCTGCACGGCGAAGAAGCACAGCAGGCCCATGAAGATCTGGCAGAGGATCAGCTTCACGATGCCGCTGCCGAAGCCGCCCAGCACCACGGTGCTGAGGAACACACCGAGGCCCAGACCGCCGCACAGGCCCACGCTCCACCGAACCACCGGCCGCAGCCAGCGGAAGGCGATGGCGTCGCCCGCCGCCTCGCTGGGACGCCTGCGGTACAGCAGCCAGCCCAGCGCCAGCAGCGCCAGCGCCGCCGCAGTGTAGACGGCCAGCACCGTCAATGCCCTCTCCGGCAGGGCGCGGAGATAGACCTCCCGGCTGTCCCGCGTCACCCAGTCGCCCCAATAGCTGCACACCGCTTCCGACAGGGTGATGGTGGGCGTCAGCCATTCCACAAAAACGGGGTAGGTGGTGCTGTCAAAGCCGAAGTAGAACAGCCGCTGCAGGTACTGCACCACTGTGCACAGCAGCAGCGCCGTAAAGTTCACCGCGCCGTACAGCACCGGTATGGCCAGCAGCCAGCCGGTGGCCATGGCGCACAGGGTCCCCAGCGACAGGAAGAACAGCTCCAGCAGCTCCGTCACCAGCAGCCACAGGCCCGCCGCCGCCCAGTCCGCGCCACCGTAGGGCAGCTGCGCCAGCACGGACAGCAGGAAGATCAGCACGTTTCCGCCGGTCAGCAGGCCGAAGCCCGCCGCAAAGTGGGAGAAATACTGGGTGGTGCGCTTCACCGGCAGGGCGTGCATCAGCCCCACGGCGCGGGGCGCCATCAGGTAGGCGTACACCGCCATGGGCATCACGATGCCGGCCAGCACCGCCAGCACCATGGAGCCGGTCATGGCGCTGTAATAGATGTTGTGCAGCTCTGCCGCCAGCAGCTCCGGCCGATCCGGCCAGCTGCGGGCGTAGTCAAAGCCTGTCTGCAGCAGCGGAATGGGCAGCAGCACCAGCCACACCAGCACATACAGGAAGCCGGCGGGCCAGTAGTGGCGCAGATCGCTGCGCAGCAGCGTCCCGTTACAGAAGGATGTCTTTCGCGGCATATTCCACACCTCCCAACTCGTAGATAAAGATCTCCTCCAGCGTCAGCGGGATGGATTCCAGCAGCACCGGATCGGTGATCTGCATCCGGCGCAGGATCTCCTCGCTGCTGCCTCGGACGATATAGGTATACACCCGGCCCACATGGCTGCGGTGCAGGATGTTCAGCTCCGCCGGCAGCACAGGCTCCGTCACGCCCTGATAGGCCACCTGCAGCTTCACCGTGTTGTCCTGCAGGTCGGACAGGCTCCGCTCCAGCAGCACCCGGCCCTTGTTGAGGATGCCCACATGATCGCACACATCCTCCAGCTCCCGCAGGTTGTGGCTGGACACCAGCACCGTGGTGCCCCGCTCGGCCACGTCGCCCAGCAGCAGCGACCATACCTGCCGCCGCATCACCGGGTCAAGGCCGTCCACCGGCTCATCCAGAATGAGGTACTCCGGCATGCAGCACACCGTCAGCCAGAAGGCCGCCTGCTTCTGCATGCCCTTGGACATGCGGCGCAGCATCATCTTCTCATCCAGTGGGAACACCTGCTTCAGCTTTTCGTACCGCTCCCAGCTGAAGGCGGGGTACATCCCTGCGAAGAACCGGGCCATCTCCCGGATGTTAGCCTGGGGAAAATAGTACCAGTCGTCGCCGATCACCGTCATCCGCCGCTTCACGGAGGGGGACTCGTAGACCGGCTGGCCGTCCAGCAGCACCTCGCCGCTGTCCTGCCGGTAGATGCCGGCCAGATGACGGATGATGGTGGACTTGCCCGCGCCGTTGGGCCCGACCAGCCCGTAGACCGCGCCCTTGGGTACCGTCATCGTCAGGCCGTCCAGCGCCCGGAAGCCGTCAAAGGTCTTGACCACGTTTTTCGCTTCAAGCATGTGCCTCTCCTCCTTCCCATAGCTGCAAAAGGGCCTCCTGTGTGTAGCCCAGCGTTTTCAGTTCCTCCAGCACCGGCGCCAGCTGCTCCGTCAGCTCCCGGATGCGCCGCTGCCTTTCGCCGCCCCCGGCGGCGGCAAAGCTGCCCTTGCCCGCCACGGAGTAGATATATCCCTCTGCCTCCAGCTCGCTGTATGCCCGCTGGATGGTGTTGGGATTGATGGCCAGCTGCGTGGCAAGGCTCCGCACCGATGGCAGCTTCTCGTCCGGCGGCAGCAGCCCCGTCAGCATCATCCGCCGCAGGTCGTCCTTGACCTGCTGGTACAGGGGCCGCCCGTCCCGATAGTCCAGAGAGATCATCCCGCGTTCACTCCTTCCTGCATGATCCGTATCAACTGTATTATGCGTGTTAGTACAGTCACCATACCATAGCCGCGGCCCACTGTCAAGCACATTTTGGCGGAAGGGCCGGCGGGCCGCATACTTTTTCCGGCGCGGGGCAAACTGCCGGTATCCCAGAATCTTGCATACGGAGGAACTTATATGGAAGCCATTGTTCTGCAGAAGGCCTGCATCCAGTGCGGCCTGTGTCCCACCATCTGCCCGGAGGTGTTCTCCCTGACCCCCGGTGAACCGGCGCAGGCCGTCACCGGCCCGGTGCCCGACGACCAGAAGCTGGCCGTGCAGGAGGCGGCGGATTCCTGTCCCGTGGCCGCCATCGAGGTGCGGTGAGCCCCGCGCCGCCTGAGAGCAGCGAAAGGAGGTGTACCTTCTTTAAGTTGCTTTTAGGCGGCGCTTTTATAGTGGACGCGGTGCATAACGGCCTCGACGCTATGAGTACGCCGCGGCCGGGCCATGCTGCGCCGGGGCGTGACGCTCTCCGTGTCCAACCGGTGCGAGGACGCCGGACACATCGACACCTCCCGGCTGTTTGGCCGGTTCTATCGGGCCGATCCCGCCCGCACCGGCGGGAACGGCTTCGGCATCGGCCTGTCCATCGCACGGGGCATCGCCGAGGGGCACCGGGGCGGCATCTCCGCCGCCGTCAGCGGCGACGCCATCACGTTCACGGCAGAGCTGCGGTGACGCATAGTATGAAAAAGGGCGGCACACCGGATGGTGTGCCGCCTTTTTGTGCGCGTTTTCTGTTGTCAGCGGGCTTCCCGGCCGATCTTAAGGCCCGCTTCAAATGCCTGCCTGTTCAGGGGCAGCAGGGCGGGCTTTTTTCCCAGCTTCCGGGCAATGGTATCCCACACCACCTCGGCAGGGACCACCTGCGTATAACCGGTATAGACGCCCAGCATGATGATGTTCAATACCTTGGCATTGCCCATATCCAGCGCCATCTCCGTAACCGGCGCGGACACCACCTTGATATCGGTGCGGGTGATCTCACTTTTCACGATGGAGCTGTTGATGAACAGCGTGCCGCCGGGGATAAGCTTGTAGAGAAACTTTTGCAGGCTGGGGTCGTTCATGACGATGAGGTCGTCCATGCTGTCGCCCAGCGGCGCGCCGATGTCGTCATCGGAGATGACCACATAGCAGTTGGCGGTGCCGCCCCGCTGCTCCGCGCCGTAGGAGGGGAAGAATGTCACGTTCTTGTCGGTGGAGTCGCAGGCGGCCTCCGCCAGAAATTTGCCCAGCGTCATGACGCCCTGCCCGCCGAAGCCGGCGACCATCAGATTTCGTTCCATTGCTACGCCTCCTCTCCGCCTCTGTCCCGGACGACGCCCAGCGGGAATTCCCTGAGCATCTTCTCCTCCAGAAAGTCCAGCGCCTCCAGCGGGTCAAGACCCCAGTTGGTGGGGCAGCTGGTGACGATCTCCACCATGGAGAAGCCCTTGCCCGCCAGCTGGTTCCGGAACGCCTTGCGGATGGCGTCCTTCGTTCTTGCCACGTTGGCGGGGGTGTTGCAGCTGGTGCGCGCCAGATAGCAGGGCGCGGTGAGCTGGTTCAATATCTCGCACATATGCATGGGATAGCCGTGCTCCCTGGGGTCGCGGCCATGGGGCGCGGTGGTGGCCTTCATGCCCACCAGCGTGGTGGGGGCCATCTGGCCGCCGGTCATGCCGTAGATGCCGTTATTCACAAAGATCACGGTGATGTTCTCGCCCCGGTTGGCGGCACTCATCGTCTCGGCCAGACCGATGGACGCCAGATCGCCGTCGCCCTGATAGGTGAACACCAGCTTGTCGGGCTCAGCGCGCTTCACGCCGGTGGCCACGGCGCAGGCCCGCCCATGGGGGCTGGTGGTGCAGTCGTAGGTGACATACTCCATGGCAAGGCCGCAGCAGCCTACGCCGTGGACGGTGATGGTTTTTTCCAGCATGTTCAGCTCCTCCAGCACCTCGCCGATGAGCTTGAAGATGGTGCCGTGCATACAGCCTGGGCAGAAGCCCACCACCATGTCGTCCCGGATGCCCTTCGTTCTCCCGTATATCTTCTCCATCATGCACCCTCCCTGTCCAGAATGGCCTTCACCGCCGCCACCACGCGCTCACGGCTCATGATCTCGCCGCCGCTGCGCAGGCAGGTGTGGATGGGGCAGCGATCCTTCACCGCCAGCGTCACATCCAGCACCAACTGGGCGGGAATGGACATCTCCACATCCAGCACCGCCTTTACCCGGCTGTAATCCAGCTTGTCAAAGCTGGCGTAGGGCCACGGGCTGACGGTTTTGGGCCGGATCAGGCCCACCTTATAGCCCTGAGAGCGGAGGGAGCGGACGGCGGATCTTGCAATACGGCCGCACACGCCGTAGGCGGCGATGATCAGCTCCGCGTCGTCGGCCATGAACTCCTCCACCTGCACGTCCTTCTCCCAGGTGTCGTACAGGGCGGCGTTGCGCTTGCAGCGCTCCTCCTGCCCCGACCAGCCGCCGGGGAGGATCAGGGACTTCTGGTCGGCGCTGTGTCCCACCAGCGCCCAGTCGCGCAGCTCATCCTTCAGGCGCTTTACCTCTTCGTCAGAGCGCATCTCCGGCAGCACCACCGGCTCCATGATAGTACCCAGCACGCCGTCGGCCAGGATCAGCACCGGGTTGCGGTCACGCTGGGCATAGTCGAAGGCGGCATAGGTCATATCCACCGCCTCCTGTACCGTGGCGGGGGCAAAGACCATCATGCGGAAGCCACCGTTGCCGCTGGCGCGGGTGGCCTGCAAATAGTCCTGCTGAGCGGGCTGGATAGCGCCGATGCCGGGGCCGCCCCGCTGCACGTTGCAGTACACCATGGGGATACGGGCGCTGGCGCAGAAGCTGATGCCCTCGCTCTTGAGGCTGATGCCGCAGGAGCTGGAGCTGGTCATGGCGCGGGTGCCGGTCTGGGCGGCGCCGTAGACCATGTTGACGGAGGCCACCTCGCTCTCACCCTGTACGAACACGCCGCCTACCTCCGGCATCCGGCGGGCGAAATACTCCGGGATCTCATTCTGTGGAGTGATGGGATAGCCGGCGAAAAACCGGCAGCCGCTGCGTACCGCCGCCTCGGCGATGGCCTCGGTGCCCTTCATGAATTTTCTTGCCATATCCGCACCCTCCTTACCGGTACACTTCGATGGCCGCGTCGGGACACATGCGCCCGCAGACGGCGCAGCCGATACAGCTTTCGGAATGGACGACCGCCACATAGGGGTAGCCCTTGGAGTTGACCTGATGTCCCAGGGCCAGCACGCCCTTGGGACAGAATTTCACGCAGTAGCCGCAGCTTTTGCAGCTCTCCGCGCGGATGGTGACTTGCGGCATGAGTTGTTCCTCCTTCTATTCGTCCAGTCCCGTCTCCGGGACGGTGATGCGGGGTGTGATGCGCAGCAGCGGCAGGCCGGTGCAGGACCGCACCTGCGTATACAGGGCGTCCGGCACGGCGGCGGCCTCCACGGCGACATAGGGCGTCAGCAGGGCGAGCCCCTGCGCCAGACCGTCCAGATACTCCTGCGCCGTGGTGTGGCGCCCCAGATTGGGGTTCAGCAGGAACCGGGGCGCTTGCAGGCGGGAGGCCCGCAGTACCGCACTAAGGGTGCCGTCGATGTGCGCCGCCGTCCCCGACCACGGACGATAGGGGTTCACCACGAAGTATACGGCGGCAGTACGCAGCAGGTGGGCGCAGCCGCCGATGAGTCTGGCGCCGGTGTCGTTGCCGCCCACGTCCAGCAGGACGGTGCTGCTCCCGTCCAGCAGCAGCGGCGTCAGGCCGCCGGTCTGGGTGGGCGCGTCGGCGTACTGCTCCGAAAAGTGGACGGTGACGCCGCCCTCCTCCAGCAGCGCCGCCGCGTCGCGGGAGCGCATCAGGGGCTTGGTCTGGTCGAGGTCGAAGAAGTGGACGGGGCGGCCCTGCACCGCCAGCTCCAAGGCCAGCTGCATGGCAATCTCCGACTTGCCGCAGCCCGCCTCCCCCAGAAAGACCAGCTTCCGCGCCGTCGGCAGAAAGTTCCCGCTCACGCCTGCGCGGCGGGGAGCTCAAAATGCTTCGGGCGCTCCCGCCCCTCCAGCACGCGGCAGGCACCGGCGGCCAGCGCCTCCAGCTCGAATTCGCCTGCCATCACCTCCACCGGCGCGATGAAGGACAGCTTCTTCGTCAGATACGCGGCTGCATACTTGGAGTGGGCGATGCCGCCGGTGAGGATGACCCGATCCACCCGGCCGTCCGCCCCGGCGGCCAGACCGCCGATGGCCCGGGCGGCGCTGTACAGCATTGCGTCATAGACCAGCTTGGCATGGGCATCGCCGTCAGCGATGCGCTTTTCCACCTCCCGGGCGTCGGCGGTGCCCAGATGGGCCACGAGGCCGCCCTTGCCCCGGATAAAGTCCATCATCTCTTTCTCTGTGTACTTACCGGAATAACACAGGCGCACCACCGGCTGAAGGCTGGCACCGCCGAAGCGCTCCGGCGCGAACATCCACTCGTCGTCCCGGACGCCGTCTACCATTTTGCCGCCGATGAACAGGCGGGCGGAGGCGCCGCCGCCCAGATGCAGCACGATGAGGCGGCAATCCTCCAGCGGTCTGTGCAGCACCTCCTCGGCGCAGCGGCGGGCCATGGCGCGGCAGTTCAGGGCGTGGCCCAGCATGGTACGCCGGATCTCCGGCAGGCCGGTGATCCGGGCCTCCTCCACCATCTCGTCCACCGACACCGGGTCGCAGATGAACGCCGGGATCTTCAGGGGCTGCGCCAGCTCCAGCGCCAGCACACACCCCAGATTGGAGGCGTGGGCGGCGTTCTTCACGGTGTACATGTAGTCCGCCATGGCCTGATCCACCAGATAGGTGCCAGACTCGCAGGGAGGCAGCTGCCCGCCCCGGGCGCAGATGCCGTCCAGCTGCGCCGTGTCGAAGCTGTGGGCGGCCAGCGCCCGCTCAATGACGGCGCGGCGGAAGTCCACCTGCTCCATGACCCAGTGGAAGGGGGCCAGCTCCTCCCGGCTGTGGCGCAGCGTTTCGTCAAAGACCTTTTCCTCCCCGCGGAACACCGCGATCTTGGTGGAGGTGGAGCCGGGGTTGATGACCAGAATGCATTTACTCATAGGTGTATCGGCCGGGCGCAGGGCATCCGGCGCTCCTTTCCTGATAAATTCCGGGAGACGGGGGCATTTGCCGATATGCGCGTGTTTTGTTATAGTATAAAAGACTCACTGCTCCCGCGCAAGCAAAAATCATTTCGCAGACCTTGAAATTTCTGTGGAAAAAATTTGCGGAAGTGAAACATTTTGCCGTTCCCATGTGTATTCCCAGTGAAGGGCCTTTCAAAACACAAGGAGATCGATCCATGACAGAGCAACAGTTTTCCCCTCTGGCGGCGCGGTATATGGACACGGTGTTCCGGGTGGCGTACAGCTATCTGCGCTCCCCTGCCGATGCCGACGATGTGACCCAGGACGTGCTGATACAGCTGTACAAAACCGACAAGGCGTTCGATGACGACGCCCATGTGAAGAACTGGCTGATCCGCGTCACGGTCAACCGGTGCAAAAACGTGCTGCGCGCCCCGTGGCACAGGACAGAGGACATCGCCGACTACGAAAACAGCCTTTCCTTCGAGGAGCCCCAGTGCCACGAGCTGTTTGACGCGGTGATGGCGCTGGACAGGCGCTACCGGGTGCCGGTACTGCTGTACTACTACGAGGGCTATCGCCAGAAGGAGATCGCCGGGCTGCTGGACATACCGGAGGAAACGGTGCGTACCCGGCTGGCCCGTGCCAGAGAAAAGCTGAAGCACATTTTATCGGAGGTGCCGCAGACATGACAGAGCATGAACTTTTCCAGAAAACCTTCTCCACGCTGCACGCCTCCCCCGACACACTGATGGAGGTTCAGAAAACCATGGAGAACAGCAAAAAGACCCATCGCACCCTGCGCAGGGGCGCGGTCATTGCCATTGCCGCCGCGCTGACGCTGACGGTGGCCGCAGCCGCCGGGGTGGTTACACTGATCAAGGCCAACGTGTCCCCCGCCGACAAGGTGGACGACACCACTTACCACGCCTTTACCGACGATATGGACGCCACCACCCCCACCGTGGAGGGCAACTCCGGTGAGCTCATCACTCTGCCAGACATGGAGCGCATCCCCGGTGACCGGGATACCGTGCAGCGTCTGGTGGGCGATTACCTGTCCAAGCTGGACGCCGAGCTCACCGTAGGCAGCACCACTATCACACTGGAGACGTTCCTTGTCGACGAGAGCGGCTGCGGCATCCTGACCTACACCGTGGACGATCCCGAAGGCGTATCCTACGAGGACGCCGGCTACGGCGAGGTGTACAACCTGCCTTTGCAGCCCAGCATGTACCTGCGCTCCCCCGACTACCGGCAGGGCGGCAGCATCAATGTCAAGCTCCACGTGGACAAGACCACCAGCACCGCCACCCATTTGGACGTGGTGGCCTACTTTGCCGCCGGTGAGACGTATCAGAAGGGCGACAACTTCTACTTCACCGTTTACGATGGCAGCGGCGAGGGCCGGGAGCCCTACGCCGTGGCCATCCAGCCCCGCACCTACGCCCCTGTCCGGACGCTGACCGCCGCCGATGGCGAGGTGGTCCGCATCTCCGCCGTGGGCATCACCATGGGCAACGCCTCCCCCGACCGGGAGCTGACCGCACAGGAGCTGACGCTGCACTATGCAGACGGCACCTCCTATGTGGTGACCAGCGAGAGCCAGAACCTGATGAACTGGGTGCTGGGCTACATCTACGGCGACGGCGAGACCGCCCCCTTCGCTCACACGGTATACATCTTCAACCGTATGGTGGACGTGGACACCGTTACCTCCGTGTCCTTCGACGGCCGCTGGTTCGACTTCACCGCCGAGCAGCACATCCCCGTGCAGCTGACCTACCTGCCCTGACCCTCATATACCCCGAAGCGGAGCGGCGAAAGCCGCTCCGCTTTTTTCTTCTTCTCCCTATTGACAAAGTAGGTTAATAGTTCTATAATCCCCAGTAGATTGGTAGGTATATTAGTCACAGGAGGCAACAACATGAAAACACCGCTTCTTACCATAGAGAACCTGCACGCCGGGGTGGAGGGCAAGGAGATCCTCCACGGTGTGGAGCTGACCATCGGCAGCGACGAGACCCACGTCCTCATGGGCCCCAACGGCACCGGCAAGTCCACGCTGGGCTGCGCCATCACCGGCAGCCCGGCCTATACCGTCACCGCCGGGCGCATCCTGTTCGGCGGCGAGGACATCACCGCCCTGCCCGTCAACGAGCGGGCCAAGCGCGGCATCTTCCTGTCATTCCAGAACCCGCTGGAGGTGCCCGGCGTCACCCTCAGCGCCTTTATCCGCACGGCGCTGGAGCAGAAGACCGGCAGCCGCCTGCGGCTGTGGGACTTCAAGAAAAAGCTGAAGGACGCCATGGCCATGCTGGACATGGACGAGAGCTACGCCGACCGCGACCTGAACGTGGGCTTCTCCGGCGGCGAGAAGAAGAAGGCCGAGATATTGCAGATGCTGATGCTGGAGCCGCGCCTTGCCATTCTGGACGAGACGGACTCCGGCCTGGACGTGGACGCGGTGCGCACCGTGTCCCGGGGCGTCCGGCTGTACCGGGAGAAGCAGCACGGCTCGCTGCTGATCATCACCCACAGCACCCGCATCCTGGAGTCCCTGCCGGTGGACGCCGCCCACGTCATGGAGAACGGCGTCATCGTGAAAAACGGCGGCGCGGAGCTGGTGGACGCCATCAACGAGCACGGCTTCACCGGCCTGCAGCAGTGAACGGAGGTGCCGTCATGCGCGAAAAGACCCATGTGGACGACATTGACCGCAGCGTATACGACATCCGGGACGCGGAGCACGACGCCTACCGCATGGAGGCGGGCCTGACACCCGCCATTGTGGAAAGGCTGTCGCAGGAAAAGAACGATCCCGCGTGGATGCAGCAGTTCCGGCTCCACGCCCTGCAAATTTACAATGAGACGCCGGTGCCGGACTGGGGTCCCTCGCTGGCGGGGCTGGATATCGACCACATCGCCACCTACGTCCGGCCCAACACGAAGATGCAGAACGACTGGAAGAACGTGCCGCAGGACATCAAGGATACCTTTGAGCGGCTGGGCATCCCCGAGGCGGAGCGCAAGTCGCTGGCCGGCGTGGGCGCGCAGTACGACTCAGAGCTGGTGTACCACAACGTCCGGGCCGAGGTGGCGGCGCAGGGCGTGGTGTACACCGACATGGAGAGCGCCCTCCACGGCGAGTACGCCGACATGGTGCGCAGGTACTTCATGAAGCTGGTGCCCCCCACCGACCACAAGTTTGCCGCGCTCCACGGCGCGGTGTGGTCGGGCGGCTCCTTCGTATACGTCCCCAAGGGCGTGCAGGTGTCCATCCCCCTGCAGTCCTACTTCCGGCTGAACGCCAAGGGCGCCGGACAGTTCGAGCACACCCTTATCATCGTGGACGAGGGGGCCAGCCTTCACTTCATCGAGGGCTGCTCCGCCCCCAAGTACAACGTGGCCAACCTCCACGCCGGCTGCGTGGAGCTGTACGTCAAGAAAAACGCCAAGCTGCGCTACTCCACCATTGAGAACTGGTCGAAGAATATGTACAACCTCAACACCAAGCGGGCGCTGGTGGAGGAGGGCGGCGTCATCGAGTGGGTGTCCGGCTCCTTCGGCTCCCACACCGGCTGCCTGTACCCCATGAGCATCCTGAAGGGCGACAACGCCAAGATGGAGTTCACCGGCGTCACCTTCGCAGGGGCCGGACAGGATCTGGACACCGGCGCCAAGGTGGTGCATATTGGCCGGAACACCAGCTCGTATATGAATACCCGCTCCATCAGCAAGAGTGGAGGCGTCAGTACCTTCCGCAGCAGCGTGGTGGTGGAGAAGGCCGCCAGCGGCGCCAAGTCCTCGGTGTCCTGCCAGTCGCTGATGCTGGACTCCGAATCGCGCTCCGACACTATCCCCGCCATGGACGTCCGCACGCGGGACGCCGCCATCGGCCACGAGGCGCGCATCGGCAGCATCAGCGGCGACGCCGTGTTCTACCTCATGAGCCGGGGGCTTTCGGAGGAGGACGCCCGGGCCCTCATCGTCAGCGGCTTTGCCGACAACGTGTCCCGTGAGCTGCCGGTGGAGTACGCCGTGGAGATGAACAACCTCATCCGCCTTGAGATGAAGGGCAGCATCGGCTGAGCGGGAAAGGAGTTTTGACAATGGATACCATTCTTGTGAATAAGCTGCCCACCCGCACATGGAACCGGCTGGGCGTCAACGAAACCGCCCTGCTGTGGGACGAGGCGGGCACAGTGGACGGCGGCACGGAGGTGCTGACCGGCGACGGACGGCTGGAGCTGTCCGCCGGTGCGCCCTACACCCGGAAAACGGTGGAGATCGCCGCCGCGGCCGGACAGCGCGTCACGGTGTACGAGACGTTCCGGGGCGGGGAGCACCTCCACGTCCGGACGGTGCTGCGGCCTGAAAAGGACGCGGTGATCCGTCTGGTGCAGGTGCAGGCCATGGACGGGGGCGCCGTCCTGCGCAGCGAGGTGTCGGCCCGCTGTCCCGAGGGCAGCGCCGTGGAGCTGTACCGCCTGCTGCCCGGCCGGGGCGATACCTACGCAGACGACCGGCTGACGCTGGCGGACGGCGCGTCCCTGAAGGCCGCCATGGGCTATCTGGGCCGGGACGCGCAGGTCATCGACCTGAATCTGGCCGTTGACCATGCGGGCCGGGACACCCGAAGCGACATCGACGTGTCCGGCGCGCTGGCCGGCAGTGCCAAAAAGGTGTTTCGCGGCACCATCGACTTCAAGCACGGCTCCGCCGGTTCCACCGGCAGCGAGCAGGAGACGGTGCTGCTGCTGGGCGACGATGTGGTGAACAAGACCGTGCCCCTGATCCTCTGCGCCGAGGAAAACGTGGAGGGCACCCACGGCGCCACTATCGGCGCGCTGGACGAGGATACGCTGTTTTACTTTGAGAGCCGGGGCTTCGACCGTGCAGCGGCGGAGAGCCTGATGGCCCGCGCCGCCGTGGAGCGGCTGGCCCACGATCTGGGCGATGAGGCCACCGCGGAGACGGTGCTGCACGAACTGAACGGAGGTGTGTGACATGACCAACGCATATCGAAAGGATTTTCCCCTGCTGACGGCGCAGGATATCGCTTATCTGGACAACGCGGCCACGGCCCAGCGGCCCCAGTGCGTGCTGGACGCGGTGCGCCGCTTCTACTGCGAGCAGAACGCCAACCCCCTGCGGGGCCTGTACCCCCTGAGCATCGCGGCCACCGACGCCTACGAAAACGCGCGGGAGGCGGTGCGCCGGTTCCTCAACGCCAAGTCCGCCGCGGAGATCGTGTTCACCCGCAACACCACCGAGGGACTGAATCTGGCGGCGTACAGCTACGGACTCAGCCATATCAAAGCCGGGGATGAGGTGGTGGTATCCATTCTGGAGCACCACAGCGACCTGCTGCCGTGGCAGATGGTATGCCGTCAGACCGGGGCTGCCCTGAAATTTCTGGACTGCGAGCCGGACGGCAGTCTCGACCTGAACAAGGCCGAGGCCCTGATCACCGACCGGACGAAGCTGGTGGCCGTGACCCACGTTTCCAACGTCGTCGGCCGCGTCAACCCCATTCGCCAGCTGGCGGATATGGCCCACAAACACGGCGCGGTGATGGTGGTGGACGGCGCGCAGAGCACGCCCCACATCCCCGTGGACGTGCAGGCGCTGGACGCGGATTTTCTGGCCTTCTCCGGCCACAAGGTCTACGGTCCCATGGGCATCGGTGTGCTGTACGGCAGGCGGGCCCTGCTGGAGGAGATGCCCCCGTTCCTCACCGGCGGCGAGATGATCGAATCCGTCAGCCGGGAGGGCGCGGTGTTCGCGGAGCTGCCCCACAAATTCGAGGCCGGCACCGTCAACGCCGCCGGCGCGGCGGGGCTCCACGCTGCCATCAACTATGTGCAGTCCGTGGGCTTTGACGCCATGCACCGGCAGGAGCTGGCGCTGACGGCGCGGACGCTGGCGGGCATGGCGGACATGCCCCACATCCACGTCATCGGCTCGGACAGGCCGGAGGAGCACAACGGCATCGTCACCTTCACCGTGGAGGGCGTACACCCCCACGATGTCAGCGAAATACTGGCCTGCGACGGCGTGGACGTCCGGGCGGGACACCACTGCGCCCAGCCGCTTCTGCAGCATCTGGGATACAGCGCCACGGTGCGGGCCAGCTTTGCCTTCTACAACACGGAGGAGGAGGTCGACCGGCTGCTGCAGAGCCTGTCCACCATCAGGGAGCGTATGGGCTATGGAAACTAACCGCTTTTACAACGAGATCCTGACGGAGCACAACCTCCATCCGGAGTTCAAGCACGACCTGCCGGACGCCGACATCGAGCTGGCGGGGGTCAATCCCAGCTGCGGCGATGAGATACGGCTGAAGCTGAAGACCGACGGCGGCATCATCACCGACGGGGCCTTTGTGGGCAGCGGCTGCGCCGTGTCCCAGGCGTCGGCGGACATCATGCTGGGCATGGTCATCGGCCGCCCCAGGGACGAGGCGCTCCACCTCTGTGAGCTGTTCCAGCGGATGATCCGGGGCGAGGCCACGGAGAATGAGATCGACCAGCTTCAGGAGGCCGGTGCCCTGCGGGACGTGGCCCACATGCCCGCCCGGGTAAAATGCGCCATGCTGGGCTGGCGGACGCTGGGCGAGGCCCTGCACGGCAAAAACGACAGGGCCAATTCCTGAAACCACAGTTTCTCTCTCATCATACAAGCAAGGGACGGATATGCGAACGCATATCCGTCCCTTGCTGTGTTTTCCGTTCAATTTTCCATCATGCTCGCCGCGAACCGGGCCGCCTCCTCCGCGATGTGGGGCAGCTTCACAAGGCTGCCTCGCTCGTTGGCCGTCTCCAGCAGGCAGAAGTGGGGCGGCAGGAAGAAGGACTTGTTCATGTTCAGCGCCGAGATCAGCTGCCGCGCCAACAGATCGCCGCCGGAGTAGCCGGACACCACCAGTCCGAACAGCCGCTTGTCGTAGAACCGGTTCTGGCGGAACAGCGCCGTCAGCCGGTTGACGCAGGCCGTCAGGTTGGCCGCCAGCGCGTCGTTGTAGTTGGCGCACAGCATCACCAGCGCGTCGCACCGCCGGACGGCGGGGTAGACCTCCTCCACCATGGGCCCGCCGTAGAAGCAGCCGCCCTGCTCCCCGAAGTGGAGGCAGGCGGTGTAGCTGCAGCCGTTGCAGTCGGCCATGGTGCCGTTGCGCAGGCAGATCTCCTCCACCGCCGCCGTGTCCGGCAGGGCGCTTTTCACCAGCTCCCACAGGGCCAGCGTGTTAGAGGTGCTGCGCTGGGAGGCGTGGAGCGCCAGAATGTGCCGGATAGGGGCAGGCTTCTCCCAGCTCGCCAGCCGGTCGATAAGCTCGGCCACGGCGGCGTGGAAGGCCGTGACCTCATCGGTGCCGCCGATCTGAGCCTGTGTGCGGAAGTTCCGCAGGGAGCCGGTGGCCTCCACCAGCGGCCGCCCGATAAAGGCGCAGCCGGACTGGTTGGCGGCGAACACCATGTCCCGGGCCACGTCCTTGGTGTAGAGCTCCCCCACGCCGGTGACCACCAGCCCCGCCACGCTGCCGCGCAGCAGCGTCAGGCTCCGCCGCAGGCGGGAGAGCATCCGGTAGTACGCCTCGTTGCAGCCGCCCTCGTCCAGCGCCACGGCGAACAGCAGGCGCTGATCCGTCAGAGCCTCCAGCCCGGCGTCCGGGTCGCGGAACACGCTGCCCGCCGGCAGCAGCGGCGTCAGCAGCTGCCGCAGGCCGGCGCTGTGGCCGTTTTCCGGCAAAAGTACCGTCAGCATAGCCGCCCCTCCTCAGTCGATGGCGCGGAGACGCGCCGCCGTTTCCTCAATGCGCGCCCGCAGCGCCGGCGGCAGGGACAGCTGTTCCACCTCGATGCCGGCAGGCGTCAGGCGCTGGCGGCAGCCCATGAAGATGCCGTCCATATACACGGAGGCGTAGTGCCACTGGCCCCGCAGCAGCGCCAGCAGCGTCAGCGCGCCGGAGCTGAGGGCCGGGGCGACGTAGGGCTTGTAGCCCAGCCGCCGCATATCCAGATTGGCGTGGGCCACCTTCTCCGTCAGCGCACGGGACAGAGCGTCATCGTAGTGCGTCACGGAGTTGGCCAGCACCAGATCCTCCCCGTGGGGGCCGAAGGCACGACCCTCCGTGAGATAGGCGGCGAAGCGCGGCTCCCTCCGGGCGAAATACAGCGCCCGGGCGTGCATGACGCCAAGACCGAAGCCCCGCACCTGACAGGGCCGCAGGCCCCTGCCGTCCGACCTGCCGCTCCCGTCCCGATCGCTCTCCCGCAGCACGGCGCGGCACAGGGGGTCGACGGGGTCGCTGACCACGCAGAACAGGCCCTGATAGCGCTTCTCCCGGGCCATGCGGGCGTAGACCGCCGCCAGCTCCCGGTTCAGACCGTACTGGGCCATGCGCACGTCGCCGCCGGTGACGGAGGTGTCCGGCACCATACGGGAGGCGCAGAACAGGAACACGTCGCCGTCAAACAGCTGCTCCGGTCGGATGATGTCCACCGGCGGCAGCGCCGCGCCGTCCGGCGGCTGGATCTGGTTCAGCTCGAACTCCCAGCGCTCTGCCGCGCCGGGGCGCACGTCGCAGATGCCGATGGACGAGATGACATCGCCGCCCATGAGCCGCAGGCCCGTCAGCAGGGTGCTGCCCACATCGCCCAGCGCCAGCAGCGTGACGCGCACCTTCTCCGGCAGGTGCAGTACGCCGCCGGAGGCATTGTCAAAGCCAAGGGTAAAGCCGTTCATATCGTTTCTCCTTTCCCGTCAGTCCGCCGGACGCATCCGCTTCAGCATCTCGATATCCCCCTCCAGACAGGCGGAGGCGGCGCGGCTGACATCGTAGGTGATGCAGCCGCCCTTGTCGGGGCACAGGGGCAGCACCACCGCCTCGCCCAGACGGTTCAGCGTCAGGTTCCGGGCGTACAGGCCGCGGAACTCCGTCTCCAGCGCCAGCAGGATATCCCGGGCGTTTTCCAGACAGCACAGGCTCAGCTCCCACGCGGTGCGGCCGTCCATGGGGGCGAACTCCGGCGCGGCGTAGGGCAGGATGCGGTTTACGGAGGGCTGAAGTCCGCCGGGGAGCCGCTCCGTGCGGCGGACGGTGTCGCCGCCGATGAAGGGATACAGCGTGGATTCCACGAAGCGCATCCGCAGGTTGGGCAGGTAGTAGATGCCGTCCACCGGGTAGCCCAGCTGCTCCATCAGGTCGCGGCCCACGCCGGTGAGGTAGCCCACCAGCACCTGATCCACCGGGGTATGCGTCTCCTCCAGCAGCGGGGCAAGGCGGCGGATGCGCTTGCCGTCGTGGAGCATGTCGTCCACCAGGATCACGGGCCGGTCGAAGGCGCGGATGGTGCGCACCTGATCGGGCAGCGGGGAATAGTCGGGATACGCCTCGATGGAGTAGGTGCTGAGATCCGCCTCGTACACCTTGTCGGTGCGCAGCGTCTTGGTGACGGTGTTGGGCACCGCCACGCCGCGCAGGAGCTTGCCGTAGGGCACGCAGATGTCAGGCCCGAGGACGCGGGGCACGGTGGGCTCCGCCGGGACGCCGTTGCGGGCGGTGATACGCTGAAGCAGCCGGTGGTAGATGACACCGGCGGACAGGCTCAGCACCAGCGAGCCGGGCTGCAGCTTCGTCAGCGCGGCCTGTAAGCGGCGGTGGGCATTGGCCACGGCGGCCACAACGCGGGGAGCCGTGCTCAGCGGCGCCTTGATGGCGGTATCCACGTTGCGGCTGAGGACGATGGGACGGCGCATATCCACGCCCAGTACGTCGTAGCCTTCCCGGTGCTGGACGGGCACGAAGCCCTGCAGCTGCGCCAGCTGCCGTCCGTAGCCGGACACGGCGCCCTCCAGCGGACAGTACAGCGCGTAGGTGTACTCCCGGCTGAGGGCGGTGGTCAGCACCTCCGTCAGCAGCAGCTGGCCAAAGTCCATCTGCCGCTCACCCTTGGGGACGAACAGGCCGCTGAGCAGCAGGGTGCGGCCTCCGGCGTTCTGGCGGACGATGCCGCTGAGGGCCGGGTCGTTCAGCCGGGCGAACAGGTGCTGGGAGTCCAGACACCGGTAGGACGCGGCGCCCAGCACATCGCCGCTGACACCGTCGCACAGCAGCATCAGCTGGTCGCCGCACTCCTCCAGACGGCGGCGCATGACGGCGGCGGTGCCGCCAAAGATATCGCGCAGCAGGCGGTCTGTCCTCTCCTCCGGACCGGGGCAGTCCATGAACAGCAGATCCTCCGTCCGCAGCACCGGCTTGTCCTGCGGCTCCCGGAGGTACAGACCCTGCCGGTAGATGAATTCCTGCGCCATGGGGTCGATGAGGTTGGACACATCGCGGTTGGCGTCCACCGCCTCCCGGATGCGGGTGGAGCTGATCTCCTCCAGCTGGGGCGGCAGCATCAGCTCCACCACACGGCCGGTGATGCAGCTGTAATCCGCCGGCTCGGCGTCCGGCTCCGTGCGGCGGAAGATCACATGGTCGAAGGTGTGGATGGAGTCCTCCGCCGGCGGCTTGTGGTAGGACGAGGCGTGAGCCACCACATCGCTGCCCACCACGATGGATACGCTGCGTCCGGGGAACGCCTGCCGCAGCTGGCGGAGGTTGGCCGGGTTGGCGATGTTCACCGGGAAGTTCTCCGGAAAGATGTGGACGTGGAACTCGTTGGCCACGGACATGGCCGCGATGCGGCGGCGGATGCGGTAGGGCTGGGTGCGCTTCGACCACGAGAACTCGTCGATGGCCAGCAGCACCTCGAACCCCGCGTCCCGGATGGCCCGGACGATGCCCTTGTGGGACAGGGTGAAGGGGTCGAAGGTGCCGGGGAAAAAGGCCAGCGGCCGGGGCGGGCCGAAGTCGAAGCCCTCCCGGAACAGCTGCTCCTCCGTCATGAAGCGGTAGAGCCGGCCCAGCATGGCCGCCCGGTAGTAGAACGTCAGGCCCTCGTCCGGCTCCTCGTCGTAGGCGGCCAGCAGCTTCCGCTCCGTCAGCACGAAGGCGCGGCACTTCTCGTGGTCGCCCAGCTCCGCCGAGCCGAACACACGGCGGCCCAGCACATACAGCGCCTCCTGCCGCACGGCGGCGTCGATGCCGTACAGTCCCCGCATCAGCATGCCCAGCAGCCGCTGACGGCGGCGGCGGTACGCCTCGTCCTCCTCCGGATAGCGGGTGCGGTAGGTGTCGTATGTCTCGTAGATAATGCCCACGGTGTCCAGCACCGAGGCGGCCACCCGGCTGTCGGAGGCGCTGAGGTTCACCCACAGGTCGGCCAGCACCTCGTCCAGCTCGGCGGGGGGCAGCCACAGGGCAAAGCGCCCCAGATAGTCGGGGATATACTTGGTGAACTCCTGCTGGCCCAGCTCCAGTCCACGGCACAGCTCCACCGCCACCTCGTTGCGCTGATCCGCCGTCAGGCGGGGCGCCAGCGCCAGCAGGGCGCTGCCGGCGCTGTGGCGCACGGTGACGCGGTCGCTGACCTTGATGAGATTGGAGAGGTGGGTGGCGATGTGCAGCGCAGGGCTGCTGCCGCTGCGGGCGAAGTCCGTCAGCAGGCGGATGTTGGCCTGCTTGGTGATCCACGGTGTGGCGGTCTTCAGGTTGTCCAGAAAGATCTCGGACACGGCGTCGTCCGGCAGGGTGATGGGCGCGCCGCTTTGCAGCACGTCCTCCCGCAGCAGGCGGAGGGTGGTGCTGCCGGTGCAGTCCATCCGCTCCAGTGCCCGCACGGGGCCGGAGGACTGGGGCATCAGCCGGTGCAGCCTGTCCAGTAGCAGCACGGCGGCGGTGCGCACCTGCACGTCCTCCCGGGCGGATAGCGTCTCGGCGAACCGCAGCAGCAGCGCCGTGTGGCGGTGGGTATACACCGTGTCCGGCAGCGCGGCCGCTGCGTCCAGCAGCTGGAACGCCACCGCGTCCTCCAGCTTCTCCGGGCGGCGGTAGTAGGCGAACAGCGGGGCCAGAAAACGCTCCTCCCGTCCGGCGGTGTGCTGCAGCAGGGAGATGACCGCGAATTTCAGGGTATAGCCGATCCACCGCCGGTGCTGGGGCATCAGCTTGTGGTCGGGATAGAGGATCTTGTCCAGATACAGCTTCCACTGATCCAGATCGGTGATTGACCGGGGATCGGGACGGCTGCCGGCAGGACGCTCCTTGGCGTAGCCCGCGTGGAAGCCGCCGATGATCTCGCCCAGCAGCGCCGCCGCCTGACGGCGGATGTCGCCCTCCCGGTGCATCAGCAGCTCGTAGAGGAACGCCAGCGTCTGCACCTTCTGGGGGATGTGGAGATACAGGGAGTAGGACTCGAACACGCCCAGATAGGCGCGCAGGCGGCGCCAGTTGGTCTCACCCCGGGCCAACTCCAGCAGCTGGGCGAAGCTGCGCTGCCCGGTAAGCCGGCTCATCAGCTCCATGTTGTGGCCCACGCACTGCATGGTCAGGGCGTGGAGCGCCTCGTCATCGGTCATCAGGGCTGTCTGCTTCTCCGGGCGGGGCGGCGTGTCATGGCCGCACAGGGTCACGTCCACGCCCTTGTCAACCATGAACTGCTCAAAGTCCCGCAGCCGGGCGTAAACCCGCATGTAACGGCGGCGCTTGGCATCGTCCACGCCGTCCAGCTTGGCCAGGATCACGTCGAAGGCCTCCGCCAGCGAGGAGATGCGGGTGATCTCCCGGCCGTCGGTGCCGCGGCTCTGCTTCACCCGGAAGTCCGCGTAGATCAGCAGCAGCGATTCCACCGACAGGTAGTCCGGCTCCAGATCCCAGACGGAGTGGTTGGCGGCCACATGGCCGATGTCGGTGATGCGGCGGCGGCGGAACCACAGATCGGTATAGTAGTAGTGCAGGTAGGGCACCCGCTCACCGGGACGGCAGCCGAACTTGCCGATATCGTGACCGGCGGCGCTGCCGGACACCAGCGCCAGATCCAGCGCCACGCCGGCCCGGCGCAGACTGCGGGCGGCGGTCATGGCCACATGGTGGACGCCGGCGATGTGCTCCAGCGTGCGGTAGGGCGTAGCCTCCAGCCCCAGCCGCATCAGCTCGTAGACGTACTCCCGCTTCCAGCTGCGCAGCATCTGGCCGTAGCTGGCGGCGCAGGCGCAGCCGGACAGCTCCTCCTCCGTCAGGAAGTCGAACGTCCACGCCGGGTCGCGGGGCAGCAGCTCCTCCTCCGCAGCGAACAGCACCTGCAGCACCGACAGGAAAAACACCGCCCCCGCGCCGAAGGGCTCGGCGGTGTCCCGCTCCGGGTACAGCAGGCGGCGGGCAAAGTCGTAGGTACAGGCCAGCCAACCCTGCTCCGGCGCAGCTCCGCCGCTGAGAGCGTCCAGCTCCGGACGGCACAGGGCCAGCACGTCGGCGCAGCGCAGCCGCTCCCCGCGGAACAGCGGGGCAAACCGCTGCATGTAGTTTTCGGTCTCCAGCGTCCGGGCAAACGTCTCCCCGCCGGGCAGCCAGTCCGCCGCAGGGCGGTTGGTCAGACGGCGGCGCAGGGCGCTGTTCATCTGGCGGATGCGTTTTTTCGTCATGGCGATCCCTCCCGTATCAAGGGGCGCACCGCCCGGGTACGCCCCGGACGGCGGCTGCTTTTACCGGTATTTTATGCCACGGGAGCGGGTGCTGTCAATATTTCTCCGGCGGCAATCTTAGTATGCCCTTAAAGCTTTGTTCACAGTTCGTTCACATTTGACTTTTGACCTCATGCTATGATGGTGGGGACAGCCTGCCGACGGTTTTTCCCGTTTTTCGCGGAACATTTTTCCGGGGCATGCCGTCATACATGTATGTGAGACACTGCGGCGCGCCGCAGAGGAAAAGCAAAGGAGATAATACGATGAAGAAAGCTGCATTCATTCTGGCGCTGGCCATGCTGCTGGGCGTGGCGGCCGGCTGCGGTGAGAGCAACGGGGAAGCATCCGTGCAGTCCGTCTCCATGATCTGCGGACTGGGCTCCGCCGGTCTGACAGACCGGTTTGCAGGCGTGGTCAGCGCGCTGGGCGAGACGAACATCAAAAAGGACGATTCCATGACCGTGGGCGAGATCAAGGTCAAGGTGGGCGATGCCGTCAGCGTGGGCGATGTGCTGTTCACCTACGATATGACCGATTTGGAAACAAATCTGCTGGCCGCTCAGTTAGAGCTGGAGTCCCTCAAATCCACGCTGGCGGATAAGGAAGAAGAAAAGAAACAGGCTGAGGATGCGTTGGATGCGATCGTGGATGACAGTGAGCGGAATAAGACCCTCATTCAGATCCGTCAGATCAATCTGGAGATCCGGAACACAAACGCCAGTATTGCGTCAAAGGGCCGCGATATTGAAAAGCTGCAGAGCAATATGAAAAACAGCGAGGTCAAGGCGGAGGTGGCCGGCGAGGTCAAGAGCGTCAACCCAGACGGCGGCACCGACAGCCAGGGCAACCCCCTGCCGCTGATCTCCATTGTGCAGACCGGCGGCTTCCGGGTCAAGGGCTATGTCAACGAGAGCAATGCCTCGGTGCTGAGCGAGGGCGTACAGGTCATCATCCGCTCCCGGGTCAGCGACCAGACGTGGAGCGGCACCATCTCCTCCATTGACTGGAACAACCCCGCCAAGAGCAGCAATAACAACTATTACGACAGCGGCTCCAGCGACACCGGCAACTCCAGCAAGTACCCGTTCTATGTGACGCTGAGCAGCAGCGACGGCCTGCTGATGGGCCAGCATGTGTACATTGAGCCGGATCTGGGACAGGACGCCCAGAGCACCGTCATCCAGCTGCCCGCCAGCTTCATCAACGACGCCGATTCCTCCCCGTGGGTCTGGGCCCAGGGCAGCGGCGGCAAGCTGGAGAAGCGCAGTCTGACGCTGGGCGACTACAACGCAGAGCTGGATACCTACGCCGTGACAGACGGCCTGACGGCGGCAGACTACATCGCCTTCCCCGACGACACGCTGAAGGCCGGCATGACCTGCGTCACCTATGACGAGAGCACCTTCGATCCCAGCGGCGACGACAGCGTGACGGACGGCGGCATGGTGGACGGCGGCATGGCGGACGGCGGCATGGTGGACGGCGGCGGGGACTTCATCCCCGCGGACGACGCCGCCAACGGCACCGTGGACATGCCGGCGGACGAACCCGTTGCCGACGAACCTGTGGAGGGCTGAGTATGATCCTTGAAATGCGCGACATCTGCAAGGACTACCCCATGGGAAAATCCGTGAACCACATCCTCAAGCACATCGATCTGGATGTGGAGGAGGGGGAGTACCTTGCCATCATGGGGCCGTCCGGCAGCGGCAAGACCACGCTGATGAACCTCATCGGCTGTCTGGACGTGCCCACCAGCGGCAGCTATCTGTTGAGTGGGCAGGACATCACCAAATGCACCCCCAAGCAGCTGGCGGTGGTACGGAACAAACAGCTGGGCTTCGTGTTCCAGTCCTTCAACCTGCTGCCCAAGCTGACGGCGCTGGACAATGTGGCGCTGCCCCTGCTGTACGGCGGCGTGAAAAAGGCCGAGCGGCTGGAGCGGGCCAGAGCGGCGCTGGAGACGGTGGGCTTGTCCGACCGGGTGGATCACCGACCCGATCAGCTGTCCGGCGGCCAGTGCCAGCGCGTGGCCATCGCCCGCGCCATCGTGGGCAAGCCCCAGCTTCTGCTGGCCGACGAGCCCACCGGCGCACTGGATTCCGCCAGCGGCGCACAGGTGATGGAGCTGTTCCGGCAGCTGCATGAGAGCGGCTCCACCATTATCATGATTACCCACGATCAGGGCATCGCACAGCATGCCCACACCATTATGAACATCCGCGACGGTGTGCTGTCAGGAGGTGCGTTCCATGAGTAAATCCCTGAAAAAAACGCTGCTGGCCGTGGGCATCGCCGTGGCCGTGTGCGCCGCCGTATGGGGCGGCCTGACGCTGGCCCGGAACGCCCAGCGCAGCGATGTCAACGTCTACTCTGTGGAGAGCGTCGCCATGACCGACTACTGGGGAGACACCGCCAATACCAGCGGCTCGGTGAGCACCGACAAGCTGCAGAAGATCTACATCTCCCAGAGCCAGACGGTCAATGAGATCTTCGTTACGGAGGGGCAGACCGTCAAGAAGGGCGACAGGCTGCTGGCCTACGACACCACCCTATCCCAGGCGGAAATAGATCAGGCAGAAATTAATCTGGACAGCGCAGAACTTGACCTCAACACTGCCAAACGCAATCTGGAGCTGTACCAGAAGGCGGACAACAAGGAGAAGCTGCAGATCGAGTACGACACCCAGTATGCCAAGCTGGAGGCGCTGATCGCGGCGCAGGATCAGAAGGACGGGCGCTTTGACCCCGTCAAGGAGGGCTTTCTCCCCGTCAAGGGCAGCACCGGTACCACCAAGGATCACCCCCTGTATTACCAGCTGCTGACGGATACCCGGACGCAGGAGTTCTACCTGACGGACGAGTATATCCTCAACAATATCCTCCGCAATCGCAGCAGCGCCTATGTGGTGCTGGTGGAGAAGGCAGGCAATGTGAAAAACGGCGCCGTCACCTGCTACGGCATGTACTATGTGGCGGACGACACCGCCGCGCCGGTGACGCTGAGGACGAAGCCCATGAACGACCTGCCGGCCTACGAGGACGAGTATTCCACCAAGAACACCAAGGAGATCAAGGAGGCCCGGACAGATCTGGAGAAGATCCAGAAGCTGCTGGACGAGTCCTTCACCCGGGAGGAGCTGCTGTCCCTGATCGCCACTACGGAAAAAGAGGTTTACAACAATCAGCGGGCCGTCCGGCAGGCGCAGATCGCGCTAGATAAAAAGAAAAAGGAATTGGGCGACGGCACCGTATACAGCGAGATAGACGGTGTGGTCAAGGTCGTGCGGAACGCCGACGAGGCTTACAGCAGCAGTGAGCCTGTGGTGGAGGTTTCCGGCGGCGGCGGCTACTACATCACCGGCTCGCTGGGCGAGCTGGATCTGGGCACGGTGAAGATCGGCGACACCGTGCAGATCAGCAGCTGGATGACCGGCGCCAGCTGTGAGGGCAAGATCGTGGAGATCAGCGACTTCCCCACGGACAACGGCAGCTACTGGGGCGGCGACTCCAACAGCAACGTGTCCTACTACCCCTTCAAGGTGTTCGTCTCCGAGGACGCCAACCTGCAGGCCGGCGACTATGTGGATATGTCCTATCAGAAGACCGTCAGCGACGGCGGCAGCAGCCTGTACCTGCAGACCATGTTCATCCGCTCCGAAAATGGCAAGAGCTATGTGCTGCTGCGGGGTAAGGACGGCAGACTGGAGCAGCGCTGGGTGCAGACGGGCCGCGACCTGTGGGGCAGCTATACCCAGATCCGCGGCGGTCTGACGGTGGACGACTATGTGGCGTTCCCCTACGGCCGGGACGTGAAGCCCGGCGCCGCCACGGTGGAGGCCACGGCGGATCAGCTGTACAGCGGCATGTAAGGAGGCGAAGCGATGTTAGAAAATATCAATCTTGCCTTTCAGGGCGTATGGAGTCATAAGCTGCGGTCGTTTCTGACCATGCTGGGCATCATCATCGGTATCGCCGCCATCATCACCATCGTGTCTACCATTCAGGGCACCAACGAGCAGATCAAGCAGAACCTCATCGGTGCGGGCAACAACGTGGTGCGCGTGCAGCTGACGCAGGACGGCAATCAGGTGGAGCTGGGCTACATGGATCTGCCGGAGGGCGTGGCCTGCATTACCGCCGAGATGCGGGACGAGATGAGCCAGCTGGGCAGCGTGGCGGATGTGTCCCTGTACCACCAGCGCCAGTGGCCCGACGGCGTGTATGTGGGCAACAGCTCCTTCAGCGGCAATCTGTACGGCATCGACAGTCACTATCTGTCGGCGGCGGACTACGCCGTCAACTACGGCCGTGCGTTCATCCAGTCGGACTTTGACAACTGCCGGAAGGTGGCGCTCATCGACGCCAAGACGGCCCAGAGCCTGTTTCAGGGCGAGAACCCCATCGGCGGCACCATGGAGATCTCCGGCGAGCCGTTCACCGTGGTGGGCGTGATCTCCGCCCGGGTGTCCTCCGAGCCGGTGATCAACAATCTCAACGACTACTACATGTACTCCGGCAACACCTCCGGTACGGTGTTCATCCCCGACAGCTGCTGGCCCATCGTCTACCGCTATGACGAGCCTCAGTCCGTGGCCGTCCGGGCCTCGTCCACCAACGACATGACCACCGCCGGCAACAACGTGGCCGAGTACCTCAACGGCCACGTCATCGCCAGCGAAAAGTACAAGTACCAGTCCAAGGATCTGCTGGAGCAGGCCAGCCAACTGCAGAGCCTGTCTGAAAGCTCCAACAAGCAGCTGATCTGGATCGCCGCCATCTCTCTGGTGGTGGGCGGCATCGGCGTCATGAACATCATGCTGGTGTCTGTGACGGAGCGTACCCGCGAGATCGGCCTGAAGATCGCCATCGGCGCCCAGCAGAGCCGTATCCGCCTGCAGTTCCTGACAGAGGCGGCGGTGCTCACCAGCATGGGCGGTATCCTCGGCGTGGGCTGCGGCATCGGCCTTGCGGAGATGATGTCCCACGTCATGAGCACACCGGTAGCCATCAGTGTCCCTGCCTGCATCATTGCCGTGGCCTTCTCCATGGTCATTGGCGTGGTGTTCGGCTTCGTACCGGCCGTGAAGGCCTCCAAGCTCAATCCTATCGAGGCTTTGCGCCGCGAATAAGGCATACACAAAAAGAAAGACCTGCCAAAGCAGGTCTTTCTTTTTGTGCATATATCAGCTTTCCTCCTGTGCGGGGACGAATACCAGCAGGGCCATGTCCGTCAGCACCGTCTCCGAAGCGCCGCTGTCCACCGTCAGGCCGTAAGTCAGCCCCGGGGCCACATCCTTCCAGATGACGGCGCCCGCGCCGCCCTCCGTCCAGCGCAGCCGGGCGGCACACCAGCGAACGGCACTCTCCGCCGTCTCGCTGCCGCCGGTAAGCTGCGAGATATCGGGGATATTCTCTGTCACATCGGCGGTGGCGGCCATGCGGTAGCGCCACGTCGGCCCATCGAACCGGAACGACACCTCCGTGACGGTCATGCCGTCCAGGTAGAGAATATCGTACCCCAGCACCTCCGCGCCCTCCGGCGGGGTAGGCACTGTATAAGCCTGCGCGTCCATCAGGGAGAAGGCCGTCACCAGCGGCTCACCGCCGTCCCACGGCACACAGTACCACTGGATGCCGGCCCCGGCGTCGTACCAGCCCACCGCGCCGCCATCGTACAGCAGCAGCGTCAGGCTGCCCACCTCCCAGCTGGCGGAGGGCATGGCGCCGTCCGGCGCGGGCAGCGGCTCCGCGGCGTACACCGCCGCGTAATCGTAGTCGCAGCCGTCCACCGCCACAGTGCAGGACACGGCGGTCACGGCGCCGGCATCGTCGGTGCGGGTATCGTAGCCCGAGACGCGCACCGCGTCCGCCGGCAGGGCCAGCGTGGCGCTGAGGGGCTCGGCGCTGCTCTCCGCCGGTGCGGTGGAGGGCGCGGCGTTGTCGGTGCCGGCGGCGCTGTCCGCCCGATCCGCCCGCCACGGCTGTGCCAGCAGCAGGGCGGCGGTGATGCACAGGCAGGCCGCCAGCGTGCCCCACCGCAGGGCGGGACGGCGGGCGGGCAGGGGACGCTGGGCCTCCTCCAGCAGGTCGTCGTCGATGGCGTCCATCATCAAGCGCAGCATAGGCTCGTTCACAGCATCCCCTCCTTTTCCAGTCGCTGCCGCAGCCGCTGACGGGTGCGGAACAGGGAGGATTTGATCTTCTCCTCCCCTGCGCCGCAGGCATCCGCGATCTCGCGGATGCTCTCGCCGTACCAGTAGCGGCGGATAAAATAGGTGCGGCTCTGCCGTGTCAGCTGCCGCAGAAAGTCGTTGAGCACACGGGCAAATTCCTGCCGCTGGAGGGACGCGGCGGCGGTATCCTCCGCCGGCAGACAGCCCTCCAGCTCCTCAAAGGCTACCGTCAGGTCGCTGCGGCGCTGGGCGGCTTTGTTATAGTCGCAGCGATCCAGCGCCACGCGCCGGACAATGCAGGCGATATACGCCGCCAGACTGCGGGGCCGCTCCGGCGGGATGGCGTTCCACAGCCGCAGCCACACATCGGAGACGCACTCCTCCGCGTCTCGCCGGTCAGGCAGGATGCGGCAGGCCGACGCCAGGCACTTTTTCCCGTATCTGGCCTCCACGGCCTCCAGTGCCGCCGGATCGCGGCGGAAAAGCAGGTCGATGATCTGTACGTCCTCCAAGGCGCGCTCCCTCCCTCTGCGAATGGTGTGTCCCTACATCTTACCACACCGGGCGGGAAAACGCCAGCGGAACCTTTACGGCAAAACGCCGCCCCCTGCTGTCTATGACGGCGCGGGGCGGCGGGGCGTTGCGGTTTTTCAGCGGGCGGCAGGCGGCGGGGCGTTCCAGCCGTCGGGGAAATTGGCCAGCACCCAGCGGCGGGTATGGTCGATGAAGGCACAGGTGCTGTTGGACAGGGCGTTCCTGTCCTTGACGCAGATGCCGATGTTCCGGTAAAACGGCTGGGGCAGGGAACAGGCCACCAGCGGATAGGCACAGCGGTAGAGCATCAGCTCCTCCATAACGCTGATGCCCAGCCCGTTGGACACCATGGCCAGAATGGTCTGATCCTGCTGGA
>ERZ780226.589-NODE-589-length-32317-cov-9.110316_pt1 | contig 32317 bp, 27 predicted proteins | sample MGYA00511165_ERZ780226 | MGnify/ENA primary metagenome ERZ780226 (study PRJEB29588, sample SAMEA2152373) | human gut metagenome | biome: human gut; feature: human-associated habitat; material: faeces | place: Denmark | collected 2008/2010 ...
AGATGGCAGTCAGTATTATTTTTCCGAGGGCAGCGTTCAATTTCCAGAATCGTTGGACAAGCCCTCAAGAACGATGCTGACCTCAGAGTCCCAGGTGGGCCGGACTTCTCATGTCGTACAGGACCCGATGACTGATTGCCTACGAGTGCTGACTCCAATTGAATGCGAACGATTAAATGGATTCCCGGATGACTGGACATATACAGGGATGCCTGAACGAATGCGATATTTTTGCATGGGCAATGCACTGGTCGTTCCGTTGATAACAAGAATTGGGAATATATTAGCGTTCGAAATGTCTTGATTCGGGAAAGGATTAGCATATGCGTGTAGAAAATATCAGAATACAGAAATATCGTTCCATCGATGATGTCGTGATCTCATTTCCTGCGAATAAGCCGGTAGTGTTGTTTGGCCCCAATAATGCAGGAAAGTCCAATATTCTTTCCGCTATAGATCGTTTGCTAGGAGAAAAATATCCTACATATATTGAAATGCTTGAAAGCGACTATTTTATGAGGGATAAGGCTACCCATCCGACGGCTTCAATTGCCGCACAGTTTTCAGAAGCATATTATATCGATCGCCGAGGGGTATCTTATCAAACGATAGTCTTGACTTATGGGTATAATGGGGATTTAACAGAAAACCTCATTCACGATGGCCGTGGAAATCGCCTGTATGTCACAAACGAGCAAAGGGCTGCGTGTCAGTCATATCTTATTGATGCAGAACGGAATATACAGAGTGCATTTAACTATAGCAGCAAGTATTCGTTGTTGAGTAAGTTTTCTCATCAGATACACAAAGCGTTGAGTGCTACGCATAAGGAGGAACTGTCTGCCGCGTTCGAGCAAATCAAACATTCTTTTGAAGAAACTGCGGAATTCGGTAATTTCTTTGAACAATTTTCAACTGCACTCCAAGGTGCTGTTAAAGGATTCGTACACTCCTTGGCTGTGGATTTTTCGGCGTATGACCCCAATAACTATGCCAAATCCTTGCGTATCTATGCCAAAGAAGGCGACAATATCCGTAGCTTTGAGGAATTTGGAACAGGTGAGCAGCAAGTGTTGTTGATGGCGTTTGTTAAAGCGTATATGGAGGTATTTACTTCAGAAAGTTTTGTTTTGATTATTGAAGAGCCGGAGGCTCATCTGCACCCGCTCGCACAAAAATGGCTCAAAGAATATATCGTCGAAATGTGTTCCGCAGGAATACAAGTGGTCGTTTCTACACATTCTACTGATTTTATTGATGCAGAATATCTTGATGGCCTTGTGAGAGTGTATAAAGAGGGTGGTATTACAAAAGCTATTCAGCTTACCAAAGAGGATTTGTGCACATTTTGTGTGGAATCCGGTGCCCCAGCTGATAAAATCTCGCCAGATAACATCATTGACTACTATAACACACGACTTTTCGCAGACCAATTAAAAGGAATGTTTGCGGAAACGATTGTGCTTGTCGAAGGCGCAACGGAATTTTTTGCCTTACCAGTATATCTGAAATGAATAGGCTTCTCTTTATCCGAACACGGTGTTGAAATCGTCAATTGTCGAGGCAAAGAATCCATACCATTATTCTGGCGGCTGTTTAACGCGTACGGTTACAATTGCTATTTTATCTTTGATGGAGATGGAAAAGCAACTGAAAACACCAGAATATTCAAAGGAATAATAAACACAGACATATGGGAAACAGCTGCTGAAAAATATGTTAAGACGAGCAAGTATGCGTATTTCGGGGTCGATTTTGAAAAGTATTTTCGGGCATCTATGACAGAATACGGCTCTCTAGAGCAACAAATCACAGAGAAATACCATGTAACTTCAAAGCCAGGCAAAGCTAAAGCAATTGCACAACACTGCGAGGAGATCCCAAGTTTAATTACCGAACTCAAGCAAGAGCTCGAAATAATCGAGTTGCTTGGGTAACAGAAAAGACCACACAGCGGGCGATGAAGCCTTTTGCGTGGTCTTTCTGTTGGCACCACTTGAAGACGCCACTAAAACCAGTTAATTTGAACTGTCGTTAAGTGAGTGCCTCCAACCGGAAGGCCTTTTGTATTGCTTTGTTTATCTTGCGTTGTACTTCTTGATGCCGAGGGCCAGCAGCTGGCAGGCGCGGATAAGGTCTTCCCGCTTCAGGATATAGGCGATACGAATCTCATTTATGCCCTTGCCGGGGGTGGCGTACATGGCCTTGCCGGGCGCGAACATAACGGTGTCGCCGTTGTCGTCGAACTCCTCAAGCAGCCACTGCTGGAACTTCTCCGCATCGTCCACGGGCAGTGCGGCCATCAGATAGAAGGCGCCCTTGGGGCACTCGAACACGATGCCAGGAATCTTGTTGAGCTCTTCGACGACGGTATCTCGGCGGAGCTTATACTCGTCGCGTACCGCGGCGAAATACTCGGGGCCTACATCGTAGAGAGCGGCAGAGGCGATCTGGTCGAGGGTGGCGACGGACAGACGGGCCTGAGCGTATTTCATGCAGTGGTTCATAAGCTCCTTATTCTTGGAAATGATGCAGCCTATACGGGCGCCGCAGGCGCTGAAGCGCTTGGACACGGTATCGATGACGATGATGTTCTCAGGTGCGGTCTCGGCGAACTCGCCGAAGGACTGCAGGGGCTCGCCGCCGTATACGAACTCACGGTAAGCCTCGTCGCCGATGACGAACATGTCATGCTTCTTTGCGATGTCCACGATCATCTCCATTTCCTCGTGGGTCAGGAGCACGCCGGTGGGGTTGCCGGGGTTGGTGCACATGATGGCACGGGTATGGGGGGTTATGAGAGCCTCTATCTTGGCGCGATCGGCATAACGGTAGCCTTCCTCGGGAGAGGTGGGGATGGGAACGATCTTACCGCCGGTGGTGTTGGTCATGGTGTTGTAGTTGGGATAGAATGGCTCGGGGATGAGGATCTCGTCATCGTCGTCCAGAATCGCCTGCAGGGCGAAGCAGAGGGCCTCGCTGCCGCCGGTAGTGATGAGGATCTCGCTCTCGTCAAAGTGCATGTTGAGTTTATCATAGTACTTCTGGATAGCCTTGATCAGGACAGGCATACCGGGAGACGGAGCATAGGCCAGAACGGGCTGCTCAAAATGCTTGATAGCATCGAAAAACTGCTTCGGTGTCTCGATATCGGGCTGGCCGATGTTAAGATGATAGATTTTCTTGCCCTTGGCTTCCGCTGCCACCGCATAGGGGTGGAACTTGCGCATGGGAGACAGACCGCTTTTTTCAACTTTGCTGGAAAACTTCATTTAAGTGGTTCCTCCTGAAAGATGTTATTGAAAATGATGCGTATGAAAAAATCTGATATAGTGAGGACACATACCTGCACCATGATTATTATAGCATTGTTTTTCTTGGAAATAAAGTGGTATGAGGAAGAATTTAGAAAATTAGCCGCCGCTTTAATTGTGAAAAAACTAACACTGAATACTGCAAAAAGCACCGACTCTAAGTCGGCGCTTTTGTTATCATGCTTAATCGGTAGGCTTGGGCAGGCTCGGGTCGCCGGTGCCTATTATGACCTTTTCGGCCTTGGCATCATACCTGTCGGTATAGAGCAGCACTGATGCGCTCTCATCCAGCACGCCGTTTACGTACTTGTCCAAGTAAACGTTGGATTTGTAACCCTTGCGCGCGGAAGCCTCCTTCTGCTTGTAGCCGAGGGGCCAATTCGGATTCTCGGTAGTAACCGTTTCCGGTGGGTCTGTGGTTTCTACTACATCGCCGCGGGGCTTATAGGTTATCCCCTCCGGCAGCGGTTCGCCGTATACATAGGCGGTAACGGTATGCGCTGCCTGATCGCAGTAGAGGAAAATGTACATCGGCGCACCGGAGGTGTTTTTAAAGTTGAGGCTCTTGCCGCTTTCCACGGTTCCGGTAACGGTGGAATCGAGGCCGATATCCGCATAGCTGGATGGCCAGGAGTGATGGTAGCGCTCGGTTATTTCTACCTTATCCTGACCGCAGCAGAGCAAGGCGTTGTAAAGGGTAGTAGTGACCTGGCAAATCCCGCCGCCGGGCTGCAGTTCATATCTGTCTCCGTTTACTATGCCGGGGGCGAGGGGCCAGCCGCCGGATTCGGTGCGGGGGCCGATGATGGCGTTGAAGTTGAATTCCTCGCCCACGTCCACCTTGTGACCATTGAGCAGAGTACAGGCTTTCTGAATATTACCCACACGGCCCGGGTCGCGTGCGCTTCGGCTGCCGCCGAAGCTGGTCTGCCACTTGGCTATGAACTGGGTGTTTTCCTTGAGCCAGTCCATGGAGTGGGTAGGCTCCTGAGTGACAAGCTCCGGTTTTATTACTGCCTGATAATCCTTGTTTGTTATCGCGTCGACAATGGCTTGAACAAGAGCGTCCTGATCCAGGACGTGACCGCTTACGCCCTCGTGGTAGTTGAAGCCGGGTGAATCTGCCCATTCGTTTGCCTCTGCAGAAGGCTCGGTGGCGGGGGTGTCTATCTTAGCGGCTATTTCAGCGACTCTCGCCCTTATCACGTCCATATCCGGCGTGAAGCTCACGTCAAATTCCCTGCCGTTTTCTTTGAGTTCTTTCTTGGCGTCCTTATTAGCGGCGCCGGTGCCGCCCCGGCCGTACAGCATTGCTTCGGCCAACGCATACTCTAGGTTGGTGGATACCTTCATATCCGCTGCGGTGAACACCCACAGGTCTGAACCGTGGGAAACGCGTATGTTTATGTTTTTCGCAGCTTCGTTTATTAATGGGGCTATCTCGCTGCGGGCCTCGTCCAGCGTCATGCCGGATACGTTCTTGCCGTCAATGACTATGCCGCTGAGGAACGCGCCGCCGCTGAGGTATGAGTGGAGCTTCTTTGCGCTGGGGGTGTGGGTATAGTGCAGCCGAAGTATCAGAACTGCGCCAAGACCCACTATGCACAGGCATATCAGCACCAGAAGCTTTCGGCTCATGGCGCGGTAGTGGTTCTTTTTCTTTCTTTTATGCTGTGCCGGCTGGCTGTCCTGGCGGACACGGGTGCGGCCGGAAGACCCGGGGGTGTTTATATCCATTGCTAATCTCCGCAAATATACTCAATGACAGAATTTCAACCAATATATTATACCCGAAGTTCGGCGCCTTTACAAGAATCAGGGTAAGTTTAAAATGGCCTGATATAACAGAGTTACCGGATTGTTTACAAAATAGCCCGCTTGTGGTAAAAATATAAGGATAGTATAATATAAGATAAAATTGGTTCAAGTATGCATATTGCAATATATGGATATAGTTACCTAAGAACTGTAAAAGACGAAAGGAAAAGATATAATTTGGCAAAGACTGCAAAGAAACTGAAGATAATCCCCCTCGGCGGAGTCGGGGAGATAGGCAAGAACATGACCGTAATAGAATACGGCAGCGACATAATAATAGTGGACTGCGGAATGTCCTTCCCGGATGAGGAGATGCCAGGAATAGATGTAGTCATACCGGATATGACTTACATTGAAAAAAACGCGGCAAACGTGCGGGGCATACTTATAACCCACGGCCATGAGGATCACATAGGCGCGGTGCCTTATGCCCTCCAAAAGCTCAATGTGCCGGTATACGCCACAAAGCTAACCATAGCTCTCATAGAGCAGAAGCTGACCGAGATAAAGGTAGACCATGCTGACCTTAACTGCGTCAGCCCCGGGGATACCATACGTCTGGGCTGCTTCAGCGTTGAGTTCATAAAGACCAGCCATTCCATAGCGGGGGCCTGCGCGCTGGCCATAAACACCCCCATAGGCACGCTGATACACACCGGCGACTTCAAGGTGGACTATACGCCTATCGATGGGGAACCCATAGATATAGCGAGGCTTGCGTATTACGGCTCCCGCGGGGTACTTGCACTCATGAGCGACAGCACCAACGTGGAGAACGAAGGACATACACCCTCTGAACGGGGTATAGGCAAGACCTTTGAGCACTGCTTCGACAAGGCAAAGGGCCGCGTGATAGTGGCGACTTTCGCCTCCAACATATACCGCATACAGCAGATTGCGGACGTGGCAATATCCTTTGGACGGGTAGTATGCTTCCAGGGCCGCAGCATGGTAAAGATAGCAGAGATAGCCAAGGAGCTCGGCTATCTGCAGCTGCCGGACGAGAGCGTTGTGGAGGTTGGGCAGCTTAAAAAATACAGGGACGACCAGATATGCGTCATAACCACAGGCTCTCAGGGGGAACCCATGAGCGGCCTGTTCAGAATGGCAAATTCCTCCCATAAGGTAAACGTAGGCAAGGGAGATATGGTGATAATCTCGGCCTCCTCCATACCCGGCAACGAGAAAAGCGTGGGCAGGGTGATAAACCAGCTCTACCAGCACGGCGCGAAGGTAATATACGAGCGTATGGCTGACGTACACGTCTCAGGCCACGCCTGCAAGGAGGAGCTCAAGCTCATGCTGACGCTGACCAAGCCCAAGTTTTTCATACCCGTACACGGCGAGGCGCGGCATCTTTACCAGCATAAAGAGCTGGCGGAGGAGCTTGGGATACCCGAGGAGGACATATTCGTTACCGAAATAGGCGACGTAGTAGAGCTCACCCGAAACAAGGGCCGCATAGCGGGCAGCGTAACCGCCGGCAGCGTTATGGTGGACGGCAGCGGGGTAGGCGACATAGGCAACGTGGTGCTAAGGGATAGAAAGCTGCTCTCCGAGGACGGAATATTCACAGTAGTCATTACGCTTAACAAGCAGACCGGCGCACTCCTGGCACAGCCAGAGATACTCTCGAGGGGCTTCGTATATGAGAAAAACTCGGAGGAGCTTCTGAAGGAGACGAGGGAGCTCGTGAAGGCCAAGGCCGCCCAGTTTGAGAAAAACCACCGCAGCAGCTGGTCCTCAATAAAGAACGACATAAGGAATTCCATAAAGAATTACCTTTATGAGCGTACCAAGAGAAGACCCATGGTCATGCCCATAATAATAGAGATATAGACATTTTTTTAAACGGAGGTATTTGCTATGGTATACGATAAGGCAAACGAGCTTGCGAAGCTGCTCAAGGAGAGCGACGAATTCAGGGAATATAAGACCACCAAGGAAAAGGCCTTTGAAAACGATACTACGGCGTCCCTTATAAAGGAGTATCATAAGCTTCAGCTGGCGGCGCAGGCGGCAATGGTGTCCGGTAAAAAGGATGATGAGACGATGCAGCGCCTTCAGAAGATAGGCGAGCTTTTGCAGCTGAATCAGGACGCATCCGCGTTTCTGTTTGCCGAATACAGGCTCAACAGAGTGGTAAGCGACATATATAAGATAATCGCCGAGGCCATAGATGTGGATCTCGGCGCGCTGGAGGAGTAAGCTCAACACATGGAAGAACGGGAAAACCGGGAGGCCGCCCGAAGAAAAAGACAGCGGCACCGAAAGATCATGAAGGTGCTGAGACCCATACTGATATACGGCATAAGCATAGCGGTATGCTCTGCCATACTCGTCGCGGGCGTAAACTATGCCCTGGACGAGTTCGTGCGCCCGGTGGACGTGAACGACGCTACGCCGGTTACCGTTACCATAGAAAAGGGCAGCGGCGCATCTACCATAGCCAAGATACTCTACGAGGCTGGCGGAGAGGGCAACAAGGGCCTTATAAACAACAAGGCCGCATTCAAAATATATGTTGACTTCACCGGCAAGTCAAGCACCCTTAGGGATGGGACTTATATACTGAGCCGGAATATGGACATTGCCCAGATGGTGGATATAATCTGCACCGGCAACCCCGCGAGAAAGACCGTAAACGTAAAGATACGCGAGGGCATGGAGGTAGAGGATATAGCGGAATTGCTGGTGGAAGAGGGCATACTGGATTCTACCGAGGAGTTCCTGAGCCTCTGCAAGAGCGGGGAGGCATTCTCTGAATACAGCTTCGTGAACAGCATTCTGCAGAGCGCAGATAAGGATCAGCGCAAGTACGCCCTGGAGGGATATCTTTTCCCGGATACCTATGAGGTGTATGCCGATACCTCCGCCAAGAGCGTTATAACAAAAATGCTGATCCGCTTTAACGAGGTGTTCAGCGACGAGTACATGGACAGGGCGCAGGAGCTGAATATGACGGTAGATCAGGCTGTGACAATGGCCTCCATGATAGAGCGCGAGGCCAAGACTGCCGATTTTGATAAGGTATCCGCGGTATTCCACAACAGGCTTAACAGCGGTATGAAGCTCCAGAGCGACGCCCCGCTGAAATACATACTCGATGCGGGAAACACGCTGGACTATACATCGGATCAGATGGCGGTGAACTCGCCCTACAATACCTACAACATAGACGGTCTGCCCATAGGTCCCATATGCAACCCAAGCGCTGCGGCTATAAAGGCTGCGCTTTATCCCGACAGCGATTTCATGGGAGAGGGTTACCTGTACTTCGTGCTGAAATCCCGCACCCAGGACGCCAATGACCCGGACTTCGGCAAGCTGGTGTTCTCCAAGAGCTACGAGGACTTCCTCAAAAACAAGGAGGCTTATAAGAACAGCTGATGAAGATAGCAATGCCTGAGCTTCTGGCTCCTGCCGGAAATATGGAAAGGCTGACCACGGCCATCGATTACGGTGCGGACGCGGTATATCTTGGGGCGCAGAGCATGAGCCTGAGGAATTATGCCGATAACTTTACGCCGGAGCAGCTCAGGGCGGGCTGCGAATACGCCCACGGGAGGAACGCCAAGGTATACGTGGCCTGCAATGCATTCGCGCGGGACGAGGACCTTAAGGATTTGCCGGAACTGCTGACAACCATCCGGACTGCCGGCGCCGATGCGCTTATAGTCAATGACCCCGGCGTGATACGGGTGGCGCGTAAATGCGTGCCGGATATGCCGCTGCACTTGAGTACTCAGGCGAACACTTTGAATTCCGAGGCGGCGCTGTTCTGGTACGAGCAGGGGGTAAAGCGCATAATACTTGCCAGGGAGCTTTCCATCAAGCAGATAAAGGCTATGCGGCAGAGACTGCCTGAGGACCTTGAGCTTGAGATGTTCGTCCACGGCGCCATGTGCGTGTCCTATTCCGGAAGATGCCTGCTGAGTAACTACATAAACGGCAGGGACTCAAACAGGGGCGAATGCGCCCAGCCCTGCCGCTGGCAGTATGAACTAAGGGAAAAGGGCTCAAACGGCGAGTACTTTACGATAGAGCAGGACGAGCGCGGCAGCTTTATCATGAACTCCCGGGATATGCGCCTCATAGAGTACATACCGGAGATAGTGGATGCAGGCATAATGAGCCTCAAGATAGAGGGCCGCATGAAGTCCATCGCCTATGTGGCCACAGTGGTGAACGCCTACCGAATGGCCATTGACGAGTATAAGCGCAGCATCGACGAGGGCAGGGAATATAAGGTGCCCGCTTCCGTGATGCGGGAGCTGGAACTTACGTCCCATCGGCCCTATACCACCGGCTTTGCATTTGGCGATCCCGGCGCTGAAGGTCAGGAGACCCGCAGCGGCGGTTACGTAGCGGACGGAGCCATAGCCGCGGTGGTGATATCCTATGACGGCAAGACTGGGACCGCTTTTGTGGCTCAACGCAACAAGTTTTATGACGGCGAGGAGCTCTCCATACTTTCCCCCGGCGACATAGGCCGCAGCTTTAAGGTGAGCGGCATAACAAACGAGGTTGGCGAAAGGGTGCAGAGTACGCCGCATCCAAAGGAGAAGCTGTATATAGGCTGCAAACAGGAATTAAAGCCCGGCGACATACTCCGAAAGCTTACCGAAAAAAGATAAAACACATTTGCCTCCTGCTTTTTTAACCGGCAGGGGGTATTTTTATGGAATTGTAATTGAATTATGGAGCAAAAGGTTATATCATGTAAATAACGTTTACATGACATGTCGATTTATTCATCATTTTGCCGCATTTATTGAGGACGGAGATTATGGGCTTCAGAAACGCAGTAATTTTATCCTTTTGCATTGCCGCTGGGCTGGAGGTGTTTTCAGGCTGTGCGTATAATGATAAATACGTGGAAATAGTATTGGTGGATTCAGGCAGGCAGCCTGAGAGCGTTCTTTCTCAGAGCCAAAACCATATACCCGCCGATACCGGTAATGAGGCAAATTCCGTATACGCCCCGAAGGAAGTCACATATGACGGCGTGGGGAAAGCCGAGGAAAAGCAGGAGCAAAGGCCAAAGAAAAGCGCAAAGCCTACAGCTCTGCCCGACGTTACCCCCACGCCTCTGCCCACAGCTACGCCGATGCCTACTATTACGCCTCTGCCAACGCCCTTGCCCACGCCGAAACCCACGCCTGCCGCAACGTGGACGCCTCGATCTACAAACACGCCGGAGCCCACGCCGGACGCACTGGAAGAAAAGTACAGCGACGAGCTGGCTGCAGAAAACGCCGGGCACGATGAACGGGAAAGGGAGATAAACGCGCGGTACGAAAGAAGCATAGGGACATGCAGGCAAAGCTTAAACATACTGCTCGAGAAGCCCTCGGATGACCCGGAGTATTACGTGGCGCTGGAACAGGTGAAAAGCGAGCTGGAGGCAGAGCAGGCAAAGCTGGAGGGCGAGCTGGCGCAGGAAGAAGCGCGCCATGAGCAGACGGTAAAGGATATAAATGCGAAATACGGAAAACAGTGACATAAGGCCTCCCGGAATTAAGGGAGGCCCGAGACTGTCGAAAAACCCAGGGGTTGATAAGGGGCCGCAGCCCCTTATGGCTTTATTCGGATTTGGCGACATGTGCGGCAAATCCGCAAAAGGCGCTTGCGTAGCAAGGCTTTCCCTGCATGAGGTGCTGGCCGCGCCATAGGCGCAAGCACCGAATGAGAAAACTCAAAAAAGTGGCGTTCAGCCACTTTTTTGACACTCTGAGGCCTCCCGGAATTAAGGGAGGCCCTTTGATTTGGAGCTGTTTTGTGGTTTAATAAAGTCTTAAGGATTTTACCGGTTTTTTATTAAGGTATTATCTGCTATCCTTTGGTATGTGGAGGTGAGGGAATGTACAACATTCTGGTATGTGACGACGACAGGGACATAAGAAACGCCCTTAGGATATATTTAAACGGCGAAGGCTACGGCGTACTGGAGGCGTCAAACGGCAAGGAGGCGCTGGATAAGCTTGCCTCAGATGATATACACATTGTGCTCATGGACATAATGATGCCCCTCATGGACGGAATGACGGCTACGGCAAGAATAAGGAGGAAAGCAATGTGCCGGTGATACTGCTCACAGCCAAGGGCGAGGATATGGACAAGGTGGCGGGCCTTACCGTAGGGGCGGACGACTACGTCACAAAACCCTTCAATCCGCTGGAGGTGATAGCAAGAGTCAAGGCGCAGCTTCGTCGCTATGCTTATCTCGGCGGCATAAAGCTGCAGCCTCCCAAGTCCTTGCGCGTAGGCGATATAGAGCTGGACGACGATGCGAAGCAGGTGACGCTCTGCGGCGAGCCGGTTTCTTTTACCCCTACGGAATATGAGATATTAAAGCTTTTGATGCAAAACCCGGGCAAGGTTTTTTCCTCGAGAGAAATATATCAGAAGATATGGAACGACGTGCCCATAGGAGCGGAGGGAACCATAGCGGTGCACATACGGCATATACGGGAAAAGCTCGAGATAGATCCCGGCAACCCGAGATATTTAAAGGTGGTCTGGGGCAAAGGCTATAAGCTGAACGGAGGCAAAAATGAAGGATAACAACCTTACCCATAAATTCTGGGCGCGGGCGGTGGCGTTCTTCCTTTTCTGCGCCACGGCGGCTGTGCTGGCCTGCTGCATTGCAGGCGTGGTGTATTGCTACTCCAAGGACTGGTACAAAAATACGGGGCTTAACGTGACCTTCACCGCAGAGGGCGACGACTGGGGCTACTACATAGACGGCGCAAATGCCGTAATTACAGACAAGACGGGCCTAAAGGAGCTTGCCTACAAAAACCGCAACAACATGATGGTGTACGGCTTTATCGCTGGGATTACTGCCCTTGCGTGCTTTGTATTTCTGCTCTGCTCCGCGGCGCACAGGAGCGGTACAGAGGACTGCGTGCTGCTGCGGCAGGACAAGATGCCATACGACCTGTACCTGCCCTCGGCGATCCTCTTGGGAACCGGCCTGTGCGCAATGCTTGTGGAATGTGTGGCATATGAGCTGAACACCGTAAAGGCTGTGGCGGCGGCGCTGATCATGGCCTGCCTTGCCGGGGTGTTCATGGCCCTGTGCATGACCACCGCAGCCCGAATAAAGACCGGTACGTTGCTCAAAAACACGTTGATATACAGGCTTTGCACAGGCGTGGGAATGGGCGCCAGCAGCATGCTGAGCAGCATCAGCGGGGCATGGCGGTTCTCGCTGGCCTTTGCCGGATACTTGCTGATTAACGCACTGCTCTCATACAGATTTTTTACCCGCGGAGGCTTTCTTACATTTCTGATTCTGCTCGCCATAAACGGCGGCGCGCTGTACCTCCTGCTTAACATGATAAGGCAGATGCGCACATTGAGTGCGGCGGGGCAGGCTATGGCCAACGGCGACCTTAGCTACTGTGTGGATACCTCCGGCATGAAGCGCGAATTCCGCGAACACGGAGAGAACCTCAACAGCATAGGCCGTGGCATGGCCATAGCGGTAAACGAGCGCATGAAGAGCGAACGGTTCAAGACAGAGCTTATAACAAACGTGAGCCACGACCTGAAGACGCCGCTTACCTCCATAGTCACATACATAGACCTGCTGCAGAAGGAGGACATACAGGACGAAAAGGCGAAGGAATATATAAATACCATAGCCCGCCAGAGCAAAAAACTCAAAAAGCTTACGGAAGACCTGATAGACGCATCAAAGGCCTCGTCCGGCGCTCTGAATGTAAACATGGAGCGGGTAAATATTTCCGAGCTGCTGCGCCAGTCCTCGGCTGAGTACGGCGAACGCATGGAGGCTGTAAACATAACGCCGGTAGTGAATATGCCTGAGGAGGATATATACGTAAGGGCGGACGGCAGGCTGCTGTGGCGGGTGGTAGAGAATTTACTGCAAAACATATGCAAGCACGGCATGCCGGGCACCAGGGCGTACCTTGAGGCGAGGACGGAAAACGGCAGGGCAGTGGTAAGCTTCAAGAATATATCACAGCAGCAGCTGAATATACCTGTGGAAGAGCTGCTGGAGCGGTTTGTGCAGGGCGACGGATCCAGAAGCAGGGGCGGCAGCGGTCTGGGCCTCAGCATAGCGGAAAGCCTGACAGAGCTTATGAAAGGGAAACTGAAGCTTTCACTGGACGGCGACCTTTTCAAGGTAGAGTTGTGGTTCGACGAGGAAAAATAGGATATCGGAGAGATCGTACAGGGAGAGCCGAGCTTCGGCTCTTTTTGCATTGGCGGCGCCGCTGTGGTATAATTTGTGTATCTTATCAAATAAACATATCCGCCGGAGGAATTGCCATGGATAAAAAATACATACTGGCGTTGGATCAGGGAACTACCAGCTCCCGCGCCATACTCTTTGACCGGGATCAGAACATGATAAGCGTGTGCCAGAAGGAATTTACCCAGATATACCCTCAGGAGGGCTGGGTAGAGCATGACCCTATGGAGATATGGTCGTCACAGTACGGCGTGATGATGGAGGCCGTGGCGCAATCCGGCGTTTCGGCGGAGGAAATCGCCGGAATAGGCATAACCAACCAGCGCGAGACGACGGTGCTGTGGGACAGGAATACCGGAAAGCCCATATATAACGCCATAGTATGGCAGTGCAGGCGAACGGCGGACATAGTGGACGGCTTGCTGAAGGAAGGTCTCGGGGAGCATATAAAGAACGTTACCGGCCTTGTGCCGGACGCCTATTTTTCCGGCAGCAAGATAAAATGGATACTGGACCGGGTGGAGGGCGCCAGGGAGCGGGCAAGACGGGGCGAGATACTCTTCGGCACCGTTGACACATGGCTTCTCTGGAAGCTCACGGGCGGCAGGGTGCACGTCACGGATTACACCAACGCTTCCCGTACCATGCTGTTCGATATACACAGGCTGGACTGGGACGATACGCTGCTCAAGGCGCTGGATATTCCACGGGCCATGCTGCCTGAGGTGCGCTATTGCAGCGAGGTATACGGCTATACGGATTTTCAGGGCTGTAAAGTGCCCATAGCGGGAATCGCCGGCGATCAGCAGGCGGCGCTTTTCGGTCAGGCCTGCTTTAAACCGGGCGACGCAAAGAATACCTACGGCACAGGCTGCTTTCTGCTGATGAATACGGGCGACAAGCCCTTCATGAGCAAAAACGGCCTTATAACCACCATAGGCATAGGCCTTGACGGCAAGGTGGAGTACGCGCTTGAAGGCTCGGTATTCGTGGGCGGTGCGGTGATACAGTGGCTCAGGGACGAGATGCGCTTTTTTGCGGAGAGCCGTGATGCGGAGTATTATGCCCAAAAGGTCAAGGATAATGGCGGCGTGTATCTTGTGCCGGCATTTACGGGACTTGGCGCGCCCTATTGGGACATGTACGCCCGCGGCAGCATAATAGGCATTACCCGCGGTACAAAGCGGGAGCATATAATCCGGGCGGCCCAGGAGTCCATAGCCTATCAGGTTGCGGATCTCGTGCTGGCAATGGAGGCTGATACGGGGCTGCCTTTAAAGGGCCTCAGGGCTGACGGCGGCGCCAGCCGGGATGGCTTTTTGATGCAGTTCCAGGCGGACATACTGCAAAAACAGGTGTACCGCCCAAAGATACGCGAGACCACGGCGCTGGGCGCTGCATACCTCGCAGGCCTTGCCACAGGCGTATGGAGCGGCCGGGAGGAGATACGTAAGAGTTGGATATGCGACAATACCTTCGAGCCGAGGATGACCGGGGAGGAGAGCAGGCGGCTCATGGACAGCTGGCACAAGGCGGTAGGCCGCAGCAGGGGCTGGGCCAAGTAAAGGAGAGAATATGGCGGTAAAGCAGGAATTTACATTTTTATCCGGCGACGGAAAGACGGACGTACATGCCGTAAGGTGGCTGCCGGATAACGGAGATTACAGGGCGGTATTTCAGATATCTCACGGCATGATAGAGTTCATAGAACGGTATGAACCCTTCGCGGCATTCCTGGCGGATAAGGGCTATATGGTAGTCGGTCACGATCATCTTGGTCACGGGAAAACTGCAAAGACGCCGGAGGATTGGGGCTATTTTGCGGACGGCGAAAGCCCGGAGATATTAATAGGGGATATGAATAAACTCAGAACGCTGTCTCAGGAGCCGGATAAGCCCTACTTCATGCTGGGCCACAGCATGGGCTCATACCTTCTCAGACGATACCTCAGCGTATACGGAAGGGGACTATCGGGCGCTGTTATCATGGGCACAGGTGCGAACCCCGACGCCGTAGCAAAGCTGGGCATGGCGGTATGTAAAGCCATTGCCGCGTTCAAGGGCTGGAAATACCGAAGCCCCTTTATGGAAAAGCTGTTTTTCTCCGGTGATTTTCAGAAGTTCGATATGGACGGCACCCACCCCGAAAACAGCTGGCTCACAAAGGATACCGAAATAGTGAGGTTCTACTATTCCGAGCCCAGATGCACCTTCAAGTTTACCCTGAAGGCATATTACGACTTCCTCAAGACGGTATATTACGTAAATCGTAAGGAGAATGTTGAAAAAATACCGAAAGACCTGCCCATACTCATGGTAGCGGGGGATTGCGACCCGGTAGGCGAATTCGGCAAGGCCGTAAAGAGGGTATATGAAATGTACAAGGCTGCCGGAATAAATGACGTTACCCTGAAGCTCTACGAAAACGACCGCCACGAGATACTAAACGAGACGGATAAAGAGAGGGTGTTCGATGACATATTCAACTGGTGCGAAAGCAGGCAGTAAATAAAAAATACGGCAGAAGAGGCTCCAAGGAGCCTCTTCAGTCTGTCGAAAAACCCAGGGGTTGATAAGGGGCCGCAGCCCCTTATGGCTTTATTCGGATTTGGCGACACAAGGTAAATTGCCCCGTAGGGGCAAGAGAAGGCCCCCTGGGGGGTGTGCGGCAAATCCGCAAAAAGCGCTTGCGCAGCAAGGCTTTCCCTGCATTCGGTGCTGGCCGCGCCATAGGCGCAAGCACCGGATGAAAAAACTCAAAAAAGTGGCGTTCAGCCACTTTTTTGACACTCTAAAGAGGCTCCAAGGAGCCTCTTTTAAATCAGTAATCAAATATTTCATACGCCGGGTATTCGTGGCTGAATTCGTATCCAAGCTTTTTAGCTAGGGAAAGGGAGCCTAAATTCTGGGCGTCCCAGCTTGGGTAAAGGCCGCGATCGAGACATTCGAGTATCAGCCGCGCCCCGCAGGCGAGAGCAAGGCCGCGCCGGCGGAAATCCGCCCGGGTGTCTATCTCTATTTCGATGCCGCCACTGTAGTACGAATAGCTGGAAGCACCGGAGACTATGGTATCCCCGAATAGCACGGCGCAGCCTATGCCGTGGGCGGAGAAAGATTCGTAACTGCCAAATGCGGATACGAGATCCCGGCTCCAGCCGTCGTTAAGGCAGGCCTCGTATATATGCCGGCCTATCATTTCTATGTGATAACCCTCCGGAGGCGCCGCCAGATTTCGGAGTCTTACTGTGTCAAAAACGGTATTTTTCTTTGTGGCATAGCGGGTAAGCAGAGCCGTGCGGCGGCCGTATACGGATTTTATAATCTGGGCCCATCCTTCGTTCTGCGGTACCATTATGATAAAGCCGCCGCGGTTTTCCGGCCTGAACGCCGCAAGCTCGCCTGAGGGCGCGCCGGAGAGAAAGCAAAAGTCGTTTATCATGGCCATGGCTGACAGGCCGTCATGTGTGGAGTATATTTCTCCCATGGTACCTTCTAGGCAGGAGTATACGAGGGTTTCCTCCCAGCCGTCAAACAGGGCGCTTACCGCCTTAATGTCATCAGGTTTTATTATCACGGCTTATTTTGCCCTCCATTAGCTTTTGCCCGCCGTTGGCCTTTTCCGCCATAAGCTCCCGCATTACGGCCTCGGTGCGGTCCACTTCTTTCCTGAATGCATCGGCGGATATGCGCATGGCCCCGTTGCCGATTATGATAAGCTGCTCCATACGGTCGGAGGTAGCCACCTGTACCCGGTAGTTTTTGCTGAGTTCGTGGGTGGTGCGCTCAATATAGCTGTCGGCCGTTTCCGCCTCTTTGGTATATACCACGCTTATGTTGTTTACCTTTTCAAAGGAGCCGGTATTGCCTTTTATCCTGTACGCATCGAATACCAGTATGACCTCGCACCTGTGCAGCCCCCTGTAGTTGCACATCAGGTTCACGAGCCTGCTGCGGGCGAGATCCATATCCTCCTTTGCGATGGCCGCAAGGTCGTCCCAGGCGAAAATTATGTTGTACCCGTCTACCAGCAGGTACTCAGGCCCTGTTTCTGCGGCTTCCGGGAGGCGGAAACCCTGGGACTGAACAGATACGCTGGGACGGAATGCGGCGATGGGATTGCTGCGGATGGGGCCATAGGTGCGTTCGTATATCCTTATAAGCTCCTCCTCATCGGATTTTGAGAGGATGGGGGCGGCATGCTCATGCTCCGGCTCATGCTTTGGCCGGAGCACGGCGGGAATATGCATATTGTCGAATACTGCGTTCCACTTTACGGTGTGACCCGCGCCGTGGGAGCAGAATACGGAATCCGCCGGGTTGTCCGTGTCGCTTTCCGGGTCGTAGCCTATTGCGGCAATGACCTCGTCGCTGTTGTGGCAGGGGAGATACTTGGCGCCCTCGCAGGAAAGCCTGCCCCGGCCCTTTGTGTAGCCGGTAAGTACGGCGGGGTAGCCCTGCAGCTTTATGACCGGCGCGGTGCCGGATATCACGGCGTCCTCCTGACGCTGCTCAGGAGGGGCGAAGCTGGCACCCATGGCCTGCAGGTCGTTCATGGCCCTGCCTACGCATTCCTTCGGTACCTGCAGACTGAAGCTGTACCATGGCTCCAGCAGCTTGCTTTCAGCCTGCATTAGCCCCTGACGCAATGCCCGGTATGTGGCCTGGCGGAAATCGCCGCCCTCGGTATGCTTCAGGTGTGCTTTGCCTGCCACAAGGGTGATGCTCATGTCGGTTATGGGGGAGCCTGTCAGCACGCCCAAGTGGGTCTTTTCTTTTAAATGGGTAAGTATCAGGCGCTGCCAGTTTTTGTCCAGCTCGTCCTCCTTGCAGCCGGTTGAGAAAACGAGGCCGCCGCCGGCCTCAAGGGGCTGAAGCAGCAGATGTACCTCGGCGTAGTGGCGCAGCGGCTCGTAATGGCCCACGCCCTCTACCGTTGAGGTTATGGTCTCTTTGTAAAGTATGCCGCCCTGGTCAAAGCCTATGTCAAGGCCGAAGCGCTCTTTAAGCAGGCTTTGGACTATCTCCAGCTGCACCTCGCCCATGAGCTGCACGCGAATTTCCTGCAGCCCTTCGTTCCATGTCACATGCAGCGCCGGGTCGGCGTCCTCGAGCTTTCGCAGCGCGGAAAGAGCCTTGTGAGCATCCACGCCTTCAGGCAGCACCGCACGGTAGGCGAGCACCGGCTCCAGTACGGGGGAAGGTGCGCCTGCCTCAGCTCCAAGCCCATCGCCGGGGTGAGCCGCGGTAAGGCCTGTAACGGCGCAGACCATGCCTGCCGGCGCCTGATCCACCGTCTGGTACTTTGCGCCGGAATAGATGCGTATCTGATCCGCTTTTTCAGCCCAGCCGCTGCCGTGCAGTACGTCCTTTACCTTGAGGCAGCCGGAGGTTATCTTCATGTGTGTCAGACGGGCGCCTTGAGGATCGTCGGATATTTTGAATACGCGTGCTCCGAATTCATCGCCTCTGGGCGGCTCCGCGGTGTATTCCTCCAGACCGGCAAGCAGATCCTTTATACCCTCCAGCTTCAGCGCGGAACCGAAGAAGCAGGGGAACACCTGCCGCTGCCGTATGGACTGGCGTATGGCGTCGGCCGGCACTGTACCTGTATCGAGGTACTGTTCCATCATATCCTCGCTGCACATGGCAAGGCCGTCGTAAAATTCCTCCTTTGGGACACCGGCAGAGAAATCTATAAAACCGTCGCCCATCTTTTTAAGCCCGCCCATGAGCTCCTGACGGCTGAGGTGGGCTATATCCATTTTGTTTATAAATACAAAGGTAGGCACGCTGTACCGGCAGAGCAGCTTGAACAGCGTCTCGGTATGGGGCTGTATGCCCTCCGAGCCGCTGACTACCAGCAGGGCGTAGTCCAGCACGCTTAGCGTCCGCTCGGCCTCGGCGGAAAAGTCCACATGGCCCGGGGTGTCCAGCAGCGTGAATTCACAGTCCCCATACAGGAGCCGTGCCTGCTTGGAAAAGATGGTTATGCCACGGGATTTTTCCAGCGCATGGGTATCGAGAAAGGCGTCGCCGTGGTCTACTCGGCCGAGTTTCCTAAGCATTCCCGCGCAGTAGAGCAGCCCCTCGGAAAGTGTGGTTTTGCCCGAGTCCACATGAGCAAGTATCCCTATAGTAAGTCGTTTCATGTATCGATTGATCCGTTTCTGTGAATGATTGCGTATAACATACTCCATTATCCATTATAATGCCGCCGCGTTATTTGGCAAGGAAAACCCTTTAAAGGTTGAGATAGGTGTGGTATCATTACAATTACAGTTATGAGCAAATAAGCTTAATACAACAAATAGGCTGAAGAAGCAATTCGGAAAGACGGTCGTGCTGTATGGTTATTGGAAGGAAGAAGATATATTACGGTTGGATAATAGTGGCCGTGGGCGTGATAATGATGATGTCCTACGGCATAGTGAACAACTGCATTTCGCTTTACGTAGTTCCCATATGCAGCGAATTGGGCTTTACCCGTAAGGCGGGGGCGTTCATGTCCACGCTGTATTCGGCGGGGGGCATGCTGGTATCCGCCGTATCATCGAGCCTTTATCAGGCCATGCCCGTAAAAAAGTCCATGCGCGTCGCCGCGGTGACGCTGAGCGCAGCCTACTTTTGCTATTTCTTTGCGGATAAACTTTGGCAGTTTTATATTATAAGCGCCGTAGCAGGCTGCGCCATGTGGCTCCTCGCATACGTTCCATATGCAATAATACTCAGCAACTGGTTCCATAAGCGGACGGGCTTCGTGATAGGCCTTACATATATGGGAACAGGATTGGGCGGAATGCTGTTCAGCCCAGTGGTTGGCAGGCTTATAGAGACGGTGGGCTGGCGGGAATGTTTTGCAATAATGAGCATAATAGTTGCGTTTGCGGTAATACCCGGCTCGCTTATCGTGAGGGATAAGCCGGCGGAAAAGGGCCTGCTGCCTTACGGAGAAAGAAACGCCGATGAGGCGGCACGGCATATCAGCGAGCCGGAGGGAATGTGCTTCCACGATATAATCAGAAGTCCGAGATTCTATGCAATAGCCATAGGCCTTTCTGCGTTGAACTTTGTAAATACAGGCTTTGCAGGCACATTCGCGGCCTATATGTCGGACCTCGGCTATCCCATATCCGTGGCTTCGGCTGTGGTATCAGGCAATATGGCCTCCTTGGCAGTAGGAAAGATATCGCTGGGCTGGATATACGACAAGCTTGGCAACATAGTGGGCACGGCGCTTTCAGGTGCTTTTCTGGCGGGGGCCGTTGTGGCGGGGCTGCTCATGCCCGGCACTCTGCCCGTCATATGCGAGATAGCTCTGTTCTCCCTCGGATTCGCATTCGGCTCGGTGGCCATCCCGATAATCTCAATGGCAGCTTTCGGCGAGAGATCCTTCAGTAAGGTAAACGGGACGTTTATGGCGGTTACGGGTATAGCGGCGGCGATGGGCCCCGTGTTCAGCGGGCATATATGCGATACCACCGGCAGCTATGCCGGCAGCTACAGGGCGTATGTGGTCATCGCCGCAGTATTTACTGTCGTGATAATACTCTGCCTTGCAAAGAGTAAAGAAAAGGTACTTAACAGAACATAAAAAAGCCTGACCCTAAATACCGGGAGGCTGTAAAACAATAAAAAGATAAATCCCCTTTGCTTTTTCAAAGGGGACGGAGTGACTTTGGTCACGATGCTTCATCTTATTCAGCTTTGATGCCCTTTTCACGGGCGATTATCTTTGCCGCCTCAGTTACCGCGAACTCTACCAGCTCGGTGCAGAAGGACTTGCGCTCCGGACTGTTCCTGTCGCCGTAGGGGGCGATGAGTCTGCCGCAGCAGGTAGCACCGAACTTGGCGGTTATGGCGTCGGCAAATTCATTGGTGAGCTTATGACATTCGCCTGCAGGCTCGCCGGGTTTGCGCCGGCCAAAAACATAGCCTATGCACATGGTGCCGCCGGCTACAGCGCCGCAGAGGCAGCCTGCGCCGCCAAGGCCCCAGGGAAAGCCGGTACTCATAGCGAATGCATCGTCGGACATATCAAGCTCAAAGTTTTTACGAATAGAGTAAATTACGGACTCGGAGCAGGCGAAGCCGTTGTGGAATATATCCACCGCGTCTTTCCTGAGCTGCTCAAGGCTAACAGACTGTACCATGGGTATTGAACCTCCCGAAAGTTTAAGCTATAAGCTGATTATACAACTATGCGTGGGTTTTAACAACCTAACTTTCCAGGCGGCTGCGCAGCGCATCAAGGCTGCCCTCCATGGCCTTTATGCAGGCTAACGCCTCGCCCCGCTCTTCGGCGGAGAAGCTTTCCAGCATAGTGGTGAAGAACATGTCGTAGTCTATGCTGCACCATCGTGCATAGTCTTCCCCCTTTTTGGTGAGGGAGAGGCGTATGCAGCGCGTGTCCTTTTTGTCCCGGATGCGCTTGACGAAGCCGCCGGTTTCGAGACGGCGTATGGATACCCCTGCCGAAGCCTTCCCTATGCCAAGATGAGCGGCAAGCTCGTTCTGAGTGGGTGCGCCAAGCTTGCTCAGGGCGAAGAGCACCTGTGGCTGACCGGGGTAAAGGCCGTATTTGCCCAGAAGCAGCTGCATACAGATATTATAGGTGTGCTGAAGGGTGAGGAAGGCCTCGCCAAAGTCAGCGGTAAGTTTTTCGCGAGATACTGATTCCATTTATACTGATCATATCCTTTAAGCGGTTTTACAGATTGTGCCAACGGATAAATAATAACCAACAAAAAATAGTATGTCAACATCTCGATCAAAAAAACAACAGCTTCGACAATGTATGTTAACAATCGCCACAGCCTTGCAGAATAATGAAAAAAGCAAAATCACGCTATTCTAATTGCGAGGAATTTGTGGTAAACTGATGCTGTTCGTAAAAAAATGGGGGAGTGTACTGCATGAACCCGCTAAAACATTTTTAGGAGATATAACGCTATATGATGGAAGCTGCAATGATCATACGCAGAATGGAGGAGGAACTCAGGAGCGACTACCAGATAGAGCTGGTGGAAGCCAGCACCCCGCAGATACATAAGGCGCTTTCCAACGCCGTCATGTATGCTATATCGGATAACTGGCGCAAGGCCCGCAGAGAGCACGAGCACGTGCGCAGGGCATATTACTTCAGCGCCGAGTATCTCATGGGCCGCATGGTGTTCAATAACCTCTACTGCCTCGGTATACTGGATCAGATACGAGACCTGCTCAGGGCACGTGGCTGCGATATAGCTTCCATGGAGGATATAGAGGACGCGGCGCTGGGCAACGGAGGCTTGGGCCGTCTCGCGGCCTGCTTCCTGGACAGCGCGGCCACCCATGACCTTCCTTTGGACGGCTACGGCCTCCGCTATAAATTCGGTCTCTTCAAACAGAGCTTCAAGAACGGCTATCAGTGCGAGAAGGCGGACGACTGGCAGCGCTACGGCGACCCCTGGAGCCGCAGGCGTGACGATAAGACCGTGGAGATAACCTTTGCGGATCAGAAGGTGATGGCGGTGCCTTACGATATGCCCATAGTTGGCTACGGCACGGATAATATAGGCACCTTGAGACTCTGGCAGAGCGAGCCCCTCGAGGAGTTCGACTTCAACCTGTTTAACGAGCAGGAATACGATTTGGCAGTTCGCGAAAAGAACAAGGTAGAGGACATCACCCGCGTGCTCTATCCCAATGACAGCACCTACGAGGGAAAGCGCCTCCGCCTCAAGCAGCAGTATTTCCTCTCCAGTGCCTCATTGCAGGATATAATTCGCAGGTATAAGAGAGTGCGCGGCAACGACCTTTCCAACTTTGCCGCCCACTGCGCCATACAGCTCAACGATACCCACCCGACGGTATCCATACCCGAGCTTGTCCGGCTGCTTATGAATGAGGGCATGGACTTTGACGCCGCCTTTGACATTACCCGCAAGACCTTCAGCTATACAAACCATACCATAATGAGCGAGGCGCTGGAGAAGTGGGACTATGACCTGTTCATGAGCGTGGTGCCGGAGCTGGTGGATATAATATCGCGCATAAACGAGGTGCAGAATTCCGAGCTGCGCGCCATGGGCGTGAGCCAGGAGCAGATAGACCGCATGCAGATAGCTACCGGCGGTCAGATACACATGGCGCGCCTTGCAGTGTTTGCCAGCACCTATGTGAACGGCGTGGCCCAGATACATAGCGATATACTCAGGCACGATCTGTTTAAGGATTGGTACTCGGTCACTCCCGATAAGTTCCAGAACAAGACCAACGGCATTACCCAGCGCCGCTGGCTGGGCCTCTGCAACCGTGAGCTTTCCGAGTTCATTACCGAGCGCATAGGCGGCGGCTTTATAACCGACCTGTCCGAGATATCTAAGCTAAAGCAGCATATGTCGGACGCAGATATAGCCGCTTTTAATACCGTAAAGCAGCAAAAGAAGGCGCAGCTTTCCGCCGTTATACGGGAGAAGGAAGGCGTGCATATACCGCCGGAGTTTGTGTTCGATGTTCAGGTAAAGCGTATGCACGAGTACAAGCGGCAGCTGCTCAATGCCCTGAGTATAATGGACATCTATTATTCCCTCAAGGAAGGCAGCCTGGCCGACTTTACCCCCACGGCGTTCATATTCGGCGCCAAGGCGGCTCCCGGCTATATACGGGCCAAGAGCATAATAAAGTACATTAACGAAGTAGCCAACCTTATCAATTCCGACCCGGATATGAAGGATAAGCTGCGGGTAGTGTTCGTGCAGAACTACAACTGCTCCTACGCCGAGCATATCATGCCCGCCGCGGATATATCAGAGCAGATATCGCCTGCAGGAACGGAGGCGAGCGGCACCGGCAATATGAAGTTCATGCTCAACGGTACAGTGACCCTCGGCACCTACGACGGCGCAAATATAGAGATAGCGCAGGAGGCGGGCGAGGAGAATAACTATATCTTTGGCGCACGCGTAGAGGAGCTCAACGCCATACGGGATACATACGAACCACGGCAAATATACGACGGCGAGCCCAGAATAAAGCGGGTGATGGATACGCTTGTCAACGGCACCGTAAGCGACGGGGGAACAGGTAAGTTTGCCGAGATATACAACTCCATACTAAACGGGGAAAGCTGGCACAGGCCTGACAATTACTTCTTGCTCAAGGATTTCATGCCTTATATGGAGGCAAAGCTCAGGGCCAACCATGACTACCGGGACCGCATAGCCTTCGGCAGGAAATGTCTTATGAATACCGCTTCAGCAGGCAAGTTTTCCAGCGACCGTACTATCGCCGAGTATGCCAGAGAACTATGGCACATTGATCCGGTAAAATAAACTTATGTTAAACAAAAAGAGCCTGCGGGCTCTTTTTTGTGTACCGAAACGTGGGATATCATGGCAAAAAGTGCTTTTAATGAGGGATGGTTTAATATATAATTTATATAATTACAAATATACGGCATCGGTCAAACGCATACATATAAACCGAATCTATCGAACAGCTACGGAAGGGGATAAAATCATGGGCAATATCATTGGCATGCTGGCGGGCGAGCTTATGTCCGGCAGCTCGGTAAAGCAGGTGGCAAAGGCTGCTGGCGTGAACGAAAAACAGGCGGAGAACCTGATGGGCAACGCCATACCGCTGCTGGTGCAGGCCATGTCGGACAATGCCGGCACAAAGGTAGGCGCGGAGTCGCTGTATGAGGCGCTGGGACAGCATAGCAACGGCCTTTCTGCCGCCGAGCAGCTGGACAGAGCAGACCTTGAGGACGGCGACAGGATAATCGGAAAAATATTGGGCGACAACAAGCAGGGCGTGACCGAGGCATTGGCGAAGCAGGCCGGCGTTACAAAGGGCAACAGCGCGAAGATACTGGCGCTGCTGGCTCCCGTAATACTTTCCCTCATAAGCACCGAGACGAATACAAACAATACCTCCTCCGGCGGGCTGTCGTCGCTGCTGTCCCTCTTTACGGACGACGACACAGGCCACAGCAACACGCAGACTACCTCCAGCTCTGGCCTCGGAGATATCGGAACGGCACTTCTTATGGGGGCGCTGCTTGGAAACAACAATAACGGCAATAGCGGTTCTGCAGGAGGCAACCTGCTTACCTCCCTCCTTGGCGGCGGACAGCAGCAGGTGCAGCCCCAGCAGCAGTCCGGAGGACTTCTTGAATCATTGTTCGGGGGCGGCATGAGCGGTCAGACTATACAGTCCGGCGGCAGTGGCCTCGACGGAGCGCTGCTCAACAATAACACCAATCCCAACAGCATAAATCAGGGCAGCATGCTTTCCAGCCTGCTTGGCGGCGGCAATAACGATACCTCCAACATGCTGGGCTCTCTGGCAGGATCGCTGCTCGCAGACGCTTTCAAGGGCATGCCGCAGCAGAAGGCGGCTCCAAGAAAGACAGCGGCAAAGAAAACCACGACAGCAAAGCCCGCCGCGAAGAAGACCGCAGCTGTGTCCAAGAAGACTACGTCTGCGAAAAAGACGACGGCAAAAAAACCGGCGGATAAGTAAGCACAAGCAAGACAAATTTGAAGGGAGATATTCATAATGGCAAAGGAAATTAAGCGTGAAGTAGTGAAAGCCTCGGAGACTAAGGCCGAAGCCGAAAAGGCCCCTAAGAAAAAGAAGGTAGATACCGAGACCGGCGAAAAGGAAGTCGTACAGGCCAAGCCCACCGGCAACGCAGTGCTCAAAAGGGTATTCGCCGTAGTGTTCTGGCTCTTGGCCATAGCGGCTGAGGTCGCGGCCATAATGCTGCTCAACGGCTATCTGTACATACCCTACGACCTCAAAACTCTGCTCATCATCGCCATAGCTCTGGATCTTATCTTCGTGATAATCGGTTCGCAGTTCTGGAAGAAGGCGAACCATATAAATCCTCCTTCCGAGAAGAATAAGATATGGTTCTTCCTTTGCAGCCAAATGGGACTCATAGTGGCCGTCATAGCCTTCTGTCCCCTTATCGTACTGCTGCTTAAGAACAAGGATAAGCTGGACAAAAAGACCAAGGTCATAGTTACCGTTATAGCAGCGGTCGCCCTGCTCGTTGCCGGCGCCTGCTCCATAGATTACGATCCCGTATCTCAGGAATCCCTTGCCGAGGCAAAGAGCGAGGTATCGGAGCTGACCGACGACGGCACCGTATACTGGACACGCTACGGCCGAAGCTATCATTGCGACATAAATTGCCATACCTTAGCCCGCTCCTCTACCCTCTACGAGGGAACCATTGAGGAGGCCTTCGCCGCAAGGCGCAATGACCCCTGCGATTACTGCGCAGGCGGCAGGGAAGCCAAGCTTGCCGAGCGCAATGCGGGCGAGGCAGCCGAGAGCACAGCAACTGACGAGCCTGCTGCCGAAACAGCCGAATAAGCCCTGGATCAAATACTCCCCCGGCGTAAACCGGGGGAGTCAGAGTGTCAAAAAAGTGGCTGAATGCCACTTTTTTGAGTTTTACGGGTTTTGCCTCTCGCATTCGCTCCCGGGCGGCAAAATCCGCAAAGTACGAAAACCTCTGGGTTTTCATCCGTTCTGACGCACATGTCGTCAGAGCCGGATTAAACATAAGGGGCTGCGGCCCCTTATCAACCCTGGGGTTTTTTGACAGACTGACTCCCCAGGCGTAAACAGGGGGAGTATTTTTGTCTATCGATCCATCAGCGTAAACGTCATGCTTATGGGGTTGTGGTCGGAGTAGGCGAAACCCGTGTCTATGGCTTCTGCATGCTCCGCCTTTACGTTGTCAGAGACGATGAAACCATCCACGGTAAGTATGTACTGCTCCGGGTTATATGGGCCGTCCGCGTTGCGGCAGGTGGGGACGGGGCCGTTTTTGCCTTCGGGTACCACCAGTGTAAGGCCGGTATTGGCAAACATGCCGTCGGGTATGGGCTGTGCCCAGGTATAGTCGCCCCCGTTTACGCCGAACACGGCAGCAGAGTCGCCAAGAAGGTCTTTGTTGAAATCGCCTCCGCCTATGACGTAATTGCCCTTGCCGTACTCGGCGGACATGTCTTCTATGAGCATTTTCAGCTGCTCCTCGGCTATCTTGCCGTCGGAGGTGTAGGCGGAGAGGTGCAGGTTGTAGAGCACCAGCTCGCGGCCGTTATTTACGGGTATTCTGGATACGGAGTAGCAGCGGTCCAGATCCACCAGCTTCATAAGGCCCGTCTCTATAGGGAGGCTTATGCGCAATGCGGAAGCGATGCCGGGCATCGAGAAGGTCATGATGCCGGCAAGGGTGCTGCCGTGGGGCTTAATGAAGGGATAGAACAAGAAGGGTGAATTCCAGTTTTCCGCCCAGACGGAACTATAACCGGCAAGTTTCTCAGTGAGGAATTCCCTTTCGTCAAAGTGATAGGTGCGGGTGGCGTTCTGATCCACCTCCTGCAATATGCATATATCTGCGTTCTGGCTATTTATAAACTCAGCTATGTTTTCCATATTGGCTATCAGCCGTTTCTCGGAAAATGCCCAGGATTCTTTGCCGCCGTCCATGAAAAAGCCGTAGTCCGGTTCATACGCACCAAAGCCTATGTTGTAGGAAAGTATATTGTAAGGGACGCCTGCTGCGGCCGTTTTATCGGCTTCACCCTGAACATCCAGCGGTAGGTTATCCTCCAACCGGCTGTAGGACAGCATTACGTAGGCGAAGTAGCCGAGGAAGAGCAGCACTATGGCTAGAAGTATTACAAGCAGTATTCTGAGCGGCTTTTTCACGACAATAGATCCTTTTCATTATTTTTTGAATAAGTCCTTTACCGAGGACCATATGGTTACGCTCTTTGGTTCATAGGCGGATATCCTTACGTTTTCACCGTCCATGGCTATATGTATGGTGCCCAGCTCATCGGTGCGGAACACCCTTACGCCCATATTATCAAGCTTGTTCAGCGTGCTCTGGTGGGGGTGGCCGTATTCGTTGCCCTTCCCAACGGATATCACCGCGTAGTCAGGGTCTGCGGCTGCCAGGAAAGCGTCGGAGGTGGAGGAAAGGGAGCCGTGGTGAGCTACCTTCAGCACGGTACATTTGAGCTTGTCCGGCGTAAAGCGTGCGAGGGTGGTGTATTCTGCCGTAAGAGTATCCGGCCCCTCTGCATCGCCGGTGAACAGCATGGATGTGCCGCCGAATTTTACACGGAAGATAGCGCTGTAGTCGTTGAGGCTCTTGTATGGAACATCTTCAAATGGCCCCAGTACTTCTATTGAAACATCGCTGTCCCAGGGTATGGTAGGAGTATTCTCCACGGATAGCTTTACTACCTTTACCACCTGCTTATTGAGGGCGGACATCATATCGCGGTATTCGGAGGATTCGTTTGCAGCGTCCGGCATATAGAAGGTATCCACGTCCACGGTACCCAGCACGCCCGCCATGCCGCCTATGTGATCGCTGTGGGGGTGTGTGGCTACGACTGCGTCAAGGTGCTTTATGCCCATATGCTTCAGGAAAGTGCGCACAGAGTACAGGGCGGTGCTTTCGCCGGCGTCTACCAGCATAGTCTTGCCGTTAGGGGATACAAGCAGCATACAGTCCCCCTGGCCTACGTCTATCATATATGCGTGCAGCTCAGGCTCTGGCGCCGGGGTAGGCGAAGCGCCGGGCTGGGCAAGGGACGGATTTTGCCCGGAGCCGGGCAGGTTGATATTTATGTCTATCTCCGGCAGCTTTATGTCCGGCAGATGTATATTCGAAAAGTCCAGTTTGGATAAATCTATCTTGGAAAGGTCAAGGCTTCCTGTGTCCAGGCCCCCTTCTTTCATTGCCATGCTTACCACAAGGGCAAAGAGCGCGATAAGAAGCAGCACCACCAGATAACGCATGGCGGTGGCCCTTTTCTTCTGTTTTTTGCTCTTGCGTGCCATACGATAGGCTCCTTTCGTAAATTCATGGGCTTATCGCTATATTGTATATCATAAATCACTTTAGCACCATAGATTGCGTAAAGAAAATAAATATTGACAGAAGGTCGATCTGAATATAGAATATTCAAGGTATTTTTTATCAATATTTGCAGTATTATTGAATATGCTGCGAAGCGGAGGAATCATAAATATGCAGGAACTTGAGCGCATACGCGAGCTTGTTCACGAGATCGCAGGTGTACCTGGAGAGCAGGTAACCCCCGAATCCACAGTCGATTCCCTCAACCTCGATTCACTGGATATGACAGAGCTCATACTCAGTGTAGAGGACGAATTCGGAATAATAGTGGACGACGAATCGAGCATACACAGCGTTGGCGATCTTCTCTCCATGCTGCAAAAGACGGCTTGATACAACGGAATAAGAAGGGCGTGCCCAAACGGGTGCGCCCTTTTCCGTTATATTGCTATATAACTATTCCGCCGTTTACGTTAAGCACCGCGCCGGTTATGAACCGCGCCTTATCCGAGGCAAGGTAGAATATGGCCTCTGCCGCCTCATCAGGAGTCCCTATGCGGCAAAGAGGGGTCTCGTCGCACAGAGCCGCCATATCGTCGGCGGACAGCCGGGCGTTCATGTCGGTATCTATCACCCCGGGAGCGATGCAGTTTACACGTATGCCGGAGGGGCCAACCTCCTTTGCAAGAGCCCTGGTGAGGCCGATCACCGCCGCCTTGGAGGCGGAGTACGCTACCTCGCAGCTTCCGCCGGTGACGCCCCACATGGAGGAAACGTTGACTATGCTGCCCCTCTTTCGCGATATCATGCCGGGAAGCACCGCACGGCAGCAGTTGTACGCCCCGCCGACGTTTACAGCGAAGGTTCTGCTCCAATCCTCAGGAGAGGTGTCCGTAAAGAGCTTATCGCAGGATATCCCCGCGTTGTTTATCAGGGTATCGACGGGGCCGAAGGTGTCTTCTGCTTTTTTTATCATTTCGGCGCAGCGGGCAAAGTCGGAAACATCGCCCTGTATTGCCACAGCGTGGCCGCCAAAGGACCTGATTTTATCTATAAGGGACAGTGCCTCTGCTTCCGAGCGGTTGTAGTTTACGGCGGTAAGATAACCCTGCCCTGCGAAAAGCAGCGCCGCCGCCCTGCCTATGCCCCTTGAAGCGCCTGTTATGAATACGGTAGGCATTACGGATCACCTCAAAACATGTGTTTAAATAAGATTAACATATTTTGCGCCCAAACGCTATCCAAAGCGTTGATAAACTTTGCCCGTTGCATTAAAATAGCAGATGGTGAAGAGCAATGTATGAATTTGTGATAAAAAACGGGAACATCATAGACGGAACAGGCGGCGCGGCATATAAGGCCGACGTTGCCATAACAGATGGCAAAATAGCTAAGATAGGCCACATACCCGAAAGGGCAGCGCACACCGTGATAGACGCGGAGGGCAGGGCTGTTACCCCCGGCTTTATAGACATACACCGCCATGGCGACATGGCTGCCTTTCGGGATAACTTTGGCCAGCTGGAGCTTAGCCAGGGTTTGACCACCGTAATAAACGGCAATTGCGGCATGAGCGCGGCACCAGTGGATAAAGGCAACAAAGGTTTGCTCAACTACCTGCGCCCGGTGATAGGGGATATACTCCCATATGTAAGCACCGACACGATGACAGGATATTTCGGGTCGCTCGGCAGCATAGCGCTGCCTTTGAACTGCGGAATGCTGGTAGGATGCGGCGTAGTGTGGTCCCGCGTGCTCGGCGGAGAGCACCCGACCGAAGATGAGACAAGGAAATTTCGCAAAATACTGGAGCGGGAGCTTGCATCGGGAGCTATGGGCGTATCCCTAGGCCTGGGCTACGCGCCGGAGTGCTTCCTTACCACCGATGAGCTTATCAGCGGCCTTGAACCGCTGCGCAATACCGATATACCCATCACCTTCCATATGCGTCAGGAAGGGGACGGCGTGTGCGACGCCATACGCGAGGTAATAAAGATTGGCGAGACGCTCCATGCCCATGTGCATATCAGCCACCTGAAGGCAATGGGCAAGCGCAACTGGAACAGCAGGATACCCGAAGGGCTTGAACTTATACGTTCTGCCCGTGAGCGTGGATTGAACATCGCCTGCGACGTTTATCCCTACACCGCCGGTTCGACACAGCTTATGCACATACTGCCCCCTGAATTCATTGAAGGCGGTACGGCGGCAACGATCGAGCGGCTGAAGGGAAAAGCAAACCGGGACCGGCTCCGGGACCGCATGGAAAAGGGCGGCGAGGGCTTTGATAATATCGCCGGCATGGTGGGCTGGAAAAACATAATCATGTCTACCCTGAATACGCCCGCCAATAAGCGCTTTGAGGGCATGACGGTGCAGGATATAGCGAAGGCGCGGGGAAACGACCCCATAAACTGCGTATGCGACATGCTCATAGAGGAAAACTGTGCCATAACAATGATAGACTTCATTACCTGCGAGGAGGATATCGCCCGGATACTTAACTGCGGCTTCGCCAGCGTGATATCCGACTCCATATACCCCGCATCAGGCAGGCCCCATCCCAGACTGTACGGCACCTACGCCAGAATAATACAGCGATTTGTAGGTGAGCGGCGGGATATGACGTTGGAGGCAGCCGTAAAGGCCATGACGTATACCCCGGCGAAGGCGCTGAACATAGCGGACAGGGGGCTGCTCAGGGAGGACCTCTGTGCAGACGTGAACGTATTCGATCCGGCGGAAGTAAAGGAACGTGGAAGCTATGCGGATCCGGACAAGTGCGCCGCCGGAATGGATTATGTTTTCGTAAAAGGGAAGCCTGCAATAGCTGCAGGAGAGCTTACTGGGGGCGCTTTCGGGCAGGCGATAAGGAGATAAGGCGCGTATCGGATATGTGCGGGGCTGTGTAAAAAATATTTTGCAAAAACCTAAAAAATATTTAGGTTTTATGATTGAAATAAAGTCTGAGCCGTTATATAATTATCAAAGGAAACATGGGCAAGCGTCCCAAACAGTAACTCAGTACCATCAGTTGACAAGGACACACAAGGTTTTAGGAGCCAAACAGCACGGCAT
>ERZ780226.590-NODE-590-length-32308-cov-4.438223_pt1 | contig 32308 bp, 34 predicted proteins | sample MGYA00511165_ERZ780226 | MGnify/ENA primary metagenome ERZ780226 (study PRJEB29588, sample SAMEA2152373) | human gut metagenome | biome: human gut; feature: human-associated habitat; material: faeces | place: Denmark | collected 2008/2010 ...
TTGAAAATTGCAAATAACACATTGTTGTTTTGTGCAAGCTCTAATGCGAGCCTTGCACCTTGTATATAATTTTCGGTCACATCTCTGCCTTCGGAATTTATGACCCTGCCGCCGCGTATTTCTGACGGCGGCCGCGGTGTGGAAAGTCCGCCCAAAACCTCGGGGCAGACCGGAATAAGCACACCGCTTTTCTTCCAGGTTTCAAATAAGTCATTATTTATCGGCTTGCATTTTCCGTCGTATCTTGTACATTCGCCGTACAGACAGGCGGAAACAAGAATCTTTCTATCCCGATTATCGGTGTTCATCGGCGATTTACCTCCGGCTTCTTTTCGAGTATATTTAACTGGCTTAACACAATAGCGGCAAACATCACAATACAGCCGACAATTTCAATCGGGGCAGGAACGCTGTGCAAAATTATTATGCCGAAGATGACAGCGAAAACCGATTCCATACTCATTATGATAGAGGCGGTTGAAGGGTCGGCATATCTTTGGCCGAGCGGCTGAAGTGTGTATGCAACGCCACATGACATCAGTCCCGAGTAAAGGAGGGGGATTGTGCTCTGTAAAATCGAATTAAGTGACGGATGCTCAAATATAAGGCAAAGTATGATGTTTATAACCGCATTGGTGAAAAACTGTATACATGAAAAGGCAATGACATTGACATCCGTCGCGGTAATGTCGATAAGAATAATATGTATGGCAAACAGTACAGCACAGACAAGCGTGATAATGTCGCCGCGGTTAATTGAACCGCCGCTTCCGGCAACGCTCAGCATATACAATCCGGCTGTAGCTATAAGCGCACAGACAACGGTTTTTAAAGTGATTTTCTTTCCGATGACCACGCTGATAATAGGAACAAAAATTATATACATTGCGGTGATAAAGCCCGACTTTCCCGCTGTGGTGAACTGTATTCCCCAGGTTTGAACGGTGCTTGCCGCGCAGAGGACGCTTCCGCAGAGAATTCCGCTTATAAACAGCTTTTTATTTGCCTTTGGGTCAGGCACCGCTTTCCTTTCAGTAATAATCGCAAGGGGAAGAAGCGCAAGCGCGCCGAGAAGCATTCGGATTCCGTTAAAGCTGTTGGGGCCGAGAATACTCGCACCGACGCTTTGTGATACGAAGCTTGCGCCCCATACCATTGCGGTAATCATAAGAATAAGACTTCCTTTAAGGTTATTTTTGTTTGTCATAAGTTGCTCTCCGTTCCGAATTTTTAGATAATTGTATTATATATTTTTTTCGACATAATTACAAGTGATTTTCAGGAAAAAGTTGCACAAAAAAGCCGCGCAAACGGGATTGTACACCCATTTGCGCGACAGAACACAGAAATTTTATCGGTCAGGTATCAAAACGGTTATTCACCACAGCCACAGCGATTTTCACGCGATGTCTCTGAGGACTTTCCGCAGGAGCATCCGCAGCGGCGTTTTGTTTCCTCTGAAGCAGCTCTGTGCGGCGGGAAAAATTCGTCAATCGGGAATCTTATGTCATTGAAGAGATTGCAGGGATTGCCTTCTGTTGCAGAGGGACACTCTTGTGTAGGAATACAGAAGTCAACAGCGTCAATCAAAAGCTGTGTATCTCTTTCAAGACGTATGATTGAGAATAATCCGTATGAAACTACGACGTGTCTTACATTGTCAGAGATAACGAGGTCATCGTCGAAACAACTGCAAATATTTTCGGGGAAGAAATCAGCCGAGCCTGTTGTCGAAAGTGTAGCGGGTGTCTCGTCATCACAGTCACAGCGACAGCCACAGCAATCCGGTTCAACTATCTTTGCACTGAGCGCAACGGGTTCAACGGTTTCTACAACAACGGTAGGCATACCTGTGCACTGCCAGCTGCCCGATATATCACAATTACTCTTACGATTGAATTCCGACTTGAATATTTTTGAGTTGCCTTCCGAGCCGAAAAGGATTACTCGTTTGTCAAATGTTGATAAACCGTATACGGTCGTAGGATTCCGAACACCGGTAAATACCTCTAATGTAGTGCGTACAAAGAACTTTAAATCAACCGAGAAATAGCCGTTATTGAATGAGAGCGGTTCAATATTGGTATAAACCCATATGATTTCAGCTCTTTTGAGCTTGACATTAATTGCGTTTTCAAGTAATTCCTGGTCATCCTCGGTGAGATATACTCTTGCGTTTGAAACGCAGTCGCGGTCGCGGCAGGAGTCATAAATCTGATTTGTGCTTATGCAAACCGGTTCAGCAAACTCTGATGCGCGGCGTCTGCGTCTTTCGATGGCTTCATCGGCCGCATCAGCTTGAGCAGCTGCCGCTGCTTCTGCGGCTGATGTATCAGGAGCTTCGCATACAGTGAAGCAGTTCCCCGAACCGTTATTACTTCTGCGGTTTCTTTCGTTTCTGTCACTCATATAATTCAACCTTTCCGTCTGCAAATATATTAGAAAGACCGTGCAGGCTGCGGTCATTATTATCATATGGACGGGTGTCATTTTTGTTACGCTGTTTGGACATAAAATTTTCTCTCAAACCGGCGATGTATAAAAATTGTGCATATTAACTAAAAAATTAAAATAAAATTGTTAATTATTCGGTTGATTTATCTTCTAAAATAAGTTACAATTAGAGTAATAAATGCAGTATACATATACATATAAAATGTCTTTTATGCTGTATTTCATCCTATAAATATACGCTTTGTCCGCCCGTGGCAATGGGTATAACGGCATTTAAATTTGCGGGCAGAAAGGTTATGAATTTTATGAAATTGTATGACACTGCTAATATCAAAAATTTTTGTTTATTAGGACACGGAAATTCAGGTAAGACTTCGCTTGCTGAGGCAATGCTCTATACAGCGGGAAACACTGACCGACTCGGCAGAACTGCTGACGGCAATACCGTTATGGACTTTGACCCCGAAGAAATCAAGCGGAAGTTTTCAATCAGCACAGCCCTTGCGGCGTGCGAGTGGCACGGCGTTAAGTTTAATATATTGGATACTCCCGGATATTTTGATTTTGTAGGAGAGGTTCAGGAGGCTGTTCGGGTTTCCGATGCAGCGGTTATTGTCCTCAGCGGAAAGTCGGGCGTCAGTGTCGGCGCTGAGAAGGCATGGAAGTATTGTGAGGATAAGAAGCTTCCCCGGTTGATTTTTATAAATAAGGTCGATGACGAGCGTGTAAATTATCAGGGCGTTATGCAACAGCTCAAAGAGAAATTCGGAAAGAGAATAGCGCCGTTTCAGCTTCCTATACGCGAGGGAGAAAAAATAACCGGCTTTGTAAATATAGTAGAGCGTGAGGCGAGAAAGTTCGATGGAAACAGAACCGTTACGGCTGAGATGCCGAGTGAGGTGGGAGACGAGCTTGAAGAGCTTCGTAATATGATTTGCGAAGCTGTTGCAGAGACTTCAGAGGAACTGATGGAGAAATATTTTTCAGGTGAGGAGTTCACCTTACCCGAGATGTATTCGGCACTTCGTGCCGGTGTTGCGGCGGGGGATATTGTTCCCGTATTATGCGGAAGCGCATATCATAAGTTAGGTATCTCATCACTGATGAATGCGATTGATGCGTACTTCCCCGCACCGGACAGCGGCGATGAGTTTATTGTGGCAACAAAAAAGGATGGAACTCCGTCACGAATAAAGGTGGATGTGAGCGACCCGATGTCGGCATTGGTGTTTAAAACGGTTGCTGACCCGTATGTAGGTAAGCTTTCATATTTTAAAGTATATTCAGGTGTAATGACACCCGATACAACCGTTTATAATATGAATAAAGACATAAACGAGAAAATCGGAAAGATATACGTTGTGAACGGAAAGAAACAAGTTGAGGTGTCAAGGCTTAATGCCGGTGACATCGGTGCTGTGGCGAAGCTCACCAAAACCGCGACGGGCGACACGCTAAGCGGTCTTAATCATCCGCTCAAGTTAGAGGGAATCGATTTTGTTAAGCCGAATATGTCTCTTGCTGTTATTCCTAAGGTAAAGGGTGATGAGGATAAGATTACTCAGGGGCTTACAAAGCTGATGGAAGAAGATAAGACGTTTAAGCTTGAGACAAATAAAGAGACGCGTCAACAGATTTTAAAGGGTCTCGGTGACCAGCATATTGAGGTTATTGTAAGCAAACTTAAAAATAAGTTCGGCGTTGATGTTTCATTCGAGCCGCCGAAGGTTCCGTATCGCGAGGCGATTCGTAAACACGTCAAGGCAGAGGGCAAGCACAAGAAACAGTCAGGCGGTCACGGTCAGTACGGCCATGTGTGGATTGAATTTGAACCGGGCGATGATGGCCTCGTTTTCGAGGAAAAGGTGTTTGGCGGAAGCGTGCCGAAGGGATACTTCCCTGCTGTTGAGAAGGGACTTCTTGAGTCTATGCAGCACGGAGTTCTTGCCGGCTATCCCATGGTTGGGTTAAAAGCAACGCTCGTTGACGGCTCATATCACGATGTTGATTCAAGCGAAATGGCTTTTAAAATTGCTGCAAACCTCGCATATAAAGCCGGAATGGTTCAGGCATCTCCGGTTATCCTTGAACCTATCGGACATCTGAAGGTAACTGTTCCCGACAGCTATACCGGTGACATAATCGGCGATATAAACAAACGCCGCGGACAGATGCTCGGTATGAATCCGGTGGGTGACGGAATGACCGAGATAGAGGGAGAGGTTCCCGTTGCTGAAATGTACAGTTATTCGTCAGATCTCAGAAGTATGACCCAAGCGCGCGGTGACTTTGAATTTGAGTTTGACCGCTATCAGGAAGCACCGAGCAATATAGCCGAAAAAATTGTTGCGGCATCTAAGGCAGAGTGAGAGATGAGAATGTAATATAATCCGTTGATAGAATCAGGGGTTGCAGCAAAATTAGCTTCATTTTGCTGCAACTCCTTTTGTATTACTCAAAAAATGAGAAGATTATCGGCTCAAGAACCTTAGAATGAAATACTCAAATATTTGAATATTTATACATACGGCGAATTCATCCACTCTTGCGGGCTCAGACCCGTTTCGTGAATGAAATTTTTATAAAAAACCGAGTAATCATTATAACCGCACTCAGCTGCAATATTGCCAAGAGTTAAGCCGCTTGACAGCATAAGTTTCTGTGCATATTTTATGCGCAGAGATGTTATGTACCGATGCGGTGTTTTTTTAAACGCAGTTTTAAAAATTTTAATAATATAGTCTTCGCTAAAGCAAAATTTATTTTTTATATCTCTCAAAGAGAATGAATTATCTGTAAAGCGTTTCCACATATACTTTTCTATTTCTTTTATGACATCAGTTTTTATATCTGAGTCTGCGAGGGGTGAATTTAAACATCCGAGAATATTATAAAATGTTCCGTTTAAAGAAAATGTGTTCTCTGAAGAAGAGAAGAAAGTTCTCTCAAGCTTCTTTATTTCATTAATAACATCAGCAATGCAAAATTTCCCTCTGATAGGAACCCCTGTATTATCTTTGGTAAACGAGCCGTTGAAATGAATATAAAAATATTCGGGAACATCACTTGCGTACCTGCCTTCTTGATAAAGACCCTGTCGCTGTATATAATATTCGCCGCGTCTTAGCTCTATATCCCTTCCGTCTTCTGTAAAGCGAAGGATTCCGTCAAACATTAAAATCAGAACCGAAATGTTGAATACTCGCGTTATATGATGTTCGCCAATGTCGAATTTTCTCATCTGGCAGTACTCAAATCTTTGCATTTCCGAGCTTGATAAATAATACACAAGATAACCTCCCAAACAAAACTTTCAAGTTTAGTATAGCATATTTTGTATGAGCGGTCAATATGTTTTTGCAATATTAGTGATGCAATTTCAAGGAATTAAAAGTATCTAATAAATTGGTAGTCTGATTTTTGCAATGAATATATCTGTTTTTGAAATTGATTTTTTTGTTGATACAGTTTATAGTTATTGTAAAACTGATACCAATAGGAGGTAAAATGTGAATATGAATCGAAAAATGAAATATGACTTTTTCACAACAAATGAAATTAAGCCTACCGGATGGCTTAAAGAACAGTTGTTATTACAGGCAAAAGGACTGAACGGAAATTTAGACAAAATTTGGCCGGATGTAAAAGACAGCGCCTGGATTGGGGGCGAGCGTGAAGGATGGGAGAGAGTTCCGTATTGGCTTGACGGATTTATTCCGCTTGCTTATCTTCTCGAAAATGAGGATATGATAGCCCGTGTAAAAAAATATATAGATGCAATTATCGAGGCTCAGGATTCGGATGGATGGATATGCCCTTGCACCAAAAGTCAAAGAGAAAACTATGATACGTGGGCGGTGTTGTTGATTTTAAAGGTTCTAACCGTATATGCGGATTGCTCAGGCGATGACAGGATTCAGAATGTTGTCGAACTTTGCCTGAAAAATTTCGATAAGCACTTAGATTATTTCACGTTAAGAAATTGGGGTGCGGCAAGATGGTTCGAGGGGCTCATAGCAATATTATGGCTATATGAAAGAACAAATGAAGAGTGGCTGTTGAATCTTGCGAGAAAGCTGAAAGCGCTGGGCTTTGATTGGAAAGAAATATTTGAATCGGGATATGTTGACAGCTGCACCGAGGGATGGGACTTTTATTCTCATGTGGTGAATATAGCGATGATGCTGAAATCAGAGGCGCTTATGTCATTAATCAGCGATGGTGACCCCGAAAGCTTTGCGAAGGAGGCTCTTGAGTATCTGATGACCAAGCACGGAATGGCAACAGGTCATTTCGCCGGTGACGAGACTCTATCGGGATGCCTTCCGATAAAGGGAAGCGAACTTTGCGGTGTTGTTGAGGCTATGTATTCGTATGAATGGCTGTTCGCAATAACGGGTAACACAGAGTGGCTTGATTGGCTTGAAAAGCTGGCTTTTAATGCCTTGCCGGCAACAATAAGCCCCGATATGTGGAGCCATCAATATGTACAGATGACAAATCAGGTTGCTGCGTTTCCTATGTCAAAACCGCCTTTCCGTACAAATAATTACGTTGCACACACATTCGGATTGGAACCAAATTTCGGATGCTGTACAGCGAACTTCGGACAAGGCTGGCCGAAATTTGCGTTGACTTCGTTTATGAAAACAGAGAACGGGATTGCTTCATGCGCAATCATCCCGGCAAGTATAAAAACAGAAATCAACAATGTTGATGTATACTGTGAATCAGAAACACAGTATCCTTTCAGAGATACGGTAACATATAAAATTACAACATCTGCACCTGTAACATTTACTATGTCTATAAGAATTCCGAGCTTTGCGGACAGCGCAGAGCTTAACAGTGAGAATGTCGAAACCGGCGGCTTTGTGAACATAACCAAGGAATGGAGCGGAACAGAAACCATTAATGTTAAGATGCATTTCAGTCCGTCAATTATTCAGCGTCCGGACGATATGGTTTGTGTATGGCGAGGACCTCTCCTTTATTCTATAGCCATAGATGAAAAATGGGAGAGAGTGGAGTATATATGCGGCGGCGTGGAACGCAAGTTCCCGTACTGTGATTATTACATATATCCGACGTCAAAATGGAACTATGCTCTTGCCGATGATACATTTGAGGTTAAAGAAAATGATGTTGTTTCAGGATTCGGAGGAGATGAGCCGCCTGTTGAAATGATAGCAAAAATGTTTGAAGTAGAGTGGGAATTTGCTAACGGCTATTGCTCGCCGAAGCCTAAGTCACTTAAACCTATCAGCACAATACAGAATGTTCGGTTGATTCCATACGGCTGTACGAATTTAAGAATGACAGAGATTCCGTATATAAAAACCGCTGATGCTGATTAAATACAAGAAAAATCGACATTATGAGAAAATAGAGGCGGATGTTAAATCCGCTTAAAATGAATATTTAAGATAAAAGCGCTGTCTGACCGACAGTGCTTTTTTATATGGTATGGATTGTTATTTTTTAATATGTTTTTTGATTGAAGTATTTAGAATACTGCACAAATTGACCGATTATAAATACGGTTTGTCTTGTATTTATAAAAAAAATATTGTAAAATGCAAGTGTAAAAAAGAAAAGCCTAATATGGCACGGAGGTAAAAGAAATGGCAAAAGATATGTTGGATTTTAACGTGGAACATGATAAGGAAATTGACTCAAGTAAGAAATTAAAAGTAGGTATTATAGGAACGGGCTGGATTGCGGACGCACATATTCAGCAGTATGTTCAGATGCCCGATGTAGAGATTGTGGCAGGAGCGGATTTGGTGGAAAGTCAGAGGCCTTCTTTAAAAAGCATAATGTGGAGGGCGTTCGCTGTTATCCCGACCATAAGTCTATGCTCGACGCTGAGAAGGATTTGGATGCGGTAAGCATCTGCACGTATAACAAGACTCACGCGGAATGTGCGATTTATGCTCTTGAAAAAGGCGTAAACGTTTTGCTCGAAAAGCCGATGTGTGTTACAACCGAAGAAGCGGCTGATATTATGAGAGCCGAAAAGAAGAGCGGAAAGATTATTTCAATCGGTTTCCAGCCGAGACTTGACCCCAATATGATTAAGCTTAAAGAAGTTGTTCAAAGCGGAGTATTGGGCAAGATTTATTACATACAAACGGGCGGCGGCCGCAGAAGAGGAATTCCGACACCTTTCGGAACAAGCTTTATCAGCAAGGACACCGGCGTAATCGGCGCGATGGGTGATATCGGCTGTTATTCACTCGATATGGTGTTAAATGCAATCGGCTATCCGAAGCCCCTTACTGTTACAGGATACACCTCAGACTTCTTCGGTAAGGACCCGAACTACAGCGGCTATGCGCCCGAGCACAGAGAGGAATACGCAAAAGAGTTTGGGGTAGAAGATTTTGCGGCAGGCTTTATACGTCTTGAAGGCGGCATAATCTTAGACTTCAGAATAGCATGGGCGATGAATCTCGATACACCGGGAGATACAATTATTATGGGAACAAAAGGTTCTGTCAGAATCCCGTCAACCGAGTGTTGGAACGGTTCAATTGGCGGCCCTATGAAGATTTACAGCGAAGTTGCGGGCAGCCAGGTTGAAACCGAAATCCCGATGATTTCCGAGGGGGGAGATAAGAACTTCTTTAATAAGATTCGTTCCTTCCTTGACGCAATCAAAGAGGGTGGTACTGCTCCTGTTCCCACATCACAGATTTTGTATAACCAAATGATAATTGACGGAATTGTTAAATCGAATAAGGTAGGTCATGAAATTAAACTTGAGGTTCCGGAAATATAACGAAGCCTGAAGAAAGGAAAACAGATAATGAAAGTTTTAGTCTGGAATGAAAACCGTCATGAAAAGATAGAGCCAAAGGTAACCGAGATATACCCCGGAGGCCTGCACGGGTATATAGCGGGAATTTTAAGAACGGATGATATAGAGGTAAAAACGGCGACATTGGATGATGAGAACTGCGGCATTAACGAGGATGTTTTAAAAGAGACAGATGTTCTTATTTGGTGGGGGCATATGTGCCATGGTGAGGTTCCCGATGAGGTGGTTGATTTGGTGCAAAAGTATGTTTTAGAGGGTATGGGTCTCATACTTCTTCATTCAGCGCATCACTCAAAGATATTTAAAAGGCTTATGGGAACAACATGTAATCTTAAATGGCGTGATTGCGCAAGAGAGAGAATCTGGACGATTAAGCCGAATCATCCCATTGCCCAAGGGGTTGATGAAACATTTGTGATTGACCCTGAGGAGATGTATGGTGAACCGCTTGATATACCTAATCCCGATGAAATAATCTTTATGGGATGGTTTAACGGCGGCGAGGTTTTCAGAAGCGGCTGTACTTGGACACGCGGACACGGTAAGATATTTTATTTTCAGCCGGGTCACGAGACCAACAGAGCCTTCCACAACAAAAATGTGCAGACTATAATAAAAAATGCGGTTAGATGGGCTTGTCCGCTAAAGAAAAATATCGAGATTCCGTGCCCTAACCCTGAACCGCTTGAAAATGTGTAATACAGACGGTTTTAATTATAATTGTGATAAAATAAGGAGGATTTATTATGAAAAAGTTTAAAGTTGGTATTCAGTTATACTCTATTCGTGACGAGATGGAAAAGGATATGGACGCGACCTTAAAGGCAGTTAAAGAAATGGGTTATGACTGTGTTGAGTTTGCGGGATTTTTTGATAAGACAGCTGAAGAGGTTAAGGCTATGCTTGATAAATACGGCCTTGAAGCAATCTCGGTTCATCAGGGTGCAGACCCGTGGCTTGAAAAGGGTCAGAAAGCAATTGACTATTTAAAGGAAATCGGCGTAAAATACTGTGCCATTCCGTGGTATGACGGCGAAAAGCTTAAGGACCCCGCAGAATTTGAAAAGGCAATGAAAATCTTTACCGACTTCGGTAAGGCACTTAAAGAGAACGGAATCGGGCTTCTTTATCACAATCACGACTTTGAATTTACAAAAGTTGACGGCGAGTATGTCTATGACAAAATCTTCAAAGCTGTTCCGTCAGATATATTAAGACCCGAGATGGACGTATGTTGGATTCACTATGCGGGAATCAACCCGTGCGAGTATATCGAAAAGTATGACGGAATGAAGCTTCTTCACCTTAAAGACTTTACCTGCAAAAAGCTCGGCGGCGGCCCTGTTTATGCATTAATCGGCGACAACAGCGACGAGGCAAAACCAGCAAGCCATGAGGATAACGGCTTTGAGTTCCGTCCGGTTGGATATGGAGTTCAAAACTTTAAGGAAATCCTTGAATCGGCCGAAAAGGCGGGTATCAACTGTGTAATAGTAGAGCAGGACGGTCACCCCGAACGTTCGTCAATGGAGGATGCAAAGCTCAGCCGCGACTATCTTAAAACATTGGGTATTTAAGGAGGAAACAATTATGAAATTGTGTGTTATGAACCCTGTTCTTAACAGCTATAAGCTTGAGGATGCGTTAAAATATTTGCATAGCCTCGGCGTGCAGGCGATGGAGGTAGGTGCCGGCGGTTATCCGGGTGACGCTCACTTAAAGCCGGAAGACATTATCGGTAAGCCCGATAAGGCAAAGGAGTATAAAGACCTTTTCGCTAAATACGATATAGAGATTGCGGCGATAAGCTGTCACGGTAACCCTCTCCATCCTCAGAAAGAGATAGCGGAAAAGTTCCATAATCAGTTTAAAAATGCAATCCTTGCGGCTGAGGAGCTTGGAGTTAAAACGATAATCGGTTTTGCGGGCTGCCCCGGAGACTGCGAGACATCAAAGTATCCTAACTGGGTTACCTGCCCGTGGCCCGATGACTTCGGCACAATCTTAAAATGGCAATGGGAAGAGAAAGTTATTCCGTACTGGAAGGATATGGCGAAGTTTGCAAAGGAACACGGCATTGAGAAGATTGCGTTTGAAATGCATCCGGGCTTTGTAGTATATAACCCCGAGACACTGCTTAAATTACGTGCGGCTGTCGGTGATATTATCGGCGCTAATTTTGACCCGAGCCATCTGTTCTGGCAGGGGGTTAATCCGGTTTCGGCAATCAAAGCGTTAAAGGGTGCGATTTATCACTTCCACGCTAAGGATACGCTTATCGACGAGCGTAACTGCGGCGTGAACGGCGTTCTTGACACCAAGCCTTACGGTGACATTTTGAACCGTTCGTGGGTTTTCCGAACCGTTGGCTATGGTCACGGAAAGGAATGCTGGAACGATATGATAAGTATGCTTAAGGCGACGGGCTATGACGGCGCAATCAGCATAGAACACGAGGACGGACTTATGTCGCCGAATGAGGGCCTTGAAAAGGCGATTGCATTTTTAAAAGAAGTGCTTATTTATGAAAACGCAGGAGATATGTGGTGGGCATAATTCCACAAAAGCGAGGTAAGACAAATGAAGGTATATACAGCAGGAATAATCGGCTATGGCGGAATGGCAGGTAATCACGAAAAGGTTATGCGTGTCGATTATGACAGAATGAAACTTAAAGGAATTTTCGATATAAACGCGCATCGCTGTGACGTTGCACGGGAGCAGGGGTATTATGTGTATTCCTCAAGAGAGGAAATGTTAAACGACCCCGATATAGATGTCGTAATCGTTGCGGCAACAAATGACGTGCACAAAGAGATTGCGATAGCGGCTCTTAAGGCGGGCAAGAATGTAATCTGTGAGAAGCCTGTAACGATGACCTCGGCAGAGCTCAAAGAGGTTATGGAGGTTGCTGAAAAGTCGGACGGTGTTTTCACCGTTGACCAGAACAGACGAACAAACAAGGATTTTGTCTTGATGATGAGGAACGTAGAGGCAGGCAGGATAGGCAAGCCGTATGTGATAGAATCAAGGGTTGAAGGCTCACGCGGGATGCCCGGCGGCTGGAGAACCGAGAAAAAGCTCGGCGGCGGAATGATGCTTGACTGGGGTGTTCATCTGATAGACCAGATTATGTACTTTGTCAAGGAAGATGTCAAAGAAGTGTATTGTAAGATGTTTAAGGTTCACTATGACGAGGTTGAGGATAACCTAAAGCTTATTCTTACATTTGAGAGCGGACTTGTCGCTCAAATCGAAGTGGGAACAAACAACTATATAAAGCATCCGAGATGGTATGTGCTGGGTGACGAAGGTACGCTTCAGATAGACGATTGGGACTGTACGGGAAGAGTTGTACGTTGTCTTGATAAAGAAAATATCTGGGGTGAGGAGATAGCCGTAACGAAGGCGGGCCCCACCAAGACAATGGCTCCGCGAAGCCCCGAAACGGTTCAGACTTTTGAACTTTCCGAGCCGACTGATATTGTCGATAACCTGACGGTTGTTTATAACCAGCTTCTTGACGCGGTTGAAGGCAAAGCAGAGCTCACCATCAAGCCCGAGCAGACAATGCGTGTTATGAAGGTGATGGAAGCGGCATTTGAATCCGCCGAAAGCGGAAATGCAGTTAAAGTGAATATATAAGTTATTCGTGATACATCATTGAAAATTTATACGGACTATGCCTGAATTTAAAAGGCATAGTCCGTCTTTTCTATAGAATTACATAAACAAAAATAATAAACCTGACAAATTTGTTATTAAGATATGTACCCTTTTTACCAGACAAAACGGTAAAAGGGGTTTTTAGCGTGAAATCACTTGCTTTATGTTTTGCCCCGACAGCGGCGTGCGGAAAATCACAGATTACAAACAACAGACAACCTGAAACGGCGGGAATAGGTGTTTTATTTTGTGTTGTGTTACTTTTATTTTGCGGCGATTCTCCAGCCCTCTGCCTGTTCGCGGATTTCGGTGAATTTCTTATAAAGGCTTTCTTTTTGTATCAGCTCATCATGCGTGCCGCACTTTACCTTATACATACAGTAAAACGGAGCCAACCCGAGTGTAACGCTCAACACCGACAAAATGACGGACAAAATCATCTTTTTCCTTTCGCTTTCGGCATAAGTAAAAAGTAATTGTGTCCAGTTTTTTTGAGTCCATAAAAATTCCTCTTTTCTTTAATATTTTAGTTGGTTAAGCCTAACTCAAATTTAAAAATTTAAGGATCATTTGATCCTTAAAATTTCGTACCAACCTGCTGTGTAAAAATCATATAGTGCATTGATATGCTTTTCCGCATCCTTTGTATTATTATCGTGTGAAATGATTTCAAGATTCCGGTAAATATCGTGTTTGAAATGATATGGAAAAGCGTACCGTCCATATCAACAGTCATACGATTTTTTTCAGCAGATGAACAAGCACCAAACTTTTTTATGGGTAGGTGTGTATGAGAACAAGGTGGAATACTACCTTGAAAATCTCGGAATTTCACGTAAGTATCCTATACATATATGCCCTCAGCCAAATGAAACAGAAAAAATAATTGATGAGATGATTAACACATCGGAAGTAAATAATTCCTACGGAAAAATAAAAACTATTGCAAAATTATATGAATTTTTTTCTTCATTATATGATATGTCAGCAGAGTGTTTTTCTGATGTGTCCTCAGTTTATGATATTCACGGCACAGACACCCACGATATAACTTATTTATCCGAAAATATTTATATCCGTGAAGCAGAAAACTACATACGCTTTCACTATGACAGTGATATAACAATCAGCAGGCTTGCTAAATTGTTTAACTTGTCGGCAGAATATTTTTCGAGACTGTTTAAAGTCAAAACGGGCATGACACCTCAAAATATGATTATTCAATATCGCTGTTGGATAAATATCTTTCGCCAATGTAAGTTTGGAAAGAATAAAAGTTAACAGGAAAACACCCCATATATGATGATAAAGCAAGTTCATCGGAATGTAAATAGCAATTAAGTGCTGTGCACTATTGACAGTCCTCATAATTTGCTTTGTAGGTCAGCTATGGGAGTTAAAGAAAACCATATTTTATTTTTTGATGTTGATGTAACATATGTTTGACAACTACAGAACAAAAACCGTGGACTATCTGAAAATAATGCTTGACAAGGGTCGAAAAATATGATATAATAATTCCGTTGTCGAGGTGTGGCTCAGTTTGGTAGAGTACTTCGTTCGGGACGAAGGGGTCGCAGGTTCAAATCCTGTCACCTCGACCATACCGAGTGTTCTTACAGGACTTGAAAGGTTTTGTATGACACTCGGTTTTTTATTGACTTTTTAACATGCGCAAGCGGCAAAATGAACATCTACGCCCTGTCTTGTGTGTACCGAAACATTGTTTTCGGGTAGCTTTTCAAGGTCGGGTATTTCGATATTGCCTATGCAGTTATAATGAATTGTGAGCTGTTGAACGGTTTTACCGTCAATTTTTTCGGACTGGTGCACTTCAATTTTTTCAATCAGTTCGTTTAACATTCTCGGAGTAAGTTTTCTTGCTCTGGTATATTTACGGACAGAAGCCGTAAACATATCAGCCGTTACAGATTTACTTTTTTCGGTATTAAGTTCCGTTTCCAATTCCTTAATGCGTGCCGTGACTTCTTTTTGCTCCGATTCGTATTTGACAGATAACTTTGCAAATCTGTCATCGCTTATCTTGCCGGAAACATTGTCCTCATAGATATGCTCAAACAAATTGTCGAGCTCGTCATTTCTTGCATTTAATGTATGTAATTCTTTTTGCTTAAATTGTCTTTCCTGCTCTGCCGCTTTTATTGAGTGTCCCATAACAATTTTAACAAATTCACTCTCATACTGCGTTGCAAGTTTTGTTAAGCGTCTGATTTCGCCAAGTACAACCTTTTCCAAAAAATCAACCCGTATATAGTGTGTTGAGTTACAGATTTTCCGTTTGCCTTTGTTATATCCCGAACAGTTAAAATATTCTATTTCGGGATTTGCCTGATTAAAGTGATACCATAAGTTACTGCCGCAGTCAGCACACACAAGCAACCCGGCAAACATATTTTTTTCGCCGTCCGATTTCTGCTTTTTGCGTGTTTTTCTGCTCCGTCTTTCTTGTATTGTTTCCCATACGCTTCGGTCAACAATAGGCTCGTGAACGTCTTTGAATACAACCCAATTTTCACGGTCATTTACTATGCGCTTTTTATTTTTGTATGACTTTGAATATGTTTTGAAATTCAAGACATCACCGCAATATTCTTGTTTTGTCAGAATTGAAACGATTGTTGAGCTTTTCCATTGACAGCTTAAAGTGTTTTTCGCACCCGGTCTGCCAATGCCTTTGCTTTGCCAATAGCTTGTGGGAATAAGGATATTTTCGCTTGCGAGAATATCCGCTATCTGATGAGGTCCGATTCCGTCCATTGTCATACTGAATATCCGTCTGACAACAGCGGCGGCTTCTTCATCAACAACCCAGCTTTTGCTGCCGCCGGGATTTTTCATATATCCATACGGGGGCAATCCCATAGGCTCGCCTGCATTTCCTTTAATCTTATTGCTGATACGGCGTTTTTTTGAAATGTCCCTTGCGTACCATTCGTTAAAGAGATTTTTAATCGGAGCAAGTTCATTTTCGCCCTCTGCCGTGTCTATATTGTCTGATACTGCAACAAGCCTTATATCGTGCTCCGGCAAAAATTCCTCTGTAAATTTTCCGACTTCAATATAATTTCTACCAAGTCTTGAAAGGTCTTTTACAAATACGGCTGATACCTTGTTGTCCTCAATCGCTTCAATCATTCGTATGTAATCGGGGCGATCCATTGTTACGCCGGAAATACCGTCGTCGCAAAAAATCAAGAGATTTGTATATCCTTTTTCTTTTGCAATTTTGGTTAGTAATTTTTTCTGATTTCCTATACTGTAACTGTCGCCTTCCAAATTATCATCACGGGAAAGACGCACATACAAAGCTGCGGTAACCTCTCTTTTTTTATTTTTTGACTGTCTCATAAAGTCCTCCTTTCTTGACAGTCAAATAAACAGTATTACCAATAATATTATACCGCGCTTTATTTGTTCTGTCAGCCGTATTCTGAAAATTTGTGAAGTTTTATTTCCCGTCCGTCATAAGACGGAGCAAAACCGTACCCAAAGTATCGGTTGAGTTTTCTTTGAAAACAGGTTTAACTACAAAGGTGTTTTTGTCAAAATCATATTGTTTCGGTTGTTCCAATTCCGCATTATCCTTTTTAATATTTTCATTCTCATTCATAGTCTTTTACCTCATACATATTTATGAATGTTTAACGACAGTCTGACAGCCGGTGGCACGGCTCACGGGACTTTCACCCTCCGCATAGTTCTTATGCAACCGCCCAATGCAGTGACGCGTTCAAGACGGGAGTATCATTATTTCATCATAGCGTCATTGCTGTGCAGAATTGCCTTTTATTTTGCATTTACGGTAAAAATGTTTCTCGCTCCGGCATAAAGGAAAATGAAGTTGATAATCTAAGCCCCTGCCATCGTGGCGCATTTACTGTATAAGCTCTGCTATGACTGAATGTTGAAAGACTGTCTATACTGCGCCCGGGCGCTTTCTTTGTCAAAGAACATTTATTTTAAGCTATTATCAGCCTATCAAAACATACCCGATTTTGAATATGTTTTGATAGAATGATAATTGAGGTAAAAAGGGGTGCGGAAAGGGAACGCACCCCCAACCTCTTTAATGCCGGCTTTTAATCGGGTAAGATTTTGAAATCGGTTACTATGCAGTAAATCAACCGAGCTTCAAGACGCAGGCGCATTTCTTCATCAACATAATAATATTCGTTACCGTATTCGTCTGTAAGCGTCCGTGTTGCCAAACTGCGTATGTACCGCTGGTAGTGAGCGAGAACAGCGCCCAAAGCCTGTCCGTCACCGCCCGTTGCGGCAATGATAACCGACAGCGGTAAGTTTTTCACATTTGAGGCCACTCAAAACCCTCCTTTTCCAAATAGTCGCGCATAAGTTTCAGTATACGGGCTCGCCGCTTTGATACATTCTGATGTACCGTGTCAAGCTCTCTTGCAATTTCCCTGTCGGTCATTTCCATAAAATATGAAAGCAGAATAATATCCCGCTTGTCCGCCGGAAGTTTTTCAAGAGCTGCCGCAAGCATATCGCCCTTAACAACTATTTCTTTTCCCTGAACATTAAAGGAATGTTCGTTGTCAAAATAGTTGTCGTACGCTGCCAATTCGTAGAGGTCTTTTTCGGAAAGCTCATTATACGATTTTTCCTTGATAGCCTTATTGCCAAGCTCACGCTGAATGTACCTTGTTTCATTTTTCAAAACACGGGTACAGAAGGCTCCGAATTGATTCTGTATGCGCTGTTCGCTTTTTTTGGAGTTTTTCATTTTCTCACCTCCTTCCGCGCTTGCGAAAGTGGTGTTCTGTTTTCCCTTTCATATAGGTAGTGCAGAAGTCGTCGTTTTGGCAACTCGAAAATGAAAAAAAGTTGAAAAAATTTTTTTGAACGCATTTTTTGTTCCCCCGTATTGATATTTTTTGAATATTCAATACGGAGAGGGGCGGAACACGGCTGTTTTTACAAGACCGCAGAAAACAAAAACAGCCAAATTCACACGCAATTTTCTTGCGTATAAATTTGGCTGTACGGTTGATTAAGCTGAATATGCATTTACCGTAATCATCGTAATTATCGGCGAAGGTTTTTGTTCGGACGTGTCTTTGTTGCCGCCCTTTGCGGATATATACCCCCAAGCTGCGTTTCATAATAAATCACTCCCACAGGGCATATCAGCTTTTTCACATCGAATATGGCTATTGGGGCAGATATGCCGCGCCAAATACTATGTGTATTCAATTCTTAATTTAGAAACATAATATTTTATCTGCATTTTTGATTACCTCTCATAAAAATAAATCCGACAAAATTTCTTTGCCGGATTTATACTAATGATGGATTTTTATATTTTAGGAATAACGGTGGTGTGTGTTTATAATCAACATAGCCGGCAATATGTTGTTTGTTCCGACTATACACCGTTTAATTAACCTATTTTATATCCTTTGGAAACAAGGTCAGTAACTATTTTCATTCCAACTTCTCTGTTTTCAAAAAATATTTCTTTACCGCTTTGTGACTTTTTGACGGTAATTATTTTGCTTTTTTCGTCAATCCACACGGACCATACTTGTTGTATTTTATTTCCTACCACTTTTTATCCACACCTTAATTATTTAGCAATTATCCTGTCAAGCATAGTAATAAGTTCTGCTCTTGTTACATTGTCGTACGGACGAAAATAGCCATCTGTGTCGCCCTGCATAATATCAAGTTTTTTTTGCGAGATATGTGTATTCAAACATTCTGCGGACATTTTCGGGAATAGTGCCGTGATTAGCGTAGAGATTTTCGTAATCTGCGTCTTTGAATGTTTTATTTAGCTCGTCTTTGACAACGCTAATTTCAGGCACATCAACAATCGATTGCCCTTTATTTTTGATAATTTCAACCAGACTTTCCGCAACATGCATACGCATTGCATTTTGTTGCGGCAAAAAGGCATTAACTGTTCGATTATCAATATACGGCTGATTTTTCTCGTTGATTTCCGGCAAAGCATAGTTGGGAATGTATTTTCCGGCACAAAGCAAATAATTATAATACCAATCATTTTCGCTCAAATCTTTTTCGGTATATACAAATTCACTCGGTTGTAAATCAAACGCAAGAGTTAAAATCTTTGCAAGTTCCGCACGAGTAACGGGATTGTCAGGCTTAAATGTTTCATCAGGATAACCTGATATAATTCCCTTATCTGCCCACTTGTTAATTGCATTTTCTGCCCAATGACCCGCCGTGTCGCTAAATTCAATATTGCTTGCAAACACATTAACATTCATCGCTGATATTAACATAGTTAATGCAATGACCGCTGAAAATAGTTTTTTCACAAAAATACACCTCGTTTCCTGCACTCAGATTATTTCTTAATTATATTCTATAGATATAGTTTCAGTGTTTGTCCCATAGCTGAAATCAATAGCCGACGGTTTACAAGCGAACAGATAATATGTTGCAGAGCCAAAAGTCGGGAAATTTCTTGTTCCGTTTGTATAGCTGTATAATTTATTATTGCTGAATTTCACATTTCTGAAATATGAACCGCTTGTAAGGCTCGTATTTGCATTATTCGCTTCCACACAAGACATAGCTTGTATAAAAGTCAATGCCGCAGATGTTCCCGAAATCAAGGTACTCATATCAATAACTTTATAGAATATACACTCTCCGCCCGATTCCATATACATTTCAGCTGTTCCCGTTCCAATACTTAATCTTATCGTTACGGTTTTGTTTTCCAATGTCATTGTTTTGTTTGATGTACTGTATGATGTTGCATTTACTTTTGGATATGCTTCAACATAGAACGAACCGTCACCCGGATTATAGCAAGCATATAAGCCTTGATTTCGGTTTGAAGCCGCAGGGTTTGCCATAAGTCCGAAATCAAGAGTCTGCTGACTTGACTTTGCCGCCACATAAACATACATATTATTATCTTGTGTTCCGCATCTCAATTTTGTATTATTGAATGTTACATCTGTCGAACACAAATAATTTCCCTCAAAAGCATACGAGTATTTATAAATATATGATCCTGACAATGGCTCATAGGCATTATTCAAGTCTGTCGTACCCGGCTGATTATCGGAATAATACACACTATAATTCGTATACGGTTTAATTGTTTGTGCATTTGTGCTTGTAGGTATCGGTTCGCCTAATACATTAATATTTGCAGTAGGCGTATATCCCTTATCTTTCAGCTTTATTGTGAAGTTGTGATTATCGGGGGATATATCCGAAACTCCTTGCACTTCCATACCTAAAAATTCGCCCTCTTTTATGCTCAAATACAAATCATTAGGTTCGCTGCTAAATGAAGCTACATCTTTATTTAAGCTTGCCTTTTCTGCCGCATTAGCTGTTTTAAGAACATTTGCCTTATGGTCTATTTCTGCTTTGTTAAATCCCTTAATTACATTTGTCGTGCCATATTTTGTTAAATACTCATCAACACTTATGTAATTTGGTGCAACATTATCCGCATACGCAGAAGCAAGAATTTTCTGTCTTGTTTCTGCATCGTCCATCATACTTTTATATTCAGGCTCGGCAGCCAATGCAACTGTTGACATACTAAACATAGTACATATTGCTAAAATTAAACTCAATTTCTTTTTCACAATATCTATCCTTTATAACATTTCATAAACCCGCATAATTGCAACTATCATTTCCTCTGTGGTACAATATTTCTGTGGATTAAAGCAACCCTTATCATCACCAATCATAATATTCATATTCAACATACGATATACACTTTCCTTTGCCCATTCAGAAATGTTGTCATCATCTATAAATTTTGATTTTTCATTAAAATCTTTTTCAATATTCAAATGCTTAATTGTTCTATCCAAAATCGTAGCTGCTTGTTCCCTTGTCAATAATTTATCAGGAGCAAATACATTTTTTTCAACACCATTAACAACATCAATAGCTGCCAGGTAATTAACACTAATTTTATCAATATCCATAAACACATTAGGAGCATCAATTTTTTCAATTTCACCAGTGGTGATTTTGCACAGTAATCCGTAAAGAATATCACAAAAATTTTCTCTTGGCATCGCATTTACATATCCACTTATTTTATCAGGAAGTATACCTAATTCATCGGCTCTACGAACATCTTCGGTAGCCCAATCTGACGGAGTTAAATTCCATTCAATATTCTGTTCTGCATACACCATACTATTTAAAGCTAACATCATAATAGCCAAAGATATAACAAATAACTTTTTCATAAAGACACCTCGTTCCATAAAATAGGATTGGATTGTGCCAGAATTTTTTCTGGCACAATCACAATAATCACAAAACTATCCGAATTACCAAGAAGTTGTGTAAGAGCCTGTCAAAACAGCACCGCTACCATTAAATACTTCAAACTCATAATATACTTTTGTTCCTGATGGTATATTTCTTATTGTCTTATTCATAGAAAAATTACCATAGTTATCCTTATTTAAAGTTATTGTTGCACCTATCCAATTTGAATCCAAATCTCTTACATAGCAAACAATGTTAGCACTTGGAACACTGCACTTAATTGTTTCATTTGCCCATATCTTTATAGTGCCACTTCCACTTGGAGAAAAATAATAATCAGACTTACCTGTGTTTACATCAGCATTTACATTCCAAAAGGTATCCACAAAAGGTGTAGCTAATGAACCCGGATATGCATTGGTAGGTCTTTGATAGCTTACTCTTGGAGCAATATAATCATCAGGAACAGGAGTCCAATCTACGACCTCGTTTGTTGTGCCAACAGTAGCCGTAGGTAATATTCCATCACCAGTTTGAGCTGCTGAAACACCTAAACTCATCATCGACAATAACATTGTTGCTGCACAACCCATAGCTATAATCTTCTTAAACTTTTTCATAATAATCGTCCTTTCATTTTTGAAATTTGTTGTTTTTCGGCATTTATTTTTCAAAATTCTTGACATACAATAATAAATAGTGTAATATCATTGTATGAGAGTTCTTGTTAAAACCTTTTTAGTAATTAGCGTTGCTTTATGTGTTTTAATAGGACTCTTTTTATAAATGCTGTTTTACTGCCTTTGCCACATTCTTATATGATAAGCTGTCAACGATTATAAACTACAAAAAATACCTTTTGTCATTTATACAGTAACCCTGTGAAGTTTTGTGCTATAACCATATTTTCAGCCAAATCATTATAATTTGCAACGGCATCATTGTTTTAGCAGAACCGACATAAATTCTGCCGTCTGCTTATTAACTGAACATCGGAACCTCCTCCTAACTATAATCAGCAAAAGTTAAAGTATGTAAATCAGCAACTTTCGCATAACCCAAACAAATCATTGTTAGTGATGTTTTAATGAAGAATACTGTGTATTCTTCATTCAGCTATAGCTGAATGAACTTTATCTCATCACATTTTTTGATTTTTTGCTTTCCTCTGCCAACTTCTGCAAGCCTTCCGGTTCTTTCATTTGGTGCATGCCGTTGCTTGAAGCCAAACCGGCCGAATATATGGCTGCGTCAAATGCAAATCCTGCAAAAAGACTGCTAATCCAATTAAACATTTTCTTTTCCCCCTTTCCGAACTGCCATACCGATAATCATTAAAACGACTACCGCGAGCAATGTTATTGATATAGTAACACCGAATTTCATATCCGTAGCAACAATGATTATAATTGAAACTATCGACATAAATATCGATGTTATTACCGATTTAATTTTGTTGTTGTACTTTTGCTTATCCGATAGAGGTTTATTAAGGTGTACTATCGGCGCGGTTATTGCAATAATCACAGTACTTATGACATTAACCGATATTACAATAATTGTTTCATACTTTGTATATGTGACTATATCTGTCAAAAGCATAACACAAATATATGTTATTATCATTGATAATCTGCACAGCCAAAAAGTTTTTGCGTGAAATCCGCCGCTGAATTGCCTTAACCCACACAATGTAATCAGAAATGAAGTACTTTCAATAAGTCTGTTAAATACAATCCCAAGTGAAATAATTATTACATAATTTATCACATCGGCAATTATCAGCTTAAATCCATAGGAATATATTTCTCGTTTTTCTTCTGCGATTATCTTTTTCCTTATATAGTAATCTGTAATGGTGTTTGCCAACCTATCCATTTTTATCTCCCCTTTGTTGGTTTGATTATAACACGAATGTAAAACTTTTCAACCCGTATGTGACGGCTGACGCAAATAGCGTGACAGTTGACGCAATTTGCCGAAAAATATCTGTTGACAACCTTAAATGGCAACAAAAAAAGAAGCCGTTCCGGCACTGTAAAATACCGATGGCTTCTCAAATATTATTCTTCTGTCGTGTCAATCATTATATGGCAGCAAAATTCATTTTCTTCCTCATAAAACTGTATCATTCCGTTATGTTTTTCGACAATGTTTTTTATTGATTTAATTCCTATACCGTGCAGCTCCTTATCCGGCTTTGATGTTTCAAGGTTTTTATTATCCTTTAATACCGATGACTTTATACTGTTACTTACCAATATAATCAAATAGCTTGCGTTTTTCTGTATATCCAATGATATTCGTTTTTCATCTGTATATTTGGCGGCATCTATCGCATTATCCAGCAAATTACCGAAAAGCACAGCTATTTCAACAGGGGGAATACTTATGTTTGTGTCTTGTTTTATATTCACTTCCATAAAAATATTTTTTTGATTGCAAACAGCAATCTTTGAATTTATAACGGCATCAAAAGCCGCATTATTTGTATTGATATAATTCAAAATGTTTGGCAAATAATTATTCGTCAGCACACTCACATACTCCTTTATATCTTCGTTTTTACCCTCGTCAGCATATTTCATAATTGTCAAAAGCTGATTTTTTATATCGTGTCTGACTGTTTTCATTTCATTTACAAAAGCTTCTTTATCGCTTATGTTGCGTTTTAATGTTTCGTTCTGCTGTTCAAGCAGTTTAGATTTGATAGTGTTCTCATATTCCTTATTCATAACAACAAAGAAATAATATGTCATAACATTTGCAAGTATTATACATATCATACCCGTCAAAATATATGGTGAAGTATCGTTATTGATAAGAGCTGCCTTCATCAAAGAGCATATTGAAATTACGGATATAACGGGTATTGCAATAATTGCTACCCATCGATAATTACTTATGGGATTTTTATATTTATTTCTTAATATCAATCTCGTTATATAAAACTGCATTATTTTTGCCATTATTACTCCCATAACTCTTGTGATATTAAAAACCGTAATCATTTTGTATGGGTCATACCCGATAATATTACACAAAAGTATATTAGTCAGTATAGATGTAAAAATGACTATTAAGTGGGTTAGTATTGAAATCCATAGCTTTAATGAGGCACTTCCATTCAAACAAAGAAATGAGTATATCATTAAGATAATCATTGGTATGTATGAGCCTACAGTTTCAAATTTTGTAATATGGTTTATTATCGTTAGCTCAAGAAACATAATTAGCCAAGCTATGCAAAAAAATATATTCTTTTGTTTTCCGTTATATTTAGCACCTAAATATCTTGTAATAAAATCAACTGAAATAAACGTTTCTATGAGATTTATCCCTGTTTCAAAAATAAATTCTATCATGCCAGAGTCCTCCTGATAAAGTTTTGATATTCTCCTCTGACGAAATCTATTTTTGAACGGCTAAGACCAAAATGCGTTCCGTCTGTCAAAATAACCTCTCTGCTTGTTATTTTTGAAATATAACGGCAATTAACCAATATACCATTTTGAATACGAATAATATTTAACTGATATAGTTGTTTTTCGGCATCCGTTATTTTACATCTGACTTGTTTTTCACCCGAAACCCTATCTCGTATAATAATATCATTTTTGTATGATTCTATGTATATTACTGTGTTGATGTCGATTTCCACTACACAATTTTCCGCTTTTAGATTAAATGTCAGTCGTTTTCGTTCTTCTTCAATATCAATCTTCCTCAAAAGTTTGGGAATAACAACTTGCAAGTCGTGCATATGACTCTTTCGTATAAACCAAAACGGGTGATAATCATAGGATTGATACACCTTATCCTCGTGGCTTGTTACAAAAAGAATTAAAATATCTTCTTTCCGTTTTTGCAGTAAAGATGCAACTTCAAAGCCGTTCATTTCCGGCATATCAATATCAAGTAATACAACATCTGCAACCTGTTTGTCAAACTGTTTTAACAACGCAACACCACTATTAAAAACAACAGTTTCATAGTTTCGTCTGTCATTCATATATAAGTCGATTTCCTTTTTTATTCTATCCGCAAAATCGCTATTGTCATCACATATATAAAACTTCAAATTATCTCTCATTGCTGCCTCTCCTTAATGACAATTCTGCTTACAAGCATTGTAATTATACCATATTCTTGTTAATTAGTAAATGCCTTTGTCCTAAAATCGGCGCATTGACTATAAAATTTCTCCAAAGAGTTGCCAAAATCATATTTTCCGCACTACCTATATAGAGGGAAAAACTTGCGTTTTAAGAGAATAGCAAGCAAAGCGAGTGAGTACCCACTCACGATTTTTACGGCGGTCATTTTTGCAAAATGGCCGTAAAAATATTTTTGGGATATTCCCAAACCCTTACTATGAAAGCGGAGGAATTTTAATGCCAAACAGGAAAAGAAATATACAACTGAAAATATGGGTAACGGCAGAGGAACGAAAGCTGATTGAACATAAAATGTCGCTTGTGCCGACAAATCAAATCGGGGCGTATTTGCGGAAAATGGCGATTGACGGATATATCATATACACCGATACGAAAGACATTCAGGCTATGAATAAGGAATTGCAGAGGATCGGCAGAAACATAAATCAAATTGCAAAGCGTGTTAATTCCACAAGCAGCATATATATGACCGATATTGAAGAATTAAAAGAGGATTTACAGAATATATGGCGGTTACAAAGAACCATCCTATCAACTCTACGCTGAAAAAAGCAATTCAATATATCTGCAATCCCGAAAAGACAGACGGAACGCTGCTTATCGACTCATACGGCTGCACACCCGAAACTGCCGATATTGAGTTTGAATGGACGAGGAAAAAGGCAAAGGACAACAGCAAAGAAAGTCATCTTGCAAGACACTTTATACAATCATTTTTACCGGGCGAAACAACGCCGGAACAGGCTCACGAAATCGGAAAGAAATTAGCTGATGAAATTCTGGGCGGCAAGTACGAATACATTTTAAGTACGCATATTGACCGGGGACACATTCATAACCATATCATTTTTAATGATGTGAATTTTGTTGATTACAGGCACAGCCATATCAATAAAAAATGGTATTACGATACACGCAAAATAAGCGACCGGCTTTGTGAGGAATACGGGCTGTCGGTTATTCCGCAAAATGAGAATAAAGGCAAAAGCTATATCGAATATACGACGGCAAAACAAGGTACAAGCTATAAGGCACAGCTTAAAGCGGATATTGACAAAGCTGTCCGAAAGTCGCTCGACTACTCCGATTTTCTGCTGCGTATGGAAATCGCCGGATATGAAGTAAAGCAAGGTAAACATATCTCATTCCGAGCCGCAGGGCGAGAACGGTTTGTACGGGGCAAAACTCTGGGCGGTTATTATACAGAGGATTCCATAAAAGAACGCATTGCAAGGAACGCTATACACCGTCCGAAAAAAGACAGCCGCCGTATCAACCTTATTATCGACATTCAGAATTGTATCAAGGCACAGGAAAGCAAAGGCTATGAGCATTGGAGTAAAATATATAATTTGAAACAGGCAAGCCGAACACTTAATTTCTTAACGGAAAATAATCTGACTACCTATGAGGATTTAGAGGCTGCCGTAAATAAAATACATTCCGATTTTGACAGTACGGCACAAAAGATAAAGACGGTTGAGAAAGCTATCGGCGAAAATGCGATACTGATAAAACAGCTTGAAATATATCGGCAGTACCGACCAATATATTTGAAATTGCAAAAGGTAAAAAACAAAGAAGGCTTTACACGGAAATTCCAAAGAGAACTGATTTTATATGAGGCTGCCGAAAGAAATTTGAAAGGCAAAAATCCGCCGCCGCTTGAAACGCTTATAAAGGACAACGGGAATCTGTCGGAACGGAAATCAAAACTGTATGAGGAATACAAAAAGCTGAAAACAAAATCCGCCGAAATCGAGGTTATCCGTTCAAATGTTGATACGCTGCTTAACCGTCCGAGAGAACGCAATCCCGAAATCGAAAAATAAATTGTAGCGCAAATGTAGCCTTATAGGGCTGGGCGCAGCAAAAATAATATGGTATAATGAATATAACTAAAAAGGTTTAGGAGGTTTTAGCTTATGAAGAAAATCAAAATATTTTTAACGGCAGCGGCAATTTTAGCCGCAATTACAAGTACAACATACGCCGCAGAAATCCCGGTCGAGTGTGCGCCGGAAAATGCAACACCCGAAAGCATTGCAATAACGGAAAATTTGATTAGCCCGATTCTTGACGAGGTGCAAAACGGTTTAGGTTATCAGCCTGCTTGGTGCAAAGCTCATAACGCAGTATTTAACGCCGTGCTTGCCGGAAACACAAACGGTTACGGTTATCTTGATTTAGCCGCTGTCGCACGGAACGCACTCATCTATTACCGTGATGATTATTTAAGAACTGAATACTATGCGGAAAAGGAAGCGGCCGCAAAAGCTCTTTTGTCAGACTTGATATGTGAAGTTGAGAATGGCACAAAAGATTATGACACCGCACTCAAAGAGGCATACACAAAAATCTATCAGACAATAAATCCCGCCTATGTTCTGAATGAGGAAATCGGCATTGACCGAATATATTTAGATATTCCCGCCGCCGATACCGTAATGTTTACACAGACAAGAAAGCTGCTCAAAGAAGCGCAGACAAGGAGTGTTCAAAAATGACGAGAACGGATATTTTAATACGGTTTATAAAAAAGAGCATAGCTCCGATAATAACCGCAATACTTTTGTATAACCTGTTCGCCGGACTTTGCATAGCAAACGGATCGGTCAATTATATGTATCTTTTAATGCTTTGCGGAATACCTTTCGGAATACGGTTTATGTTCACACTGCCGGTCTTTATCGGAAATCCGGGCGTCGGCATTTTTATGACGGCTGCCAACATAGCAATAGGCGCCGTAATCGGCGGCATAATCTTAATATGGAAATTGCTTGTCGCTGTCTGCTATGTGCCGTACACGGCTGTTAAGCTGATAACCGTATAAAAAATAAACCGTGATACACCTACCATTTAAGATAGAATGTATCACGGTATTTTTATGTTTTTTTGCAACAGGGGTACGGTTTGTACCCCTGTTAAATGTAGAAAATGAAATTGTCATTTTCGCAGATTTTAGAGGAATTATATTACCCTGTCGGTTTCAGCAGTTAAAAAACCTTATTTTACGCTGTTTTTTAGGCTTATATTTTCTACATACCCGACCGCCTTTTGCGTATATAATTCGCCTTTTGCTTTCGTATTACAATTTTTCTGCATACGGGGCAATACTTGAATTTGTTGTTTGCCGCTTCATACGGCTTTCTGCAATTTTGACAAATTCGTGTGTTTTTCGGTTTTGCAAGCTCAATATACAAATCCTTATCTGCCGGAAGTACGGCAATTCTAAACCATTTACAGATAATATGCGAATAAGTTATACATTGAACGCACACGCACGGATCGCCGTCGTCAAGCCTTATGCAATTTCCGTTATCATAATTACAGCACAGCCGTTTTATAAGGGCGTTTACCTTTCTGCTTTGTTTCGGAGTAAGGTCTATTCTGTCTTTCATAGCTCCGGCGGCTTGTGCGAGGGCGGTTTTTTGTCCTCTCGTTCGCTTTGCTCCTTTTTCGCTTGATTTAACTGTTGCTTGATAGACGGCTTTACAGGTATTGCAACAATCTCATTTCCAAGCCGTACAAATTCCTCCGGATTCTTAAATATGTCGGCATACTTTTTCTGCAAGCCGTCCGAAAGGCTCGTAAAATTTTCCTCTCCCAGACCGACTACAAGGAATGTACCGGCAATAATATCTGTCATTTCTTTATCATCGTTATAGATTGCACGGTTTAGAGGCAAGCCGTTCATTTTTCCCTCTTCATTACAAATAACAGCGACCATATCCTCATACGGATATACAGCCTGTATAAGTCCGCCGACCTCTTTCTGCAAAGATTCCAAACCGGGCTCTATTTCCTTGATATACGGTGCTTTCATAGGCTCAATCGCCAACACCGAAATTTTATCGTTCATATTTTTGTCCTCGCTTTCCGACGGCTCATTATTGATAATGCCGTCAATTTTATTATAATTTCGCTCTGTCTGCTTTTCTGCCGTTTCAAGATAATTAAAGGGCTTATCCGCAAATCGTATTTCTCTTATCTGTTCAAATTGAGATAAAACGCCCTTTTGCAGTCTGTCATACTCTGCATAAATTTCTTTTGTAAAGCTGCCGTTATCGAGCATTTCCTGCTGACTGCATACCCAGCCGCTTCCGTACAGGAACGGGTAAAGCGTTAAATTATCCGTTATGTAGGTAAGTGATTTATCGCTGTTGTCATAGTATGCAAAGCCGTTATCGCCGAAAAGATAATTTTCGCTTTTACCCAAATACAGCTTATTATCATAACCGACAAATGCCGTCATACCTTTGTAATTGCTTATCGCCGCCGACCGCGTGTGAAAATAATCGAAAAATTTATCGACCTTTTCCCAACCTGCTTTATCGCAGTAATAGGCGTTATTTTTACCCTTATCGGAGAGTACAACAATATCCGAAACGCTTAAACTGTGTCCGTAAAAATCATAAGGGCGGTTTGTGTTAAATTCCGCAAAAATGCTTTCCAATGTTGTATCGGCTTTCATTTGTGCGGAATAAATTAGCTCATAATTTTCGATAACGGGCAGCTGTTTATTTTTTTTAATATGTTCCAAACTCTCAAAGCGCAGTCCTCTTGTGCTGTCGTCATCTTTGAGCTGATATATCATAAAAAGCCTTTTCGGATAGTTTTTCTCAAATTCGCACAGGCTCTTATACGGCTCATCGGCAGAGGTTAAGCCCATTTCATTAAAAACCTGCTTTATTCTATGTGTTTTACCGTGCAGAATATTGTCAGACAAATCCTGCTGCATTTCAGTAATTTCAGAATACACACGGTCATAGTCGGGGTGATTTGCCCTTAAATACTCGTCAATCCGAACAGCCAGCCCCATAGAATCCTCAATTTCGATTTCCGATAATGCGTCTGTTGTTATGGAATACTCTTTCGGAATTGTATTCAGGTCGCCGCTATATCTTTCGGTAAATTCAGAACCGCTGTTTTCCAAAACTCCGTAGCTGTCAAGAAATACGGCTTTATTGTCCTTTTTGCACCGTTCGCCATAGTCCCAAAAGTTCACAAAGTCCTCCAAATCGCCAAGCTCGCCGATTTTTATTCCGCTTTCTTCAGCTTTGTATCTGCCGTAGTCGTCATAGTCGGATATATCGGGAATAAAGCTGTAACACTCTGTATTCAAGGCAAGGTTTATAAGGTCGGCAACGCTCCTTGTATGCTCCTGTGCCTTGACCGCAGCCGTAAATACCCGATATTCGTTGCCGTCAAGATTAGATAAAATATCCGCCAAGTAATTAAGCTCGTCAATGTTTTCGGTTTCCTTGAACAGTCTTTTTGCATTGACGCCGGGTAAATAAAAATCCGCAATTTCAAAAATATACTCGCCGGGCTTTGCGTCAAGCTCAAGCCCGATTTCCTTAAAAATATATGTCAGTTCCTCTTTGTTTACGGGTAATTCCATTAAAAAATGCCGGTAATTATCCGGCGTATTCCTGTATTCGTAGCCGTTTGCGATTGCCGCCGTAAAATAAAATTCTGCCATAATCACACCTCCAAATCCGCAAACTCTTTATCGGTCATACCAACCAATTTTGAAACAATATCCGCCGCCGTATTTTTCAAATCAGCGTCCTCTATATACGGGATTGCTTCTTTGATTTTAACAATAAGCCCCACACGGTCAGCGGTATTATACATAGAAATTATGCTTTTTTCTTCGTCCGAAAATCGTGTCATAGCGATATATCCTCCTTGTTCTTTGATTTCGCCGGCTTTTTCGGCGCTTTTTCCGTTTTAGCCTTTTCTTCTTTAAGCTGCTTGCGGATTGAGGGCTTTTTTGAGGTGATTTTTGCCTTATCCGCCTGTTTTGTATCTTTTCCGTCAATATCATTTTCCTGTACCTTTTCAAGCTCCTTTAATTTTTCGGATATATCCGTAATCATTTCGTCCGCAGTAGTGCGTATCACTTCAAGCGACGCCTTTAATTCCTCCGTTTCCTTGCCGCTGCTCCAGCCTGCCACATATCCGAAAGAGTAGTCAGAGGTATCAATCCCGAAATGCTGACATACGGTATATGCAATGCTTTCTGCCTGCACTTCACGGGTGCGGTTATCCGGTCTGTCGTCCTTGATAACCTCATTTTCTTCCTTTTCGGGAAGTGCGTGCAGCTTTGCGTGAGCGATTTCGTGAATGGTGGTTTTTATCGTCTGCATTTCCGATAAATCGTTACGCACGGCAATTCTTTTTTCGGTTAAGTGATAATATCCGTTTGCCGCGCGGTCTATCTTTTCAAGCTCAATAGGTACGGGGGATATTGCCTTTAACGCTTTGAAAAACTTTTCGTAGTCCTCAACATTGCCCGTAAGCTGATTCGCTATTGTGGGGATCTCTTTTCCGTCCGTCTGCGACAGGTCAAATACCGTTGTTATCTTAAACGCCGGAACGGTGATTGTTTTTGTGGTGGTACGGTTGCTTCCGTCTGCGTTCAATATCGGATTTCCGTTTTTATCGTGTGCTGTTTCCTCAATTTCTTTTTTGTACGGAGCAGGGGCAAGAATTTTGATACCCTTTTCGCCCTTTCTGACAGCACGCTTAAAATCATTTTTCCAAGTGTTAAAACCGGCTATGTACGAAGCGTCCGGCTTCTGCATTAAAATCAATATTGTATTCCGAAAGCTGTAATTATGGAATTTTGACATTGCCGACAAATACTCCTTGTATCTGTCGCTGTTAAATAAATCCTTAATACCTTGCTCCAATTTGTCGGTAATTTCCTTAACTTTCTCTTTTTGAGATTTGCCCGTAAATTCAATGGGCATTACTTCTGACATCTGTTACACCTCCAAATCCTTGTTTTTATCCGGCTTAAACGGATTTTCTCTTGTGCTGTCAAATTCACGGTATCGCTGTGTAAGCTCGGTTATCATACTTTTAATACCCTGCATAAATTCTTTCGGACTTGATTTACCTTTTG
>ERZ780226.591-NODE-591-length-32185-cov-4.351727_pt1 | contig 32185 bp, 31 predicted proteins | sample MGYA00511165_ERZ780226 | MGnify/ENA primary metagenome ERZ780226 (study PRJEB29588, sample SAMEA2152373) | human gut metagenome | biome: human gut; feature: human-associated habitat; material: faeces | place: Denmark | collected 2008/2010 ...
AGGCATAATCTTGGATTAGCAGCATAAAACAGTCCAAGAATATGTCCGCACCCCCCACTTCGTATCTGCCACCTGATTTCTATGCAAATAATCTTGAAAAAGTCAGAGCTATCATCGCTCCTGTGATTGAAGATTATAAATCCGGCAAAATCACTTATGCAGAAGCAGAGTTTAATGCTCGAAATAAGATTTATCAATCTGTAAATCCATCATTCAATCCTGAAGTAGAATATATGAAAGGTACTCTTTCAAAGGATATTCCACCGGTTGATAATAGTCTGCTTATTCTTGCAAGAAAACTGATTTTAGAATAATATCAATTTTTAAGAATATAATATTTATGAGGTGTTATTATGGAATTATATGCATTATCATTGAATGGAAGCATGTTGTATTTTTATGGAAAAATCCCTGAAATCGCTTACGAGAAAATAGATTCCTTAATACAAGAAATAGATATAGAATCCACTGATTACGACTATGAAATGTTTTGCAAAAACCTTTCTTCACTCGTAAAAACAAAATTCGGATTGGAATTGAAACCTTTAAAGATAGAATACATTTTCAGAAAATAAATTATCACCTACCCTTATTCTTTTTGGGTAGGTGATAATTATTACAACATTTCAATTATATCTTTTGATATACCAAATGCTGTTTCGAGTATCTCGCTTGAAAACTTTCTGTACTGACTAGATGTATACGGGAAAGTTTCATTAGCAAAATCATATTTCCAATTTTTGAATATCTTATCGTAAAAATCAAAGTCTTGTACTCCGTTAACGCTCAATTGACGAGTTAATGCAATTATAAAACCATTTAATGATATAACTGTCAAAAGCTTTGAAGATTCATCTTCCCATGCTTCTGTGAGATTTTTTCGTATTGCACCAAAATAATTTCTTAATGTGTCAGAACAATATTTAACATATTCTTGAATTGCACTATCTTTCGAATCCAATAAGGCTTTTTTATCTCCATTCCAATAATCAAACAAACTCTGCTTCCCATCAACTGGATTTACCGTGACTAAATATCTTAAAGCAAACCTAACAATAGATGCTGTTTTGATTTTGCCTTTATCTAAAGATGATATTTGGAATAGATTCTTGAAAATGCCCTCTTTATTCAGTTTTTCTACAACAAATTGAGCAATACTTTCATCAGCTATAGGATTATTAATTCGTTTTATTTGTAATAAAACATTTTGAGGAACGGGTTTTGCATTCGAATTAATATCTAAAAAGATTTCGCTTTGTATTTGCGCTCTTTCTTCCATTCTCATAGATGGTGGGAATACTAGACCTGTAACTAACAAATGTAGTTGTTTTCTTAGTTCTGAAATCCTTTGTTCTTGTTTGCTGTCAACACCACTTTCATAATGGGCATAAATTCTATGTTGTCCGTCAATTACACAAATACTGTTCATTTCCTTGGGAAGTATAAGTTTACAATTGCCCTCAAGTGCACTAATTTGATCTATGTTTTTATAGTGTCCAGCACCATCTTTAAAAGCAACTGTATCAGGGAGAGCTACAATTATATTATTATAAAAGGCCTCTCCTTTTTCTTCTAAAAAAGATCGAATTTTTTTAATTTTGCCATGATCGATTAATCGTTGGTATAGCCATATGGATTCTTCCCAGTTGTCTTTACGCAATACATAACTTGTATTTAGCAAATCTTCTGCCGACATCATAAAAGACACGATTCTCACACCATTTTTTATTCCGGTAAATTCTCGTGGATATATAATTGGTGCTACAATCTGTGTGCTGTCACTTGAACTGGTTTTTATTCCAATTTGATCAGTTTTTAAATTTAAAAACCTAAAAATTTCATTTCTTCCAGAAAGTTTTATCGTTTTGACGATCCACTGAAAATAATCTAAAGTTTGGATATGTACAAATTTCAAATTATCAAACAAAGCATAATCATCATCAGTTAGCGATAAATCATTTTTCGAAATATATAATCCAAAAAATTTAATTCTATCAATATCATATTTGCCAATTAATTCAGACTTTTCTGGAAATATTTCTAATAACTTATTACGAAAATCCTCGGGATGTTTTATTATTTCTCCAATTGCTTCATTTTTAGTTCGAATATGATCTCTTATGTTACTTGTGGCAACTGTATCTTCACAAACCAGCCAAATATTTTCAAATATAAAAAGCGAGTCTATTTCTATTTTTCTTAAACCAATGTTCATTTCTTTATCATTGGTAGGCACATAGTTGAAACCCGCGCCTGTAAATATATTACGAATTTTTCTTTTATAAGCAGATTTTTCTCTCTTTAAAAGTTGGTCTGGTGTTGGAGGAGTATGTTTCCTCGTTCCTTTAGTTTTCTTCATCTTTACACTCCCTTGCTATACGAAACTCTTCAGGCAACTTTGCTACAGCCATATTTGAATCAGGTTTCATTACAGGAACATCTTCTCTTGTGTGAATGTTTCCTTTTTGTGCCTCTTTTATCCTTGTTACAGATATATCATAGTAGGAACTTTGTATTTCTGCGCCTATAAATCTTCGGCCTTCAATAAATGCAGCTAATGCGGTTGTTCCAGATCCCATAAAAGGATCTAATACAATTCCATCTTCTAACGTAAGTGCACGAATTAATCTTTGTGGAATAGCACAAGGAAACTGGCATGGATGTTCTGTCTTTTCAATGTGATTTGCTTTAACGTTCGGAATATCCCATACATCAGAAGGGTTCTTTCCTAATGGATTACCACTTAATTCGCCTTTATGTTCTCCCTTATAATGCCTCTTCCCAGGATATTTTTGAGGAACACGTACACTATCAAGATCAAAGGTATATTGGTCACCTTTGGTGAACCACAGTAACATTTCATGACGTCCACTAAATCTTTGAGTACTGTTTAGCCCATGACCAAATGTCCAAATAATTCTGTTCCTTAAGATCAATGGAATTTCTATCTCGGAGTTCTTACTAGTAAAAATATCATATACTAAGTAATCCAAAGGGATAATGGCAGCGTTAGAAACATGGTATCCAATCTGCCAACACAAACTACCTCCTGGTTTCAAAATTCGATAGATATCATCAAAAATCCTGTTGTGTAAATCCTTAAATGTATTTATATCATCTGTTGGATTTTCATATGCTTTTTTCATACAGTATGGTGGTGATGTTATAATCAAATCAACTGTGTTATTAGGTATTTCCTTTAATAAATTCAAACAATCTCCATGAAAAAGCGTCATAGAGCTGTTTGTGTTATAATGTTTGTATATTTTCAAATTTAATCCCTCCTAACGTAAGGTAATTTATTTAATTACATATTATCTATCCAAATATTTGTACTAGCTATCCATTGTCCTACATAAGTAACATTATCAAATGCCGCTTTGCATGGAAGCAGAAGAAATTTTTGAATCGTTTTCAAAACAATTTCAAAATCATCCGTTTTCGTATTAATCTTTTTAATAAATGTTTTCCATTTCTTTTGCATAGCGTCATCAGAATCAAATTCAAGCATTTGCTCAAATTGTTCTATGGTAAAATTATGATTTCTGTTTGAAAAAGTCTTTTTTAGAGCTTCTGTCAATGTTGCACCATCAAAATCGAATTTGTTTGCAATATAATAAATATCGTAGTAATCCTTCATTCTGCTTGAAAATTCCATCAAGCTGAGAATTGCATCTATTTTCTCTGCAACGGTTGTTTCAATGGAATATGTATTTACAATAGGTGCATCAAAATCCGAAAGTTGCGTTGGAATTTTTCTCTTTTCCTGCTTCGGCACAATTATATCGCCCACACCAAAATCAATACTGAAAGGTGTTTTTGTGTTCTTTATACGAGCAATTATTGATGCCCCAATTCCTGCATATTTCTTTGCAACGCTGATTGGTGCAATGTCTTTGATTTCAAAGTCCACAAAACCATTTCCCGTATCCACTTCAATGATTTTTTCAAGGATTACCTTTAATTGTTCAGGTGTATTTGGTATTTTACTAAGCAAAAAATCAACATCGACAGTCACTCTACTATCAAAATCGGTAAGCGAATAAATAAACAAACCGCCTTTAAGAACAAGGTTTTCTGCATACTCAGATTTTTCCAATCGGCGTAAAAACTCTTCCTGGCAAAAGAGTTGCATACACAACTGATAGCTTCTTCCGGATTCCTTTGCTTTATTTTTAAGTCGTGCAAGCACAGACGTAGCCATATCAGCCATTGAGCAGCACCTCCATCAAGTCCATAACCTTTTTATACACTTTCATTTCCTTTGAATATTTAGAAAGGTTTGAAAGATTTTTGTTATCATCGGCAACATAAGCATTTACCGCTTTGTTAAAAATTTCGTTGTCAAGCTTTGTTCGATATTTGAAACAATCACAAATTGTTCTTTCTCGGTCATAAACAGGAAGCTTTACTCCATCAAAATCTGAAAATGTCCTTCCAAGTTCATACAACTTATTTTGAATATAATATGGTTTATATAAAATTGTATCCATATGGAGTTTTGTTTTTGTCATAGTACGAGGAACGGCAAGAGTCCATATGCGAGGAGCAAAATCACTATATCCGTAATGAAACAACGCTGATTCTACACAAACAATAGCTTCCGGAAGTAATGTTTGTATCAACTGTTCTTCTTTGGTATCATTAGCCTCCGCAAGAGAATAATATCCGTGTCGCACACGTACAATATATCCACTATTGCAGAGATTACTTATATCGGATTTGCTCAATCCTGCACAAATAAGCTGAGCTGTTTTTGCAATACCTTTTGAATTTTCTATTGTGGTTTTGGCAATTGTTTTTTTACTCACGACTCCACCTACTTTCTAAACAAAAATAAGCTAATTAGTGTTCAAAAAGTATTATATCATGAATTACATAAAATATCAAGTACTTTTTAAACACTAATCAAATAATTTGTGCGTAAATAGAGCTCTGATTTAAGAAAGAGACAAGCTTTTACTGCCAATGTAATTGAAATTTATAGATCCGACAAAATCACTTATGCCGAAGCCGAATTTGATGCCCGTATAAAATCTATCAATCAGTCAATCCAACATTCGTTCTCGGTGCGGAACTTTCAAAAGATATTTGATACCAATATATATCATCTGTTGACAGCAGTCTATTTGCAATAGCAAGAAAATTGATTTTAGCAAAATAAACTATAATGGGTGATGCAAAAAGTCGCATCACCCAATGTTGTTTTTAATTTATTGAAATGTTAATTTTCTTTTGCTTTCCGCCGCCTACATATCCGATAATGGTAAGAGGAAGTCCAAAGAAAATGTAAATTGGAAAGCATATTGTTCCTATAAGATAGAGCGTAGCTGCAAATTTTGCTAAACAGCTTTTTTTGGCAGAATATCCTATCCAGCCAAAAAGAACGCCAAGTGTAAATGTAACAATATGTATTAACAACAATATGACTATCGCATATACAACATTCATAGATAACGAACTGAATCCAAGCAACTCATACGCCAAACTGAAATATTGTTTACAATAAGTAATGTAGTCCATTCCACCTGCTGCAACTATCCCGCTGCCAAAAATATATAACAATACTGCTGCGTAAATAGTAGAAAGTATATTTGATACAAGTAATGTTTTACTTCTCATTTGTAATTTCTCCTTATTGTGATACTTCAAGTAATTTTTTTGTTATTCTGCCTTGAACTTCAAGGTAATATGCCAACTCGGCATCGTTCATATCTTCGCTTTCCCATTTTTCAAAATCGGACATCATTTGAGCATATTTTCCCATATATTTTGTATAATCAGCAAGTATGCTTGTGTCGCTGGGGTTATTTGCATATTTTTTCATAATTGCAACATACTCATCAAAGAACTTTTCATAACTGTCCATTGCTGTTTTGAAATCCGGGCGTATTCCTGCACTATTGGATTCTTTCGCTGGTGTATCGGTTGATACGCTTGTGTCTGTATTATTTATATTATCTTCGCTGTCGGTATTGACGGCTGTGTCGGAATTACTGTTATATGCTTCTTTGGCATAGTAAATTACAATACTCTTGTCGTTTGATTTCATCTTTTCGTCGTACAATATATCGTAATTAAGAGTCAAATTCCCGTTACCGTCATAAATATAGTCATCAATTTTGAATACTGAACCTTTATCCACTGTTTTCAAGGGGTAAAGCAGTTTATCTGATATTTCTTTTACGCTTGTTTCGACAGTCTTTACTTCAAATCCGTCGGCTTCCAACACATCAACTGCGTCAGTATAAGCTACACCGAAAACATTGGGGATTTCGTATTTGCCATTGTTTTTACTATGGTTATTACCGCCTTTAATGCTGAAAAATACAGACAAAACCGCAAAGACAGCAATAAGAATAAACCACCATCGTAGATAAAATGGTTTTTTCTTTTTTTGTGCCTTATCCGGCATTGACGGCATAGGTTGTTGATAGTTGTTTTGATTTGTTTGTTGCTGAATAGGAGGAGGTGTTTCCACTCCTACTTTTGCACCACACTCCGGGCAAAAATTACCCTCAAATTCTGCTCCGCATTGATTACATTTCATTTTACATTTTCCTTTCATTGTAAATTTTTATAAAATTAAAATTTTAATTTTCTGTTGGTGGGACAGGAGGCATTTGATTAGCTAATAAAATTTTTAATTCATTAACCGAATCTGCACGGCTCCACTGTGCCATTCCATTTTTCCATACAAGTGTTGCGCTTGTTAATTGTCCAGCCAATGCCATTTGAGATAGAGTGTTCATATCATACGGTCCCGCTGCCTGACCGTTTATTGCAATGTGGTATGAAACATTCGGGATTGGAGGGGGTGTTGCTGCTCCGATTGGCGGAATAGTTTGATTTACTCCGGACATTATTCCATTCATTGTTCCGGCAATATTTTGACCTACCGCACCGCCGACAGCCATACCTGCCATCATTGCAGCAGGGTTAAATCCGGTGCTTCCGCCTAAATCAATACCTCCTGCGCCATTCGCGCCCATTTGTCCGAGAGCTTCAGCTCCGGCAACACCAACCTCAGCTTGCTTTTCAACTTGAAACGCCCCCATATTTGCGGACTGTGTTGCTTTGTGTTGTGCATATTGACCTTCTTCACGCTGAATACGGAGTGTTTCCTCATAATTCTGCATTTCGGCACGCTGCTTTTCGGTTATGTTCTTGATTTTTGCCTCGGCCTCGGCTTTTAAGGTAGCGCCCGTAATATCCTTTGTTACACTCATTAACTGTCTGTAACCTTCGCTCGATTTATCAATTTCTATTGCGTTAATATCTATTCCCGAAACATTTACTCCAAAATTTTCTTTCAGCCGTTCCGAAATAGTGTATTCAACCGCATCGTTGATTTGTGATGTTCTGCTTTCTATTTGAATTACGGGAATATTGTTTGCCGCAGGTGCGTTTGTTACGGTATCTTTGACATAACGAATTACAGCGTCACGAATTTGTTTTTGAAAGTCGTCAAGATTAAAGGCAGTAAGCCTATGTAATTTTATAAATTCTCTGTAATTATTGATTTTGAAACTTATCGTACCTCTGACGGCAACAGGAACGCCAAAGTCCAAAAATCTCGGATCATACACATCAAAAAACGGCACTCCGAATTTAACTTGTATAATTTGAGCAAGATTTATGAAGTAAACTTCCGCTTGAAACGGTGTTCCGCCCTCATAAGCCAATCCTACAATGCTTGCAAGAACGGGGAAATTGCTTGTTTCTATTTTTTTATCAAACGGACCTTCGATAAAGTCCTGCATTATTCCGTTTTCTTGCTTATAAACGAAAACAGCCACTTCTCCGTCTTTAACCCTTAATGATGAGCCCCAACGGATAGCGTTTTCCCTATTATTGTTTCCTTGTTCTGAACCTGACGGGTGCCACTTCCATATCAAATATGAAGATTCGTCGCAACGAATTTCGTCCATAAATCCGCCGGCTTTCGGTTTTCCAAATAAAGCCATTTTTTAATTCCCCCTTTAATATTGTTTTTTATTTATGCTCCTAAAATAATTTACTGCCACAATTATTAAAACAATCGCACCGCACAACTGCCCCATAGAGTTATTGTCTAATAAAAAGGATAGCGCTATCGCCGTACCTCCGCCTGCGGCACATACTATATAATCAACCACTATCGCCCCTCTTTTAACAAGAGAGGACGCTGACGCAATAAGAATTATGTATGCTATAAGTTCCATAAGCGAAGCATTTCCGCCGGAACGGTCAATAATGACAGCAACAAACATCAATACAAGTCCGATACCCACAGTAATGTTTCTTATAATTGTATCTATTGTAAATTTGTTAATTTTCCGTTGCTTTTCTGTATCTATATTGATTTGACAATTATCATATATTTGCTGAATTTTAGAAAAATCTTTATCCGTCCTAAAAAGCAGCAATGATTTTTGATATGCTTGTTCAAATTTGACAAGCCAAGCTTCATAAATATCTCTATTATCCTCTCCCAAGATGTTCGAGGAAGCTAATATCATAAATTCAAGTATATCCTCTTTTGAGTTTGGTATAGGGAAATTACGAATTATAGAATCTTTTTGGGAAGTTGATACTTCCTTATTCAGCGAATTATATAATTCCTTTACTGAATCGGCAGCGCTATTTCCTCTGATTTCATAACCGCACGATGAACAGCTTGCCGCAAACGATGGTAATACCTCACCGCAATTCGGACATTTATGTATATTCCCATCAAATATTGTCTGCCGTTTGCTTGTAACATTGTTTGTATTGTTTGTTGCTGCTCCGCAATTTGAACAGAATTTCACATTGCCTACGATTTCTTTTCCGCAGTTAGTACAGTATGGCATCTCACATTCCTCTTCTCCTATCAATTCACTTTGATTTTCAATTCTTTCATTTTCTCAAAATACATTTTCTGAATCCCGGCAAAAGCCGGATCGTTGGGAAATAGAATTTCCGCCTTTTTGTATGCTTGCTCCATTTTTGAAACCCACGCATTACTTATTGTTCGATTTATCGTTGCTGCTGTTTCTATAACCCCACCGCTATTTCGGTTAGTAAATGTATTTTTAGACAGCTTTACATCTATATTGGCTATGGCAAGCATCATAAATTCCAAAACATCGCCAATAGAATTAGGTATTGGAAAGTTTCTTATTAGTGAAAGTTTTTGTATATCCGCTTTATTTGCAGACATATATATTCCGAGGACGCCGCCTACACCACCACGCCTTGTGTTTTCAATAGACATTAGCTGATTTTTGAAGTCCTGAACAGATAAATTTGCCACTCTTCCTGTAATTTGCATACCGCAATCCGGACATACTGCCATAGTATCAGAAATATTACACCCACAATTTGGACATTTAACAATGCTGCCCGCATATTCCTGTTTTCGTTCCGTTTCATTCTGCTTAAGTGTTTCAGACTCGCTCTCTTTCGGAATAGCGGGAGGCTGCTCTGTTTCAGCTTTTGTGTTTGCAGCAACAGCAGTTCCGCAGTTATGACAAAATTTTTCGTTTGCTGCAAGTCCTGTTCCACAATTTGTGCAAAAACAAGAATATTTTTTATCTTCGGCGGAATTATCCTCACTTACCGTTGATATAAAATCTGATGTAGCCTTTTTTATTTTTCCAAAAGCATTATCAAGACTTTCCTTGTTCAATATTCCCATAAAAAAATTCCTCCCAAACATTTAATACTGTATTTCCATTTCTTCAATGGCATCACAAATATCACCAATGTTACAATGTAAATACCCGCATATTCTCAATAGCACAGATAATGCAACTTCTTCGTTTTTGCGAAGTTTGGTCATTGTCCCTGTGGCAATACACAAGTCTTTTCTGAGTGTCGCAGGTGTTATATCTTTTTCAATTAGCAAAATCCACAATTTTTTATAACTGATTTTCATATAGCACCTCCGTTTGAAATTTACGCAAGAGTATCTTTGTATTTTATTCACCGATATGCCAAGTCGTTTTTGACACAATCTAAAATAAAATTCTCAACTTCTTGCGACTTGAAGGTCATAATAAAAACCGTACACAAACGGCTAAATAAGGCGTTATTTCACTACCACATAATTCAAATTATGTGGTAGTGAAATAAAAAAGAAATACAATAAAAGCATTTTTCATACAAAAGAATAATTTGTTTTTTTGAACAGGCATAGCAAACAGACCAATGTCAAAAATGAAATTAGCATTGGTCTAAAAGCTCTGTCTTTTTTTGTGCATAGTGATGAAATTTTATAAACAACAAGGCAAATTATTGACAAAAGCTATTTTCAATGCTATAATATTATCGTATTTAGTATGTATTGAGAACAATTCACCACATAATTTGAATTATGTGGTTTTTTATTTTCAGCATTTAAGTAATCCTAATTTTTGTATTTGCCTGCGGTGTATCTCACCCGTTTCCATTGTATAAAGCCTTGTGGTTTCGACAGAGGAATGACCTAAAATATCCGCAAGCCTTACAATATCCTTTTGCAGAGAATAATATGTCCGCGCGAACAAGTGGCGGAGATTATGGGGAAACACCTTATCCCTTGCCACATTTGCGCTCTCGCAAAGTGTTTTCATCAGCTTCCATATATTGCTTCTATCAAGCGGATTGCCGTTTTTTGAAATAAAAACGCTGCCGCTTGATATTTTTTGTTCTGCCGCATAACCTTTCAGCATTTTGCAAAGTTCGGATGGGATAATCACAACTCGCATTTTGCCTTTTAAGTTTATTTCCGCTCTGCCCGTTTTTATGGTTGAAACCGTAATATACTGCAACTCGGACACTCTTATGCCGCAAGCGCATATTGTTTGCATAAGCAAATATAATTTTCGGTTGCCTTTCTTTTGCGCCGCTGATAAAAGCCGTTCGTATTCCGCTTTGGTAAGCTCCTTATCCTTTCGGGCAAAAATCTGTTTTTGGATTTTCAGCGTTTTTACCTTTAAGGCGTATTGTCCGCTGTAATCAAAAAAGCTGTTGAGTGAGGATATAACGGAATTTACACTCGCCGGAGCATAATTTTCAATTAAATGCTTTTTATACTCCAAAACCTTTGCTTTTGAAAGCTCGCCCCCACAAAGCCACTCTGCAAAAGCTGTTAAATCACGAATATACTTTTCCGCCGTAGCTTTTGCTTTTTCCTCGCAAATAAGATACTCTTTGAATTTTTTTATTATTTTGTCTGTAATTTTTTTCATAGTCCGACAACTCCTTTACTACTATTATTTTACCACTAACATAGTAATATCCCGTGAAGCTGTCAATAATTTGCCGTTTATAAATAAATTTCCGGTATAAAGTTTATTGAATAAGCGGCAATTTGACAAATGTACGGATTTTCAGATATAAATTAATGTCTACTGAACAAATGGTTTTGCGAAACCATTTGTGTGAAACCTTCGGTTTCACACCTAAAAACAGCATAAGAATGCCGTTTTTAGGTTCACGACATTGATTTAATTACTGTTTCAAGTCAACTGTCGGGGGGACGACAGCCGACTTGAAAGTGCAAGACTTTTGGCAAAAAAGCACAAAATCCTTGCACTTGAACAATTACAAAATGCCGAAAAAATTAGTATATGAGTGCATTTTGTAATTGTTCAGCAGCCATTAAATTAAGCCCGAATATGCAAGCTGACATTTGCTTGTATATTCGGGCTTTTTCTGTTTGTGTCACCAATTACTTTTTATATATTTTCGCAATTTTTCATATGCTCGGTTTACCTCATTTTCAGCAGTCTGTGCCGAGGTTAATTCGTTTTCAACTGCTATTTCCTGATATGTTTTCGACTTTTTCGTAAATCTCAGGCATTCCGGGCATAAGCCGAGATGTGAATATATCATTTCCCGCTCTCTGTAACCGAGCTTTGCAAACGCTTCTTTCAGGAGGTTATGCAATTCAACTCTCATAAGTATGCTGAGCGGCTCGGTCGTGTAATCGACGGTTACATCGCCTTGCATTTCATCATCTTCGTCATTGGCATATTTTTTGTAAAATTCAACAATGCTTATACTTCGTAATCCTGCTGCAATCATTTCTGATACATACTTTTCCGAACTGTTGACCTTCCCAGCAATTTTGGGGATTGCTTCGTATGTGCCGCCGTACAAGTAATACAGATACATTATTTTCCGCATAATCCGATACACGGTTTCACTGTTGTCCGAAAATCCGGTACGCATTGTGCGTATGTAACTATGCACCTCTTTCCACATTAAACGGACTTTATAGGTTATGAATTGTCCATCCTTCGTTTTATTATAGCTTTTTAAAGTTTTGTAAATCCCGGTAACGCATTCTTGCTTTATGTCTGCAAAATGCCCGTACATAGCATACCTTTTAACAATGTCTGTTGCGATATCATTCAAAACAGGCTCATAATAATGAAGAAACCACATCAGATATTTTTCATCATTTTCCGCAAAATACAAATCTATATATTTCTGCAAATCGTTCATTTTCGGCGGCGCCGGATTCAAACGATAAATATACAATTCTTTTTCCCATTCCTTCACGGCGCTCACCTCGCTTTCCAATACTGTTATAATATTACGTCGTCCTCAACCGCCTTATATAAATTGTGCTTTTCCATATCACGCTCAAAATCTTCCGCCGTGTAATTATCGTCACGACGAAATTTATGCTTTAAGTCTTTCGCCAGTCTTTTTGCACTTTCTGCAAATTCCTCAGATATAACGCCCTGCGACTTTTCTGCACGGATACAGCTGCAACGTCTGTTATAAATATCCGTAATTTTATCATTTTTCGCTAGCTCTTTTTGGTTATTTTTCGCCGCAAACTTTCTGCAAGTGATTTTTTCACCGCCGGTAAGATTAAGCGGTGCAAAACCCATACAATATTTTTGTTTTCTTGCACTTTCCATAAGGAAGTATGTTTCGCAAATCTCGCATTGCCTCGGATAATGTCCCAATGCCAGTCCCTCAAAGAAATCCGTAAGGATGAAACTGTAAAACGTTTCAAAATGCAGTCTTTTTAAAAGAATCTTTTTATCGCCTTTCGGAATAGCAGAATATTCGGTAGTTACATTAAATTTATTCTTATCAAAAATTTTATCCGCAAGAGTTAAAAGCTCGCTTTCGTTGTAATGCTCCAAATCGTCCAAGCTCCAAACAAATTCCGTCAAATGCTCAAACGCTTTCATCATATCATTGCCGATATTCTCGTAAAACCTCAATATTTGCATTACAGTTCCGATAAATTCGTTTGCCTTTCTTGAAAGCTCCGCATATCCGTTGGGAAGTATATCAAGCGACAGCGCACCTTCATCTTGCAAAGAAACTGCTGCCCTTTGCCTGTAATAGTCCAATATGAAGTTCGCATTTTCTTTTGTAAAGGTTTCGGATATTGTTTTTTTCTCACTTCCAATATCTAAATAACCAAACGGGCTGAAATTAGGAAGCACATCAAGAATATATAAAATTTCTTCTCCTGCCTTTACAAATTCATAATCATTCAAATAGCCTCTTTCCATTGACGAGGACAATATCCAATTATCGGAGGACATTGCGGCTATCCTTGCGCCGTTATCGTTTTCCTCGTATCGGTTGAGAAAATCGACCGCAAAGCTGCCAACGGTAAATTTCTTTTTATCTATGAATGCGAATTTATCTCTGTAATCAACGGTGAAAAACTCTATTTTATCCGGCATATTGAACACCTCAAAAAATTTCAAATATTTTTTATTGCGAAATACATTCTGTATTTCTATTATATCATAGTTTTGTTTGTATTTCAAGGGGTTTAGCTGATTGCGGTTTTTGTTTTAATATACTTTCGCAATACTTACCTTTTTGAAAAATTTCTCACATTCTATATATCAGAAGGGGCAAAACAACCTCTTTTAATTCTTTGAAACGGAGGCGATGCCTATGATTGCATTAAAGAAAAAAATAAAACACTGAAAAATGGAGGATTTTACTATGGGAGCATATTCAAAAAGACAATTTGTAAGATCAGATTTTGACGGGACGGGCTACCAACTCAACGAGATTGAAGGCGTTTTTGCAGGAACGCTTACCTGTAAAAAATACGGCAAAAACAAGAATGTTGTTGCTTTTGCGGAGCTTGATGATGGGAGAAAGATAATATGCACCGCCTATCAAAAACCGGGGAATTATTTAGGAATACCCGATATTGAAGTCGGAACAAGGATAATTCTTGAGTTCAAAAGGACAAAGCAAGGAAAAATGCGGCTTAATTCAGTACGGGCGGAATAATTCTGTCCGGTACTGTAACAAGCAGGGAACTTGTATTGCACAAATTCCATAAAAGGCAGGACTTCCTCACGGAAATCCTGCCTTTACCTTTTAGGGCGTTCCCTAATACCCCCTCAAATTTATATTTTAAAACAGGAGTTGATTTTGATGAACGAAAGAGCAAATTCCATTTATGTGCGTGTTACCGAAAAAGAAAAAATACGCATAAAAAACAAAGCCGACAAATGTGGCTTAACCGTATCTGAATATTTGAGAAAGAGAGCTTTAGGTTATTCACCCAAAGCTCTTTTGCCGGAAAGCTTTTATGAGTTTTCAGGTAAGCTCGGCGATTTGTATGAACAGCTTAATAAGGGGTACAGCACCGAACTTGAAGAAAAAATTTTATCACTGATTGATGAAATTCAGTTAAAGCTACTTACCCCTGAAAGAAAGGAGGTTGATGAATAATGGCAACAACGGGATTTTGGCCTATCAAAGGCTCATTAAGGGATGTTATAAAATATGCGGACAATCCCGACAAGACCACTAATCCAAAGTACCTTGACGATGACTTGGCTGCCGTACTCAAATACGCAGAAAACGATGATAAAACAGATAAGAAAATGTTTGTAACAGGTATCAACTGTTTGGCGGTACGAGCTTATGAACAGATGATGATAACCAAACGCTTTTACGGAAAAACGTGTGGTAATGTAGCGTATCACGGATATCAGAGCTTTAAGTCAGGCGAAGTTACACCTAAAGAAGCTCACGATATAGGACTTGAAACTGCACGGCGTATGTGGGGCAAGGATTATGAAATTGTTGTTACCACGCATCTTAACACCGATAATATTCATAATCATATTGTCATAAATTCCGTGTCGTTCAAAACGGGTCGAAAATTTGAAAATCATATTTCTGACCATATTCGTTTTCGAGAAATATCTGATGGGATATGTAAGGAATACAACAAGTCGGTAATTGAAGGTGCGAAATTTTACAGCAATGAAAAAAATTCGTATTGGATACATAAAAACGGCGGCAAGACGCACAGGGATATTTTGCGTGAAGATGTTGATGCTGCCGTAAAACAAGCCGGAAGCTTGCTGGAATTTGAACGGATAATGACGAATATGGGATATACATTTAACCGTAACATCTCGGCAAAGCACCCATCGGTTATTGCAAAGGGTTGGCAAAGACCTGTTCGCATTGACAGTTTAGGCGATGATTACTCAACAGAAAGGCTTGCAAAACGGATTTCATGCAACGGGTTTATTGTAAGCTCATTCGTGAAAAGCGACCGTGTGTATAAATCAAGACCAAAGCATACGCCGCTTGCGGAGCTTGAATATCATCTGCGGCGAGTAAAATATATGGATACGCTCGAAGCTATATTTTATCTGCTGTTGGAGCTGTTAAAACCGTCGAAACAAACATCTGATTACCGACCGCCGTTATCACCGGCGATGCGCCAGGAAATACGAAAATTTGAACAATACCAAAAACAATTCAGGCTCCTGCACGATGAGAAAATTGACACCGTGCCGGAGCTTGAAGACTTTATATCAAAAATTTCCAAGCAAATTGAGGAGCTGGAGGACGAGCGTTACAAGGCTGATAACAAACGCAGACGAGCTAAAACCGACGAAGACAAGGAAGTATATAAGGCAGAAATGCGAAATATCTCGGTACAGATAAAGCCGTTACGGGATAAGCTCAAAATTGCGAAAGCGGCTTTGGACTCCGGTCCCAAAGTACAGCGGCTTCTTGATATTGAGCGAGATATGGAAAACAAGATTTTACACAAAGAGAGGAACAGAACACGATGAAGAACATTACGTATATAGAAGTTAAAAAATTAAAACCGTTTGAAAACCACCCATACTATGTAAAGGACGATGATGAAATGATGAATTTAACAGAAAGCATAAAGGAGAACGGAATACTCTCTCCGCTTATTGTAAGACCGATTGAAAACAACGAATATGAGGTAATTTCGGGACACCGCAGATTACACGCAGGAATTAAGGTAGGAATGGATAAAGTTCCTGCCTTAATTTATGAAATGGACAGAGATGCCGCCGCTATTGCTCTCGTTGACAGCAACCTTCACCGGGATAATGTTTTACCGAGTGAACGGGCATTTGCATACAAATTAAAAATGGAAGCCTTATCACATCAGGGCAAACGCACAGATTTAACTTCAGCACAAGTTGAGCCGAAGTTAAGCACAGAGATTATTGGTGAAAGCGAAAATGTCAGCAGAGAAACAGTCAAGAGATACATACACTTGACTAAACTTTTGCCCAAACTCTTGGAATATGTTGACGAGGGACGAATTGCCTTCACTCCGGCGGTTGAGCTTTCATATCTCAACGATATTGAACAGCAGGATTTGATTGAAGCTATTGAAAGTGAGGATTGCACACCGTCATTATCTCAGGCGGTGCGTATGAAGAAGTTAAGTCAGGCAGGGGAACTCACCGACGATAAAATTCTTGAAATTATGTCGGAGGAAAAAGCAAATCAAAAGGAACGAATTAAAATTCCGACCGAACGTGTGCGGAAATACTTTCCCCAAAGCTACAGCAACGCTCAAATTGAGGAAGCAATTATCAAGCTGTGCGAAGCACATTATCGCAAAAAGCAGCGTCAGCAAGAAAGATAAGGTGATTTGATATGTTAAAACAAACTGATATTACCAACAAAAACTTAGCGCCGATATTTGATAAAGACAATTTGGATTTTGAACTAAAAATCGGCGGTACAACCTACGAAGTATGTTCCCATTTTAATATTGATGGCAAGCAGAGCGTATTAGAGCAATTCAAAAACCTAATTTTATCAGAAAAACTTATTTAACACATTCGACAATTTGTATCGGGCATAGTAAAATAGTCTCAAAGCCTTCGCTATGCCCGGTTGTCGGAAAGGAGAAATGAATTATGACAACGCAAAATATGACAGGGCAAACAACGGAAGAAATAACCGCACTATATGGAAGGTTATCGCAGGATGACGGCTTGGAGGGCGAAAGCAACAGCATATCCAACCAAAAGGAAATTTTGATGAAATACGCAAAAGAGCATAATCTGAAAAATCCGCGTTATTTTTTGGATGACGGAATTTCAGGCACAACCTTTGAAAGAAGCGGATTTAAGAAAATGCAAGCTCTTGCGGAATCGGGAATCGTAAAAACCATTGTGGTAAAAGATTTATCCCGTTTCGGAAGAAATTACATTGAAGTCGGCGAATACCTTGAAATCAAATATCCGTCGCTCGGGGTAAGATTTATATCCATACAGGAAAATGTTGATACATTGCAAAATTCGGGTGCGGAAATGATGCCGTTCCATAATATATTTAATGAATGGTACGCAGCACAGACAAGCAAGAAAATCCGTGCAGTATGGCAGATGAAAGCAGCAAGCGGCAAGAGGGTAAGTTCAACAGTTCCATACGGATATATGAAATCACCCGAAGATAAAGAAAAATGGATAATTGACGAGGAAGCCGCAGAGGTTGTAAGGAAGATTTTTTCGCTTGCTCTTGCGGGACGAGGCATTTCGCAGATTGCTGTTCAATTAGAACGAGAAAAGGTACTTATTCCCACCGCATACAAAATAGAAAAAGGATTGTCAGCTACTCATAAATATCCTGAAAAACCTTGTTATTGGGATTCTAAAACAATTGCAGGAATTATTGACAACAGGCAATATACAGGATGCACCGTAAACTTTAAGACAACAACAGTAAGTTACAAGGTACATAAGGTTATACACAAACCCGATGATGAGCAGCAAGTTATCCCCAACACACAAGAAGCGATAATATCCGAGGATTTATGGCTTAGAGTTCAGGAATTGCGCAAAAACAAGAGAAGACCGACCGCAACAGGCAGAACAAGCCTGTTTTCGGGGTTGGTTTATTGTCCCGATTGCGGAGCTAAACTTCATTTTGCTGCTGCAAGGAGTATGACACGGCAACAAGAGCACTTTCGTTGTGCAAATTACAAAAGCGGTCGGGGTGATTGTCAGGTGCATTTTATACGGGATATTGTACTTGAAAGAATAGTTTTTGAGGCAATAAGCAATTTGGCTGACTTTGTGAGATGTTATGAACCTGTGTTTTTGTACCTTATGGCAGCAAAAAATCAAACTGCAAGAAAAAGCGAACTTCAAAAACTCAAAACCAAAATCGAAAGCGGTAAGCGAAGAATATCCGAGCTTGATATGATAATTTCTCATATTTATGAAGACAATATTTTAGGAAAGCTAAGCGATGACAGATATTCCCGTATGGCTTCTATGTATGAAACCGAGCAAAAGGAGCTTATCAAAACTGTATCTGACAGTGAAAAGGAATTGGAAACCGCCGAGCAGAAAAATGTTGATATGCGTCTGTTGCTCAAAACCCTGCGAGAATTGACTGATTTTAAGGAGCTTACTCCTACAATCGTTAATTCATTGATACAGAGGATAGAGGTTCATAACAACGATAAGTCAAGCGGACATTGTTATGTTAAGGTTGATATTTACTTCACCGCTGTCGGAATGATTGATATTCCAGATGAAAAAGAAATATCGGAAATAATCTCTAAAATTCAAGAAAATCCGCAGATGTATAAGGTAGTATAATAAGGAAAACGGAGTAGCTCCGATAGTTTGGAACTACTCCGTAAAAAACTTCCTTATGTGGCTGCGGCTAAGCGGTGACCCTATTTTTATTTCAAAGAGATAAGCTGTTCTTCGTAAAGCTTTTGAACCGACATAAGAATCCCGAGCTTTGCGTGAGCCCATGTGATTCCGCCCTGAAAATAGACGGCGTACGGCTCTCGAAGCGGTGCGTCCGCCGATAATTCTATCGACGCGCCCTGAACAAACGCTCCCGCCGCCATAATAACCTGTGAATCATAACCCGGCATATCCCAGGGAACAGGCGTCACATAGCTGTCAACAGGCGCGGCGGCCTGAATTCCCTTACAGAAGGCGACTACCCTTTCCGGAGAGCCAAGCTCAACCGCCTGGATGATGTCATGGCGCGATTCCGTTCCGTTCGGAACAACCTTAAAGCCAAGTTCTTCATATATATTCGCCGCAAACACCGCGCCTTTAAGCGCGCTTGCGACCACCGTCGGTGCAAGAAAAAATCCCTGATACAGCTGGCGCATAAGGCCCATATTCGTCCCGACTTCCTTACCGAGACCGGGAGCGGTCAGCCTTGCGGCGCAACGCTCGACACATTCCCTTGTTCCGCATATATATCCGCCCGACGGCGCAAGGCCGCCGCCGAGATTTTTAATCAGCGAGCCGACAATCATATCCGCCCCAAAGTCAGACGGCTCGGTTCTCTCAACAAACTCACCGTAACAGTTGTCGACCATACATATAACATCCGGCTTTATTTGTTTTACAAATTTTATAATTGACGCAATTTTCTCAACCGAAAATGTTTCCCTCGTCTGATAACCCTTTGACCTTTGGATTGTCACAAGCTTCGTCTTATCGGTCATCGCCGCGCGGATTCCGTCAAAGTCAAATCCGCCGTCTTCAAGCAAGTCAACCTGTCTGTACTTAACTCCGTATTCAGCAAGCGACCCGGTCTGAGGGCGGATTCCTATGACCCCTTCAAGGGTATCGTACGGTCTGCCCACGGGTGAGAGCAGCTCATCACCCGGCAAGAGATTTGCCCCGAGGGCAAGAGCGAGCGCGTGCGTTCCGCAGGTTATCTGAGGGCGGACAAGCGCGTCCTCGGTGTGAAAACAGTCGGCATAGACCCGTTCTAAGGTATCGCGCCCCATATCGTCATAGCCATAGCCGGTTGACTCGGCAAAGCACGGTACCGAAACACGGTTTTTCTGCATTGCCGAAATAACTCTCATCTGATTATACTCGGCCGTTTCATCAATCTTCCCGAATCGATTCTTTATTTTCTCCAATATTCGTTCGCCGAGTTCAAAAACCTCGTCGCATATGCCGAATTCTTTATAGATATTTTCTGTCATTTTAATCTCCATTCCGCCGCCCTGTGCCGGCACAAATTATAATAAAATTTCTCTTATCCACAGGGCAAGGAATGACAAGAGATTAAAACGCCCATGTGCGTTTCTGAGCATATGCGAAGAAAATTTCGCACGGGCAATTAAATACGCCGGAGGCATTAACGCGAAAGGAACTTTCACGGTTTTATTCCTTTCGTAACTGTATTTTTAAGACTCTGCCTGCCAAACCGCCGCAGCCGGACTTGTTCTCGGAAGCTTCTTATAGCTTATCACAAAATAGATAATCTCCGCCGCCGCGGTAATCGACCACGAAAATATATAGATAAGATAAAGCGATGTGATAGTTTTGAAATATGCAAATATCGTACAAACCCAGACTATTCTGAAAATGCACGAGCCCATAATAACAATAATCATGGGCACAACGGTCTTTCCGATTCCCCTTGACGCCGCAATCGTACAGTCCATAAACGCCGAAACGGCATATGATAACCCCATTATTTTAAGCCGATACATTCCTGCCTCCGCGACAGCGTTATCGCTTGTGAATATTTTCAGGAATCCATTGCCGAAGGCAATCAGCACAAGGCCTAACACCGCTCCTGCCGCAAATGAATATGTAAGGCAAAGCAAAAAGCTTTTTGTCGCGCGCTCTTTCTTGCGTGCGCCGAGGTTCTGTGCCATAAAGCTTGAACAAGCCATATAAAACGCCGCCATAACGTCATAAACCAAAGTGTCAGAATTTGCAGCGGCGGAATTCCCGGCTACTACCGTTGCCGAAAAACTGTTAACCCCTCTCTGGACAAAAAGGTTGGCTATCTGAAATATTGCGTTCTGAATCCCCGCGGGCAATCCCAGCAGCAAAATTTTTTCGGTATACCCTTTATACAGCCTTATTTCGGAAAAATTCAGCGAATATTCCTCCTCACTTTTAAATAGGTATCTCAGTATCATTACTGCAGAAAAATACTGTGATATGACGCTTGCCAGCGCAACGCCGTCAACACTTCTTTTAAAGCCGACAACAAATATAAGATTAAGTATAACATTTAAAATTCCGGCACCGATAAGATAATAAAGCGGTGTTTTTGTGTTTCCGACGGCGGACAGTATGCCGTTTCCGAAGTTATACAGAGCCAGCGCCGGCATCCCCAAAAAATAAATGTGGAGATAGAGCGCCGCTCCGTCCATAAGTTCTTCCTTTGTACCCAAAAGCTCAAGCAGACAATCCGTGAGAAGCAAGCCGCATATCATTAAAACCGCTCCCACAGCCAGGCAGACTATACTCGCCGACGAGACAGTCTTTTTTAGCGCGGAATAATCCTTCGCGCCTATATGCCGTGCGCAGATTGCGTTTACACCGCTTCCCATTCCGATCAAAATCCCGGTAAAAACCCCGACAAGTATAACGGTGGAACCCACCGCTCCCAGAGCTATCGGCCCCGAAAACTGTCCCACAACAGCGATGTCAGCCATATTAAAAAGCGCCTGAAGCAGGTTTGAAATCATCAGCGGTATACTGAAAAATAAAATTTGTTCTGAAAGGTTTCCTTCTGTCATAATCAATCTCCCGAGGTATCACAATTTCCGAATGTTATATATCATTATTTATATGTTTTCAACACATCTTAAAATTTTTACTTTCGCATTTATACTTCCAACAGGTTAGATTCTCAATAAAATAATCGGCTTTCCCGTTTCCGAAAGCCGACCGTATTTTATTAGTTCTTCTTCCCCATCATCTTTTCAAGCTCCGCCTTGAAGGTGTCAATATCCTTAAACTGTTTATAGACCGAGGCAAATCTCACATAAGCAACCTCATCTATCTTACGAAGCTCATCCATAACCATCTCGCCGATTTTCTGGCTTGAAACCTCCCGCTCAAGCGAATTATGCACCGTGCTTTCAATCTTGTCGAGGATTCCGTCAACCGTATCCATAGAAACAGGCCGGCTGGCACACGCGTTCATAATTCCGCGCTGAAGCTTCTCGCGGTCGTATGCCTGACGGGAACCGTCCTTCTTTATAACAACAATAGGAACGCTCTCAATCTTCTCATAGGTTGTAAACCTCTTTCCGCATTTCAAACATTCCCTCCGCCGTCTTATTGCCGTCCCATCCTCTGTTGAGCGTGAATCAACAACCTTGCTTTCTAAATTACCGCAGTAGAAACAACGCATTTACTTCATCTCCTTATATGCCAAACCGACAGGTAATAGTTTGTTTTGCCCGTCTTGAGTCTTACTTGCTCACACTTATATACTTTAAGTATAGCCTAAACACCTTTTTATGTCAATAAAGGTACAGATTTGTCACATTTATGAAATATAATTGTTATAATACCGGCTTAAATTTGCTCCGTTCTGCCTGTGTCCTACTTCTTTTTTGTATTTTTGCCCGCCGAGGAAGCAAATTCAGTAGTAAATGTTGCCGTCGGAAGTCCGGTACTGTCTGTCAGGTTCGGCATCTCGGGGTATGCCCCCCAGGCATATCGAACATAAACGGGAGCCTTTACATTCGCGGATGTCAAAATAACATTGTTTCCGTCAATCACCGCTGATGCTTTTTCAAATTTCCTGTCACTTCCCGCAATCTCAAATTCCATAGGAACAGACGTGTCTATATTTTCCTTTTTTATTTTCTCATCTGTCTGCTTGTCCGCATAGCGGTTCTTCGGCATCACAGTCAGTCCGCCGCTGCAATCAAAGGTAACAATCATCCTGTTTCCGCTGCGTTTAGTCTCAACAAACCTCGGTCCGCTGACCGCGACATCCTCGCCGTAGCAATCACGCAGAGCATACCTTGCAAATCTCTCGGCAACGGTTTTTTTATCCCATGGATGAATATCATCACGACAGCTTCCCTTTCCGCCGTCATAATTTCCGACTATATCGTTAAGGACGACCATGCCTGTGTTCTTTTTAACCGCGACCTTGTCAAGCGCAAGTCTCTGCCCCTCTCTGACATCGGATTCATCCACCTTGTACCGCGCAAGCTGTGCCCAATAAAACGGCAGGTCGCTTCCCCACGTCTTTCTGTAGCCGTCAACCAATCCGGCCATTGCATCCGAATACTGCTCTGCCGAAAGATGCGTTCTGTACTGATCCGCTTCACCTTGATAGAGAATTATTCCTTTAAGCGAAAGTCCTGACAACGGGTAGATTCTGTTGTTGTACAAATCACCGTCGGTAGAGGTGAAGCTTCCGCATTTGAGTCCCTGTGAAATCCAGCGGTTTATCTCTGTGTCACCCACCGCAACATTGATAATCCCCACTGGCCGTCTTGTCTTTTCCTGAATATTCCGTGCAAAATAGTACCCTACCGCCGAACAATATGAAACAGTATCGGATGACGCGGTATGCCATGATACCCCGTCGGCAGGAGGGTTATCAACGGGGCTTGCCGCTCCCTCTATGCCCTTGTTCCAGAAATTTAATACCCGTATGTTCTCGTTTTCAATATTTTCGCTGTTATTCAGTTCAGCAATCGTATCATTGCCGCCCATCATATAATAATCCATATTCGACTGACCTGTGCAAAGCCAAACATCTCCAAAGGTGATGTTTTTATACTTAATCACATTGCTGTCGCCCTTAATTGTCATCGTATAACTTCCGCCCGCGCTGAAGCTTCCCATATTAACCTTCCAGTTCCCGTCAGAGTCTGTGACTGCGCTCTGTTTGACACTGCCGCCGGACTTTCCTTCAAGCTCAACCGTGACGCTGCATCCTCTCGGTGCCTTTCCGGTCACAACCGCAGGCTTGTCCGCCTGTAAAATCATATCACTTCCGAACAGAGGTGATGTCTGAAGATTTTTCGATGCGCCGTCTATTCTGTATACAAGCGGTGCCGAGATCGGTGATGCCCCGTTTTCGTCAAACACAACCACCCGATAGCTGTCACCCTCATCCGCTGTTATTCCGCTGATGACAATGTTAAAATCCGACTCTTTTTCTTTTTCAAATTTCTTTTTGGTGACCGCAGCTTTTTTCATAACGCCGTTCTTGTTATATGCCATACCGAGAACGGTTGCTTCCATATCCCTTGTCACCCCATATACCGATACCGAAAGTCGAACCTCTGCGTTTCCGTCCGCCTGCCTATCAACCGAAAAACATTCGGTGGTCATCCACTCTATCTCGCTTATATTCGACCTCGCCGGAATATTTACCCTGAGGTATCTGTATTCCCCATAACCGCCGAAGTTAATCTCGTATCTTCCGTTTTCGGGCGGAACAGTATCCTCGATAACCGCAAGCTCAACATAATTTTTGTTATCCTTTGAAGCGAAGAACCTCGTTCCGAGACAGTTGTTTCCGTTTTCCCTGTCAATCTGAGCCGCATAATATACTATCTGAGTAAGCAAGGCTTCTCTGCCCATATCCACTGTAACCGACATATCCTTGTCATAGCTCGCCGCCTGAACGGTATCCCCGTCAAAGAGCTTCTGTGCTTCTACCTCTGCGCCCTTTGTAACAGTTGTATTTGTCATACTCACCCCGCCGTCGGGTTCAAGCTGCCCCATCGGCATATACATCTTTACAGCAGGGCCGTTATCAATGACAGCAGCTTTAGTCTTTCCGAATTTATTTGCCGCGGCAACATTGCTGCACCCGACAAGCACAAAAAAAGACAGCACCGCTAAAAATAACATATAATATCTCTTTTTCAGCATCGTACCGCTCTCCTATTTCATCATATTCATATAAATTACATTCTACTACATTTTTTGTCTTTTGTCAACCTCAAAGGGCGGCAATTCAGCATAGCGAAGCATCAAAAAAGGCCGCTGTTCCGACACAAATCCATCAGCAACTTTTATTTCGGAATATTTTTCGGGGTTTGCCACCACAACAGCGGTGGCAAGGTCATACCCCTCGCCCCGGATTCCGAGTGCATCGAACTCGACGATAGGCTCTCCCATTCTCACCCTTTTTCCCTCATCTGTAAGCACATTGAAGTATCTTCCCTTTAAATTCGCTGTATCGATTCCTATATGCAAGACGATTTCTGCCCCTCCGTCGGATATAACGGTTATAACGTTCCCCGCCGGGGCAACTCCGTCAACAACTCCGTTCACCGGCGAAATAAGAAGGTTTGTCTCGGGGCTTATCATCGCTCCCTCTCCGAAATTTCCGTCGGAAAACACCGAAGTTTTAACCTCGCTCAGTGCTGATACCGCTCCGCTCAGCGGAGCATAAACAATCTCACAGACCTCCGATTTATCCTTTTTTGCCCATGCTGCCCCGAAAATTCTTATAAAAATCCCCGAAAGCAGGGCAACGACCCCTGCCGCTCCGCAAATAAGCCACGAATATTCTTTTAATTCCGAGCTTTCCGAAATAGTGATTAACTCATTTGAATATCCGAGAAAACTGATTACTCCGACAAATATCCCCGATATACCGACCGCCGTCACTATTGCCGCCGCAGGTCCGAACCGAAGCCTTTTCAAAATCTGATATGTTATCAGAAACGGTGCGGTAACTATCGCTGTTTCCGCAAACACCGCCGCCCCGTATGCTGAGGATTCGCCCGGCTTCGCCCCATACATTTCAGCCGCGAGAAAAAGCAGTTTAAGTATAACGCTTATAATCACCGAAATATAAAACAGAGCCTTGAATGTTCTCTCAAAGGCTCGCTTGTTTTCTTTTGTAAATATTCTATTTTTCTTTCTTTTCTTTTCCTGTTCGGGACAGCTGAGCTCTTTAAACTCCTCACAGACCTTATCAGCACGGCTTCCTATCACAACCTGGTATCTGCCGCGGTTTTTCACCACGCCCATAACCCCGCGAAGCCGCCTTATTCCGGCGGTGTCGGCGGTTTCTTCATCCTTAAGCTTAAGCCTTAACCGCGTTGCACAGTTTGATACCGAAACAACATTTTCTCTGCCGCCCACACCGTCTAAAATTTTTTCCGCTAAGGTTCTGCAATCCACTGTATCACGTCCTTTATAATTTATGTATATTATCCCCGGACATTACATAAATTATACCGGCTTTTGCCTACTCGTCTGTTGAAAGCTCCTCCCATTCATCAAAGCATATCTCAAGTTTTTTATTCGCCTCTTCAAGCTGAAGCGACTTTTCTCTGGTCAGTTCAAAGTTTGAATAAACCTCCTCTGACGAAAGCTCTTTTTCAAGTTCGGCACAGGTCTGTTCAAGATACGAAATCTCGTTTTCAAGCTCTCTTATTCGTTGTTTACGCTGTGCATCGGCACGCCGCTGTTCCTTGCTTCTGTAGGTTGTTTCGGCTTTCTTCTTCGGCTCTGCTTTCTTTTCAGCCGTTTCCGCTGATTTAAGCGACATCAATCGCTCTTTATAATATTCATAGTTTCCGTCATAGATAACCGCGCCCTCGCGTGTTATCTCCACTATTTTATCCGGAATCTTATTGAGCAGGTATCTGTCATGCGAGATAAATATAACCGTTCCGTCATAATCGCTGAGCGCGCTTTCAAGCACCTCTTTTGAGTTTAAATCAAGGTGGTTGGTCGGCTCGTCCAAGAGCAGAACATTTGATTTTTCAAGCATAATTATACATAGGGCAAGCCTCGACCTCTCGCCGCCGCTTATAACCTTGACCGGTCTGAATACCTCCTCCTTTGTAAGTAAAACGTTTCCGAGAACCTTTCTGATCTGTGCTTCGGGAATATGCGGAAAGCGATCCCACAGCTCGTCTATCGCCTTATTCTCGGGATTCAAATTCAAATTCTCCTGCTCATAATAGCTGATTGTTGCATTCTTTCCCCATATAACCTCGCCGACATAATGAGGAATAATCCCCTGTATCGTCTTAAAAAGCGAAGATTTTCCTATTCCGTTATCTCCGATGACCGCAATCTTCTCACCGCGCTTCACGTCAAGATTTATGTGCGAACACAAATCCTTATGTTCCTTCCCCACGGTCACCGTCAAATCCTTCACGGTCAAAACATCCTTATACGGCTGTTTTGTTGTCTCAAACTTCAATCTTATCTTTTTCTCATAATATTCGGGGTTTTCAAGAACCTCCATATTTTCAAGCGTCTTAATTCTCGACTTCGCGCTCGCCGAGGTAGACGCGCGGACAAGATTCTTGTCAACATAAGTTTGAAGCCTTGATATTTCTTCCTGCTGAGCCTCATACTCTTTTAAACTTCGTTCATACCTTTCCTCCTTTTGAACAAGGTATGCCGAATAATTACCTTTGTATGTGTATAGCTTTCCCGCTTGAATCTCAAAAATATTATCCACTATTTTATCAAGAAAATATCTGTCGTGCGATATTACAAATATCGCACCCTTATAATTCGTCAGATAATCCTCAAGCCAGTTCAAGGTTTTAAAATCAAGGTGGTTGGTCGGCTCGTCCAGCACCAAAAGTTCCGGGGCTTCAAGAAGAAGCCTCGCAATGGCAAGTCTCGTCTTTTCACCGCCGCTCAAAATATTTATCGGTGTGTCAAGCTGTTTATCCGCAAAGCCCATACCGTTTAATACCGTCTTGATTTTAACATCCATATTATAACCGTCACGGCTGTCGATGTATGCCTGCTTTGTCGCATACGCCGCCGAAAGCCTGCGATACTCGGCGTTGTCGGTGTCGCTGAGTTCAGCCATCTCGCTCTCTATTTTTCGCATAGCCTCCTCTGCATCAAGAACGTCCGAAAAGACCTTGCGCATCTCCGCTATGATTGAGCTTTCGCGTTCTAATCCCGAATTCTGTTTAAGCACGCCGACGTGCAGGTCAGCCTTTTTAAAGACCTCTCCGCTGTCATAATCTGCGCCCTCAAAGAGAATCGATAAAAGCGTTGACTTTCCCGCACCGTTCACGCCGATTAAGCCATAGCGGCACCCGTCCTCTATGGCTAAACTGACATCCTTGAATATTACGTTTCCCGAAAAGCTCTTTTCTATATTGTTTGCTGATATTAACATTGTTCTTTCCTTATCTTATTTTGTCCGCTATCCTATTTTGTCCGCCAGAACGGCGACAATCTCTGTACTTCTTCTTTTAAAAACAAGGCGTGCCAAAGCGAGACCGAGGGCAAGCCCCAAAACCGCACCCAAAACAGATGCTCCCTCTTTCTTGAATATTGCAAACCCCAGCGCCGCTCCCGCAATCAAAAATACCGTCGGCAAGCCATATCCCCAAAAAACATTTTTAAAGAATCTTTTATCCTCCATAACAAGCTCGACCCTGTCGCCCTTTACAAGCTTTCCGCGATACGGGCACTCAATAATCTTAGCCTCCGCAGGGCAGCCTAAACAGCTTGCGCAGTTTCCGCCGCAGGCGGATTGTCTTTCAATTCTGACCTTGACAAACTTATCGCCGACCTCGGTCACATACCCTCTCTGAACCATACTGCACACCTCCTATATTCTATCCGAAGGATAAGCGGCCTTACCGATTCTTATAAGCCTCCGCCATATCGAGCATCTCACGCGCCGCGCTTAAAGTCAGTTCGGTCACGATTACACCGCCTATGATTCTTGCAAGCTCTTGTATTCGTTCCTCTCCCTCAATCGGGCGAACCGTTGTCCGTGTGCTTCCTTCATCCGAAATTTTTTCTATAATATAATGCCTGTCCGCCATTGCCGCAATCTGAGCCAAATGCGTAATACATAAAATCTGACGCTTTTTAGCGAGCATTCCCATCTTCTCTGCGATTTTTTGTGCCGCTCTTCCGCTGACACCGGTATCAATCTCGTCAAAAATCATTGTTTCGACTTTGTCGCTGTCCGACAAAACCGATTTTATCGCAAGCATAATTCTCGACATCTCGCCGCCGGACGCTATTTTAGCCAGAGGTTTCAGGCTCTCGCCAGGGTTTGCCGAAATCATAAATTCGACGTTATCGCATCCGTCAGAGCCGTATTTCGGCGAACCGTCCGCCTCCTCAATCATACTCACCTCAGCGGAAAAGCGCATCTTCTGCATATCCAGGTCAGCAAGCTCGTTCATTATCCGCTCCTGTAAATTCAAAGCCGCACTCACTCTGGCCTTGGTCAGCCGCCCGGCAATTTCCGAAAGCTTTTCGGTCTCCCCCGAAAGCTGAGCCGTCAGCTCCGTCCTTCTCTCATCACTGCTCTCGATTGCCGCAAGCCGCTCCCGCGATTTTTGCGCATAGTCCAGAACCTCTTCAACCGTGCTTCCGTACTTGCGTTTAAGCGAATATATAAGGCTCAGGCGGCTCTCTGTATTATCAAGCTCTTCCTGGCTGTAATCCACCCCGTCTGTGTAGATTCTAAGCTCGTGCATAACATCCTCGACATCCGCCATAACCGATGAAAGCGTATCATAATGCGGCGACAGCCTTGAATCAAATTCCTTAGCCTCGTCCAAAAGTCTGAGGGCCTCCGAAAGTCCGTCAAGCGCACCGTTGCTTTCCTCATCACCGCCGTGAAGCGCATAATACGCGCCGCCCGCGTCCTCGGCAAGCTGTTCAGCGTTTTGAAGGAAGCTTCGTCTTTCTTCAAGCTCCTCCTCCTCGCCGGGTTTGAGCTTTGCCGCGTCGATTTCATCCACTTGAAATGACAAAAGCTCAATCAGCTCGCTCTTGCCGTGTTCATCCGCTTCAAGCTCAGAGAGCATCGTCCGAATCTTTTTAACGGCGGCAAACTGTTTCTTATATTCATCAAGAAGTTCACCGTGATTTCCGTATTCATCCACAAATTTAAGGTGAGTCTTTGGCGACAGAATACTCTGGTTATCATTCTGACCGTGAATTGTCAGCAAGAGCTCGCCAACCTCACGGACAACGTTAAGCGGAGTAAGCTTTCCGTTTATATGCGACCTGCTCTTTCCGTCGGGCTGAAGCCTTCGGCTGATTAAAACTGTTCCGTCCTCACAGTCGATACCAAGCTCGGAAAGACAGCTGAGCACCTCATCATCCTCAACCTCAAACGCAAGGTCAACTTGAGCATAGTCCGTACCTGTGCGGACTATGTCACGGCTTCCCCGTCCGCCGAGCGCCATATTTATCGAATCGATAAGTATTGATTTTCCTGCGCCGGTTTCACCGGTAAGGGTCTGAAAGCCGTTTTCAAACTCAACCGTAACCTCTTCTATAACCGCAACATTTTTTATATGAAGTTCTCTAAGCATAGCCGTTTCCCCTTTCGTCAGTCAGACAGCTTTTCTCTGAGCACGTCAAAGAAGTTCCTCTCCGTCGGCTTAATCAGCCGTGTACGATATTTTGACTTTGTTATCTTTATAAATTCGTCATTTTCAAGTATTCCTCGCGTCTCACCGTCCACCAAAACTGTCATCTCAGAGCGGTACGGCTTTGCCGGCGAAATCCATATCTCGTCATTTCCGGGAACAACCATCGACCGCGCCTTTAATGTATGCGGACAAATCGGCGTAATAATCATCGCGTCGAGGTCGGGATGCAAAACCGCTCCGCCGGCTGACAGCGAATACGCGGTCGAGCCGACCGCCGTTGCAACAATAAGTCCGTCCGCCGAATAAGAGCCTATATTTGTTCCGTTTACCGCGGCGGTAACATTTATCATTTTCGATGCACCGCCCGCAGCGGCAACAATCTCGTTAAGCGCCAGGAATCGCTCTCCTTCCACACCATGTTTAACTATAACCGCGTCAAGCATCATACAGCTTGTCACACTGTAATCATCGTTGAACAAATGCTTAAAGATTGAATAATCACCTTTTTCCGCCTGAGACAGAAAACCTAAATTCCCGAGGTTTATTCCTATAATCGGCACACCAAAAACCGCCGCCTGCGGCGCTATGCCGAGGATTGTTCCGTCTCCACCGAGGACAACGGCCGCATCCGCTTCGCGAAGAATCTGCTCTGTTGTGCCAAAGTTTATTCCGCCTGCAAGCCTTGATGCAAACTTCTTTTCCGCAAATATATTCGCCTTATAGCCGCGAAGTATCTCTATTATTTTCTTTGTTTCGGCTAAATCAATATCTCTTAAGTCATTGGGTATTACCGCTATATTTTTCAACCCTCTCACCCCCGGTTATGCAATAGTTATTTTGCCAATTCGTGCGATTTATCAACCAATGCGTCAATATCTATCTCGGCATCATCACCCGACTTCGATATATACATCAGATATTCAATATTGCCCTCAGGTCCCTTTATCGGCGAAAAGTCAAGGCCGTGTATCTTAAAACCAATCTCCCGCGTGAAGTCAAAGACTCTATGGATGACCTCCTTATGAACGCTTCCATCACGAACAACGCCCTTCTTGCCAACCTTATCGCGTCCCGCTTCAAACTGAGGCTTTATAAGGCAAATTCCCTCTGCCTCCTGTTTCGACAGCCGCCACGCAACCGGCAGGACAAGCTTAAGCGATATAAATGACACATCCACCGAGAAAAAGTCTATTTTCTCATCAAGCGCGTCCTCCTCGATGTATCTTATATTCGTGCGTTCCATATTTACAACGCGCTCGTCACAGCGAAGAGACCACGCCAGCTGTCCGTAGCCGACATCGACCGAATACACCTTCATCGCTCCGTTCTGAAGCATACAATCGGTGAAACCGCCCGTCGACGCACCTATATCCATACACACCTTTCCTTCGGGAGAAACAGGGAAAACCTGCATTGCTTTTTCAAGCTTCAGTCCGCCGCGGCTCACATATTTAAGCGCCTTGCTCCGCACCTCTATCTTCTCATCACCGCTGACCTGCTCTCCCGCCTTTGATGCCTTTTGGTTGTTAATATATACCTCGCCCGCCATTATAACCGATTGTGCCTCGCTTCGGCTCTTTACCAGACCGACCTGTGCAAGATATACATCCAATCTTTGTTTTGCCATTAAACTCCCTCTCAATAACCGAGACGAAATTGCCCTCGTCCCGTCAAATTATTTCATAGCTTTCAGTATCTCGCCTGCGATACTCTCACCGTCCATACCATACTTCCGTTTTAACTGACTTATACTCCCCTGAACAATAGGTACGTCAGGGTATCCAAAGTTCATAACCGGCCGCATAAGTGCGCCGGCGA
>ERZ780226.598-NODE-598-length-31975-cov-6.730451_pt1 | contig 31975 bp, 38 predicted proteins | sample MGYA00511165_ERZ780226 | MGnify/ENA primary metagenome ERZ780226 (study PRJEB29588, sample SAMEA2152373) | human gut metagenome | biome: human gut; feature: human-associated habitat; material: faeces | place: Denmark | collected 2008/2010 ...
TTATTATACATGAATTCCTTGAGAATAAGGTGTCAACTTTATTTATACAACATCAGATTTTGGATATGCAAGAGTTTCCACAAAGGATCAGAACCCAGAGAGGCAGATTAAGATACTGATGGATCTGGGTATCGAGGAACGTAACATTTATGTGGAAAAGAAGTCCGGACACAATTTTAACCGGGAGACCTATGATATGCTGGTCAATCATATTATGCGTCCCGGTGACAGACTGACCGTTACGGAATTGAAAAGATTCGGAAGAAATTACAGAGAGATTTACAGGGAGTGGCATCATATCACGAAAGAGTTGAATATGGAAATCCGGGTAGCAGATATGAAAATTCTGGATACGTCCCTTAACAAGGATTTAATAGGACAGGTCATTACGGATGTGGTGCTGGCTCTGTTGTCCTATGTGGCAGAGGGGGACTGGGAGGAACGGCATGAGCTGCAGCGTCAAGGGATTGAAGTTGCGCGGGAAGAGGGAAAGCATCTTGGAAGACCCCGCATTGAATTTCCGGAGAACTGGGAGGAATGTTATGTCCGGTGGAAAGGAGGGGCACTTACAGCCAAGGAAGCTATGACGCTTACTGGTTTGAAAAAGGACAGCTTCTACAGGCTGGTAAAAAAATACGAAAGTTTGACAGAAAATTCAAGTAATGAAGAGTAAGGCGGTACTTAATAAAGGAAAGAATATATTACAGGAGGCAGTATATGAAACAAGGTACATTATTTTATGACAAGGAATGCGGAAGGTATAATTTTATTTACAAAGATGAGGATGGTGATGACCGTGATTATGGTGGAATCCACTGTGGAGAAGTTTTCGAGTTTAAGCTGAATGATGTCTGGGTACCGGCCCGCATGGAAATGAATGCCGACTGGTATCTGGTAGGCTTACCGGGACTGAAGATTAACGGGCTGGAAGTAAGGCGAAGATAATAATGTAAATGTGAAATGAAGAATGGTTATGCGTAGAAAAGAAGAAAAAAGATGACGCTGGCGGAGCGCGAAGAAAGAATCATGCGGGCAGAGGAGTGCGTCCGGGCGCATGGAGACAGGGAAGCGCTGGCATTATTTCGCATCATGCGGGAAACCGGTATCCGGATGAACGAGCTGCTTGATCTGGTTCCAGAAAATATGAATGGTAGGGAACTGCTGGTTGTAGAGAGCAAATATAAAGAAAAGGGATGGTACCGCAATGCGGATGGCAGCTGTCCGGTTATTTCTGAGGAAACCTGGGAGATGCTGATTCCCGGTGAGGACGGAAAATATTTTCATCATAGCAGGGAGTATTATGTCGGTCTTTTCCGAAAAGTCATTGAGGATAAGGAGTTCAGGTACCATGAATTGCGGAGGTTTGTTTTTGATAAGAGTAAGATGAGGATCGGGTAAACCAAGGAAATCGGAGAATTGGCTGTAACTTCCATTGACAGAAATATCAAATTTGGATATACTAACTGTAAGTAAAATAGTTATTTACTTTTCGAAAGGAGTGAAGGCCATGTTGTATGAATATCTGATTGAGAACTATGAGCTTGGAGAACCTATATTTTCAGGAGACATTGAGATACCGGGTATGAGTGAAGAAAATCTGCGTTATCATTTAAAAAAACTTACGGATGATGGTATTATATCCCGATTTGAGTCAGGAGTATACTATTTTCCGAAAAAGGATATATTTGGAGAAAAAAAGAGCCTATCCGCAGAAACTGTGGCAATGCACAAATATATTTTGCGTAGGGGAAAAAGGATCGGCTACTATTCCGGATATACCCTGGCCAATCGCATGGGACTGTCAACGCAGGTACCTTTTACAATAGAGATTAACAGCAACTATGCACCCGCACAGGTAAGGGAGCTGACAATTAAGAACCACAAATACATTATCCGAAGACCGGTTGTGGAAGTAACAGAAGAAAATGTAACAGTGTTGCAGTTTTTAGACTGCTTAAAAGATATTGATAAGTGTGCGGAAGAAGAAATGGAAGTTTGTGGGAGAATTTTATCAGAATATGCGAAGAATAATGCGATTACAAAAAAGAGGATAGATCAGATTATCACAAATTACCCGGTGAAAATTTACAAAGCAATATACGAAACGGGGGTAGAATATGTATCTGCATGAGGATAGGGAAACTTTTAGAGATTTGCTAGAACAGGTAGCTGACAAAAGTGGCAGAACGGCAATTGTTGTGGAAAAGGATTATTATGTCACATTGATATTGAAATTACTTTCAGAGAAGCTGGAGAAATGTGTATTTAAGGGAGGTACCTCATTATCAAAAGGGTTTCATGTAATTGATCGATTTTCGGAAGATATTGATATTACCTTTGATGAACACATTGGAGAAAGCAGAAGGAAAAAGCTTAAGAATGTGGTGTTAAAGGGGATTAGTGAAGAACTGGGATTACCGATTGGGAACTGGAATGAGACACAGAGCGACAGGGATTATAATGCGTATTTGTTTTCCTATTCTTCCGTATTTGAATTAGAGGATGACAGATTACCGCAGTATGTAAAACTGGAAACGGCATTAGGCTCCTATTCATTTCCGACACAAATTGTGGAAATACGCAATTATATTGGGGACTACCTGGAAGAAAGACAGAGAGAAGACCTGGTGGAGAAGTTTTCGTTGGGGCGGTTTTCTATGAAGCTACAGTCATTGGAGAGGACCTATATTGATAAGGTATTTGCTCTTTGTGATTATTATCTTCAAGGAAGAGCGAAAAGATGTTCCAGACATTTATATGATATTTACAAGCTGAGTGCTAGACTTGAGATGGATAAAGAATTTGAAAAGCTTGTAGAAGAAGTGCGGGAGCATCGTGCTAAGATGCCAATTTGTCCTTCTGCTATGCCGGGTATAGATGTACCAGCTATTATTACTCTGTTTTGCGATGAAGATTTTTACAAGGAAGATTATCAATCCATCACAAGCTATTTCGCTGCTGATTTTATTCCGTATGAAGATACGATTGAGAAAATGCGTGAGATTGCGGCAAGTACAGTGTTTACGGAGAAATTTTGAGTTTAAGTTAAATGGCACTTCTTTTGTTTGGAAGTGCCATTAGTATTATTTGAGGAATACCCCATAATTTTGCCTGTCGTCAATTATGTATTCAATTTTTACGCATCTTTCATCTTCCTTTACCTGAAATACGAACCACAGGTGTGGCCAAAAGTTCAGAACCCGATATTTGGAAGGTACATAGCGTAGTCTTCCACAGCCCATAAGAGGCGTGGTTTCCAGATAAGAAATTTTTTCATCATAGGCATCCAACAGCCGAAGCGCACACTCTTCTCCGTTGTCTCTGGCACAACGGAAAGTGTATTCTTCTAAAACAGAGTTTGCTGCAGGAGAGATGTCAACATTATACATAAGCTTTCTCCTTTAATGCAGCTCGAAGGTTGGCAGAAGCACTGCGGGCAGGAATGTCCGGTACGCCTGCACGTCTTAATTCTTCGATTTCAATTAATTTTTCTCTCAGTTCCAATTGCTTTTCGCGCTGATCGTAAGCGGTTATATCCATAACAACTAGGTCGCCCTCCCCATTTTTGGTTAAAAAAACAGGTTCGCCGGTTGTTTTGCATAAATTGGAAATTTCGCTGTAGTTCTGGCGAATGGCTGCGGATGGTTTAATTAAAGTCTGCATAATAAAAGCTCCTTTTGTAGTAATATTTTATATTAATTCTAATATCATTATACTATCAAAGAACGTAAAAGACACATAAAATAGAAAATTTAATAAAATTTTATGAAATGACTAAATACAAGATATAGTAAAAAGAGCCGACTGTTGATACAGACGGCTCAGCTAATTGTATTACTTTTTCTTCGGACACCATGCCGGGGAAGTCTTTAATGGAACAGTTTCAGAATGTACTACACTAAAACCAAGAAACCCTGGCATTTTACGAAGCCCTTTTTGCATGAAATAGTCCAAGATATAGCGTTGTTCTGGATGATTGCAAGTAAAACCGGTTCTGGTGTTTACAATACGCCGGTAACCTTTACAGTATTCACAGTCGCTGCATTTAATGGATTGTTTTTTGTCAGCCATATAGTATCCCTCCTTGAAATCGTGCCAATCAGGCTGCATTAGCCTGAGCGTCATAGTGGAAAAAGTTGCTGATGTCCCATTCTCCATGCAAATAGTGGGAAGCTTCACACAGTTGTTTTGTGTTTTTACAGCAACTGCAATTCCCCTGTTTGTGCATGGAGATCATATATTAACGATTTTCATAGCAATATGTATTGATTATTTAATATACAGATTTGCTGATGAACTAGGGCTACAGCATAATTCGGGAACTATCTTCAGTCTATTGATTACATTCTGGTTTGTAATCAATGAAATATTATCAATTCTAGAAAATATTGGAAGGATGGGAGTAGAATTGCCTAATTTTTTAAAAAACATTTTAACTGAATTAAAGAATGGAGTTAATAATAAGGATTTATAAAAAGGGTTAAACACTGAGAGAAGCAACTCTTTTTTATACTAAAAGAGAAGTTTAAAACAATAATGGACTTCTAGGTCTAATATTATGATAAAAGTAATGGGCTTAATGATAAATGTGTTGACAATGTGTTCTACATAGCGTAGTATATCAATATACTACGCTATGTAGAATTATAAAAGGAAAAAGAGGATGAGTGAGTTAAGGATAGGGACTTCAGAAGCAAAATTTGCAGATATGATATGGAGCAATGAGCCTATTTCGTCAGGTGATTTAGCGAAATTAGCTTATAAGGAATTCGCATGGAAAAAAACGACATCTTTTACGGTATTAAAAAGACTTTGTGAACGTGGTCTATTTCAAAATAAAAATGGAATAGTTTCTTCGATTGTATCTAAGGAAACATTTTATGCTCGTCATAGTGAACAGTATGTAGAAGAGGCATTTGGGGGATCCTTGCCAGCATTTTTAGCAGCATTTGGAACAGGAAAGAAACTTACGGACAAGGAAATTGATGAAATTAATAAAATTATCGATTCTATGAGGAGATGATGAGGTATGCTACAATCAGTTTTTCTTAAAATTTTAGGAATGAGTTGGTCAGCTAGCATAGTTATTTTTGCTGTTTGCCTTGGACGTATTTTATTAAAGAAATATCCAAAATACATTTCATATTTACAAGGAGTAATGAAGAGATTTTTTGGTTTCGCTATTATACTTTTTTTCGCTATTAATATTTGTGCATGTTCTCAAAATGAAAATCTGCGAGAAGAAAGCACATCTATATCTATCCCTATTTCAGATTACACCATTTATTCAGGAACCTGGACGAGTAATGGATATGCTGAAAATTATATCTATACTCAGGAGGGTGGTGCTATATTATCAACTCAGATAGAGGAAAATCATCTGGAAGCTACTTATGTATATGTTCAAAATAGTAGTTATAGGATAGCATCGGTAGAAAATATAGATACAGAAATTATGGATTCCGTAGCAGAATTTGATTTTGAAGACGATGGATGGGGGAACAGTGGGAAAGTAAGGATTGTATTTGGAGAACAGGTGTCAGTTGAAATCAACGAATTAGAAAAAAATCCTGACAATGCTACGGGAATGGCAATATCTTCAGCGGTGCTTGACAGAGAAAATAGTACGGAGATAGATACCGAGGAAGCCAGAGATGAAAATAATGTAGACCAACAAATGATGGCGCACGATCCGTATAGAGCGGCAAGTGCGTATTGGAGTGAAGTTGTGGAATGGGATGAGGATAATGGGAGATATGGAATGGACAGACCATTAGAACCCATATTATCGTCTGATCAAAGAGAATACACAATAGAAGAATTAAAGGATTACCCGGAAGATATATTATATTTGGCATTAAATGAAATATATGCACGACATGGATATATTTTTAGAAATGAAGATCTGCAAAATTATTTTATGGGACAGGTATGGTATACTCCTTTGGTGGAGGGAGAAAATTTCAGTGATGAAGTGTTTAATGAATATGAAAAAGAAAATTTGAAAGTATTGTTAAAAATACTGAATAGATAAGTTTTTTAGAATAATAGAATGAAACAAAGAGGCTGTATTTTGTTATGCAAAATGGATAAAGACTGCCCCTCAAAAACTTTGATTACCCTGCAAAATACGGCTTCTCAGACTGTAGACAAAACGCTTTTGGTCAGCATGCCAGAAGCGTTTTTTCTTGTTTTGGGGTAAACGCACCATAGCAAGTACCTGTTCATACGATTTATTTTCTGCAATAATAGTCTCACACGATACAGAGTCAAAAAAGTTGAGCACTTAACTTTTTTGACTGACTATGGAGGTTAGACTATGAGCAGTCAAACAAGTTTGGTAGCCGAGCAGGTTCGGTTACGGCAGTGGGCCGCACAGATACAGGAATGCCAGAGCCGTCCTGCAGATATGAAGGTTGAAACCTGGTGCAGTGAACATGGCATTACCAAAGCGAATTATTACTATCGCTTACGCCGGGTTAGAAAAGCATGCCTGGAAGCTTGTAATCCAGAACCGGCTTTTGTGGAACTTCCAATGCCAGCAGCAGAAACAATCCCCTCAGTAGATTCCTGCGGGGTTAAACCAGCAGCCGTTCTCCGCAACTCCAGAGGACTGGCGCTTGAAATTTATAACCACACTTCAGCAGATATCATCCGAAATATTCTGGAGGTGTTGGCTCATGCTGAATGATGCAACCGGGTTAAAAAAGATTTACCTTGCAGCAGGTTATACGGATCTGCGCCGAGGTATAGACGGTTTGGCAATAATGATCCGTTTTCGTTTTCAGCTTGATCCTTACGATAAAAATACGATCTTTCTGTTTTGTGGCAAGAAAACAAACCGCATCAAGGGTCTTCTTTGGGAAGGGGATGGTTTTCTGCTTCTCTACAAGAGATTGGACAATGGTGCGTTCAGCTGGCCGCGCTCCGCAGAAGAAGCTCTGGAAATATCATCTGAACAGTATGCTATGTTAATGCAGGGGCTGGAAATCATACCGAAACATCCAATCCGAACAAACGACAATCCCAAAAGATTGATGTAGTGTTTGTGCATTACAGAGAAAAATGGGTTCTCTGTTTTGTACAAATATTACTTGAATCTAATCAGGGGGTTCTGAACAGTTACACAAGATCATAGATAGAACTCCAGTCGATTGCCTGGCCAATCAGGCGCAGCAGATGATCCTGAGAGACAAGGTCATCCATGCAGAACATCTGAATCTGTTCTCTTTTCTTATCTGCATTCTGTGTCATCATAGGAAACACCGCCTTTGTTTTGGTACTTTCATTGTACAAAAAAAGTAGTGAAAAGTCCCATAAATACGGCATTTTCACTACTTTTTATATGCTTGTAAACCACCCAATAGGGCTTCATATGAATCCTGAAAACAGATGGGTAAAGATGGCAGATGCCATCCCATGGGAAATATTCGAAAAGAAATACTCCCGTCTGTTCAAAGGAAAGAATGGACGCATTGCAAAGCCTCTGCGTCTTGCCCTTGGCTCGCTAATCATCCAAACCAAGTATCAGTATTCTGACAGAGAATTGGTGGATCAATTGACTGAAAATCCGTATTATCAGTATTTTATCGGACTTCCTGGATATCAGGAAGAACCTCCGATTGACGCAAGTACGCTGGTCTTATTCCTTAAACGTCTGAAAATGGATGTTATCATGGAAGCCAACGAATATATGTTGGAAGGCTTCAAAGAGAAGGAATCCAAAGATAAAAACGATGATGATTATACAAATCCGCCTTCTGGTGGTGGAGATGGCGAATCAAAAACAGAACCTGAACAAGCACCGGAGAACAAAGGAACTCTTATGCTTGATGCAACCTGTGCCCCATCAAATATCAGGTATGCCTACAATGAAAGTGCAGTACTTGTTGAAGCAGTGGAACGATTCAGGGAACGAACTGGTCATTACCCAGAACGCCTACTGGCGGACCAAATATATCGAACCAGAGACAACAGAAATTTCTGTAAGCTTCATGGAATACGATTATCTGGTCCAAAGCTTGGGAGACCAAGCTTTGGACCAGATAATCATCAAAAGAGAAAAAGCAGGAATATCAGGATAACACCGATCAAATTGAGGTAGAGCGCTCATTCAGTTTAAGTAAACGCTGCTACGGAATGGACTTGATAAGAACCAAGCTCTATGACACAACACTTACATCGATTGCGTTATCTGTATTTGTGACGAATTTATTCAAGATTCAGTCACGAATACTTTTTGCTCTTATTTATCTTTTGGAGCTGATTGGATTACAACCTGCTGATTTTGAACCGGAAACGGTTTAATCAGCAGACACTAATTATTTTTTTGTTTTTTCCCCAGACCTTTTTGTATCGTACATTCATTTTTTCCACCAGTTCTTTCGCATACTTCTCTGAATTTATAGTGAATATTCCGGTCTTGGTGTCCATGCTGTCCGGTGATTAGGAAACCGATTGGTAATTATCTAGAATATAAGAAATCTCACCAATATAAAGTCAGTTAACGCCCCGCAAAGCGACTCTGGACTTGACATTAATTCGATTTCATATGAATAGCAGGCAAGCCAATCAAAGGCAGTTTTCGTATCCGAATGTTGGTTTCCAATATACCGAAATCATGGATTCCTGACGCAGGAATATTCATTTATAGAATAATTAGGAATTATCCTTTGTTGAGATCTACCAAATTACGGGGATGCTTATTTACAAGGATATCTTTTGTTTATTATTGGATACGTGTGTATAAATCTCTGCTGTACCAATCGAACTATGTCCGAGCATTTGCAATAACTTTCATGGTGTTTTCCTTTCTGCCGTTCTTGCTTCTTTTCCACCATATATTTGCGTTATTTCAAGATAAAGCTAGGGTAAAGTTTTTGCAAGAGAATAATGAAATAGTAAGCACTTAATTCCTCTGTTGGGATTTAAGGTGACCAAACCAATAATCCAAGGAGAGCACTTTCATGATTAATAGCATATAACACTTTCAGGGAAAAAGTGGGTAACAAATTTTCGTTGGTCGCTTTGGGATTCAGCTTTGGGATTCTTGCACAGAAATATTGCGATAATGTGAAAATAAATATATAATTATTAAGAGAATACGCAGGAGAATTGGAAATGATTGAGAAAGTATTAGAAGCATATGAAGCGAAAGTAACTGGCAGAAAAACATTTATGCAGAAATTGGCAATGATGGATACCATAACCAAGATTGTGCTTGGGGGAGTTGTTATTGGCGCGGTACTTCTTTTTATAATAGCCTTTTTGGTTCCAGCGCAAATTATACTTATTATAACGAGTACATATGGTGCTGTTATATATATAGCGACGCTGTTATTGGAGAGAATGCGTCGAAAAAAATGGAAAACAAATCTTAAGGGATATAATAATGATTTAGATTTACTGGCTGAAATATTGAAGGAAAAGGACTTTAATCTATATGAAAAAAATAAAATCAAGCAGTTGATACGCAAATATTATCAGGATATTGAAACACAAGAATCAAAAAAGAACAAAAAAAATAATGATATCAGAGAATTTATTTGCACATATATTGTTCCGGTGATAGCTTTTTTTGCTGGAAGAATCAATACAGATGAATCGTCCAGTGCAGAATGGCTTGCTGTCGGCATTGTAATTATCATAGTTGTCGTTAGTGGAAAATATATATGTTCTTCTATTATAGAGTTGATTGGGATGATAAGCTGGAATCAGTTAGAGAAAGAGAAATATTTCGTATTAAAGCTACAGGATTTGTTGGATAGGGATTTTATAATAGAGCAGGAGGATTTGATATCATAAAAATAATGCGTGTAGTATCGGATTAAATGATAATATGTAAGTAATAGAAGGTTTTGTTCATGGGTTGACTTGTTATATACTGTGTCAAAATGATGCCAAGTATATGTAATAACAAATTGAAAGAAAAAAGAACAGGTATTTTGGAGGTACTTATGGCGGATGAAATGAAAAATATCTTTGTATCACATCAACATAATGATGCAGATAAGATTGAGGCATTTAAAAATCTTATTGGTAGGCATGGAATTAATATGCGGGATAGCTCCATATATGAGAGTAAACTAAAAAATAATGCAACAAATGAGCAATATATCAAGCATGAGCTTATTAAGCCGCAAATGACATGGGCAGGGACCGTTGTAGTACTTATTGGGAAGGATACGGCAAAAAGCGACTATGTAAATTGGGAAATTAAAACCGCTGGAGAAATGGGAAAGAGAATTGTCGGAGTTTATTTGCAGGGAGCGAAGGAAGAGGATGTTCCGGCAGAATTGAATGAATATGGACATGCACTGGTTGGATGGAATGGAGATAAAATAGTAAGAGCAATTGACGGGGAGGATATGGATTGGGAAAAGCCAGATGGGACTCCTAGAGATAGTAATCCTGCAGGCATGGCTCATTATACATGTTAGGGGCGAAAGAATTATGAAACTGTATTCATATGTGATACCTAGAGATTATGGGTTTGCACCAAATCCGTATTTCAATTATTGTACGTTGGCAACATGTAAACCTATCATTAGAAGGTGTGCTCAAGTAGGCGATTGGATTGCAGCATTTGGAGCAGCTGGTACATTGATACATGAGAAGTTGGTTGTGTTAATGCGAGTAGGGGAAACGCTTACTTTTGATCAATACTGGAATGATAGTCGGTTTATAAGCAAACATCCGTCTTTCAATAAGGGTGTGATACATATGTACGGAGATAATATTTATCATCATGAAGGTGAGAATTGGGTGCAGGAAAGATCACACCATAGTATGGAAGATGGAAGTATCAATTATATTAATCTGAATCGGGATACGGGAACCGATAGAGTGTTGATTGCAACAGAGTATTATTACTTTGGAAATAATGCAATTACAATTCCGCAAGAATTTAACATGCTGATAGCGCATGGGATTGGTCATAGAGTAAGTACGGATACGGATGTTATTGGTAATTTTATAAGTTATATGATGGACAATTATGAAATGAAAGTACAAGGAACTCCGTACAGCAGAAAGATGGGAAAATTTGCACATTATAAAGGAGAATGATAATGAATGTTATTTTCTGTAAACCGGAACTTACAATGACAGAGGCGAAAGCAGCTACAACATTTTTTCAAGAATGTTCAGAGATATTAAGTTCATATCTTCCTAATGTATGGTATATTTCTACATCTTTTCAAATTAATCAATTACTTGCACAAGAAGCAAATAGAAATGATATTTTTGTATTCTTTACATCTGAAAATGGGGAGTATACGGATAAGATATTGAGTTTGATTAGAAAATATAATGATGCGCAGAGTAGAATATGGGCCATTGCAATGGAGGGCAACCCAGAGTGCAGAAGACCTCCAGAACCGATTACAGATAAGCAAAGTTTTGATGTTGCAAGTCGGAAAGAGAATAGAAATCCACTGAAGAATAATATCAGGGCAATTGCTCAATTATTCGCAAGAAAGATTGTGGCACAAACATTATCTCCGCTCTATCGTGATGAGGTGCTTTACTTTATCAGTCATAGAAGGAAAGATGGTGAACGCATAGCTGCAAAATTGGCTGATGGGTTACGAATGTTGACCAGAGAGCGAAACGTATATCGAGATGTTGTTAGCGTCAGGGTGGGAGATGATGCACAAAGGGATATTGACAAGCATTTGGCGGTAAGCGATGTTGTAATTTTCTTGCAGACAGAAGAGGCGCAGTATTCATCATATATTATTAAAGAATTATGTTATGCACTTGTAAATGATATTCCAGTTCTGTGGATTCAAATTGATAACGCTTCTTATGACCAGATGGAAATACATCCAGGACAAGGGCCGGTTTTAAGTTACCGGAGTGAGGAGTTTGAATCACAGGATAGACTAGAAGAAATTGTAGATGAAGTTGAAGATAAGTGTTTTCAACTTATTATGAATTCTTCTAATCAGGTATATTCGTATATTGAATATTTAAATGAAATGCGAAGTGCGGGTAAAATAAAATTGATAAATGATAGTAACTCGGCCTTAGCATATGGGATAGAATATCGGGAGAAGACGCGAGATTTGTATGATTCTGGTATAAGAAAACATTATATACAATGTTTCGGACGAAATCCCAGGAAAGATGATATTCAAAATTTTATTGAAAAAGTAAAAAGAGAGAATAGTTATGACAAGCATGATAAATTGTTTTTGCTATCTAGCCATGGTTGTCGCGATAGAAGTGTTCAGGATCCAAAGGTTATAGAAGAAAATTATGATGACTATTTAATTAATCTGGAAAATATATCCGGAACCAAGAGACAAAAGCGTAATAAGAGAATTATTCTGTCTGGTGCATTCCCTGATGGTGATGAGATTTATGAAGCGTCTTTGTTGGAGGCGTTAGTGGTATATTCTAGAGAAATAATTAGGAATGGTTACACACTTGTTTTTGGTGCGCATCCTACATTTCAAAATCTGATATTTGATATTGGTAGTTTATATGCTTCAGATGTGAAGTATTCTATTGAAATGCATATGGCTAAAGAGTATATAAATCAATATGATATCGAAGATTTGCAAGAGAAATGTACACTGATTTTGGCAGATGGTTTGCCGGAGATGCGTGAGAATATGATTTGCAAAGAAAAGAGTGAGATGCTGATATGTCTAGGTGGAAAAATAAAAGATGATAAATCACAGCAAGGTGTAGACATTGAGGTGGATTTGGCAAAAAGAGTTCACATTCCAGTAGCGTTAGTTGGTACTGTAGGTGGGCGTTCCAGTGAGTATGCATTTGAAAAACTTACAGTGGGAGATTGGTCAGACCTGAACCCATGGGATGAATCATTAAACGAAGCTCTATTTTATAATATGAATCATCGATTGATGATAAAAAAGTTAATGGATATTATAGAATAGGGGAGGACGGGTAGGATGGAATATCAAAATGAAAAGTATTTCGGCATATATGTTTTTGAGGGCATAGATAATGTAGGAAAAACTACAATTGTTCAGAAGCTGAGAAAAAAGATATCTCTATCTATAGGATGTGAGTGTGTCGTTGTTGCTTTCCCAGGAAATGAATCAAGAACATTAGGTAGCTTAGTATACGATATTCATCATAATCAATCCAAATATTTTGACACATTTCTGAATGAAACCAGTTTACAGCTGTTGCACATTGCTTCTCATATAGATTTGATTCAGCGTAAACTGGAAAAATTGAGTACTGAACGTTGTATTATTTTATTGGATCGTTTCTGGTGGTCTACATATGTATATGGATTGGCGGGTGGATTGGATAGTAATATTGTTCAGACAATTCTTGAACCGGAGTTAGTCTACTGGAAAAATATTAATATTAAGAAAATATTTTTACTAGAGCGTGGCAATCGCGAGCGCGATTATGACGAAGAAAAAGACAAAATAATTGTAGGACTGTATAGGGAACTTGCCAGTAAAGATGCTAAAAGCGTAATAATCAGTAATGACGGAAGTATAGAGGAAGCGGTAAGTAAAATATACAATAGCATAGTAGGAGCATAAGTTTATGGGATTTGAGGAATTAAAACCCACATCTGTATATGATACATATTGGAAGTTTGCAGCAAAACGTCAAGAGGTATTTTTCAATCGTTTGGGCGGCGGGGATTACCCGTGGACAGATGATAGTATCATAAGAAAATATAAATTCACAAATGCCTACAGAGCATCAGATCGAGTAAGTCAGTATTTAATCAGAAATGTTATTTATGAAGATAATTACTATACTCCAGAGGATCAGTGTTTTAGAATACTCTTTTTTAAACTTTTTAATAAAATCGAGACATGGGAGTATATCAAAAATGCAGTAGGAGAGATTACATATTCTTCTTATAATTATGATAGGTATAACCAGTTGTTGTCAGAAAGAATCGATGCTAATGAAAGAATATACTCTGCTGCTTATATTATGCCATCAGGGAAGAGTTGTTTTGGTTTTGAGAAGAAACATCAAAACAATCTTAAACTCTTAGAATATATGATGAAGTCTGGTTTGTCGAAACAGATTGCAAAGGCGAAAAGCTTAGAAGAATTATATAGAGTGTTGCTGGATTATCCAACGCTCGGAACTTTTTTGGCATTTCAATTTGCAATTGATATTAATTATAGTGAATTATGTGATTTTAGTGAAATGTCATTTGTGGTTGCAGGACCGGGAGCAAAGAATGGAATAAGAAAATGCTTTGGTGATATAAAAGGATATGATTATGAGGATATAATTAGATATGTGGCAGAAAAACAAGACGAGGAATTTGAAAAAAGAGGTCTGTGCTTCAAGTCATTATTTGGCAGGAAATTACAGTTAATTGACTGTCAAAATCTATTTTGTGAAACAGATAAATATGCTCGAGTAGCACATCCGGACATTTGTGGAGCGAATGATAGAAAAAGAATAAAGCAGCAATATGTGAATCGGAACCTGGAAAAGATAGACTATTTTTATCCCCCTAAATGGGGATTGAATCATATGATAAGCACCTGATATTAAGAGAGGGTACAAAATGGCAGAGTTTATTGATGGAAAAACAGCCAACGATGTCTGGAAAAAAGCAGTGGACATGCTTTTGGCACAAGAGGCTACAGTGAGCGGAAGAACCGGAGATGTACTCGAATTGCTACATACATTTGTTTCCATTGAAAATCCAAGGCAAAAATGGGTGTATGATCGTATACCGCCAATAAGTATAAGCTTCGCACTGGCAGAAGTTGTATGGATTATGAATGGTGAAGAGCGTTCAGAAGTGATTAATTATTGGAATCCGAGACTATCTGATTTTGCGGGCAATGGGGATATCTATTATGGAGCTTATGGAAAGAGGATTCGCTCCCATTTTGGTTTTGATCAGTTGGAGAGGTCATATTATGCGTTACAAAATGTTCCTGAGAGCCGACAAGTAGTGATTCAGATTTATGATGTTGGGAAGGATTTTCCTATAGATAATGGACAACCTCGAAGTGAGGATATACCATGCAATATTTGTTCTCTTCTAAAAGTACGAGATGGAAAACTAGAATGGTCTCAAATCATGCGTAGCAATGACATCCTATTGGGAATGCCATATAATTTTGTACAATTTACAAGTTTACAGGAAATATTGGCGGGATGGCTTGGATTAGAAGTGGGTTCGTATAATCACTACAGTGATAGCCTGCATCTGTATTGCCGTGATTTTAATAAAATCGGGATTGGACAAGAACAGGAATTGGAAAATACGGATTCGCTTTCATTGGGCAGAAATGAGTCGGAGAAAATAGTTAAAGAAATATACGATAGAATGATTGCGTTAACAAATATAAATATTTCTGAGAAGGAACTACTATCGCTGGGGCAACTGAAGTCGGAATACATTGCTTACAACAATATAATGTTGATGATTGCGGCATATGTAGCTAAAAAAATGCATTACAACTATTTGGCGGAAGAAATGGTTTGCAAGTGTGAGAATGAGGTTTATACAAAAATGTGGAACAGATGGATGAATAAGTAAAGTTAGGAAAATAAGGTGAAGTGAAAGGCGGGAGATATGCGATGACAGATTTGTGTTCGGAAGATAAAATATCCATAGAGGAATTACATAAGGAAATGGATTTGATTCAAGCTTGTGTTACAAGAATGGCAGATAATTCTTTTCGGTTGAAAGAACTGTATGTTTCATTAATTGCAATTGCATTAACGGTAATGATGAGCCAGGAGTTTCAATTATTAATGGTTTGCTTGGTGGTATTAGGGGTAACAGTTGTATTTTGGGGATTGGATGCATTTTTTCTAAAGATGGAGACATTATACCGCTGGAAATATGAGTGGGTTATTGAGAAGAGAATTGCAGGAGAGCGAGCATATTTGTATAATTTGAATCCGCATAATAAAAATATGTGGCTAGACATAAATAATAAAAATGACTGTTTTGGTAAGTTTGTTTTTTCAAAGACATTAATACCTTTGTATGGGACACTAGCAGGAGTTGCTTTATTTTTTATTATATATGCATTGATTGTACGATAGGAGAAAATATTATGTATACTGGATTTAATCTTAGGCTTGATAAAAATGCAGAGTTATTTGGTGATAGCAAAGAGTATGTTGTATATGAGTTTCTCGGAAAGAAGCACTTAAGTAGACAGAAGGCAAGTTTTGAAAAACAATTGGAAACTTATGTTGTTGATAATATAATTGATGGAACTAAAATCCAAAATGAATGGTTTCCACAAATTGAAGCGGATATATTTATTTCACATGCTCATGTTGATGAAAGATTAGCATGCGCATTGGCAGGATGGATTTATGATACATTTAAATTAACATGTTTTATTGATTCTAATGTATGGGGATATTCTGATGATTTGTTAGAAATGATGAACGAGAAATTTAGTAATAAAAGGGACGATGGAAGTGGTGGATATTTATATAGTCATAAAAGCTGTAATCAGGTGTCCGCGCATGTCAATATGATGCTATCTGTAGCATTACAAAAAATGATTGATAAAGTTGAGGCGGTGATTCTACTTAATACTGATAATTCCATCGAGGTCAGTAGCGGGAAAAAGATGAATAGTACATATTCTCCATGGATATATGCAGAAATTATGTGCACAGAAATTGTTAGAAGGAAACCATTATGGGTGTACCGTGATGGTGAACAACTGTATCACGGTGATTCTGGAGAGGCATTATATGAACATGCAGAATCTAATATTAATATTTCTTATAAGGTACAGTTAGAACACTTGAAAATGATAAGTGAATCAGATTTATTAAGTTGGAAGAAAGAGTACAGAAGTAGACGATATAAATATGCGCTTGATGCATTATATTATCTATTTCTTCCGGATGAAGTCAAGCGCGCTTATTAATAAGTTTTAAATTGTGAGATGGCAAAATGCGAACAATATGGTAAGGCGAGTTGCAGAACAACGCTAAAAATAAAGATTATAGTACATAGGATAATATTAGTAGTATTGTACATTAATAAAGGATAATATAGGATTATCTGTCGGAGGGAAAATGAAAGTTGGATTATGTTATGATTTGCAGGATACTTATCAAATAACAGGGGAAGCTATTTATAAAGATTTTTCTTTTCTAAGCGAAGTCGAATATGTTGAGCGGTGTCTAAAAAAAGCGGGGCACAAAGTAATCATGATTAATGGCTTAGAAAAATTTATTAGAAATATCCGTCATTATAAAAGGGATTGCGATATTATATTCAATATGATGGAAGGTTATGGGAGTCGAAATAGAGAGGGACTTGTTCCAGCACTTTGTGAGGCTTATAATATAGCCTATACTGGAACTGATTCTTTTGGAATGTCTCTTTCATTAAATAAATATTACATAAGTCGCGTAATTGATTCATTTGGAATCAAGGTTCCTAAGGCGTGTTTAATTGATTATCCATATTCCAATGCTGATTTTTTCTGCAAATCCGAAATATCATTTCCGTGTGTAATTAAGCCTAATAATGAAGGTTCTGGTATGGGCGTGTTTTTAGTGAATTCGGAACAGGAGTTGTTGGAAAAGGCACGTTATCTGTCCAACACTTATCAGCAGCAGTTGGTTGTTGAAGAATATATCCAAGGGAAAGAAATATCTGTGGGAATTCTCGGGACGGCATCGCAAGCGCAGGTTTATAGTTGTTATGAATTCTTAAACGAGGATGGGAGTGATATAGAATTGTTTGACTATGAGTGCAAATACAATACGGATTATCAAGCTGTTCCACCGAGATTGGAAAAAGAAACAATTGACTGTATTTGCGCACAATCACTATTAATACATAAGCTTCTAAAATTTCAGGATATCTCAAGAATTGATTGGAGAATCAGGCAGGATGAGTCTTACTTCATTGAGGCAACGCCACTGCCGGCATTCGACATCGATTCTGACTTTGACCTTGGTAGCAAAGCTGTAGGGGAGACATTTGAAGATGTTCTGAACAAGGTGCTGAATTCAGCATTGAACAGAAGGAGAGAACAAGAATGAATGAATGGCAACTAGAATTATCAGATTCTATTTCTGATTTCGAGAAACTAAAAAAATACATAAAGCTTACAGACGACGAAGAAGTTGCAGCAAAGCATAATAGGTTATTTAAAATTACGCCACACCTTCTTGAGCAAATTAGCCACTTTGACAAAGGGCAGAAGATACGCAGGCAGTTTGTTCCTTGGGAACAGCAGAATATATGGCACGCTGAATTTGAGGATGATTTTCTGTGCGAAGAGGAGAATGAGGTGGCGGAAAATCTCGTACAAAGGTATCCATATAAAGCCATTTTGCTTGCAACATATGACTGCCCTGCATATTGTCTTTTTTGTACTAGGAAACGGAATACTGCACTATGCTCCCATATTAACAATCTTGACAACGCTTATTCTTATCTTAAAGAGCACCCAGAAATATATGATGTTATCGTGACGGGAGGAGATCCTTTCATACTAACAGATGATGAACTGGAGGATATTTTTTCACAGTTAACAAAAATCAACTCCATAAAAATAATTCGTGTCAATACTAGAACGCCCGTTACAATTCCAAGGAGAATAACACCAGAACTGATTTGTGTGTTAAAAAAATATAATATATCTTATATAAATATACATTTCGAACATCCCAACGAGATTACAGAAGAAACAATTGATGCCTGTAGGCGACTTGCAGAAAATGGAATCCTGCTCGGTAGCCAATCTGTTTTGCTTAAAGGCATCAACGATGATTATGAGACCCTGAAGGAGTTATTTCTTAAGCTACTTCTCGCGAAAGTGCGTCCATATTATCTATATCAATGCGATAAGATAAGCGGTTGCGAACCATTTTATGTGCCTCCTGCTAATGGGATAACATTGATTAACCGTATTACTCCCGAAGTGCCAGGTTTATGTGTACCAAGATTTGTGATTGACGCTCCAGGGGAAATAGGGAAAATAACTGCTGCACCGAATGGAGTTATCGCATATGGTGAAAATTCAATGATTCTGAAAAACTTTCAAGCTAATAAAATATATGATTATCACTAATTGGATATTCCGCTTCAAAAGTGCACCCCTTCCGCTCGTTCAGGGCATTGTTTTCCGGAAATATAGAGCAGTACTTTCCGGTACAGAGAGCACCTTTGTTTTTGCTTGATTATGTTACATTTGGAAATCGTACTTTTGTCAAGGGCAGAGCCGCTTTGCGGTGCGTTAGCACCCTTGATAACAGTACGACTTCCAGATACTCTTCATAAGGCAAAAACAAAGGTTTGTTCGAGAAAATTAGGGTGCACTGAATTTCCGGAAAGATTGCGCTATCGTAACGGAATATCCACTAATGCTTCAATCTACTCCCAAAACATTAATTCGCACAGCACAAGATGACTATCTGCAAGGACGTGTGAGATATAGTGAGAATCTCCGGCAAATCCGGACAATTCGCTCGGTACCAGAAAATCTTTTTCTTTACATAATTTACTTAGAACTAACTTGACAGCAACCGTATTTTCTACTCTGTCATCATAGCTATGATTTAGATAATCCAATAATGTCACATATGCGTCTTGGAACGAGCCCTTAACAAGATAAAAATAAGCTTCCTGAAGAACAAGCTGTTTTGCATAAAACGGAAAGCGATTTTTATCGTCTGCATTTATTTCTTTTGCAATATTGAACATCTCTTGTGCTTTTTCCCAGCGACCAAGAATGCGTAGGCAAGTGACTTGGTTCAGGTAAACGGCCAATTTCGAAAAATCCTCTTCATACTCCAAAGAAAGTTCCTCGAGGATTTCAAGCGCTACGTTATAGTCTCCTTTCAGAATTTTATAGATTGCCAATGAGTTTTTTGTATAGATCAACTCGCGGAACCCCATTTCTTCAGCTATTTTACGGGCATTAATCAAATACTTTAGTGATAAATTAAATGCTTCCTCGCAAAATAATGCTTCTGTTCCTATGTTATGTTGCGTCATCATCAGTTCAGAGAGCATTTTATTTTTCTCAAAATATGTTTCTGCTTCTTTCATCAGCCGGATACCATTTTCACCAGAATGAGCAATATTGGCCTTTCGAAGCAACTTATAATAAGCTATGTCAATCCTATTTTCTTTCGCAATAGAGAGCGCCTGATTAAAATGTTTTATATAGGATGAAGTGCCTCGCGTTTCTTCAATAGAAGAAAACATGCTTACAATATCAAAACGCAGATAAGGGTCATCAATATGGGATTTCGATTTATACATCTCCTTGAATATATCATAGGACTTTTCCATATCGCCGAGATCGTAAATCAGTTCCGCTTCTAGCTCAACGACGTAAATTGATTTGCTACCGGAGCGTCGTGAGAATTCGTTGAGATTATTCAAGGCATCCTCATATTTTGCCATTGCTTTATAAATTATTGCGAACAGAAAATAGCAGTATGCGTTTACTCTTTTATAATCTGCACTTTTCTTAGAAAATTCTTTCAACGTATTGACTGTTTCCACTGCCGAGACATACTGGGAAAGAGAATACTTCAGTGGAACAAGCGATAAGCAATGAAAAATCACACGTTCATCATTTCCTGATTTTGCAAAATAGGAAATACATTTTTCCTTAAATTGAATTTTCTCCACTATACTTGTAGCATCACCTATTCTATTTTCAAAGTATTCCCCTAAAGTTTTACACCACTCTTTAAGCTGATTAGATTCGATCAATTCCTCAATCTGCGTATGTGCACTTTCGGAAATAAATCTCCCTGTATTTCTCTCCATATCAACATAAAGAATAAGCATTGACAACTTCTCAATAGCGTCAATTACCGTCTTGGCGTTTTTTATATTAAAAGCTTCCTTCAAGGTTTTGGTATGGAAATAAAGGCCTATTGAAGAAGTTTTTTTGATTACTGTCTGAAGTTCTGGCGACAGTGCCTTATATTTTTCCCAGACAATATCTGAATAACCTTCCTCAAGTATAACCTTAATTTCCTTTAGGGAAGCTATTTCATATCGTCCTTTATTATCTCTTATTAAAAACAGTGATTTAAGGTGCGCGATATGCCACAGGAAAATACTTGGGTTTCCAATGCTGTATTCTGCCAGCAATTTTATCATTTCTACACTTATATTGGCTTGTGGATATAATTCATTCGTTAGTTGAAGAAAATCTGTATATGTCCACTTATTTAAAGAAGGAAGGTATATAAGTTGAGGAAATTTCAAAAAACAATGTTGAAAATTATAATATTCCTGATTATCCATCAAAATTATAATATTGACAAGGATTTTTTGACTTACAATAATCATATGAATTTCTCGGATGATATCAAATACATCTGCATGTACGTTCCGGCAAATGTCAAAAAAAATCAATTTGAGATGTTGGTTTCTAATTTTTTTACGTAGTGGTGAAAATATTCGAGAGTGTTTATCATAGTTTTTTTTATACTTATTTCCACACAAACTCTCCGCAAGGGAAAACTCATCCGAAAAATTCAAAATGCACGCATTTTTATATAGTTCACAATATTTTTCTGCGACAGTGGATTTTCCAATTCCTTCGTCCCCTGTAAGCAGACATATTTCCCCTGTCCTTGTATCCATATACTTATGTATCTTTGCAGTTTCATTTTTAATATAGTCAATCATATTTTCTCCACAACATTTTTATCCTTGAAACAACGTGTTCCAACAGTTTTTCTTCTGACACATATTTTTGCATAGCTTTACCATTTTCGAAAAAACCCATATTGTAAAGTATATATATGTTATCTTTCAAATTTATTTCTGCAAAAGGGATTGACATATCTGCACACAAGATATCAGAAAAAAACAAAATACTATTTTCTTCTGAGAGCAAGATTATCTTTAAATTTGTGTTTTTGTGTGCTGTAATCCAATAAATGTAACATGTTTCAGAAGAATATTTAGGAATAATACTATCTTTTTCTAAAACTAAATTGTCATTGATACACCTGAACAGTTGGCTTAAGTTCCTGTCTGCTTCTCCTACGATGGCCTGGTATATTGCTTGACAGATATAGCTTGTTTCATTTTTTCGTATATCGAAATAATGACATGAACATGGTAACCAAGGCAGTTCCGCATCGTCTACTCTGATAATCTCAATTTTTTTTCTACTTATCAATCTATCCGAAGCAATATGTCCCTCATATGCGGTAAAATCCTTTCTTACATAATCCTCAGACAAAAAGATAAGCATTACTGTATTTTCATCATTGTATATCTGCTTAAGTACATCAGGAACATGCTTGAAGACAAATAATTCCGGATGTTCTTCATCTACAAAAACTTTTAATCCTAATCTCTGTAGTTCATTTTTAAATTCTTCAACAATTTCCTTTTGCTCCGAAGCGAAAGAAAAAGTAATATCGTATTTCATTTTCCCTCCGACAGATAATCCTATATTATCCGTTATTGATTGTTATCAAGTTGCGAGGATGCTTATGAACAAGTATTTCTTTTTGCTTTGTATTGGAAACATGAGTATATATTTCGGTTGTGCTAATGGAACTGTGTCCAAGCATTTTTTGAATATATCGTATATCAACGTCTTGCTCCAGTAGAAGAGTGGCAAAAGAGTGACGGAACATATGTGGAGTCATATGTTGGTCAATACCGGCAAGCTCAGCATAGTGATTTATCATGAAACGGACAGATTGATCTGATAACTTATGCTTTAGCTTGTTGACAAAGAAATATCCACAGGTCTCAATATCTTGTTCAAAAGTTTTTTGGTATGATGTCATAGCTGAAATCACTTCAGAATTTTCAATTTGTAATATTCGTTCTTTTGAACCTTTTCCATAAATAAGTATGTTGTGACTTTTCATGTCTATATCTGATGGTCTCAAGGAACACAATTCAGATATTCGCATGCCAGTAGCAAATAGCAATTCGATAACAGCAATATCCCGTATGCAACAGCGAAGTTGATATTCTGATTTAGCTAGCTCCTTTTGGGCATACAGAGTAGATAAAAATGACTGAATGGAATGAAAAGGTATTGTCTTGGGTAAGAGCTTTGGTTCTCGAAAACGAATGTCTAATTTTAGAAAAGGATTCTCAGACAATAATTCCTGATATTCCAAATATCGGAAAAAGGCTTTTAGACTGGCAATCTTGCGTTTGACAGTTTTGGGTTTAAATTGTTTATGTAAGTTGGTTATATACTGATCAACAGTGTTCTTGGATAGGCAGGAAGGCAGTTCGGAAGAGAAATGGGTGTATTGCTTTAAATCAATGCTGTATGCCTTGATAGTTTTGTAATCTAAGCGTTTCCTGAACTGACAGTATTCAATGTATTCTGTAATGTAATCATTTAAGTTATTCATAAACAGACACTCTCCTTGGTTTTTATTCAATTATGAGTGTCTGTTTTTAAAATGTCTATTTTCAGATTTCAGGAAAGAATTTATCTAACATCTCTATGCATTCCTTTGAAGTATATCCCCAGAGAATAGAACTAAGTGCTTGTACGGCCTCTGGACGTTTTCGGTAGTAAGTTCTTTTGGAAATATTTGTAATATGAGGCTCAAGTGCTTCAATAATCTCGTCTGTATTCTGGAGCTGCTGAGGAGAGAGATAGCTGTAATATAAGATCCAATAGTACTGTTCCCCATGCTTATGCTTGCTGCGAAGGATGTTTACTGCAGAATTCAAAAGATTCAGCATTTTGTTGCTCCGTTCAATGCTTTTTGCATAATTCTCCAGCTTAGAACCGCCAATATCTGCTCCGGCAAGATAAATAGAATCCAGAAATTCCTCAATGCTGCTTCCATATTCGATTTCAAAGGTATTTCTCACCTGTTGGACAGCCAGTTCCAGGTTCCAGACTGCATCACGATAGTTCTTTAAAAGCTTCCAAGTGTCATGGAAAAGGGGATTCTCCTCAACAGAGGGTGTGTTTTCAAATTTCTTGTTCATAGTATTACCTTCCTTTCTCTGATTCGGGTATATTCGTGACGTTCGGTTCATCTGTCGGTGTTAGTGTCAATTCAAACTGATAGGAGGTCCGCCCATCCGGACAGTCAATCTTTAGAGAATACTTTAAATTACCACCTTTGCAGTCGGATAAGCTATATAACTTATATTGGGTTCGGGGGCATTCACAGCACGAACCCCCTTGTGCTGCAAGGATTTTTGCAACTTTTCGCACCACCTGGCGTATGTGAGATTTTGAAACGCAAGGTGCATTTGATGAAACGCTGTCAGAATCATCATTAATTGTGATTTGCTCATCTTTAATTGTGCTGTCTTCCGAGATGGGTGCGTCCGGAAGATTAACAGGAACCTGAAATATCATAGAAACCTCCTCCTTATCAATCATTACATCGCTGATGCTGAACATGGTAGACAGATAGTTGCACAGATAGATAACGCTTCCATGTCTGCCGGTGAAGGAAACCAGCGATAAGTATTCCTTGTTCTGAAGTTTATTGAGAGTGCGGCTGACAGTGGCTTTGGAAATTCCCCAGCGTAATCCCAGTTCCGTATAGCTGATAAGCGGATTGCCTGTACAGTTGCGAAAATATACAACGGGTCCAATGTCAGAGCCTTGTACCTGCTCGTCATTGTAGATTGCATGAATCCACAAATCTAAAACAATATCCATTTCTGAGCATTTCCCCATACTGATTAGCTCATGGACGGCAGAGATGGGGAAAAAGAAAAAACCCACATCCTTCAGACATGGGTAGTTGTAATCTAATGTTGTGTTATTTTTGCGCCAGGCGGTAATCTGGAACTTAATCAGATTACCACGACCAAGCTTCGTGTAGGTCAGATAGTGCTGCTCTTGTAAAAAGTCCATAATAGATACTGCTTGATGGTGAAAACGGGTGCGAAACCATTCTGACAGCTCTGCAGTTGTGCATATCCATTCGCCGGGTTCTACAAGATATGAGATACCTTCAAGCTTCCGATAGGAAGTGCGGAAGTTGGCGTAAGAGCATAGCACAATATAATAGAAAAGATAGGAGCTTCCGTTTGTGCGGATGTCCCTATCTTCCATAAGGTTACGAAGAAAATCCCGATAGATACGACATCGTGGATAATCTACGATTTGTTTAATTTCTAATTGGTAATTCATAAAGCCTCCTTTTAGATATATATAGCAACAGCCTGCATAAATTCATTGAATAATGCAGGCTGCAGTGCTGTAATCGTTTAGCTTAGCGATGCGGTTGCTTTTTCACAATAGAGTGTAAATAGAGTGGACGATAAAGGCGTAAAGGGGCGGTGAAGCCGATAAAGAGGGTATCCTGCGAAAGAGTAGCCTACATCTGCAACACCAGTATCCACCGGTTCAAATCCGGTCTGCGCCTCTCCTAAAGGGCCTCAGAAATGTAATGTTTCTGGGGCTTTTCTTTTCTAAAATAACAGAAATTGTGGACACAGTTTTGATTGTTCCGGAGTTGTTGCAGCAATCTGTGTGATCCTTGCAATTTTAGTATCGCTGATATTCCCGCCGATTGGATTTATCATCTTCTGGGGATGGGTGATCTGATCAAAGTAGGACTGGACAGATTGCTATAATAAGGCACGTTATTCCTTAGGCCGTCCTGCATACAAAAAGAAGATCAAATAGAAGTGCCATTCAAGATCCGGACAGCATAAGAAATACTTATAGTATTTCCTAAATGACTGTTTTATAATTGAAATAAAAATGTAAAAGAAGGTACTGCTGGGGAAAGACTATGGGAAATCAGGAACTGGACTATCTGGTTGTAGTGTATATGAGTTTACACAAGGGAGAATGAGTACATGAAAGCAGCAATTATCTATGCATCGGTGCACCATGAAAATACCAAAAAGGTGGTGGAAGCAATCGCCGGTGAAAACGTGGTAGATCTGATCGATGCCACGAAGGAAAAAGAAAGAGATTTGTCTGGATATGACCTGATCGGCTTTGCTTCCGGGGTGTATTATGGAAAATTTCATCAGACAGTACTCAATTTTGCTTCTGTCAATTTACCGGCAGATAAAGATGCTTTTCTGCTCTGCACCTGTGGCGGCAATGCGGCATTCCGGTCAATAGAAGAAATTGTAAAAAGCAAGCAGGGGAAGATTGCCGGGAAATTTTCCTGTAAGGGGTACGATACCTTCGGACCGTTCAAGCTGGTTGGGGGGATTGCAAAGGGACATCCCAATGACAAAGATCTAGCAGATGCGGTAACATTTTATAAAGGAATCATTCGGAGGTAGACAGAAATGGCAAAGGATCAAAGATTCGAGATAGTAAAATGAAAACTGAGGAAACCATAAAACTTATCAAATATGTTACCGGCTCCGTAGCGGCCGTACTGCTTGCAGCAGCCCTGCAGCTTCAGTTTGCGTATGCCGCAGGAATTATCACTCTCCTGACGATCCAGGATACGAAGAAGGAAACTGTGCGGATAACAGCGAAGCGCATGATCATATTTGTGATCATGACGATCTTGTCAGCAGTGATCTTTCCGCTTGCCGGATATCACGTATGGGCATTCGGTATTGTACTGATCCCATATCTGTTTAGCTGCATGGCATTAGACATGAAGGAAGCGATTGCTCCTATTGCAGTGCTTTGTACGCATTATGTTTCAGCAAAAAGCTGCAGTCCGTCCATGATTCTGAACGAATTTCTGATTCTTATGATCGGAGCGGGGATAGGCACACTGTGGAATCTCTATATGCCGGATGGCAGAAGGCAACTGTTAGAGTATCAGAAAACCGTGGATGACAAAATCGTATACATCTTACACAGAATGGCGATCTACATAGAACTGGAGGACAAGACGGATTATACAGGAAGCTGTTTTGATGAACTGGATGCAATGCTCGTGAATCTGAAAAAAGAGGCATTACGATATATGAATAATCATCTGATCACAGAGGATGATTACTATTATGAATATATGCAGATGAGAGCGAGACAGTGCGTGATACTGAAAAGAATATATGCGGACATCATCCGCCTGACCACTACGCCGGAGCAGGGAAAAGCACTGGCAGATTTTATACGGCAGACTGCCGATGAGTTTGCAGAACAAAATAATGTGGAAACCCTGCTGTCGGAGTTAGAGAGACTGCACCACCATTATGAACAGCAGCAGCTCCCGGTCACACGACAGGAATTTGAAAACCGGTCCATGCTGTATCATATCCTGGAAGACATGAAAGCGTTTCTTGACATCAAAAAAGACTTTATCACAGCAAGGTGATGTATTATAATGTAAAAACCAAATTAGATAAGAAAGTGGAGGAAAACATATATGTTAGAAGCAGGAAAAAAAGCACCCGATTTTGAATTGCCGGATCAGGACGGTGTAATGCATAAATTAAGTGATTATGCAGGCAAAAAAGTGATTTTATATTTTTATCCAAAGGATAACACACCAGGATGTACGAAACAGGCATGCGGTTTTTCAGAGAGATATCCGCAGTTTGCGGAAAAGGGTGCGGTCATTCTTGGAGTCAGTAAAGATTCCGTGGCTTCTCATAAGAGATTTGAAGAAAAATATGGTCTGGCATTTACACTTTTAGCTGATCCGGAGCGTAAAGTCATTGAAGCATATGATGTCTGGAAAGAAAAGAAAAATTATGGAAAAATATCTATGGGCGTGGTAAGGACCACATATCTTATTGATGAACAGGGAGTCATCATCAAGGCTAATGATAAAGTCAAAGCAGCAGAAGACCCTGAAAATATGCTTAAGGAATTAGAGGGATGAAAATCATACTGTCTCCTGCAAAAAAGATGGTAAGCGATACGGACAGTATTGCACCGGTTAATCTGCCAAAACATATGGATCAGACAGCAGAGATATTGAGTTTTATGAAGAGTCAGTCCAAAGAGGAGCTGAAAGCAGTCTGGAAATGTAACGATAAGATTGCCGAACAGAACTTTCACAGACTGGAAACTATGGATCTGTACCGTGGACTTACTCCGGCAGTATTATCCTATGAAGGAATCGCATTTCAGTATATGGCACCAGCTGTGTTTGAGGATAGACAGCTTGCATATGTACAAAAGCACTTGAGAATCCTGTCTGCGTTTTATGGTGTTTTGGAACCAATGGATGGGGTGACACCGTACCGGCTAGAAATGCAGGCAAAGGTCGGGATAGGAGATGCAAAAAATCTGTATGATTACTGGGGGGAGAGATTATATCGTTCAGTGATTGATGACAGCAGGGTTATCATTAATCTGGCATCAAAAGAATACTCAAAATGCATAGAAAAGTATCTGACACCTAAGGATACCTATATTACGGTCTCCTTTTGTGAGTTATCGGGAAATAAACTGGTAACGAAAGGGACATATGCCAAAATGGCCCGAGGGGAGATGGTCCGGTTCATGGCAGAAAGAGAAATTGAGAATCCTGAAGAGATACGAAAATTTGACAGACTTGGATATACTTTCAGAAGAGATTTGTCATCGGAATCGGAATATGTATTTGAACGAAAATGATTAATGTGAATTGCTGATATGAGTATGGATATGGCTGCCTGCTACAATCTACGCAATTCACTTTGAATAGAAGGAGGTAAAGATAGATGATGAAACGTAAATTGATCTTAACCGGCGCAGCATTGTCCCTGGCAGTGGCTATGACCGGATGTGGCGGTAAACCAGTGATAAATCAGCAGCCAAGCAGCCAGGAGAAGAATGCGGTAGATACCCAGGCACAGACGGAGGCGACAGCCCCCGCTGCCGATTCTGCCACAACGCAGAGTTCTGCCGCAGCTACTGCGCAGACGGTAACCGGCACAGTGGATGAGGAAATGGCACAGAAGATAGCTCTTGAGCATGCCGGAGTGAAGGCAACGGATGCAACGATCACCAAGTCAAAGCTGGACTATGAAGGCAGACGCCAGGTATATGAAATTGAATGGTACGCAGGCGGTAAGAAGTACGACTATGAAATAGCCGTGGATACCGGTGAGATTTTAAGTTCCGGATACGATGAAAAAACATCCGGATGGAGTGGCAGCAATAGCAGTAACGTTACTGTCAGTGAGGCAGATGCGAAGCAGACAGCACTTGGCCGTGTCAGTGGTGCAACGGAAAAGGACATCTACGAATGGGAATTCGATTATGACGATGGACGTCCGGAATACGAAGGCAAGATCATCTATGGCGGAACGGAATATGACTTTACGATCGATGCATCCAGTGGAGCAGTAGTGGAGTGGGAGGCTGAGAGCGTCCGTTAGTTATACTCATCAAAAAAGTAAGGGGTTGTATCCCCGGTAACAATCATGTATAGAAATGTATAGAAAAAGGATAGCGTAGCCGCAAGGCGGGAAGCGCTATCCTTTTTCCTTTCATATCAATTCTTCGATATAATTATACATATATTATTCCATGCAGTAAAGAATAAATACAATAATGAAAGTGAAAAGTTAAATGATAGATATTCCAAGAAATGAGGTATTTATGCATGGGAGAAAAGTACTCAAAAGAAGATCATGACAAATGTAAAAAAGTTGCAGAAGTGTTCCAGGAATTGTATGATATGTTAGGTGATACCTGTGTCCTGGATGCAGGTGAATTTGGATTTGTATATTTAACATATTATAGGGAGCAGAAATCCTGCTTTGATAGAAATAAGGTATATCGTAATGCAGAAGAACTGTTTGAAGCATTGTGGGATGAGTGGCTTTACAGTGAAGTGATGCAGCCTGTATATGGGACAGAGGATGCGGAAGCAGGCTTTGAAGAGATCTACCGAAAGCTTTCGGATGAAAGAAAGCAGGAATATGCTGTAAGGAAGCAGCAATTTATGGATCAGGCAGAATTAAAACCGGAATGAGATCGCAAAGCTGATATACTATATGTCACAGGTTGTATAGCTGCCGTACTGCTTGCAGTAGCCAGCAAGGTGATGTATATTAAACAATTGAAGATGCGCGACCTTGATCAGCGAATATAACAATAGGAAAATTGGAAACAGGAGGCCATCAGAAATGACGGAAAGAGAAAAAATGTTAAGCGGAGAGTTGTATGATTCATCGGATAACGAATTGGAACAATTACGTTTGCATGCACGTAAATTAGCAAGAAGATATAATTTAACAGATGAAGATCAGCAAGAAGTGCAGGCACAGATATTGCGGGAATTATTGCCGGCAACAGAAGAACTCCCGTATTTGCAGGCACCGGTCTATTTTGATTATGGATGTCATACTTACTTCGGAAAATATAGCTCTGCTAATTTTAATTTCACATGCTTAGACGTAGGTGAAATACATATAGGGGATAATGTGATGATCGGTCCTAATGTTACATTGGCAACTCCTATGCATCCATTATTGCCTGAGGAGCGTAATGTCAGGAAAAGAGAAGATGGCAGCCTTTATACTCTTGAGTATGCGAAGCCGATCACAATAAAAGATAATTGCTGGCTGGCATCCAATGTGGTTGTTTGTGGTGGTGTTACCATAGGGGAGGGATGCGTAATAGGAGCAGGAAGTGTTGTGACGAGAGATATTCCTCCGTATAGTCTGGCGGCCGGCAACCCATGCCGTGTTATTCGTAAAATAACCGAAAAAGATCATATGTAAGATAGAATTGGTCAATTTCCACCAGTTTATTGCAATAGAATCACTAATATTTGGTAAAAAAATTATATTTTTTAATAGATTTTTCCAATCAACTGTGCTATATTATAAACGTTTAAACACATAGAAGTTGAATTGAAAATTTACAAAGGAAGGAAAACTATCATGGAAAAGATCAAAAAGCGTATAGCTAACTTAAAGGTCGCAGGAAAATTAAAAGTATATCGAATGACAGTGCTTGTTATGACATTATTTTTAGTGTTAGTGGCACTGATCTCGACATTAGTGATCCGTTCAAATATAGAGAAGATCACGGAGGTCTGGTCTCCGGCATTGGAAGATCTGCAGGAGTTGGAAACAATGACTGCGAAATATAGAATCAAACAGTATCAACATCTGGTAGAATCAGATGATGCTGTTATGACCTCCTGCGAAGAAGAAATTCAGAAGCTGGAGAGTCAGATCCAGGAGACTGATGCGAATCTGGAGGCAATCATGTCTGCAGACAGCGATGCTCAAAAAGGACGGGATGATTATGACGTAGCAAACACTGCATGGGAAGAATACAGAGCTGCTTCGGATGAAATTCTGAAATTAAGCCGTGAGGGCAAACAGCAGGAAGCAGCGAAACTGATGACCGGAGAGGTGTATGAAGAGTATACGTCATTTGCTGAGAAATTAACTACATTGCGTAATGAGTTCCAGGTAGAATTAGACCGGGCAAAGACCATGGCCAATGTATGCACCATCATCATATTTGTTGTGATCGTGGCATCGGGTCTTGCGATTGCTGTAGTGACAACACTGATCGGAAGGATCATTACCAATTCCATTACAGAGCCGGTAGAACAGATAGAGGCAGCAGTTGCCAGCCTGCGCAAGGGCGAACTGTCCAACGTAGAAATGCTTACCTATGAGTCTGAGGATGAGCTGGGTGGTACCATCAGGAATCTGAAAGAAGCCATGGGTATTCTGGCAGATTATGTCAGCGAGATCTCTGTGGAGGTAAAGGCAATCGCACAGGGTGACTTGACCAGAAATGGTGATGACATTACGGATTTCCTGGGCGATTTCTCAGAATTGAAGACATCACTGCTGTATATTCTGAAGCGCTTTAACAGTACCCTGACCGAGATCAGCAATCTGGCAGAACAGGTATCATCAAATGCATCAGAGGTGGAAAATGCATCAAAATCCCTGGCGGATGGTGCAACAGAGCAGGCAGGAGTCATCGAGGAATTGAATGCCACCATTGACACTGTCGTGGATCTGGCTGCAGATACAGCGAAGGAAACGCAGAGCGCATCTGCACGTGTAAAAGCCTCTGCAAATAAGGCAAACGAAGAAAAAGAAAAAATGAATGAGCTGCTCACGGAAATGGAGCACATTACAGAAATCTCCAAGGAGATCGGTAATATTATCACAGAT
>ERZ780226.600-NODE-600-length-31942-cov-7.158623_pt1 | contig 31942 bp, 27 predicted proteins | sample MGYA00511165_ERZ780226 | MGnify/ENA primary metagenome ERZ780226 (study PRJEB29588, sample SAMEA2152373) | human gut metagenome | biome: human gut; feature: human-associated habitat; material: faeces | place: Denmark | collected 2008/2010 ...
TCCACACCGTGGACCATGCAGGCTTCCCCAACGGTCTCACCCCGGGAAGAGGGACAGCCCAGGCAGTGCATACCGATGGCGAAGAACAGGGGCGCGGACTGGGGCGCGACGTCCAGAATGTCCCCGATGATGGTATCCTTTTCAATTTTTACAGCCATTATAATGACCTCCTTGTTTTTATCTGCGACTATTATAACCGCACATGCCGAAAAAAACAAGAGGAAAGTCGCAAAAGATACAAAATCCGCTCAGTGGCTGCGGAGATTTTTCGTGGCGGGATTGTCGATGAGTCTGCCGTTTTCCTCGAACCGGGAGCCGTGGCACGGGCAGTCCCAGCTTCGCTCCTGAGGATTCCACTTCAGCGCACAGCCCAGATGGGAACAGCGTCTGGGGGAAACGGTCAGAAGATTTTTCCCGGCTTCCACTGCGTTGACCCCCAGCTGGGCGTGCAGCATACTCCGGGAAGGGGAAAAGACCGCTTCGTAGGGGCTTTTCTTCCCGGTGATGATATCGGTCAGCAGCTGCGCCGCCACCATGGAGGTCGTCATGCCCCATTTGTTGAACCCCGAGGCAACGTAAAGGTTCGGCGTCATGGCGCTGTAGCGGCCGATATAGGGGACGCCGTCCAGACTCATGCAGTCCTGCGCCGCCCAGCGGTGGGTGATTCTGGCGTCGGGATAGTGCGTTTTGGCAAATTGCTCCAACGCATTCCATCCCCCGCCCTTATGTCCCGTCCGGTGTCCGCCGCCGCCCAGAATCAGGCGGCCGTCGTACTCCCGGAAGGACAGGCCGTTTTCCCGTTCGTCCAGATACATGCCCCGAAGCGCCGGCGCGTTTTCCAGCGCCAGCACGTAGGAGCGCTGCTGGTAGAGCTTCAGAAAATAGCTGCCGTGCTTGTTCAGGAAGGGGAAATGGGTGGCGACGACAAAAGCGTCCGCCCGGATGACGCCCCGGTCTGTGACGGCTGCGCCCTTTTCCAGCCGCCGCACGGGGGTATTTTCATAGATGGTCAGCTCGTCGGCAATGGCCGACAGAAATTTCAGCGGATGAAACTGCGCCTGATGGGGAAATTTCACCGCCCCCACCGTGGGAAATGGCAGCGGCAGATTTTCGGCAAACTCCGCCTTTGCGCCGATGCTTTCCAGCGCCTGCATCTCCTGCTCCAGCTTTTCCCGGTTATCGGTGGAATAGATATAGTTGTCCTCCTCGGAAAAATCACAGTCGATCCCGGCGCAGAGGGTGCGAAACGCGGCAAGCGCCTGCTCGTTGGCCTGCAAATACAGCGCTGCCTTTTCCGTTCCAAAGCGTTTGGCCAGCTGCTGGTAGATCAGGCCATGCTGGGAGGTTATTTTAGCGGTGGTGTTCTTCGTGATGCCCCCGGCGATGGAGGCCGCCTCCGCCACGGCGCAGTCCACCCCCGCGTTTTGCAGCATACGGGCGCAGAGCAGGCCCCGTCATCCCGCCGCCGATGATCAGAACATCCGTCCGCGCCTGTCCCCACAGCGGCGGAAAACAGGGCATCCGCAGATCGTCCATCCAGACAGACCCCATGGAATCAACTCCTTTTCCCTTAGTATTGGCAGAAAAGAGGAAGTTATTTCACCGTCCTGCGATAATTTGGGCAAAAAACGACGCGGCACTCCATTGCCACGTCGTTTTGCTGTTCAGTCCTGTCGAACCATGTGATAAAACATGCCTTCCCCTATGGACGTTGTTTGCTTGATCGGCTCTCCGATAACATGGAATCCTGCTTTTTCATAGCACCTGACTGCGCGCTTATTCCAGGTTCTGACTTCCAGATACATGGGTTTTCCGGGAAACAGCGTCTGCGAAATTTCCCATGCCATTCGGGTCATCTGCTGCCCGTAGCCCTTGCCGCAGCAATCGGGATTCACCCCGATTCCGAAGAACACCTCCGGGTCTTCCCCGTTCAGATTGATAAAGCCGACCAGATCTTTCCTGTCATAAAAGGAATACAAATGGTTCTCCGGATTCGCAAACCCGAACCCCCGCTTTTTCTGTTCCTCATAGGAAAGGCTGTTGTAAATCGCGTATTCCCCGGGATATTTCCACCGGGCGATGCAGTATTTTTCTTCTTCGGTCATTTTGTGATATTGAAGCATTTTCTTCCTCCTGAAAATGATTGGGCACTCGGCTCACCCGCTACATTATAGCAAGTGATCCGAAAAAATCAATCCGTCCGTATTGACCTGCGTCCTTCCGCCTCCACCCAAACATTCCCAAAACCACTTCGCCCTCCGGCACGGGAAGTCCCAGGCCGGAGGGCGTCGGTTCTGTTTTGCTTATTTCGTCTCGTCGGTGCCGTAGTAGGCGTTGAGGTACATCTGCTTGATCTCGCTCATGAGGGGATACCGGGGGTTCGCGCCGGTGCACTGGTCGTCGAAGGCCTGCTCCACCATGCTGTCCAGCCGGTTCAGGAAGTCGGTTTCGTCAATGCCGTAGTCCCGGATGGTCTTCCTGATGCCGATTTTGGCCTTCAGCTCGTCGACGGCCGCAATCAGGTTCTCCAGCTTCTCCTCGTCCGTGGCGCCGCCCAGCTTCAGATAGTCGGCAACCTCGGCATACCGCGCCAGCGTGTGAGGATGGTCGTACTGGGAGAAGGTGCCCATCTTCGCGGGAACCTCGGCGGCGTTGAAGCGCAGGACTTCGTCGATCATCAGGGCGTTGGCGACGCCGTGGGGCAGATGGTGGAACGCGCCCAGCTTGTGCGCCATGGAGTGGCACACGCCCAAAAATGCGTTGGCAAAGGCCATACCGGCCATGCATGCGGCGTTTGCCATGTTCTCGCGGGCCTTGGGGTCCTTCGCGCCGTTTTCATAGGCAGAGGGCAGGTTCTCAAAAATCAGCTTCAAACTCCGCAGCGCCAGACCGTCGGTGTAGTCCGTGGCCATCATGGAGGCGTAGGCTTCCAGAGCGTGGGTCACGGCGTCGATGCCGGAGGCCGCAGTCAGACCCTTGGGGGCGTTCATTATCATGTCGGCGTCCACGATGGACATTTTCGGCAGCAGCTCGTAGTCCGCCAGCGGATACTTGACGCCGGTGGTTTCATCGGTGATGACAGCGAAGGGGGTCACCTCGGAGCCGGTACCGGCGGTGGTGGGGATGGCGACGAAATACGCCTTTCCGCCCATCTTGGGGAAGGTGTAGACACGCTTGCGGATATCCACAAAGCGCATGGCCATATCCTGGAAATCCGCCTCGGGATGCTCGTACAGAACCCACATGATCTTGCCCGCGTCCATGGCGGAGCCGCCGCCGATGGCGAGAATCAGATCGGGCTTGAAGGCCGCCATCTGCGCCGCGCCCTCTCTGGCACAGGCGAGGGTGGGATCGGGAGCCACGTTGTAGAAGGTGGTGTGGGTGATCCCCATAGCGTCCAGCTTCTCCTCCACCGGCTTCGTGTAGCCGTTCTGGTACAGGAAGGCATCGGTGACGATGAAGGCCTTCTTGTAATTTTTCAGCTCGGCCAAAGCTACCGGCAGGCAGCCCTTCTTGAAATAAACCTTTTCAGGCGCACGGAACCAGAGCATGTTCTCCCTCCTAATTGCCACAGTCTTGATGTTCAGCAGGTGCTTGATGCCCACGTTCTCGGAAACGGAGTTGCCGCCCCAGGAGCCGCAGCCCAGCGTCAGGGAGGGAGCCAGCTTGAAGTTGTACAGGTCGCCGATGCCGCCGTGGGAGGACGGAGTATTCACCAGAATGCGGCAGGCTTTCATTTTCTCCGCAAAGGCGTCCAGCTTCTCCTTCCCGCTCACCGTGTCCAGATAGACGGAAGCTGTGTGGCCGTAGCCGCCATCCTTGACAAGGGTGTCCGCCTTGTTCATGGCGTCGGTGAAGTCGGACGCCCGGTACATGGCAAGCACGGGGGACAGCTTCTCGTGGGCAAAGGCTTCGGAGAGATCGGTGGAGGTCACTTCGCCGATGAGGATTTTGGCGGTCTCGGGGACATCGACGCCCGCCAGCGCCGCGATGGTATGGGCGGACTGACCCACGATCTTGGCGTTCAATGCACCGTTAATCAGGATGGTTGCGCGAACCTTGTCGATTTCCTCCCCGTTCAGGACGTAGCAGCCGCGCTTGATGAATTCCGCCTTGACCCGGTCGTAGATGCTGTCCAGCACCACCACGCTCTGCTCGGAAGCGCAGATCATGCCGTTGTCAAAGGTCTTGGAATGGATGACGGAGGAAACCGCCAGCAGAATGTCGGCGCTGTCGTCAATGACGGCGGGGGTGTTGCCGGGGCCGACGCCCAAAGCGGGCTTGCCGGAGGAGTAGGCAGCCTTCACCATGCCGGGGCCGCCGGTGGCGAGGATCAGGTCGGCCTCCCGCATCACCTGATTGGTCAGCTCCAGAGAGGGCTTGTCAATCCACGCGATGATGCCTTCCGGCGCACCGGCGGCGACCGCCGCCTCCAGCACCACCCGTGCGGCGGCGATGGTGCAGCCCTTCGCTCTCGGGTGGGGGCTGATGATGATGCCGTTGCGGGTCTTCAGGGAAATCAGGGTCTTGAAAATGGCGGTAGAAGTGGGGTTCGTGGTGGGAATGACCGCCGCGATGACGCCGATAGGCTCGGCAATGCGCTGAATGCCGTAGGCCGTGTCTTCCTCAATGACACCGCAGGTCTTGGAATCCTTGTAGGCGTTGTAAATATATTCAGCGGCATAGTGGTTCTTGATGACCTTATCCTCCACTACGCCCATACCGGTTTCGGCTACGGCCTGCTTGGCCAGAGGAATGCGCATCTGATTGGCTGCGGTAGCGGCGGCCAGAAAAATTTTATCCACCTGCTCCTGCGTATAAGTGGCAAATTTCTCCTGTGCCGCGCGGCACTTTGCCAATGCTTCGGTCAGTTCCTGGGCAGTGGTTACGGGTGCATATGTTTTATCCATGAAAATCGACCTTTCCGAACATTGATTATCAGTATTTTGTTACCGATATATTACTATCGATATAATAGCACATATCTCTGAAAAGTCAATCCCCATTATGAAATTTATTCGTAGGCAGAAATAGCCGGGCCTTCGGAGTGTATCGCTCTGAAGGCCCGGCTGCATTCTTCACTTATCACGTGCCAAGATAGGCCGCCTTCACCGCTTCATTTGCCAGCAGCTCCTCGCCGCTGCCGTGGAGGGTGATCCGGCCGGTCTCCATGACGTAGCCGAGATTGGCGGTTTTCAGCGCCATGTTGGCGTTCTGCTCAATGAGCAGAACCGTCACGCCCTGCTTGTTGATCTCCTTGATGATCTCAAATATGCCCTTGACGATGATGGGCGCCAGTCCCAGAGATGGCTCGTCCATCATGATGACCTTGGGGCGGCTCATCAGCGCGCGACCGACCGCCAGCATCTGCTGCTCGCCGCCGGACAGCGTGCCGCCCGCCTGCCATGAACGCTCTTTCAGCCGGGGAAACAGGTCAAATACCCAGTTTAAGTCCTCCGTCAGATCGTCCTTGCGCAGGTAAGCGCCGATTTTCAGGTTTTCCAGCACCGTCATGTCCGGGAAGATACGCCGTCCCTCGGGTACCAGCGTGATGCCCTTGGACACGATCAGGCTGGAATCCATGCCGGTGATGTCCTCGTCCAGAAAGGAGATTTTTCCCGCGGAGGGCTTCACCAGCCCCGCGATGGCGCGGAGGGTGGAGCTTTTGCCAGCGCCGTTGGCGCCGATCAGGGTCACGATCTCCCCTTCCGGCACGTCCAGACTGATGCCCCTCACCGCTTCGATTCCGCCGTAATGCACCTGCAAGTCCCGAATTTCCAGAATGTTACGCATCTTCCGTCACCCCCAAATACGCCTCGATCACGCGCTTGTTCTGCTGCACTTCCTTCGGCACGCCCCGGGCGATCTCACTGCCGAAGTCAATGACATAAATGTAGTCCGAAATCTTCATGACCAGATCCATGTGATGCTCAATAAGGAAGACCGTCAGATGGTGTCTGTCCCGAATCTCTTTGATGTACTCCGCCAGTTCCTGCGTCTCCTGCGGGTTCATGCCCGCCGCCGGTTCGTCCAGCAGCAGCAGCTTGGGGTCCGTCGCCAGAGCGCGGGCGATTTCCAGACGGCGCTGCAGGCCGTAGGGCAGGCTGGTTGCGATCTCGTCCTTGTACTGCTCCAGTCCCTGCTCTTTCAGCAGCTCCATGGTTTCTTCCCGCATTCTCGCTTCTTCCTTGGCGTTCGCCCGGAAAATGGCGGAAAATACGTTCTGCTTGGCACGCATATGCTTGGCGACCAGCACGTTTTCAAACACAGTCATGCTCTTCCACAGGCGGATGTTCTGGAAGGTACGGGCGATGCCCAAGGACACCACATGATCCGGGGTGGGGTCAATGTTGCGCTCGTTCGCATACTTTTCCCCGTTGGTTCCCAGATAGTTCTTTTTCATTTTGCCGGTGGGGTGGTTGCGGATCATGGTCTTGCCCATGAATTCCACCCGGCCGTTGGTCGGCTGATACACACCGGTGATGCAGTTAAAGGCCGTGGTCTTGCCCGCGCCGTTGGGGCCGATCAGAGCGACGATCTGACCCTCCGGCACGTCCAGAGACAGGTCATTCACAGCAACTACGCCGCCAAACTGCATGGTGACGTTTTCCATACGAAGAACGTTTGTTTCGCTCATGCCGCTTCAGTCCTCCTTTTCCGCCGCCGGGGCAGCCTTTTTCCGCTTTTTCAGCAGTCCGCCGATGCCCTTCCAGCTCAGCTCCTTCTCCCCCATGATGCCCTTGGAGAAGAACAGAACAATAATCATGATGACCACGGAGAATACGACCATCCGGAAACCGCTGCGCAGCAGGGGCACCTTGAACGAGCCGATATAGGTCTCCCGATCCAGAAACCGCAGCCACCACTCAGAGCAGGCCACGTACAGGAACGTGCCGATGACGGAGCCGGAAACGGAGCCGATGCCGCCGATGACCACGATCAGCAGAATCTCATAGGTCATGGTGGAGGTGAACACCTTCGCCTGCGCGTTGGCAACATACATGGCGAACAGCGCGCCGCCCACGCCGGAGAAGAAGCTGGAAATCACAAAGGAGAGCATCTTGTGCTTGAACAGGCTGATGCCCATGGCCTCCGCCGCCACCTCGTCATCCCGAATGGCCTTAAAGGCGCGGCCGTAGGAGGAGTTGATCAGCAGAACGATCAGGGCAATGCAGATGATCGCCACAAGGAAGGGAACGAATGTACTCAGCCGCAGAATCACCTGCCCCGCGCCGTTTTTGATATTGAAATCGGAGAAGGTGGGGAAGCCTTTGATCATATTCGCGCCGTTGGTGATGGGGCCGAGGGTCTGCCACTGGAAAATGGCCCGCAGGATTTCGGCGAAGCCCAGTGTGGCAATGGCGAGATAGTCGCTTTTCAGCCGCAGAACCGGCAGACCGATGAGCGCCGCGAACAGTGCGGCAACCAGTCCCGCGAGAATCAGTCCCACGAGAACGGCCAGAACCAGCGCCAGCCCGCCGCCGAAACCGGCGCTTCCCAGAAAGCTCTGGAACATATCCACCAAGGAAAACTTCACAGCCGAGCCGCCGTAAAGGTAGTAGACCTGATCCTTGGCGGCCATGGGAACGGTCAGGATGGCGTAGGTATACGCGCCCAACAGCATGAAGCCCGCCTGTCCCAGAGAGAACAGGCCGGTGAAGCCGTTGAGCAGGTTCATGGAAACGGCCACCAGAGAATACACCGCGCCCTTTTTCAGCACGGTAAACAGCTGGCTGGTGGGAAGGAAGACCGCAGGCAGTCCGGGAATGCGGTCGCTGATGTTTTCCAGCAGGATAATCAGCAAAAGCAGCACCGAAATGGAGATCAGCGCAGCGAAGCTGCCGTTTTTGTTTGTTTTCTGTTTCAGCATATCCGGCACCTCCTTAAACCTTATCCGTGGCCTTTTCGCCAAAGAGTCCGGTGGGCTTGCAGGTCAGGATGATGATGAGCAGCGCGAAGGTGAAGGCATCGGAGAACACGGAAACATTCCATGCCGAGGGCAGGCCCTTGATGATGGTCTCGCAGATGCCGATCAGGAACGCGCCGATCACCGCGCCGGGGATGGAGCCGATGCCGCCGAACACCGCCGCCACGAAGGCTTTCAGTCCCGGCATGGCGCCCGCCGTGGGGGTAATGGCTGGATAAGTGGTGAAGTACAGAATGGAACCCACCACTGCCAGAGCAGAACCGATGACAAATGTCATGGAAATGACATTGTTGATCTTGATGCCCATCAGCCGCGCGGTCTCGAAGTCCTTGGAAACGGCACGCATGGCCATGCCGATTTTGGTGTGGTTGATCAGCTGGGTCAGCAGCACGATCAGCACCAGCACCAGAACAGGGGTGATGATGACCACCAGCTTCGTGGAGGTGCCGACAATGTCGATGGTTTTGTTCAGAATTCCGATGGTGGGATAAGTCATGGGCTGGCCGCCGGTGACGTAGGTCGCAGTGTTTTCCAGCAGATAGCTGACGCCGATGGCGGAGATCATGACGGACATTCTCGGGGCATTGCGCAGGGGCTTATAGGCCGCCCGCTCGATGAAAAAGCCCAGCGCCACCGTCAGGATGATGACAACAGGAATTGCCACGTAGATCGGCAGCACGGCGGAAATATAGATACCCAGCAGGCCCGCGACCATGAACACGTCGCCGTGGGCGAAGTTGATCAGGCGCAGAATGCCGTAGACCATGGTGTAGCCAATGGCGATCAGCGCCAGCTGCCCGCCCAGAGAAATGCCGCTGAGCAGAATGGATACCATGTATTCCAGAGAAAACAGTTGTTCCACAGGGGTTCCTCCCTTTCTTTACGGAATCCCCGAAGAAGCCGTCAGCAGCCCCGCTCCGGACGGTTTTTTCAGAGATTCCCTGTCATAATAATACGACTGTTTGGCGGGGGGATTCGCCCCCCGCCAAACAATTCAATTGGAGATAATATCAGCTGCCGGAGCCGGTCTGGACGGTTTCCAGAACCCACGCGCCGCTGGCGGTGTCCGCCGCCTTGATGTAAGCGGTGTCGCGGATGGCGTCGCCCTGAGCGTCGAAGGCAATGGCGCCGGAAACGCCGGTGTAGGTGACGGAGGGCAGAGCGGCCATGATGGCGGCCTTGTCGCCGCTGTCGGCCTTCTTCATGGCCTCCAGAGCCACAAAGTAAGCGTCGTAGCCCATGGCGGTGACGGCGGAGATGGTGTCGTTGCCGCCGTTGGCAGCCAGCGCCTCGGAGCTGGCGTTGATGTACTCCTTGACGCCCGTATCAAACTCGGGAGCGCCGCCTTCCTGATAGAAGGTGGAGACGTACAGCTGCAGGTCGGTGCCCTTGATGGCTTCCAGAACCATGTTGTCGTCCAGCGTGTCGGAGCCGAGGAACGGAGCCTCAATGCCCAGAGACGCGGCCTGGGTAATGATCTGCACGGCGTAGGCGATGGAGACAGGGGTGAAGATAACGTCCGCGCCCTCGCTCTTGGCCTTGTTCAGGTAGGAGCCGAAATCGGAGTTGCCGGTGGGGAAGGAGTCGGTGATGACCTTGCCGCCCGCGGCCTCAAAGACCTTGGTGAAGAAGGCGATCAGACCCTGGTCGTACTCGTTGCCGCTCTCGCCCAGGCAGTAGGCGGTCTTGGCGCTGAACTTGCTCATGGCGAAGTTGGCCAGAACGTCGGCCTGGAAGTTATCCAGGAAGCAGATACGGAAGTAGTAGCTATTGCCCGCGGTGACGTTGGGGTTGGTGCAGGTGATGCCGATGGCGGGGATGCCGGCCTCTTCAAACTTGGGGCCGCCGGCCATGGAAACGCCGGAACCGTAGGAACCCAGAACCACGGACACGCCCGCGCTGACCAGAGAGGAAGCAGCGGAGGGAGCCTTGTCGGTGGAGGAGCCGTTGTCGCCGTAGACCAGCTCAACCTTGTAGGTCTCGCCGCCCAAAGTGACCGTGGGCTCCTGGCTGTTGGCATACTGCATACCCAGGATTTCCTTCTTGCCGCCGGACGCAGAGTCGCCGGAAGAAGGCTCAAACACGCCGATCTTGATGACCTTCTCGCCGGAAGCGGAGCCGCTGCCGGAAGAGGAGCAGGCGCACAGGGACAGAGCCATGCACAGTACTAAGATAACAGCAATTACTCTTTTCATTTTCTTTACCTCCATTCAAAAGCAGCATCCATAGTCGGTGGACATCTGTTTTTGTGATATGGAAAATTATATATGAATTTCTGCAAAATTGCAATTGTAAATTACGATAGAAATTGGTGGCCGATCATTCATTTTTTGTTCAAATTTTACAAGCCTGTTTTCGGTTTATTGACAAGATGACCCGCGCCTGTTATAATACCTAACAATGTTAGCAAATTTCATTTTTCGCCCAGCCCCGAATGGTTTCCCCGTTTTGTCACTCCGGTGCCTTTCTTCCCGGTGTCCGCACCATCGCCCGTGAAAGGCTTCTGCGAATTATGAGCGCCTCCCCGGAGGGCCGGCACCCGCTATGCAATGTCGCTCTCAGAAACTTGCAATACCCCGGCAATTTCACGCCGGAAACGCACTTAAGAAAAGGACGATGCCAATGAAAAATCAACACGAAGTGGAAAAACTGGCCTATGCGATGACCCGTCAGCGCTACTTGCTGAACCGGGACATCGTGCACGACCTGTTCACGGAGCTGTCCCTTTCCGACTACATTGCCCTCCACAGCATTGCGGAAGCTGCCGGTCAGGGTGGGTCAGCGGAGCAAACCTACCTGCGGGATTTGGCCGAGCGACTGGAAATGCCCATACCCAAGACTTCCAAAATGATCCGCAAGCTTCACGAGCGGGGACTGGTTTTCTGGTCCCACAGCGGCGACGGGCGCGACGGCACCTACGTCGTCATCACCGATTCCGGCGTCCGAGCCATGGAGCGGCAGGCAAATATCCTGAACGCCTACTACAGCCGGGTGATCGAAGCCTTCGGATACGAAAATCTGAAGAACCTTCTGGAGCAGATTTCCCGTCTGGAGGACGTTATGAACGAAGTATTTACGAAAGGGGCGGCCAGCCATGGACTTGACCCAGTTAAATGACTACACGACCCGCAGCGAGGCGGTATGCCGCCGGAACGACACCATCTCCCCCCGGCTGTACGAGGAATACGGTGTCAAAAAGGGGCTTCGGGACGAAAACGGCAACGGCGTTCTCGCCGGACTGACGAACATTTCCAAGATCACGTCCTCCAAAATTGTGGACGGCAAAAAGATTCCCTGCGACGGCCAACTCTGGTACCGGGGCTACCGGGTGGAAGACCTGATCGGCAGCCTTGGGGAAACGGAGCTTGGCTACGAAAAGATCGCCTATCTTCTGCTCATGGGACAGATGCCGGACAGCGCCGCCGCGGAAGAATTCCGGAGGCTGCTGGGCGAGTGCAGGACGCTCCCCACCAACTTCACCCGGGACGTCATCATGAAAGCCCCCGGCAAGGACATCATGAACTCCATGACCCGGGGCATTCTGACGCTGGCGTCCTACGACGAGCGCGCCATCGACACCAGCGTCAGCAATTCCCTCCGGCAGTGCATCCAGCTGATTGCCGAGTTCCCGCTGCTGGCCGTTTACGGATACCACGCCTACAATTACTATGAAAATATGGACAGCATGGTCATTCACCGGCCTGACCCCGCCCTTTCCACAGCGGAAAATCTTCTCATGATGCTCCGCCCCAACAAAAAATACACCGCCACGGAAGCGAAGGTGCTGGACACGGCGCTGATTCTCCACATGGAGCACGGCGGCGGCAACAATTCCACCTTCACCACCCGTGTCATCACCTCCTCCGGTTCCGACACCTATTCCACCATCGCGGCGGCTATGTCCTCCCTGAAAGGCCCCAAGCACGGCGGCGCCAACATCAAGGTCATGGAAATGATGGAGGACATCCGCCTGCACGTCCCCGACTGCTCGGACAAGGAGGCTCTGGAGGATTATCTCGCGAAGATCATCAATAAGGAAGCCTTTGACCGGAAGGGGCTTGTATACGGCATGGGTCACGCCGTCTATTCCCTGTCCGACCCCAGAGAGCGGATTTTCAAGGGCTATGTGGAAAAACTCGCCGCCGAAAAGGGGCGCGGGGACGACCTGACGCTGTACCGCAACGTGGAGGAGCTTGCCCCTCAGCTGATCGCAAAGCACCGGCGGATCTACAAGGGCGTCAGCCCCAATGTGGACTTTTACAGCGGCTTTGTCTACGACATGCTGGGAATCCCCCAGGAGCTGTACACGGCCATGTTCGCCGTGGCGAGAATCGTGGGATGGAGCGCCCACCGGATCGAGGAACTGATCTGCATGGATAAGATCATCCGTCCGGCGTACATGAGCGTCATGGAAGAACGGGAGTGATTTTGGCAGCATGGACTATTCGTTGCTTGCCGGGCAGCTTCTCAGCGTGCAGGCGAATCTCCTGCAAGTCCCGGCCTACCAGCAGCTTTCCAAGATGGTGCGGGGAGAGCTGTTCGTTCTGAACTATCTCGCCACCCACGAGATAGCGATCCATCCCAAGGAACTCAGCAAAAAGATGGCCGTCAGCACCGCCCGCATCACCTTTCTTCTGCATCACATGGAGGAAAAGGGACTGATCGCCCGCTCCTCCGATTTAAGCGACAACCGGCAGATTTTTGTCCGGCTGACGGAAAACGGGGTAAATGCGATACAGAAAGCCCGGGCGGAGGTCATCTCCCGGGTATCGTCCCTGCTGGAAGCACTCGGCCCCGAGGACGCCCGGGAATATATCCGCATTCAGGAAAAGATTCTGGACAATTTTCTGGGAAATTCTTAAAAACCACTTTATACACGCGGGTTCCGCGGGGAGCACACTTTCCCCCGCAGAACCCACTTCTTTTTTGGAACGATGCCCACATTTTCCTCTGTACTTTTTTGGATTTTCGTGTTATACTAAGGCTGTAATAATCGAAATTATGTTTGCAATAATACTATTTCTTAATAAAATGATTTCATCATTTTATTTAAGCCGTTTCACGGCAGACCGCCTGGGCGGCGGTAAGAAATGTATTGACTTCGTTTTTTAGCGGCAGTGGCCGCTGGCCGCAATCCTGCGGCCTAATAAAACGCTTTTAAGCGTTTTGTTAAAAACTCGTATAAAACGGTATATTGCAGCTGAGTGCGGCATGGGTTTCCATGCCGCACTTTTCGCAAAAAAGCGCTCCGATTATCCCGAAATTCCGGATAATCGGAGCGCTTTTGTATTGAAATCATCCGCAGGCAGACGGCGCGCGACAGGTCATGAGCGCCTAAGGCAGTTCCTGGCACTTAATGACCACAGTGTCGCCGACCACTTGTATCGACCCATCTGCCGGCCAACAAGGCATAGCGCGTACCGCGTCGCTCTGGGCGAGAACGCGGATCTTTTCATCGCTGGCAGTGGGAATTGCGTAGCCATAGTAATTATGGATCCAGTCCCACCAGCTGTAGCGGTTCAGTAGCCATTGGGTAAATTCGACGCCGCCATAGGTCATCTCATACTCCCAGTAGCAGCCAAGGAGGGGATCTTCAATGTCCCCAATCAATGCCCACTCCATATCCGGCGTGAAGCCGTCGGCCATCCGCACTTGGGTGACGATGGAGCTGAAATAATTTTCCACCTGGCGGTTGGCGTAGTACAGCGCGGTATAATTCACATTGGTCTGATAGGCGTAGCAAAGGGCAAGCACGGACAGCATAATGGCGACGCCCTTTTTCACGATGCCCAGCCACAGGCGTTTCCTGTCGTCCTCGGTCAGCTGATTCAGCAGAATCAAAGGGACATAGGAGATCAGGACAAGGGAATACACCATCAGCGTGTAAATCCAGCTGTCCGGACACATGATAACGACGAAATTCACGGCAACGGGAAACACGGCGCAGAGCAGGAGGAAAAACAGCCGTATAGAGGGCTTCCGCACCCGTTTTATCAGCAGAAATACAAGGAGAACCCCGGAGAAAAGTCCAATGAGCAGATAAGCCGCCTTTATGAGCTTCATGGCGGCCAGTCCGCAATAGTCCTTTACGGGGAGCATGCAAGCGGAATAAAATGCTTCATAAATCAGCCCGGGAATGCCGGAAAGGGATAGCTTCCCCATGCTGCTGACACCCTGATAGTCACTCAGCTGCGTCCCATACAAGCAAAGCGTGAGCTTCAGAAAAACGTAATACAGAAGCAAACCGAGCAAAAGAACCCCGCAGCAAGCCAGACTCCGGCGCAGAAGCTTCCGGAAGTCCGCATCGTCGGACAGAGACTCCTGAAGGAGCATCAAGACGAACATGCCGATGGTAATGGGAACATAAGCCTGATAGATACCCAAAGAGCAGGCAATGCAGAGGGCGGACAAAAAGAAACCCCAGGAACAGCGCTGAAACAGCCAAACAGCAGCGACAGACAAAAGAATGGCAACGCCATAGTAGACGGCGGTGTAGCGGAATGCCAGTGTAGAAAAGGCAGAGGGAAACACGGCGAACAAAACGCCCATCAGTGCTGCTGAAGCCCGGTTCCGGATCCGAAAAACGGACACAAGCAGTCCGGCGGAAACCGCGATCAGCAATAAAAACAGCAGCCCGTTGACCGTGGGAAGGTTGAAATTTCCGCCGATTGCGTCGCAGAAATCACCCATAATGGACAGCAGCCACCGTCCGGAGGTGACGCCGGTTCCGTAGCCCCGGGGCTGCTGGGCAATGTCGTCATAATTATGAAGGACATTGACAAGCCCGAACAGATGCACAAGTAAGCCGCTCCCAAATGCGGCAGCGGCTGCTAAATGAGGCGGTTTTAAGGTTGAACGGATACTCATAAAAGCTGCTCCAGATGTGGATATAAGTCGTCAGAGAAGGGATTTTCGCCATGTTTGGGTATAGAATACTCAATCTTTGAGTAAAAGTCAATACTCAAATTATGAGTATGGTAATATGTCATCGAAAAATAGGAAACGGGTTGACGTATGACAGATTACAGAGCAAGGCTGCGGGGTGTCCGGGAGGACAGGGATCTCACTCAGGCGGAGGTCGGGAAAATTCTGAACAAATCCCAGCAGGGATACAACCACATTGAAGCCGGACGGGCGGAGCTGAAAATTGATGATTTGGTCAAGCTATGTCAATTTTACAACCTGACCGCGGATTATTTGGTTGGATTAAGTGACCAACCTCAGAAAATCAAATAGAATGAAGAAGGCGCTGTCTCACCAAGCTGTGAGACAGCGCCTTTTTTAGAGGAAGGGAGTTATCTGAAGTATTTGACCGCCGCTTCAAACATGCGGATGTTGTACTCGCCGGGGACGTTTTTGTACAGGCCGGAGCCGATGCGCTCGCTGTGGCCCATTTTGCCGAAGACCCGGCCGTCGGGGGACGTGATTCCCTCGATGGCGTACAGAGAGCCGTTGGGGTTGAAGTGGACGTCGGCGGTGGCATTGCCGTCCAGATCAACGTACTGGGTGGCGATCTGGCCGTTGGCCGCCAGCCTGCGAATCAGTTCCTCGGAGGCAAGGAACTTGCCCTCGCCGTGGGAAATGGGCACATTGTACACGTCGCCTACGTTGGTCAGCGCCAGCCAGGGGGACTTGTTGGAGGCGACCCGGGTGCGGACGATACGGCTCTGGTGGCGGGAAATGTTGTTGAAGGTCAGGGTGGGGCAGGTCTCGTCGGTGTCGATGATTTTGCCGTAGGGCACCAGACCCAGCTTGATGAGCGCCTGAAAACCGTTGCAGATGCCGCACATCAAACCGTCCCGCTGCTCCAGAAGGGCGGTGACGCCCTCCTTGACGGCGGCGTTGCGGAAGAACGCGGTGATGAACTTGCCGGAGCCGTCCGGCTCGTCGCCGCCGGAGAAGCCACCGGGGATGAACACCATCTGGGCGGTTTTCAGTTCGTTCGCAAAGCGCTCCACGCTGCGGGCAATGCCATCGGCGCTCAGGTTGTTGATGACGATGATCTCCGGCTCCGCCCCCGCGTCCCGGACGGCCTTGGCGGAGTCGTATTCGCAGTTGGTGCCGGGGAAGGCGGGGATCAGCACCTTGGGCTTGGCAACCTTGACGGCGGGGGCTTTCCGCTGAGTGGCCTCATAGGAGAAGGTCTCCATGCTCTGCGCCGGGGTGGGGATGTTGCAGGCGTAGACGGATTCCAGCTTGTCTTCGTAGGCGCCGAGAACCTGAGCCTGGGACAGGGCTTCTCCGTGATAGGAGAAGCTGCCGTCAGCGGTGGTGACGCCCAGAACTTTGCCCACGATGCCGTCAGCCATTTCCAGCACGAAGCTGCCATAGGCGTAGCCGAACAGCTCGTCAAGTGTCAGCGCGTCGTCAAAGGCGAAGCCCAAGCCGTTGCCGAAGCCCATCTTCATCACGGCCTCCGCAATGCCGCCCATGCCGGGGGTGTAGGCGGCCACGGCCTTGCCGCTGCGAAGGAGTTCGGTGACGGTATCGAAGGTTTCCAGCAGGGAAGCGGTTTCGGGCAGACCGTTTTCGTCGTAGGCGGGGGTCAGCAGGCAGACCTTGTGACCCGCGGCCTTGAATTCGGGGGAGACGACTTCGCCGGTCTTGCCGGTGGTGACGGCGAAGGAGACCAGCGTGGGCGGAACATCCAGCTTCTCGAAGGAACCGGACATGGAGTCCTTGCCGCCGATGGCGCCGATGCCCAGCTCCATCTGCGCCCGGAACGCGCCCAGCAGTGCGGCAAGGGGCTTGCCCCAGCGCTTGGGGTCCTTGCCGAGGCGCTCAAAATACTCCTGGAAAGTCAGGTAGGTGTCCTCAAAGGACGCGCCGGAGGCGATCAGCTTACACACGGACTCTACCACAGCCAGATACGCGCCGTGATAGGGAGAAGCGGAGGTGATGAAGGGGTTATAGCCGAAGGCCATGAAGGAGCAGTCGTCGGTGTGCTTCTTCTCCACGGAGATTTTCTGTACCATGGCCTGAATAGGGGTGAGCTGGTATTTGCCGCCAAAGGGCATCAGCACGGTGCCCGCGCCGATGGTGGAGTCGAACCGCTCGGACAGACCCCGCTTGGAGCAGGTGTTCAGGTCGGAAGCCACGGCGAGGAAGTTCTCGGCAAAGCTGCCGGTCACGGTCTTGCCGTAGCTCTGCGCCTTCTCGGCGGCGGCGTCCATGTGCTTGGCCGCGCCGTTGGAGTTCAGGAACTCCCGGCTGATGTCGCAGATCTTTTTCCCGTTCCAGTTCATCACCAGACGGGGGCTTTCCGTGACCACGGCCACGGGGACGGCGTTCAGGTTCTCCGTGGCGGCCAGTTCGAGGAACCGCGCCGCGTCCTTCGCTTCCACGACCACGGCCATCCGCTCCTGAGATTCGGAGATGGCCAGCTCGGTGCCGTCCAGACCGTCATATTTCTTGGGAACGGCGTTCAGGTCAATTTCCAGACCGTCGGCCAGCTCGCCGATGGCCACGGACACGCCGCCCGCACCAAAGTCGTTGCAGCGCTTAATGAGACGGGAGGCTTCGCCATTGCGGAACAGGCGCTGGAGCTTCCGCTCCTCGGGGGCGTTGCCCTTCTGCACCTCGGAGCCGCAGGTTTCTACCGACTGCTGGGTGTGAGCTTTGGAGGAACCCGTCGCGCCGCCGATGCCGTCCCGGCCGGTGTTGCCGCCCAGCAGGATGACCACGTCGCCGGGGTCGGGGCGCTCCCGGCGGACATTTTCCGCAGGGGCGGCGGCGATGACCGCGCCGATCTCCATGCGCTTGGCGGCGTAGCCGGGATGGTAAATTTCATCCACAATGCCGGTGGCAAGGCCGATCTGGTTGCCGTAGGAGGAATAGCCAGCGGCGGCGGTGGTGACGATCTTCCGCTGGGGCAGCTTGCCGGGGATGGTCTCGGACACGGGAGTCAGAGGGTCGGCCGCGCCGGTGACGCGCATGGCGCCGTAGACGTAGCTCCGCCCGGACAGGGGGTCACGGATGGCGCCGCCGATGCAGGTGGCCGCGCCGCCGAAGGGCTCGATCTCCGTGGGGTGGTTGTGGGTCTCGTTCTTAAAGAGCAGCAGCCACGGCTCGGTGACGCCGTCCACGGTGACGTCCATCTTCACTGTGCAGGCGTTGATCTCCTCACTCTCGTCCAGCTTAGGGAGCTTGCCCGCGGCCTTCAGGTGCTTGACGGCGATGGTCGCGAGGTCCATCAGGCAGATGGGCTTCTCGCTGCGGCCAAGGGCATTCCGGGTTTCCAGATAGTCCTCGTAGGTCTTTTGCAGCAGGGCGTCCTCGAAGGTCACGTGGTCGAGAATGGTGCCGAAGGTGGTGTGGCGGCAGTGATCGGACCAGTAGGTGTCAATCATGCGAATTTCCGTGATGGTGGGGTCCCGGTCTTCCTTCTGGAAATAGGACTGGCAGAAGGCGATATCGTCCAAGTCCATGGCAAGGCCGTAGTTCGCGATAAAGTACGCCAGTTCGTCACGGCTAAGTTTCGTGAAGCCGGTCAGGGTCGCCACCTCCGTGGGGATGTCATAGCGGATAGCGAGGGTCTCCGGCACGTCCAGAGACGCCTCCCGGCATTCCACGGGGTTAATGACGTATTTTTTGAATTCCCGGATGTCCCCGTCCGTCAGCGCACCATACAGGGCGTAGACCTTGGCGGTGCGGATGAGGGGACGCTCGCCCTGAGAGATGATCTGGATGCACTGGGCGGCGGAATCCGCCCGCTGGTCAAACTGGCCGGGCAGCGCCTCCACGGCGAAGACGTAAGCGCCGGGAAGCTGAATGGACGCAGAAGCGGTATCCAGCTGCGGCTCGGAGAAGACCGTCTTCACGGCGTACCGGAACAGGTCTTCCGTGATATTTTCCGCGTCGTACCGGTTGAACAGCCGGACGTTTTCCAGCCGCTCCATTCCGAGAAGGGTCTTAGCCTCATTCAGCAGACCCTTGGCCTCGTTGTCCAGACCTTCCTTTTTTTCTACAAATACCCGATAAACCATGGGGTTATTCCTCCTGATGTGATTTATTCAGAGTTTTAGTTAGGCTTGCAGGGCGCGCTGGCCGATGTCGCTTCTGCGGTAGGCGTTTTCAAACTGCACGCCGTCCGCGAGACGGTAGGCTTCCCGGATGGCGTCTGCCAGAGAACCGGCCACGGCGGTGGTGCCGGTGACCCGGCCGCCGGAGGTCAGAAGCTTCCCATTTTCCAGCTTCGCCCCCGCCACGTAGGTGTGGGCGGCGGCTTCCGGGGTCATGGTGATCTCGTAGCCCTTTTTGTAGCTGACGGGATACCCGGCGGAGGCGGTGATGACGCAGCAGGCATATTTATCGGAGAAGCGAACCTCCGTGTCCGCCAGCGTGCCGTTGGTTGTCGCCTGCATGATGGTCAGCAGGTCGCTTTCCAGCAGAGGCAGCACCACCTGGGTCTCCGGGTCGCCGAAGCGGCAGTTGTATTCAATGACCTTGGGGCCGTCGGGGGTGAGCATCAGGCCGAAGTAAAGGCAGCCCTGAAAGGTGCGGTCTTCACTGTTCATGGCAGCGATGGTGGGCAGGAAGATTTCCTTCATGCACCGTTCGGCGATGGCCGGGGTGTAGTAGGGGTTGGGGGCGACGGTGCCCATGCCGCCGGTGTTCAGGCCGGTGTCGCCGTCTCCCGCCCGCTTGTGATCCATGGAGGACACCATGGGCTTGACCACCTTGCCGTCGGTGAAGGCCAGCACGGAGACCTCCGGGCCGGTGAGAAATTCCTCAATGACCACATGGTCGCCGGACTTGCCGAAGACGTGATTTTCCATCATATCCCGGACGGCGGCTTTGGCCTCCTCCCGGGTCTGGGCGATGATGACGCCCTTGCCCAGCGCCAGACCGTCGGCCTTGATGACGGTGGGGATGGGAGCGGTGTCCAGATAGGCGAGGGCGGCGGCCATGTCGTCGAAGACCTCATACCGGGCGGTGGGGATGCCGTACTTTTTCATGAGATTCTTGGAAAAGACCTTGCTGCCCTCAATGATGGCGGCCCGGGCGCGGGGGCCAAAGCAGGGGATTTTAGCTGCTTCCAGCGCGTCCACGCAGCCCAGTACCAGCGGGTCGTCGGGCGCGACCACGGCGTAATCTACCTTTTGCTCCTGGGCAAAGGCGACGATCTTGTCAATTTCCGTAGCGCCGATGGGGACGCACACTGCGTCCGCCGCGATGCCGCCGTTGCCGGGGAGAGCGAAAATTTCCGTGACCGCGGGATTCTTTTTCAGGCTTTTGATGATGGCGTGTTCCCGTCCGCCGCCGCCTACGACTAACAGTTTCATAAACAATCCCCCTTAGTGGTGGAACAGTCTCATGCCGGTGAAGGCCATGACCATGCCGTCCTTATCGCATTCCTCGATGACCAGATCGTCCCGGATGGAGCCGCCGGGCTGGGCGATGTACTTGACGCCGGAGGCTTTGGCGCGCTTGATGTTGTCGGGGAAGGGGAAGAAAGCATCGGAACCGAGGGAAACGCCGTCAAATTTGGACAGGAATTCCCGCTTGTCTTCTTCGGTCAGCCGGTCGGGCTGATGGGTGAAGTAGTTCTGCCAGATGCCGTCGGCGCAGACATCCTCCTCGTTGCCGTTGATGTAGCCGTCAATCACGTTGTCCCGGTTGGGGCGGCCGAGGTCGGCGCGGAAGGGCAGGGACAGGGTCTTGGGGTGCTGGCGCAGGAAGAAGGTGTCGGCCTTGGAGCCGGCCAGCCGGGTGCAGTGGATACGGGACTGCTGACCCGCGCCCACGCCCACGGCCTGCCCGTCATAGGCGAAGCACACGGAGTTGGACTGGGTGTATTTCAGGGTGATGAGCGCCACGATCAGGTCGATTTTGGCGGATTCGGGCAGGTCTTTGTTCTTGGTGACGATGTTCTGAAGCAGATGCCCGTCGATTTTGAAGTTGTTCCGCCCCTGCTGGAAGGTGATGCCGAAGACCTGCTTCGTCTCCTGCTCGGCGGGAACGTAGTCGGGGTCAATGGCCACCACGTTGTAGCCGCCCTTGCGCTTGGTTTTCAGGATGGCCAGCGCTTCCTCTGTGTAGCCGGGGGCGATGACGCCGTCGGAGACCTCCCGGGCGATGAGCTTTGCGGTGGTGGCGTCGCACACGTCGGACAGAGCAACCCAGTCGCCGAAGGAGCACATCCGGTCGGTGCCTCTTGCCCGGGCGTAGGCGCAGGCGAGAGGGCTGTCGTCCAGTTCGGGGACGTCATCCACGAAGCACGCCTTTTTCAGGTTTTCCGGCAGCACCTTTCCCACGGCGGCGGAGGTGGGGGAGACGTGCTTGAAGGACGTGACGGCGACCATGCCCGTGGCCTCCTTCAGCTCCTTCACAAGCTGCCAGGAGTTGAGGGCGTCCAGGAAATTGATGTAGCCGGGGCGGCCGTTCAGGATGGTGATAGGCAGCTCGGAGCCGTCCGCCATGTAGATCTTCGCGGGCTTCTGGTTGGGGTTGCAGCCGTATTTCAGTTCAAATTCTTTCATGTTCATTCCCTCCACGCGGTATTACTTTGAGTGCTTGTTGAGGATTCGCTGCTGATATTTCCGGGTTTCCAGATCGGTGTAGCGCACGAACAGGGAGATTTTGTTGTCGGGGTTCAGATTTTCCCACAGCTCCCGGGTGAAATCGTCAATGTCCCCGGGGATGCTGACCCGTTCCGGCTCTCCCTGAAAGGTGGGAATCACGGGGTTGCCGTCGCAGACGTAGGTGTGGAGGAAATGCCCCAGACCGGGGACGGCGGGGTATTCATAGAAGAACCGGGCACATGCCGTGCCCTCCGGGTCGGCGGATTTCAGGATGGACAGCTTATAGCTGCCGTCCCCCGCCTGCAGGCCGGAAATGCGGGGCGTCCAGTTGGGGGCGTCGTCCTCAAACTGACGGGTACGCAGGGCGGCTTCCCAGCTTTCACCCTTGGCGAGGTACTCCCAGACAGTGTCCGTCTGGTCGCCGTTGGTGACGATGAGACCCTGACCGGCCTCCCGCACGGGATGGTAGATGATCAGATGGGGGTCTTTCATGAGACTGGGGTCGAAGGCTTCCGTGCGGATGCCGTCCGGCTCCTGAACGAAGACCCGGTTCCGGGAATTGACGCTGCGTCCCATGATGAAATAGGCGGCCACGGCGGTCTTGCCGTCGGGGGTGACCCCCAGCACAATGCCCCGGCCGGGGTAGGTGTTGCCGCTGAGGCGCTCGGCCATGGACTTTATTTCGTAAACATTCATAGCGTTTTCACTCCTGTTCGATGATAACGGTGCGGCCTTCCACCCGGAGCCTGCCCTCACAGAACAGGCGCACGGCTTCCGGCAGCAGCTTCCATTCGGCCTGCTCCATAATGCGTTTTTGAAGGGTCTCGGGGGTATCTCCGGGGAGAACGGGGACGGCCTTCTGGGCGATAATGGGGCCGCCGTCGCACTCCGCGCTGACAAAATGCACAGTCGCGCCGGAGAGCTTGACGCCGTAGGCCAGCGCCGCTTCGTGGACGTGCAGCCCATAGAAGCCCTGTCCGCAGAAGGACGGGATCAGGGCGGGGTGGACGTTCATAATGGCGTTGGGGTAGGCCTGCACCAGCTCTTCGGTGAAGATGACCATGCAGCCCGCCAGAACCACTAAATCAATGTCCAACGCCTTCAGTTTCTCCACCAGCGCCAGCGTCATGGCGCGGTTGGAGTCGAAGCTTTTCCGGGGCAGCACATAGCCGGGGATACCCGCTTTCCGCGCCCGCTCCAGAGCGTAAGCCCCCTCTTTGGAGGAAATCACGGCGGTGATCTCTCCGCCGCCCAGCTCGCCCCGCTGCTGAGCGTCGATCAGCGCCTGCAAATTGGTGCCGCCGCCGGAGACCAGAACTGCGATTTTGGCCGTCATTCCAGAATCACCCTTTCTTCGTCGTTTTTGGTGATGGTGCCGATGACGTAGGCGTCCTCGCCGTGGGCGGTGAGGATGTCCAGCGCGGTCTGCACCTGCGCAGCGGGAACAACGATGCTCATGCCCACGCCCATGTTGTAGGTGTTGAACATGTCCCGCTCGGGAATATTGCCGGTCTTTGCAATCAGGTCGAAGATGGGCAGCACCTTAACGGCGCTCTTGTCGATCTTCGCGCACAGGCCGTCGGGGATGGAGCGGGGAATATTCTCATAGAAACCGCCGCCGGTGATGTGGCTGATGCCCTTGACGTCAACTTTTTTCAGCAGCGCCAGAACGGACTTGACGTAGATCTTCGTGGGGGTCAGCAGGGTCTCGGCGATGGTCTTCCCGCCCAGCGCATCGCAGGGCCGGTAAATTTCGGCGGGGTTCTCGTCAATGCGGAAAACCTTGCGGATCAGGCTGAAGCCGTTGGAGTGAATGCCGGAGGAAGCCAGCGCGATGACCACGTCCCCTTCCGCCATTCTGGTCTTGTCCAGAATCTTCTTTTTATCCACAATGCCCACGGCGAAGCCCGCAAGATCGTAGTCCTCCGCGGGCATCAGGCCGGGGTGCTCTGCGGTCTCGCCGCCGATGAGCGCCGCGCCGGACTGGACGCAGCCCTCCGCCACGCCGCCCACGATTTCGGCAATCTTTTCCGGCACGTTTTTGCCGCAGGCGATGTAATCCAGAAAGAACAGAGGCTTTGCGCCCACGCAGATGATGTCGTTGACGCACATGGCCACGGCGTCGATGCCGATGGTGTCGTGCTTGTCCATGAGGATGGCCAGTTTGACCTTGGTGCCGCAGCCGTCGGTGCCGGAGACCAGCACCGGCTCCTCCATCCCGGCAATGGGCAGGCCGAAGCAGCCGCCGAAGCCGCCCACGTCGTCCAGACAGCCTAAGTTGCGGGTGCGGGCGATGTGGGTCTTCATCAGCTCCACGGCCCTGTATCCCGCGGTGATGTCCACACCGGCGGCGGCGTAGCTGGCGGACTGGGAATTGTTGTGTTCCATAATGACGCTCCTTTTCGTTCGGTTATTCTTTGCCGTTCCAGCAGTAGGTGCAAACCTTGTCTTTGTCCAGCCCGATGGCTTCCAGCAGGCCGTCCAGTGACTGGTAGCCCAGGGAATCGAAGCCCATTTCCTCGCAGATGGCCTTGAGCATACATTTGCCCCGCTGCGTGGTGCCGTCGGCGTACTCGTCTAAGTGCTTCTGCCCCTCGTCGCCCTCCAGATTCTGGACCGTCCGCCGGGCGATCAGCTCCATTTCGGAGTTGGAGCGGGAGAAATTCAGATATTTGCAGCCGTACATGATGGGCGGACAGGCGGAGCGCATATGCACTTCCTTCGCGCCGCTTTCGTACAGGAAGTCCACCGTCTCCCGCAGCTGGGTGCCGCGAACGATGGAGTCGTCCACGAACAGCAGCTTCTTGCCCTGAATCAGTTCCGGCACGGGAATCTGCTTCATCTTCGCCACCAGATTGCGCATCTCCTGATTGGCGGGGGTGAAGGAGCGGGGCCAGGTGGGGGTGTACTTGACGAAGGGACGGGCGAAGGGCTTATGGGACTGGTTTGCGTAGCCGATGGCGTGGGGCAGACCGGAATCCGGCACGCCCGCCACGAAGTCCACGTCCGGCATGGTGCCGGCTTCCATTTCCTTGCGGGCCATGATCTCGCCGTTGCGGTAGCGCATGACCTCCACGTTTTTGCCCTCGTAGTTGGAGTTGGGGTAGCCGTAGTACGTCCACAGGAAGGCGCAGATCTTCATTTTCGTGCCGGGGGCGGCCAGCTGAGTAAGGCCGTCCGCCGTCATTTTCACGATCTCACCGGGGCCAAGCTCGTAATGGTCCTGATAGCCCAGCTTGTGGTAGGCGAAGGACTCGAAGGACACGCACAGGCCGTCGTTATTCCTGCCCACCAGCACGGGCAGCCGTCCTAAGCGATCCCGGGCGGCGATGATGGCGTCGGGGGTCAGCAGCAGAATGGTGCAGGAGCCGTCGATGACCTCCTGCGCGTAGCGGATGCCCTCGATCAGGCTGCCGCGCTGGTTGATGAGGGCGGCGGTCAGCTCGGTGGTGTTGATCTTGCCGGAGGACATGGCCATGAACTGATGCCCCGGCCCGGAAAAGGTCTCGGCCACCAGCTGTTCGGCGTTGTTGATGATGCCCACGGTTGAGATGGCGAACATCCCCAGGTGGGAGCGCACCAGCAAAGGCTGAGGGTCGGTGTCGGAAATGCAGCCGATACCGGCGTTCCCGCTGAATTTTGCCATGTCGTCGTCAAATTTCGTGCGGAAGGGGGTGTTTTCAATGCTGTGGATCTGCCGCTGGAAGCCCTTTTCCGTATCGTAAAAGGCGAGTCCGGCCCGGCGGGTGCCGAGGTGGGAGTGGTAGTCCGTGCCGAAGAAAACGTCGTAAATGCAATTCTTATGGGAAATCGCCCCGAAGAAACCGCCCATGTGCTGCCCTCCCTCAGCCGTTCAGCTCCGCCTGAAGGGCGGCGTCCTTCTCAAGCACCTTGGCCGCGTCGGCGGCGCGTCTGGCGTCCAGCTTCGCGGCAAGCTCCGCGTCCTCCACTGCCAGAATCTGGGCGGACAACAAAGCGGCATTCACGCCCCCGTTTACGGCTACGGTGGCGACCGGAATACCGGAGGGCATCATGACCGTGGAAAGAAGAGCGTCAATGCCGTCGAGACAAGGACCTTTGCAGGGAATACCGATGACCGGAAGGGTGGTGTTTGCCGCGATGGCGCCGGCGAGGTGCGCGGCCATACCGGCGGCGGCGATGAGCGCGCCAAAGCCGTTTGCCCGTGCGGATACGGCAAAATCCCGAGCCTCCTCGGGGGTGCGGTGGGCGGAGTAGATGTGACATTCGTAGGGAATGCCCAGAGACGTCAGGGTATCCATGGTTTTGCGCAGGATGGGCAGATCGCTGTCGCTGCCCATGACGATTCCGACTTTTTTCATGTGTTGACCTCCTTGTGGCAAATAAAACTTCATGCATGAGCACTGCACTGCGAAAATGCGCAAAGGCATAAGCATGAAGTTTTTGTGCATCATTTCCGGTTGCCCCGCAGGGGCGAGGAAATGGCACATTTTTTCTTTTTTCTATGCGTATGCATAGAAAAAAGGGCGCACTCGCCCGCTGTAACGGGAAAGTGAGCCCAGACGGTCGGCAGGAAATGGGGATATGCCCTTACTCCATGTGGTGCTCCACTTCGGTCTGCTCCGAAAACTCGGATGCAGCCTAATCCGTCAGTCATAAGGGTTTGTTGATGTTACGTTATTATTATATCATCGGGGGCGACCCCCGTCAACTCGCAGAAAGACGATTCCTGACGGTTTTTGGCTAGATTCCATGTGAATCTTGCCAAATCGATAAAATTGCCCCGAAAGAGATGCGCTCTTTCGGGGCAGCGTTTACGCGGCGAAGAAGTTGTAAAGGCCGAAGATGAGAATGATGCCCACGATCACGGGCAGCACGTAGGTCATGTAAGGCCGCAGCCATTTGGCGATTTTCAGCCCTTTGCCCTCGTTGGCTTCGGCGAGGAAATTCTCCCAGCCCCAGCCGTAGCGGGTGGTGCAGAAAATGATGAACAGCAGACTGCCCAGGGGCAGCAGCAGGTTGCTGACCAGAAAATCCTCGCTGTCCAGCACGTCCCGCCCGGCGATGGGGCGGAAATTGCTCCACAGGTTGTAGCCCAGCAGGCAGGGCAGGCTCAGCAGAAAAAGGGCAATGCCGCACACAAGGCAGGTCTTCTTCCGGCTGAGCCCGGTCAGCTCGCTGACGCAGGAGACGATGTTTTCAAACACCGCGAGAACCGTAGAGTAGGCGGCGAAGGTCATGAACAGGAAGAACAGGCTCCCCCAGAAGCGCCCCGCGGGCAGGTTGTTGAACACGTTGGGCAGGGTCATGAAGATCAGCGCGGGGCCGCTCTTGACGTCCACGCCGTAGGAGAAGCAGGCGGGGAAGATAATGAGGCCGGAGCAAAGCGCCACCAGCGTGTCCAGCGCGCAGACCCGGACGGACTCGCCCGCCAGCGCGTGATTCTTGCCGATGTAGCTGCCGAAGATGGCCATGGCGCCGATGCCAAGGCTCAATGTAAAGAAGGACTGGTTCATGGCGCCCACGATGACATTGCCAACGCCGGCGTCTTTCAGGCGCTGGATATCGGGCAGCAGGTAGAATTTCAGTCCCTCGGAGCCGCCGGGGAGGAACAGACTGTGTACAGCCAGCGCCAGCATCAGCACGATCAGCGCCATCATCATCCACTTGGTCACCCGCTCCAATCCCTTCTGAACACCGATGGAGATGATGAAAAAGCCGGATATGACGATCACGCCCATGTAAACCGTCTGCTGGACAGGGTTCGCAAGCATGTTGCCGAAGGCGGTCTCCACCCCGGAAACGTCAAGTCCCACGAAGCGTCCGGCGGCGGTGTCCACAAAATATTGCAGCATCCAACCGGCGACGGTGGTGTAGAACATCATCAGAACCACGTTGCCGAGCAAACAGACGTAGCCGTGCCAGCCCCAGTGTCCGCCGGGCTTCAGCGCCTGATACATTTTCAGGGGGCTTTTCTGGGCGGCGCGTCCCATGGCGAATTCCATGGTCAAAACGGGGACACCCAGGATCAGCAGGAAGAGCAGGTAGATCACGACGAACGCGCCGCCGCCATACTGCCCGGTCATCCACGGGAATTTCCATACATTGCCGATGCCGATGGCGCAACCGGCGCTGAGGAGAATGAAGCCCAAACGGCTCCCAAGGTGTTCTCTGTGCACGATGATTCCTCCAGTGTTCTTGTCTTATGAAAGGCACAGACCGCGCACGGCCTGTGGGTGCCACGGGGTTACGGAAACTCAGTCAAAAATCAGCCCAAAATATCCGGGTGCGTCCGCACCCGCCCGCAGGGGACGGAACATAGCGCCGGGAAGCGCCGTTCCCGGGGTGCGGAAGTGGCCGCGGGAAAAACCCAGCGCCCCCAGAATGCCCGGGGCGGCTGCGGCATTGCCCAGCAGCTCCATGCCGGTCAGGCTGTCACCGTCGTGCTCGGCGGCCAGCAGAAAATCCCCTCCGGCGTAAAGTGCGGCGTAGCATTTGAGATAGGAAAGGTTTGCCCCCTCCTGAATCACGCCGTCCGGGGGCAGGTACTCCCGGCGAAGGCGGGCGAATTCCACCGCGGAAATCGGGCGCACGGCAACCGCCTCCCCGGCGTCGCAGGAAAATTCCGACACGGTGCAGCAGTCCCGATAGCCCATGCGGCCGTACATTTTCCGCAGACCAACGTCATGGGGCATCAGCAGCGCCCCGTCATAGCCCCGTCCGGTCAGACAGGCAGCGGCATCCGCCATCAGGGCGCGGCAAAGCCCCCGGTTCCGGAAATCCGGGTGGGTCGCCACGGCGTAGAGATAGGCGAATTTCTGCCCCCGGAACTCCGCGTCAAACCAGTAAAGGGCGGCGGCGACGTTCCCGTTTTCCGCCGCGCACCGGCAGCGCCGAGGGCAGTAGCCGCTGGCAAAAAAGCCCGCGATAAATTCCTCAGAATCCCCGAAGGACAGCTGCCAGAGCGTCCGAAGCTGAGGCTCCTGCGCGCCGGTGGGGTAGTCAATCTCCATGGAAATCCTCCGCCAGATACGCCCATGATTTCTCCACCATGTGGTGGGGATTGTAGGACAGCTTGGCCTTGCGAAGCCCCGCCAGACCCACATCGTCCTCCCGGTTCAGATAGCGTAGATTGGGATATTTCAGCCGCAGATACCGGGCGAATTCGCAGTTTACGGCGGCGTAAGCGCCGTCCACGTCCTCCCGCGCCTTTTCAAAATGGATGTCGAAGGTGTCCGACCACAGGCGGCTACCCATGGTCACGGCGAGAATTTCCCCGTTTTCCACAAGCACGGCGCTCTCCATTTGCAGACCCTCATAATGCCGGAACGCCCGGGACATGGCGATGCTTTCCATCATATAGTCCCCCGTGGGGTCGGCCTGCATCCGGGCGCGGTACCATTCGCCGACCATGCGCTGGGCAGCGGAGAAGTTGCCGCCGGTCAGATTTTGCAGTTCAAACTGGGAATGCTCTGCCCGGAAGCGGTTGACGTGGTTCCGTTTTTTCTGGAATTTCCGACCTTTCAGGTCGGCCAGATCGTCCACGGAATAAACGTAGTCATAGCTGTCCCGGTCGGCGCGGTAGAGAAATTTGTCGGGAAACCACCCCTGCAGCTCCGCCTGATCGGCCGCGGTCATGCTGACGATGCGGCAGGGAATGCCCCGCTGTTTAGCGTCGAGAAGAATTTCCTCGATCACGGCGCGCCGATCCCCGTCGCCGATGGGGTAGGGGTAGACGCTCCGGCCATTGAAATGGGAAAAAAACGCCACGCAGCCGTGGGTAAACACCAGCTGCTGCCGCCCCCAGAGATAGAGGTTGGCGAAGGAATATTCGCATCCTCTGGGCGGACAGGAAAACAAAACGCGCTCATAGTCGTCCTTCCGGGACAGCTGGGGGCGCTGAAAATCGAGCATGGTCACACCTTCTTAATATTCTGATATCATATCACAGTTTTCCCCAAAAAACAAGGGCGGAACCGCGGACGGATTCCTTTTTTGAGGAAAAAGCGGTTTTTGCTGGTTTTCGGCAGTTTTTTACTGAAATTTCCGCGGAAATCAGGCACGATTTCCGTGTTGACAAAACGGATGAGAAGATATATAATGCAAAGTAAGTAAAAGGCGGACTGTGCATCATGCAGTGCGTTACATTTTAACGCTGAAGGAGAAATCACAATGAGAAAGTTTGTATCCTTTGTTTTCGCGCTCATCCTGTGTCTGAGCATGGCAGTCACGGCTTCCGCCACGACCGTCAAGAGCAATCAGGGCGGCAACCCCGGCGGCAAGCCCACCGCGCCCCGTACCGGTTCCGTTGCGGTGGCAGTCCTGTCCGCCGCGGCCTGCACTGCGGGCGGTGTCGGCGCCATTGCCTACAAGAAGAGCAAAGAGTAATCAAAGTAATTGAAAAGGAACGGAATGGAGCGGTCTTGATCGCTCCATTCGTATTATAACGGACATGCAGAATAAGAAGAAGGTATACCTCATTATCAGCATCGTCAGCTTCTCCATCGTGCTGGCGGCGCTGGCCGCGATCGGCGGGCTGCTGCTTGCCTACAAGCGGCAGAGCGACAACTATGAGCAGCTGGCGGCAGCGGCCAGAACCGATGCGCCCGCCGCACCCACCACCCCGGCGACAGAGGCTGTGGAGGAGACCCAGCCCGTCGAGACGGAGCCGCCCCTGCCCACCGTGGAAATTCCCATCAACTTTGACTACCTCAAAGGGGAAAACGAGGACATCATCGGCTGGATCGTGGTGGACGGCACGCTGATCGACTATCCCATCCTGTACGATACGACCTACAATTACTACTATCTGAACCACAACTACGAGGGAACCTCCACCGGCTACGGCTCCATTTTCGTTCTGGGGGAGAACGCCGGGGACTTTACGGACTTCAACACCGTGGTCTACGGCCATAACATGCTGGACGGGCGGATGTTTGCCCAGCTGCACCGGTTCCGGGATAAGAATTTCTTCGATTCCCACGGGCAGATCATCGTCTACACCCCGGAGCGGCAGCTGACCTATCAGGTCTTCGCGGCCTACCGCCGGGACAATCTGGACATCATCGCGAACACGGATTTTTCCACCAAAGCGCTGATCGACGAGTACATCGAGAGCGTCTACGCCCAGCCCGATCTGGCGCAGTTCAATCCGGCGCTGGAGGTTACGTCCTCAGACAGGATCATCACCCTTTCCACCTGCATCGGAAACCCGGCGTACCGGTTCGTGGTACAGGGTGTGCTGGTGGATGAAGCGCAGGCCGTGTTTGCCGGCACTCCGGACGCGGACGGAGAATAACGGAACATGAAGAAAAAAGGAAAATTTCTGAAAGAAGAACCCCCAAAGAGCGAAAAGCCGAAAAAGAATGGGAATCCCATGAAAGTGACCGCCATTGTGCTCAGCTCGCTGGCGGCGGTACTGGTGCTTGCGGCTGTTGGTGTGGGGATTTTCGTGTGGTACTCCGGCAGTGTGCGGGGGGCGATGTTCGCCGCCCGGGGAAGCGTTTCGGACACCATTTCCCAGTCTGTGACTACCCCTGCCGACGCTTCGGAAACGCAGGCGCGTATTGACGCGGACTGGATCGACGAACAGGGCAACGCCTATAATTACCGGGACGACGTGATCTCCATTCTGTTCATGGGCATTGACTACATGGGCGATGAAAAGAACTGGTTCTACGCCACGGAGTCCAACGGCGGCAACGCCGACGTGATTGGGCTGGTCATACTGGACACCAGAACCTTTGACTTTTCCATGCTGTACATTCCCCGGGACACCATGGCCGACGTGATCGCCATGGACGCAAGCGGCCAGTATCTGGATACTGTTTACACCAACATTTCCACCGCCCACAGCTACGGCGACGGAAAAGACTTGAGCTGCCGCCTGACCACCGACGCGGTGTCCCGTCTCCTGTACGGCGCGCCGGTGAGCCGCTACGTAGCGCTGGACTATGACGCGCTGTACACGCTGAACGACCTGATCGGCGGCCTGACCATCACCTTTGACGACGACTACACGGAGATCCATTCCACGTTTACCAAGGGCAGCACGGTCACGCTGAACCGGTGGTACATGGACAAGTTCATCACCTACCGCAGCGAGACCGACTTGGAGGGCGCATACAAGCGCGGTATGCGGAGCATGGCGGTGATGAAGGCGCTGTTCAACCAGTGCAAGGGGAAAATCGTCGCCGACCCCGCCGTGGCGCTGGAATACTACAACGGCCTGAAGGACTACATCACCACCGATCTGGACCTGACGGAGATCACGTATCTGGCGCGGAACATGGGGAAGATGTACTTCACCTCGGACACCATTGTGCGTCTCCCCGGCGAGACGGTAATGGGCGAGCGCTACGCGGAGTTCTACCCGGACGAAAGCTGGCTCCACGACTTCGTGGTGGAAAAGTTCTGCGTCCCGGCGGAATGATAGGAAACAAAGCTGCCCCGCCGAACAGGCGGGCCGCATTGGACAGTCAACAGGCACAGCAGGATAATCTGCTGTGCCTGT
>ERZ780226.603-NODE-603-length-31808-cov-3.611564_pt1 | contig 31808 bp, 43 predicted proteins | sample MGYA00511165_ERZ780226 | MGnify/ENA primary metagenome ERZ780226 (study PRJEB29588, sample SAMEA2152373) | human gut metagenome | biome: human gut; feature: human-associated habitat; material: faeces | place: Denmark | collected 2008/2010 ...
CATGCTCAACCGCGCGCCAACCCTGCACCGTCTGGGCATCCAGGCGTTCGAGCCGGTCTTGGTGGAAGGCAAGGCAATCCGCCTGCACCCGCTTGTCTGCACCGCCTTCAACGCCGACTTCGACGGTGACCAGATGGCAATTCACGTGCCGCTGTCTTCCGAGGCGCAGGCCGAGGCGCGCGTGCTCATGCTCTCGTCCAACAACATCAAATCGCCGGCACACGGCAAGCCGCTCACCATCCCGACGCAGGATATGATCATCGGCATGTACTACCTCACGTCCGCCCGCGACGGGTTCCCGGGCGAGGGGCGCGTGTTCATGGACTTCAAGGACGCGCAAAACGCCTATGACTCCCGTGCGGACGTTGACCTGCAGGCCAAGATCAAGGTGCGTCTCAAGTACGACACCAAGGTCGAGGTCGAGTACGGCGTGTACGACGAGCACAAGGCCGGCGAGCTGATCGAGACCACCATCGGCCGCATCATCTTCAACGGCGTGCTGCCCAAAGACCACGCCTACATCAACCACATCATGGACAAGGGCGAGGTCAGCAAGCTCATCGAGGATTGCGCCAACCGCTACCCGACGCCCGAGATGATGCAGATCCTCGACGGCCTGAAGGCCATCGGCTACCACTACGCCACGCGCGCGGGCATCACCGTCTCCGTCTACGACGCGACGATCCCGCCCCAGAAAGACGAGATCCTCGCTGCCGCCGACGCAGAGGTCGACGCGGTCCAGGAAGACTACGAGATGGGCTTCATGAGCGACGCCGAGCGCCATCGCAAGGTCGTCGACATCTGGACCCGCGCAACCGACGAGGTCGGAGACGCGATGGGCGAGAACTTCGATCGCTTCAACCCCATCTACATGATGGCGTACTCCGGCGCTCGAGGTAACATCAAGCAGATTCGCCAGCTCGCAGGCATGCGCGGCCTCATGGCCGACCCGCAGGGCGAGATCATCGACCGTCCTATCAAGGCGAACTTCCGCGAAGGCCTGACCGTTCTCGAGTACTTCGTCTCCACGCATGGCTCCCGAAAGGGCATGGCGGATACGGCGCTTCGTACCGCCGACTCCGGCTACCTCACCCGTCGTCTCGTCGACGTCGCGCAAGACGTCATCGTGCACGAAGAGGACTGCGGTACCAGCGATGGCGTCGATACGCCCGTGCTCAACGACAAGGGCGCGCTTGACATCAACCTGGTGGGCCGCTGCCTTGCCGAGGACGTCGTCGCTCCCGAGACGGGCGAGGTCCTTCTTGCCGCTGGCGCCTACATCGAGAACAAGGAGCAGCTCTCCGAGTTCGCGAACAACAATGTCGAGACGGTCAAGATCCGCAGCCTGATGACCTGCCATACCAAGCACGGCGTGTGCCAGAAGTGCTACGGCTACGACCTGGCGGCGGGCCGTCCGGTCAATCTTGGCACTGCCGTCGGCATCATCGCCGCCCAGTCCATCGGCGAGCCCGGCACCCAGCTGACGATGCGCACGTTCCACGCAGGCGGCGTCGCCGGCGAGGACATCACCCAGGGTCTTCCGCGTGTTACCGAGCTTTTCGAGGCGCGCAAGCCCAAGGGCCTTGCCGTGCTGGCCGAGATTGCAGGCACCCTGCAGATCACGAGCACCAAGGACAGCCGCACCCTCACCATCAGCAACGAGGACGGCGAGGTCCGCGAGTACGAGACGTCTGCACGCGCTCAGCTCATGCCCGGCATCTCCGACATGTGCACCGTCAAGGTCGGCCAGCAGCTGACCAAGGGCTCGATCGACCCGCACGAGCTGCTGCGTCTCACCGACGTCAACACCACGCTGCGCTACATCGTCGACCAGGTCCAAAACGTCTACACCTCCCAGGGCGTCGACATCAACGACAAGCACATCGAGGTCATCGCGCGCCAGATGCTCCGCAAGGTCACGGTCACCGATCCCGGTAGCTCCGTGTACCTGCCCGGTGCCCAGGTCAACCGCTACGATTTCGAGGAAGAGGCCGAGCGCGTCATGCTCGAGGGCGGCGTTGCCCCCACGGCGCGTCCGCTGATCCTCGGCATCACCAAGGCATCCCTCGCCACCGAGTCGTTCCTGTCTGCCGCCTCGTTCCAGGAGACCACCAAGGTTCTGACCGACGCCGCAATCGAGGGCAAGGTCGACCACCTCGTCGGCCTGAAGGAAAACGTCATCATCGGCAAGCCGATTCCCGCGGGCACGGGCCTCAAGCGCTACCGCGAGCTGCAGCTCACCTACAAGGGCGAGCGCATCGACCGCTCCGGCGCGAGCGCCGACCAGCTGCCCGAGTGGGCGCCCGAGGAGCTCAAGGAGACCGAGAGCCTCCTGCCGCAGCCCCAGGAGTGGTCGCTCGACGGCGAGGAGTACCTCGGCGGCGTGCCTGGCGACGTCTCTGCGATCCTCGGCCACGGGTATGCCGGCTCTGCGGCATCCAAGATTCCGCCCGAGGTTGCGAAGCTGTACCTGTTCGACGATCTGGGCGTCAGCCAGCGCTGGGCCAACAAGTTCAGCGAGGCGGGCATCGAGACGGTCGGCGATCTGGCCGGCAAGACCGAAGACGACCTGTTCCGCATCGAGGGCATCGGCGTGAAGGCCATCGAGGAGCTCAAGGCGGGGCTCGCGGACCGCGACCTGCTCTACATCCTCGAGGATTCCAAGGGTGGCGACGAGCCGGATGCTTCGCAGCTGCTCGAGATGCTGTTCTCGCCGGATGACGCGATGTACATGGGCGGCGACGTCCCCAAGACGTACAGCGCCGACCCCGACGAGCTCATCGGCGGCCCGGCACTGCATCGCGCTTCGAGCGATGACGAGATGCTCGAGGAGATGCTCGGCGGCCTGAGCGAGTCCGGCTTCACGTTGACGGATGAGGAAAGCGAATCCGAATCCAACGACGACCAGCAGTCGGGTATCGACGAATAGAAATCGCCTGCTATAGTTTTGGGGAGCTCGGGAAACCGGGCTCCCTTTTTCTCTTGCCGCGAATGCTGTTTTCAGGAGGTGCCGATGGTGCGGCAAAGTGCCATACCCGATGGCCTGCTCACGCAGATGCTCGACCTCGGCGTCTCGATGATCGCCTGCGGGGCAGATGTCAACCTGGTCGAGGAGTCGCTCGTACGCATTGGCACCTCCTACGGCGCACGCGACATGAACGTGTTCGTGATCACGAGCTCGATTCTGGTCACCATGCTCGACGACCTTGGAAAAGAGCATACGCAAAGCCGCCGCATCCACACGGCGCTGTCCAACAACTTCGGTAAGCTCGAGCGGCTCAACACGCTGTGCCGCAGATGCTGCGACGAGAAGATCGGGCCTGCGCAGATTGCCGCGGAGCTCCAGCGCATCAACAACTCCTGCGTCTCGCGCCCGTACCTGTACGTGGGAAGCATCCTGGCGGCAGGCTCGTTCGCGGTGTTCTTCGGCGGGTCGCCTCTAGATGGCGTGGTCTCGGCGCTGTTCGCCGTGCTCATCTGCGTGCTCCAGAGCAAGTTCAGGCCCTATTGCCCCAACGAGATCGTCTTCGACTTTGTCGCGGCGCTCGTCTCGGGCCTCGGCATCTGCCTTGTGGCCCACGTGATTCCCGGCCTCAACATCGACAAGATCATCATCGGCGACATCATGCTGCTCATCCCCGGCATCGCGATCACCAACGCGATGCGCGACATGCTCGCGGGCGATACGGTTGCCGGGGCGCTGCGCCTCATCGAGTCGCTTCTGTGGGCAGGCGCGCTCGCGCTCGGCTATATGGTCGCCATCATGGCGGTGGGAGCATGACGACGCAGGCGCTCATACAGCTCGCGATGGCGTTTCCGGCATCCCTCGGCTTCGCACTCCTGTTCAACCTGCGTCCCAGGCTCCTCGTCCCGGCGTCGCTCGGCGGCCTGTTTACCTGGGCGGTCTACCTCGCCTGCGGCCAGCTTGCCTCGGGGGTGTTCGTGCCGTGCCTCGTCGCCTCGGCGTTTGCCGCCGTGTACGCGCAGGTGCTTGCAATCAGGTTCAAGGCGCCGCTTGCCATCTTCTACATCGTGTGCGAGATACCGCTCATCCCCGGCAGCGGCCTGTACTACACGATGAGCTACGCCGTGCAGGGCAACGCCGATCAGGCGCTCAACTACGGACTGCTCACGACCGAGTTCGTCTTCGCCATCGCCTTCGGCATCGCCATCGCCTGGGCAGGAGGGGAGATCTTGAGGCGCTTTCTGGCGGCCCGCGCCACGAAGAAGTGAGGCCTGCTTGCCGACAATGCGGCCCCGTGGGCACGCAAAGCGCAGAATTCTGGAAGTTTTTGCAGCGCTGCAGGTCAGCTGCAACTGTCAGGGGGATACGCCCGGAACCGTGGCGTTTGACATCCCTGAATTCGGGTAGTAATGTACCCACTCGCGCTGTCAGTTGGACTGGCAGTGCTGTGCGCTTGTGTGCTCGGGTCAGGTTTCGACTGATTTAAGGCATGACGTGCAATCAGGCGAAACCTGACAGCACTCAAGCGCCTGTTCTTAGTAAAAGGTAGCAAACGGAAAGGAACCCACATTGCCTACCATTAACCAGCTGGTCCGCAAGGGCCGCGCGAAGGCAGCAGAGAAGTCCAAGTCTCCTGCTCTCAAGGGCAACCCGCAGAAGCGCGGCGTCTGCACTCGCGTCTACACCGCAACCCCCAAAAAGCCTAACTCGGCACTCCGCAAGGTTGCGCGTGTCCGCCTCGTCAACGGGATGGAAGTCACTGCCTACATCCCCGGCATCGGCCACAACCTGCAGGAGCACTCCATGGTGCTCATCCGCGGCGGCCGTGTTAAGGACCTTCCTGGTGTCCGCTACAAGATTATCCGCGGCGCTCTCGATACCGCAGCCGTGTCCGATCGTGCACAGGCCCGTAGCCGCTACGGCGCCAAGAAGCCCAAGAAATAAGTTACGAAAGGATATTGATTTATGCCACGTCGTAATGCTGCAGTCCGCCGCGAGATCGCTCCGGATGCTGTATACAACAACCGTCTTGTCACGCAGCTGATCAACAAGGTTCTGCTCGACGGCAAGCGCTCCGTTGCCGAGTCCATCGTCTACGGCGCCTTCGACATCGTCGCCGAGAAGACCGGCGAGGACGCGCTCAGCGTCTTCAAGAAGGCCATGGAGAACGTCCGCCCGTCCGTCGAGGTCAAGCCCCGTCGTGTCGGCGGCGCCACCTACCAGGTCCCGACCGAGGTCAACTCCCGCCGCTCCACCACGCTGGCTATCCGTTGGATTGTCGGCTTCTCCCGCGCCCGCAAGGAGCGCAGCATGGCCCAGCGCCTTGCCGCAGAGATTATGGACGCTTCCAACGGCCTGGGCGCTTCTGTCAAGAAGCGCGAGGACGTCTACAAGATGGCCGAGTCCAACCGTGCGTTCTCGCATTATCGTTGGTAGGGAGTGTTAGCAAGTAATGGCAAAGAAGACCCCACTTAAAGACACTCGCAACATCGGCATCATGGCCCACATCGATGCCGGCAAGACCACCACGACCGAGCGCATCCTCTACTACACCGGCAAGACCCACAAGATCGGCGAGGTCCACGACGGTGCTGCGACCATGGACTGGATGGAGCAGGAGCAGGAGCGCGGCGTTACCATCACCTCCGCTGCAACCACCTGTTACTGGGAGAAGGACGGCGAGCGCTACCGCATCCAGATCATCGACACCCCAGGCCACGTCGACTTCACGTCCGAGGTAGAGCGCTCCCTGCGCGTCCTCGACGGTGCTGTTGCTGTTTTCGACGCCGTTGCAGGCGTCCAGCCGCAGTCCGAGACCGTGTGGCGCCAGGCATCGCGCTACAACGTCCCGCGCATCGCGTTCATCAACAAGTACGACCGCGTCGGCGCTGACTTCTTCCACGCGATCGACACCATGAAAGACCGCCTCGGCGCCAACGCCATCGCAGCGCAGGTCCCCATGGGCGCAGAAGACCAGTTCTGGGGCGTCATCGACCTCACGACCATGACCGCATGGGACTTCAAGGCCGATGAGAAGGGCATGACCTACCCCGAGCCCATGGACGCCATCCCCGAGGAGTTCCAGGCGCAGGCAGAGGAGTGCCGCACCGCCCTCGTCGAGGCTGCTGCCGATTTCGACGACGAGCTCATGGAGAAGGTCCTCATGGACGAGGAGTTCACCGTCGAGGAGCTCAAGGCCGCTTTGCGCAAGGGCGTCATCGCCAACGAGCTGAACCTCGTCTTCGTCGGATCAGCCTACAAGAACAAGGGCGTGCAGGAACTGCTCGACGCCGTCGTCGACTACCTGCCGAGCCCGCTCGACATTCCGGCAGTCGAGGGCACCAACCCCGACACCGAGGAGACCGAGACCCGCGAGGCTGACAAGAAGGCGCCGTTCTCCGCTCTGGCGTTCAAGATCATGACCGATCCGTTCGTCGGCAAGCTCACCTACATCCGCATCTACTCCGGTCGCCTGGATTCCGGTACTTACGCGTACAACTCCGTCAGCGGCAAGCGCGAGCGCATCGGCCGTCTGCTCGAGATGAACGCAGCCGAGAAGATCGACGTCGACTACTGCGAGGCAGGCGACATCGTCGCCGTCGTCGGCCTGAAGAACACCACCACCGGCGAGACGCTGTGCGATGAGGACCATCCCATCGTCCTCGAGTCCATGGACTTCCCGGACCCGGTTATCGACGTCGCCGTCGAGCCCAAGACCAAGGCAGAGCAGGACAAGCTGGCTATCGGCCTGCAGAAGCTCGCCGAGGAGGACCCGACCTTCCAGGTCCACACCGACGAGGAGACGGGCCAGACCATCATCGCCGGCATGGGCGAGCTGCACCTCGAGATCATCGTCGACCGTCTGCGTCGCGAGTTCCACGTCGACTGCAACGTCGGCAAGCCGCGCGTCGCCTACCGCGAGAAGCCGGGTCACGAGGCGCTCAACGTTCAGGGCAAGTTCGTCCGCCAGTCCGGTGGTCGCGGCCAGTACGGCGATGCGATCATCAACATGTACCCGGGCGAGCCGGGCAGCGGCTTCACCTTCGAGAACAAGATCGTCGGCGGTGCGATTCCCAAGGAATACATCCCGTCCGTCGAGAAGGGCATCGAAGAGGCGCTGCAGTCTGGCGTTGTCGCTGGCTACCCCGTCCTCGACGTGCGCGTCGAGCTGGTTGATGGTTCCTACCACGACGTCGACTCCTCCGAGGCGGCATTCAAGGTTGCCGGTTCCATGGCAATCAAGGCCGCTCTGCGCAAGTCCGACCCGGTCCTCCTCGAGCCGATGGAGTCCGTCGAAGTCGAGACCCCGCAGGAGTACATGGGCGATGTCATGGGCAACCTCAACTCTCGTCGTGGCCAGATCCAGGGTCAGGAAGATCGCGGCAACGCGACCGCGATTATCGCGCTCGTCCCGCTGTCCGAGATGTTCGGCTACGCGACCGACCTGCGCTCTGCAACGCAGGGCCGCGCGTCCTACACCATGCAGTTCAACTCCTACCAGCCCGTTCCCAAGAACGTTGCTGAGGAGATCGTCAAGAAAGCCGGCGGCAGCGCGGAATAGCGCTTCACGCTCGATATATGGAGGTTTGAGTTAAGTGCCTAGCCAGAAGATTCGCATTCGACTGAAGGGCTACGATCACGAGATCGTGGACCAGTCGACCAAGCTTATCGTCGATACCGCGGCCAAGACCGGCGCACGTATTTCCGGTCCGATCCCGCTGCCGACTGAGCGCAACCTGTACACCGTCATCCGCTCGCCGCACGTCAACAAGGACTCCCGCGAGCAGTTCGAGATGCGCACCCACAAGCGCCTCATCGACATCCTCGACCCGACGCCGAACACCGTCGACTCGCTGATGCGCCTCGACCTTCCCGCAGGCGTCGACATCGAGATCAAGCTCTAAACAGCTCGTTTCTCGAATAGCATGTACCAGGGCACCGCTCCAAGATGGGGGCGGTGCCCTTTTGCATCCATGGGGCTGCGCCGTGTTCTCCCGAGCTCGCCTCTGACGTGCTCCCGCGCGATGGAGGAGATGTGGAAGAAGCCAAAAATCTTCTTCAAAAGCTTGCCTGTATGGTGTAGACTGTGCAGGCTGCGCTCTATAGGGCGTAGTGTGTCAACGTCCCGGCGTATGAATCGAACAAAGGGACGAGCATCAAGCTGCGATCCGCTGAAGAGTTACGAAGGGTAACCTACTCAAGATCGCCTGAAGGTTAGGTTGGAAATGGTCAATACGATTCTCGGCCGCAAGCTGGGTATGACTCAGGTCTGGGGAGAAGATGACAACATCATCCCCGTCACGGTCATCCAGGCTGGCCCCTGCGTTGTCTCGCAGGTAAAGACCACCGAGACCGACGGCTACGAGGCCGTCCAGATCGGTTTCGGCGACATCAAGGAAAAGAAAGTCAACAAGCCCATGAAGGGCCACTTCGACAAAGCGGGCATCGCTCCGATGCGCTACCTGCGCGAAGTGCGCGTCGAGAATGCCTCTGAGCATTCCGTCGGCGAGACCGTCACGGTCGCGGCTTTCGAAGACGTCGCCAAGGTCGACGTCACTGGCGTGAGCAAGGGCAAGGGCTTCGCTGGTGTCATCAAGCGTCACGGCTTCGGCGGTGGCCCAGGTGCACATGGTCATCACTTCCATCGTGCTCCGGGTTCTGTCGGCATGTGCGCGTATCCTGCTCGCGTCTTCAAGGGCATGCGTCTTCCGGGCCACATGGGTTGCGACCGCGTCACGGTCAAGAACCTCGCTGTGGTTCGCGTCGATGCAGAGCAGAACCTCTTGTTGGTAAAGGGTGCCGTTCCTGGTGGCAAGGGCGCTCTCGTTCAGATCCGTATGGCTTAAAGGAGGAGAAGGTCAATGGCAACTCTCAATATCACCGACTCCGCTGGTAAGCCGCAGGGCACCATGGAGGTCGCAGATAGCGTCTTCGCTATCGAGCCCAACACCTACGCAATGCACCAGGTCGTGCGCAGCCAGATGGCGATGCTTCGCCAGGGTACGCACAGCACCAAGACCCGTGGTCAGGTTTCCGGCGGTGGCCGCAAGCCGTTCCGCCAGAAGGGCACCGGCCGCGCTCGTCAGGGTTCCACCCGTGCTGCGCAGTTCCGTCATGGTGGCGTCGTGTTCGGTCCGCACCCCCGCTCCTATGCGTTCCGCGTGCCGAGCAAGGTCGTCAAGCTCGCCATGCGCTCTGCCGTGTCCGGCAAGCTCGCCGATTCCGAGCTGTTCGTCGTCGATAACTTCGATTTCGAAAAGCCGTGCACCAAGCAGGCAGTGGCGTTCCTCAAGGCGCTCGACATCACGGGCCGCGTGACCGTCGTCGTCAACGACGAGGATGTCAACGCGTTTCTGTCCTTCCGCAACATCAAGAAGGCAAACGTCATCGCTGCATCCGAGATTAACACCTACGATCTCGTTGACAACGCGGCACTGGTCATGACCAAGGACGCCGTCAAGTATGTCGAGGAGGTGCTGTCGTAATGGAGGCACGTCAGATTATCATCCGCCCGGTCATCACCGAGCGCTCCTTCGATATGCAGGAGTACAACCGCTTCACGTTCGAAGTGGCCAAGACCGCAAGCAAGATCGAGATCGCCAAGGCAGTCGAAGAGATCTTCGACGTCAAGGTGCTCAAGGTCAACACGGTCAACGTCAAGTCCAAGAAGAAGCGCATGCGCAACATCGAGGGCAAGACTCGCACCTGGAAGAAGGCCATCGTAACGCTGGCCGAGGGCGACACCATCGAGCTGTTCGCCAACCAGGACTAAGCAAGGTTCCAAATCCCCCATTGTGCAATGGGGGATTCGTTGCCGTCGTGAGTTTCCAATAAGGAGATGCCCGGCGGCGTGGTAGTCCGGAGTCAGGACCGCGCGGGGGCACGCACAGCCCTCCATCCCAGGCGGTCATCTGGCAATCGGAATCAAGAAGGAGTTTGTTCATGGGAGTAAAGCAATACAAGCCGTCTTCCCCGGGACGTCGCTTCCAGACGGTCTCTGACTTCGCAGAGATCACGACGACCAAGCCCGAGAAGTCGCTGTTGGAGCCGCTGCCTAAGAAGGCCGGCCGCAACAACTATGGCCGCATCACGACCCGTCATCAGGGCGGTGGTCACAAGCGCAAGTACCGCAAGATCGACTTCAAGCGTCAGAAGGACGGAATTCCGGCAAAGGTTGCGACCATCGAGTACGACCCGAACCGTTCTGCCCGTATCGCGCTTCTGCACTACGTCGACGGCGCCAAGGCGTACATCCTCCAGCCCAAGGGCCTGAAGGTCGGCGACATCGTCGAGTCCGGCCCCGAGGCCGACATCAAGCCCGGCAACGCGCTTCCGCTCGCCAACATCCCGGTCGGTACTCTGATCCATGCGGTCGAGTTCCAGCCTGGCAAGGGCGCTGCGATGGCACGTTCTGCTGGCACCAGCATCCAGCTGATGGGCAAGGAGGGCGGCTACGCCATCCTCCGCATGCCGTCTTCTGAGATGCGTCGCGTGCTTCTTACCTGCCGCGCGACGGTTGGCGAGGTCGGCAACGCCGAGCATGCCAACATCCGCCTCGGCAAGGCAGGCCGCAAGCGTTGGCTGGGTGTCCGCCCGACCGTTCGCGGTACCGTTATGAACCCGGTCGACCACCCGCATGGTGGTGGCGAGGGCAAGAACAAGACCGCTGGTCGTCATCCTGTCACCCCGTGGGGCGTTCCCACCAAGGGCCATCGCACTCGCAACCCGAAGAAGGCCACGAGCCGCCTGATCATCCGTCGCCGCAAGAAATAAGTGAGGAGAAGTAATGAGTAGAAGTCTCAAGAAAGGCCCTTATGTAGAGCCGCGTCTCCTCGCTCGCATCGTTGCGATGAACGAGGCAGGCGAAAAGAAGGCCATCAAGACCTGGAGCCGTTCTTCGACGATCTTCCCGGAAATGGTCGGCCACACGATCGCCGTCCATGACGGTCGTCGTCATGTCCCTGTATACGTAACCGAGTCCATGGTCGGTCACAAGCTCGGCGAGTTCGCGCCGACTCGTACCTTCCGCGGCCATCGCGCAGATTAGGAGGAACGTAAATGCAAGCTAAAGCAGTAGCCAAGTACGTGCGCGTTTCTCCGCGCAAGGCTCGCATCGTCGTGAACGAGATTCGCGGCAAAGAGGTCGTCGACGCCATGGATATCCTGCGCTTCAACGAGCGCGCCATCTCCGAGGCTGTCTCGAAGGTCGTCGCCTCCGCTGCGGCGAACGCCGAGAACAAGTACGGCGTTCGCCCCGAGAACTTGGTCATCAAAGAGGCCTATGTTGACGAAGGCCCGACCATGAAGCGTTTCCGCCCGCGCGCCAAGGGCTCCGCAAGCCCCATCAGGAAGCGCACGAGCCACATCACCGTCGTCGTTGCAACGAGAGAGGAGGCGTAGCACATGGGTCAGAAGGTTAAGCCGACTGGTTTTCGCCTGGGTATCACCGAGAACTGGCGTAGCCGCTGGTATGCCGGTAAAGACTATGCTGCCACGCTTGAGAACGATATCAAGCTGCGCAAGCACGTCGAGACCAAGCTCGCGGGCGCTGCGCTTTCCAAGGTAGAGATCGAGCGCGCCGGCGACAAGATCAAGGTCATCGTCACCACCGCCCGTCCCGGCATCGTCATCGGCAAGAAGGGCACCGAGGTCGACGCTCTGCGCAAGGAGCTCGAGGCCATCGCCGGCGGTCATGTCTCCGTCGAGGTCATCGAGGTCAAGCGCCCCGAGCTCGACGCCAACCTGATCGCCCAGTCCATCGCCGAGCAGCTCGAGGGCCGCGTCGCCTTCCGCCGCGCGATGCGCAAGGCCGTGCAGTCCGCCCGCAAGTCCGGCGCCAAGGGTATCCGTATCCAGTGCGCAGGCCGTCTGGGTGGCGCCGAGATGAGCCGCCGCGAGTGGTACCGCGAGGGCCGTGTGCCGCTGCACACCCTTCGTGCAATGATCGATTACGGCACCGCAACCGCACACACCACCATGGGTTCCTGCGGTATCAAGGTCTGGGTGTACTACGGCGAAGTGCTTCCTGGTCAGCAGAAGACTAATCCTGCTCTCGAGGGCACCTCTAGCCAGCGCCGCGGCCGTGGCCGTCGTGGTGAGAGGAGGGACCGCTAATGTTGATGCCTAAGCGCACCAAGTACCGCAAGGTCCAGCGTGGTTCTATGAAGGGCAAGGCCAAGGGCGGCACGAAGCTCGCCTTTGGTTCCTACGGAATCCAGGCTCTCGAGGCCCATTGGATCACCAACCGCCAGATCGAGGCCGCACGTATCGCCATGACCCGCTACTTGAAGCGTGGCGGCCGTGTGTGGATCACGATCTTCCCGGACAAGCCCATTACCAAGAAGCCGGCAGAGACCCGCATGGGTTCCGGCAAGGGCAACCCGGAAGAGTGGGTGGCAGTCGTCAAGCCGGGCCGCGTCATGTTCGAGATCGACGGCGTGACCCCCGAGGAAGCACGCGAGGCTATGCGCCTTGCCATCAACAAGCTTCCCATCAAGTGCAAGATGCTGTTCCGCGCCGACGCGGCAGAGCACGCGCACGAGTTCGCCGAGGAGCACGCCAAGGAGTTCGCTATCCAGCGCGCTATCGAGGCTGAGGAAGAAGCAGAGCACGAGGCAGAGGTCGAAGCTGCTCGTGAGGCTGCCGCGAAGGGAGGTAACGCGTAATGAAAGCATCTGAAGTACGTGAGCTTTCCACCGACGACCTCAACGAGAAGTTGAGCGAGGCACGTGCCGAGCTGTTCAACCTGCGCTTCCAGATGGCTACCAGCCAGCTGGACAACACTGCACGTGTTAAGACCGTTAAGAAAGACATCGCGCGCATCTGCACCGAGCTGCGTGCCCGCGAGATCAATGCAGCAGCAGACGCTGCGTCCTAGGAAAGGAGCGAAACCTAAATGGCAGAAGAGCGTAACAGTCGTAAGGTTCGCCAGGGCGTAGTCGTCTCGGCAGCCAACGACAAGACCATCGTCGTTCAGATCGAGGAGCGCAAGCAGCACAGGGTCTATCACAAGATGATGACCACCACGAGCAAGCTTCACGCTCATGACGAGAACAACGAGGCAGGTGTGGGCGACATCGTCCGCATCATGGAGACCCGACCGCTGTCCAAGAAGAAGCGCTGGCGCCTCATCGAGATCGTCGAGAAGGCCAAATAAGGCCCGTTAGTAACAGGAAAGGTAATCATCATGATTCAAATGCAATCAATGCTGACTGTTGCTGACAACTCTGGTGCACGCAAAGTCCAGTGCATCAAGGTTCTCGGTGGCTCCAAGCGCCGCTATGCCGGCCTTGGTGACGTGATCATTTGCAGCGTCAAGGAAGCCACGCCAAACAGTCAGGTCAAGAAGGGCGATGTCGTCCGTTGCGTCGTCGTCCGCGTCAAGAAGGAAGTTCGCCGCAAGGACGGCTCCTACATCAGGTTCGACGAGAACGCAGCCGTCCTCGTCGACGACTCTGGCGCACCTCGTGGTACGCGTATCTTCGGGCCCGTCGCCCGCGAGCTGCGCGATCGCAAGTACATGAAGATCGTCTCCCTCGCTCCCGAGACGCTTTAAGGAAAGGTGTGAGGAAATGGCGAAGATGAACATCAAGAAGGGCGATACCGTCAAGGTCATCACCGGCAAGGACAAAGGCGCGCAGGGCGAGGTCCTGTCCGCTCGTCCGTCCGAGCACCGCGTCGTTGTCCAGGGTGTGAACATCATCCACAAGGCGCTGCGCCCGTCGCAGGCCAACCCCAACGGTGGTATCGACACGTTCGAGGGCCCCATCGACGTTTCCAACGTCATGCTGGTCTGCCCGCAGTGCGGCCTGCCCACTCGCATCGCCGTGAGGCGTGACGAGGGCAAGAAGGTCCGCGTCTGCAAGAAGTGCGGCAAGGACATCGACTAGTCCCTTAACTGCTGCATCTGGTGCCCGCGCCAACGAGGTGCGGGCACCTCATCAAAGGCCCTCGCAAGAGGGGACGAGGTTGGAACCCCGTCTTAATTCTCGAAACAAGGAGTAACAATGGCACCTCGCCTGAAAGAGAAGTACAAAAACGAGATCGTCCCGCAGCTCGAGAAGGAGCTGAACATCGCCAACATCAACAACGTTCCGAAGCTTGAGAAGATCGTTGTCAACATGGGCGTTGGCGAAGCGGCGACCGACAGCAAGCTCATCGACGCGGCTGTTGCGGACCTTCGCACCATCACCGGCCAGCAGCCGATGATCTGCCGTGCAAGGAAGTCCATCGCAACGTTCCGCCTGCGCAAGGGCCAGGCCATCGGCGCCAAGGTCACGCTGCGCGGCGACCGCATGTACGAGTTCTTCGACCGTCTGGTCGCAACTGCCATCCCGCGCATCCGCGACTTCCGCGGCATGCCGGACAACAGCTTCGACGGCCACGGCAACTACTCCATGGGCGTCAGCGAGCAGACGATCTTCCCCGAGATCTCCTACGAGGACCTCGATCGCACGAGGGGCATGGACATCACGTTCGTGACCACCGCCAAGACCGACGAGGAAGGCAAGGCACTTCTTACCGCTTTTGGCTTCCCGTTTGTCAACCGCTAAGGTATAGTGTTCAATCGTCTGACTACGCGCCCTTTGTAAGGGCACGTAGTCATTTCGATGTTATTGGTGTCAACAACGGAGATAGGCTCCGTTGTGAAATTAGGAGGCATGTTTTGGCAAAGAAATCGATGATCGCCAAGGCAAACCGCGAGCCTAAGTACAGCACGCGCGCCTACACGCGTTGCGTCCGCTGCGGCCGACCGCATTCGGTCTACCGCAAGTTCGGCCTGTGCCGTATCTGCTTGCGCGAGCTTGCTCTCAAAGGCGAACTCCCCGGTGTCCGCAAAGCCAGCTGGTAATCGCTGGTTTTCCTGATGCTGGGCTGCCCCGATCAGGCGTTGCCGCCACGGGTGACGACGAACCGATCGGAAGCAGTCATCAACGAACCATAGGAGGAAATTAATGAGCACGACTGATTCGATCGCAGATATGCTCACGCGTATCCGAAACGCGAATTCTGCGACCAAAGAGACGGTTTCCATGCCGTCTTCCAAGAAGCTTGTCGAGATTGCCCGCGTTATCAAAGAAGAGGGCTACATCTCCGACTACGAGGTCATCTCCAAGAAGCCTCAAGACGAGCTTGTCATTACTTTGAAGTACGGCGCGAAGAAGGCCAAGGTCATCCGCGGTATCCGCCGCATCTCCAAGCCGGGTCTCCGCATCTATGCAGGCAAAGACGAGCTGCCCCGCGTTCTCGGCGGCCTCGGCACTGCCGTTGTTTCCACGTCCAAGGGTGTCATGACCGACCGCGACGCGCGCATTGCCGGCGTCGGTGGCGAGGTTCTGGCCTACATCTGGTAATCGAACTGAGAAAGGAGCAATACTAATGTCTCGTATTGGTAAGCTGCCCATCCCGGTTCCTGCCGGAGTTGAGGTTAAGATCGACGGTTCCACCGTCTCTGTCAAAGGTCCCAAGGGTGAACTCACCGAGACCTTCAACAACAACATGGCCATCAGCATGAACGATGACAACCAGGTCATCGTTGAGCGCCCGAACGACGAGCGTCAGAACCGCGCACTGCACGGCCTGACCCGTTCTCTGATCAACAACATGGTCATCGGCGTGAGCGAGGGCTATTCCAAGACGCTCGAGCTCGTCGGCGTTGGCTACCGTGCATCGCTCAAGGGCGACAAACTTGAAATGACGCTGGGTTACTCTCATCCCGTTGACGTCCAGGCAATCGAGGGCATCAAGTTCGAGTGCCCGGATGCCACCACGATCATCATCAGCGGCGTCGACAAGCAGCTGGTTGGCCAGACTGCTGCCGAGATTCGCTCCCTGCGTGCTCCCGAGCCGTACAAGGGCAAGGGCATCCGCTATCAGGGCGAGCATATCCGCCGCAAAGAGGGCAAGGCTGCTAAGTAATAAGGCGTACCGGCACGATAGCCCGGTCAATTTCAAGGAGTACATCAAAGTATGGATAAGCTCAAAGCAAAGAAAGCGAAACTGGTTCGCCGCCAGCGCCGCGTGCGCGCCAAGGTGACCGGTACCGCTGAGCGTCCGCGTCTGCGCGTGACGCGTACCAACGCACATATCTACGCTCAGGTCATCGATGACAGCGACACGACGTCCAAGACGCTCGTCAGCGCTTCTTCCCTCGACGCCGAGTTTAAGGCCACTGGCAAGAACGGCAGCAACAAGGAAGGCGCGGAAGAGGTCGGCAAGCTCGTCGGCAAGCGCGCAATCGAGGCTGGGATTTCCGAAATCGTCTTCGACCGTGGCGGCCATCTGTACCACGGCCGCGTTCAGGCTCTCGCGGACGGTGCCCGCGAAGCTGGTCTCAAGTTCTAGGAAGGGAGAGGAAGATGCCACAGAGGTCTAACAACCGCAGGAATAACAAGCGTGACAACAACCCCGCAGTTCCCGAACTTGAAGAGCGCGTAGTTTCCATCAACCGCGTTTCCAAGACGGTCAAGGGTGGTCGTCGCATGAACCTGTCCGCCCTCGTCGTCGTCGGCGACCGCAACGGCAACGTCGGCGTTGGCATGGGCAAGTCCGCCGAGGTGCCGATTGCCATCAGCAAGGGCGTCGAGGATGCCAAGAAGAACATGTTCAAGGTGCCGCTGACCGAGGCGGGCACGATCCCGCACGAGGTTCTGGGCGAGTTCTCCGCAGGCCGCGTCCTGCTCAAGCCCGCTACTCCTGGTACCGGCGTCATCGCCGGTGGCCCGGTGCGCGCTCTGCTCGAGCTCGCGGGTGTCAAGGACGTTCTTTCCAAGTCGCTCGGCACTGACAACGCGATGAACATCGTCAAGGCAGCTGCAGAGGGCCTCAAGGAGCTCAGCAGCCCCGAGGATGTCGCCGCACGACGCGATATGAGCATCGCCGCCATCTACGGTAAGAAGGTTCAATAATGTCTGACGCAAAAAAGACGCTGCGTATCACGCAGATCAAGAGCTCTATCGGCTACAAGGCCGACCAGGGCAAGACCCTCAAGGCGCTGGGCCTCGGCAAGATCGGCCGCACGGTCGAGCAGGTGGACAACCCTGCAGTCCGCGGCATGATCTTCAAGGTCAAGCACCTCGTCAAGGTCGAGAACATCTAGTTGCACGTGTCCTGCTGCCCCTAAACGGGCAGCAGGCGTGGTAGTTAGCCGGCGGCGAGCTGCCGGCTATGCCCATACTTAGGGGCATACGCGATACAAAAGGAGAAAACACATGAATCTGCACGATCTCAAGCCGGCTCCCGGCTCCACCAAGAAGCGCAAGCGCGTCGGCCGCGGTCACGGTTCGGGCTACGGCGGAAAGTCCGGTCGCGGCTCTAACGGCCAGGCTTCCCGTGCTGGCGGCACGAAGGGCCCGGGCTTCGAGGGTGGCCAGACTCCTCTGGCAATGCGCCTGCCCAAGCTCCCCGGCTTCCGCAACATCAACCGCAAAGAGTACCTGCCGGTGAACGTTTCCCGTCTGGAGGAGAAGTTCGAGGCTGGCGAGACCGTCGACCACGAGACGCTCGTCGCCAAGGGCATCATCAAGCACGCAGACTCCCTCGTTAAGGTTCTTGGCGATGGCGAAATCACCAAGGCTCTGACTGTCAAGGTGGACAAGGTTTCCGCGACTGCGCAGTCCAAGATCGAGGCAGCCGGAGGAAAGGTCGAGTAATCGTGCTCAAGGCGCTCGCAAATGCAATGCGCGTGAAGGAGCTCCGTCACAAGATCTTCTTCACCCTTGCTATCATCGCTTTGTACAGAGTTGGCTCGTTTATCCCGGTCCCTGGAATCCCGTTTGCAGAGCTGGTCAGCAGCTTTAGGGATTCCAGCACCAACGCCGGCCTGCTGATGCTCAACCTCTTCTCGGGCGGCGCGCTGGAGTACTTCTCCGTGTTCTCGCTCGGCATCATGCCCTATATCACCGCTGCAATCATCATGCAGCTCATGCAGGGCGTCATCCCGAGCCTGCAGGCTTGGGCCAAAGAGGGCGAGACGGGTCAGCGCCGCATCACGCGCATCACCCGCTGGCTGACGCTGGCACTCGGTCTGATCAACGCGATCGGCTACCTGGTCCTGTTCCAGAGCTCGACGTTCGGCATCTCGTTCGAGAACACCGGCATGCCCGTGTGGCTCACGAGCATCGTCATCGTCGTGACGCTGGTCGCCGGCACCGCGTTCATCATGTGGATGGGCGAGCTCATCACGCAGCGTGGCATCGGCAACGGCATGTCGCTCATCATCTTCGCGAACATCATTGCGCGCCTCCCAAGCGCACTGCTCGACTCCGTCAACCACTCGAGCGACCAGATGCAGGGCATCCTGATGACCATCATGATCGTCGTGATCATCCTCGTGGTCATCCCCGCAATCGTGTTCATCGAGCGTGGCCAGCGCCGCATCCCGGTGCAGTACTCCAAGAGGATCGTCGGTCGTCGCCAGATGGGTGGCCAGAGCACCTACCTGCCGCTCAAGGTAAACGGCGCGGGCGTCATCCCGATCATCTTCGCCTCTGCCCTGCTCTACATCCCGGCCCAGATCGCAGCGTTCTTCAGCGATGCCGGCTGGATGCAGGCGGTTGCGAACTTCTGCTCGACTGGCTGGGGCAACTGGGTGCTCACGTTTGTCCTGATCGTGTTCTTCGCGTACTTCTACACCTCGATGATCTACCATCCCGAGGACACGGCAGACAACCTGAAGAACAACGGTGGCTTCATCCCGGGCGTCCGTCCGGGCGGGGCAACGGCTCAGTACATCAAAGACGTGATCAACCGCATCACGCTTCCGGGCGCAATGTTCCTGGCGGCAATCGCGATTATTCCGTCCATCTTCTACTCGTTCACCGACAACACGCTCATCTCGCTGTTTGGCGGCACGTCGGTCCTCATCATGGTCGGCGTTGCGCTTGACACGATGACCAAGCTCGAGAGTCAGCTGAAGATGCATAATTACGACGGCTTCTTCAAATAGCCCTATTCGATTGGAGAGTGTTTGCTCATGAATATCGTTTTGTTGGGTGCACCTGGCGCTGGTAAAGGCACGCAGTCCGCGAAGCTCGTCGAGGCATACGGCTTCAAGCACCTTTCGACGGGCGACCTGCTCAGGGCGGCTGTCAAAGCCGGCACTGAGCTCGGCAAGAAAGCCAAGGCCTACATGGACGCAGGCGACCTGGTCCCCGACGAGGTCGTGATCGGTCTGGTGGAGGAGCGCCTCAAGGGCGACCCGGATGCGTCGTACCTGCTCGACGGGTTCCCGCGCACCCCGGCTCAGGCTGTTGCGCTCGACGGCGTGCTGTCCGACCTGGGCAAGAAGCTCGATTACGCGATTGCACTCGAAGTGGACAACGAGGTCGTCGTCAACCGCATCTCGACGCGCCGCATGTGCCGCGATTGCGGCTTCATCGGCACGACCGCCGATGGGGACAAGTGCCCCGAGTGCGGTGGCGAGATGTATCAGCGCGACGACGACAACGAAGACGCCGTGCGCAACCGTCTCGACGTCTACGACAAGTCGACGAGCCCGCTCATCGACTACTACCGTGGCAACGGCACGCTGGTCGAGCTCGACGGCAACCAGACTCCGGACGAAGTCTTCGAGGCAATCAAGGCCGCAATCAAATAATGCCGTTTCGTCTGAGAAAAGACGGAATACAGCTAAAGACGCCTCAAGAAATTGAGGCCATGAGGGAGGCCGGCCGCGTAAGCGCGCTGGCCCTCCGCATGGTTGGGGACATAATCGCCCCGGGCGTCACGACACGCGAGCTGGACAGTTTCGTCGAAAACGTGATTCGTCTTGAAGGTGGAGTCCCCACGTTCAAGGGCTATGGCGGATTTCCGGGGTCTATCTGCGCCTCCGTCAACGAGAAGGTAGTCCATGGCATTCCCTCAGACGACGTCATCCTCGCAGAGGGCGACATCATCTCCATCGACACGGGTGCGACGGTCGACGGCTGGGTGGGCGACAACGCCTACACCTTTGCCGTCGGTGAGGTTTCTTCGGAGAAACGGCAGCTGTGCACGGTGACGAGGGAGGCCATGTGGGCCGGAATCCGCGCGGCGTGCCCTGGCAACACGCTCGGCGATGTTGGTTTCGCGGTCCAAGACTACGCCGAGTCTCGGGGCTTCGGCGTCGTGCGCGACTATGTGGGCCACGGAGTTGGGCACGTCATGCACGAAAAGCCCGATGTTCCCAACTATGGCAAGAAGGGCAGGGGCGTAAAGCTCAAGCCCGGTATGGTCATCGCCATCGAGCCGATGATCACCGCGGGCTCGTATCGCGTTCGCGTCGAGAAAGACGGGTGGGGTGTCGTCACGGTAGACGGAAAGCCCGCTGCGCATTTCGAGAACACCATCGCGATTACCGACAAAGGGCCGCTCGTCCTTACAGAGGAATAACACAAATAGGTTCTTGATAATTCTTGTCGTATTGCAGTAACATATACGATTGCTTGTGTACTAATTTTTAAGAGAGAGCTGTACTGAGTTGAGCAAAGAAGATGCGATTGAGCTTGAGGGCACGGTAGTCGAGCCGCTTCCCAATGCTATGTTCAAGGTCGAGCTCGAGAATGGTCATCAGGTTCTGGCCCATATCTCTGGCAAGATGCGCATGCACTACATCAAGATTCTCCCGGGCGATCGCGTGACGGTCGAGCTTTCGCCGTACGATCTGGACCGCGGCAGAATCACATATCGCTACAAGTAGACCCCTATTTGAGAGCGTGTTTTTGGTTGCCTCGCAAGGGCAACCTTGTCCTGTCTCAGGACTAAACCTGTAACGCCAAAAATTACCGCCTGCGGCTGGGCGTGTAGATAGATACGAAGTGTCAACACTTTCGGAAAGGTATGGATGATATGAAGGTGCGTCCTTCGGTTAAGAAAATGTGCGATAAGTGCAAAATCATTCGCCGTCACGGCAAGATTTACGTGATCTGCGAAAACCCCCGTCATAAGCAGCGTCAAGGTTAAGAATAGGAGTTATACATTGCCTCGTATTCTCGGTGTCGACCTTCCACGCGAAAAGCGCGTTGAGATTGGTCTGACGTACATCTATGGAATCGGTGCCACCCGTGCAAAGAAGATTTGCGCAGAGACTGGCGTCAACCCCGATACCCGCGTCCGTGACCTCACGGAAGAGGAAGTTGTCAAACTGCGCGACAACATCGATGCAAACTATACCGTCGAGGGCGACCTTCGTCGCGAGACGGCTCAGAATATCAAGCGTCTGATGGAGATCGGCTGCTACCGTGGCCTCCGTCACCGCAAGGGCCTGCCCGTCCGTGGCCAGCGCACTCATACCAATGCTCGTACCCGCAAGGGTCCGCGTCGCCAGATCGGCGCAAAGAAGAAAGCGTAGGTAGGGGAGAACAATGGCTAAGAAACAACAGCAGACGACCCGCATCCGCCGCGCCGATCGCAAGAACATCACGGTGGGTCAGGCTCACATCAAGAGCACGTTCAACAACACGATCGTCAGCATCACCGACACCCGCGGCAACGTCATTTCCTGGCAGTCCGCCGGTACCGTCGGTTTCAAGGGCTCTCGTAAGTCCACGCCGTTCGCGGCTCAGATGGCAGCTGACAAGGCAGCCAAGATGGCCATGGAGCACGGCCTTCGCAAGGTCGCCGTCTTCGTCAAGGGCCCCGGCTCTGGTCGCGAGACCGCTGTCCGCTCCCTGCAGGCCGCTGGCCTGGAGGTCGCAAGCATCCAGGATTGCACGCCCATCCCGCACAACGGTTGCCGTCCGACCAAGCGTCGTCGCGGTTAATTCGGAAAGGTTCAAATAGTTATGGCAATTAACAGGACTCCGGTTCTGAAGCGTTGCAGGCAGCTCGGCCTCGACCCTTCCGTTCTGGGTTATTCCAAAGAGTCTCGTAGGCAGCCGGCCCGCCGCCGTCGTCAGGAGAGCGAGTACGGCAAGCAGCTCCGCGAGAAGCAGAAGACCAAGTTCATCTACGGCGTTCTCGAGAAGCAGTTCCACGCCTACTACGAGAAGGCACGTCGTATGCAGGGCATCACCGGCGAGAACCTCATGAAGATTCTCGAGTCCCGCCTCGACAACGTCGTGTTCCGCCTCGGCTTTGCCCGTACGCGCAAAGAGGCCCGTCAGACCGTCACCCATGGCCACATCCTGGTCAATGGCAAGCGCGTCGACGTCCCCTCCTACCGCGTCAAGGCCGGCGACACCGTGTCTGTGTCCCCCAAGGCTGCAGACCTGCTCGTCATCAAGAGCGCACTGATCTCCAACGAGAGCGTCCAGGTTCCGGCCTGGCTCGAGGTCGACATCGAGAAGCTCCAGGGCAATGTGATTTCCCTGCCGACGCGTGACCAGATTGATTTGGACATCCAGGAACAGCTCATCGTCGAGCTCTACTCGAAGTAATGAGTTTCCCTGTACGATTCGTTCAAGTCTCGAGGAGGCTTAAATATGACTGAGTTCATGAGGCCCAAGATCACCGTCGAGGAAGTCGACGAAAACATTGCTCGCTTTGTCATGGAGCCGCTTGAGCGTGGCTACGGCCAGACGCTCGGCAACAGCATGCGCCGCGTCCTGCTGTCCTCTCTGGACGGCGCGGCGGCGACTGCTATCAAGATCGAGGGTGTACAGCATGAGTTCACCGTTGCTCCTGGCGTAGTGGAGGATGTCACCGACATCGTCCTCAATGTCAAGGGACTTGTCTTCGCTGCGTTTGGCGATGCCGAAGAGGCCACGGCCACTCTCTCTGCAGAGGGCCCGTGCACGGTCACCGGTGCAGACCTTGAGGTTCCTACCGAGTTCCAGCTCATCAACCCGGACCACGTCATCGCGACGCTGTCCGAGGGCGCCCAGCTGGAGATGACGATTCGCATCGGCGTCGGCCGCGGCTATGTCCCTGCCGAGCGTAACAAGCGTCCCGAGGATCCGATTGGAATCATCCATGTCGATTCCCTGTTCTCGCCGATTCGCCGCTGCACCATGGATGTCACCGACACCCGCGTTGCACAGCGCACCGACTACGACAAGCTGATCCTCGAAGTCGAGACTAATGGCGCAATCAGCCCGACCGAGGCTGTGTGCCAGTCGGCGAATATCATCAACCAGCACATGACCGCTTTCCTCATGCTCGACGAGAACGCGAGCGAGGAGGAGGCCGAGAGCATCTTTGCTCCGGAGGGCCCGAGCAAGAACACCGAGCTCGAGAAGCAGATCGAGGACCTGGACCTCTCGGTCCGTTCCTACAACTGCCTCAAGCGCGCTGGCATCCACTCGGTGCGTCAGCTGGTCGAATATTCTGAAAATGATTTGCTCAACATCCGCAACTTCGGTGCCAAGTCGATTGAAGAGGTCAAGGACAAGCTTCAGTCGATGGGCCTGAGCTTGAAGCAGTAAGTAGGAGATTATCTTATGAGGCATAACTACAAGGGCCGCAAGCTGGGCACTGATCCCAGCCACACCAAGGCCATGAAGAAGAGCCTGTGCGTGGCTCTCTTCACGAACGACCGCATCAAGACCATCGAGTCTCGTGCCAAGGAGATCCGTCCTGATGTCGACCACATCATCACGTGGGCAAAGAAGGGCGACCTGCACTCCCGCCGTCTCGCCATCGCGGCTCTCGGCGACAAGGAGCTCGTGCGCGAGGTCTTCGAGAAGGCTGCGCAGGGCATGTGGGAAGACCGCAACGGCGGCTACACCCGTATCATGAAGCTCGGCCCCCGCAAGGGCGACAACGCTCCTATGGTCATCATGGAGCTCGTCCAGGAGCCGGTCGTTTCCAAGAAGAAGGCAGACAAGCCTGCTGACGAGGCCGAGAAGGCTGAGACCAAGGCTGTCGAGGAGGAGAAGGCCGAGCAGGCTGCTCCTGCCGAGGAAGCTGCCGAGGAAGCTGCAGAGAAGCCCGCTGAGGAGTCCGCAGCTGAGGCGACTGAGGAGTAAGAAGGCGCGTTTGGCCTTCTTGCCAGGGTAGGCGAGGGTGCTCATGCAGCAGGCGAGAGTATTTGGAGCCTATGTCCCTGGCAACTCGATGCTTCATCGTATGAATACGCAGGTCAAGATTATCTTGACCTGCGTTTTTTCTATCTGCGCGTTTCTGGTCGACACGTGGGAGGGCATGGCTGTCCTCTGCGCAAGCACGGTGCTTCTGTATGTCGTGTCGCACGTAAAGCTGCGCTCTGCCTTGAATGGCATCGGCGTCGTCGTGTTCATCATGGCATTCACGCTGCTCGTGCATGTGTTCGCGGGCGACGTGGAAAACCTTGCGGCAGTGCAGGCACAGCCGGGGGCGCTCTCGACTGGCATTGTCTTCGCGCCGGGCGGAAGCTTTGGGCTGACCTTGGACGGGGCATTTGCGGGCATGTTTTTGGCGCTCAGGATTGCTCTGCTCGTCTTTGCCTGCTCGCTTCTGACGTTTACCTCGTCGGTGGCGGATATCACCGTAGCCCTGTCCAGGCTGCTCTCTCCGCTCGACAAGATGCGCGTGCCCGTGCAGGATGTCTCCATGATCATCTCAATCGCGCTCAGGTTCATTCCGACCATCACGGAAAGCGCGCTGACGGTCAAACGCGCTCAGGAGGCGCGAGGAGCACGTTTTGACGAGGGGCCCGTTCTCGAGCGTGTCAGGGCGTGGGCTTTAGTGCTCGCACCGCTGTTCGTGCGTCTGTTCAAGACGACGGAAACCCTCTCGGTCGCAATGGATGCGCGTTGCTACGGCGTGAGCCCGCGTATGGACCTGCGGGGCGGCAGGATGGGCCCCGCAGATGCGCTCGTGCTGCTTGCGGGGGCTGCGGCGCTCGTTGCCGTGGCGGCGTTCTTGTGACATGTGAATTGTTAATAACTGAGGTATCGCAAAGGAGCTGGGGTCGTATGGACGCTCTGGACAGCCCTGAGCAGGTGACGCTCGTCGTCACGCTCTCGTACAACGGAAGGGCCTATTCGGGCTTCGCCAAGCAAAAGGACCCCAGGGTTCACACGATTCAAGGCGAGCTCGAACGCGCGCTTGCCACGTTGTTTCGGCATCCGGTCGAGACGGTATGCGCCGGCAGGACCGATGCAGGTGTCCATGCGCTCGAGCAGACCATCACGCTGCAGCTCGACGTAGAGGAGCTCGCATGTCGCGAGCCGCGGAAAATCGTGACGTCGCTCAACGCGCTCACGCCCGACGACCTCAGCATCACGCGCGTGGGCTTTGCCGCGCCCGAGTTTTCGGCACGCTTCGATGCCGTCTACCGGGTGTATCGCTACCGTATCGTCATGGGAGGCGCCCCGCCGCTGTTTGCCCGCGAGTTTTCCTGGTGGCACCGCGCGCCGCTCGATGTCGCCGCCATGCAGGAGGCTGCCCGCCTGCTCGAGGGGGAGCACGACTTCAAGTCGTTTTGCAAGGCGGCAAGCGCAGAGGGCAAATCGACCTGCCGCTACGTCGAATCGATCGACTTTTTCGAGGAAGAGGTGCTCGGCGAGCGTTGTCTCACGATGCAGATCGTCGGCAACGCGTTTCTGCACTCCATGGTGCGCACGATCGTGGGGACGCTCGTGCAGGTGGGCGCGGGCCGCAGACAGCCCGCGTGGGTACAGGGGGTCCTCGACGCGCGCGACAGGCAGGCGGCAGGGGAAAACGCACCTGCCTGTGGGCTCACGTTCTGGCATGTCGAATATCCCGAGGACGCCATTGCCCCTACGCTCGAAGAAGCGCTGCAAATGCACCGTGACGTGCGCCTGAGCGAAAGTATGCGCAAAACGAGCCGTTGCTGAAAGCGGGCTGTTCCCGTTCGCTACACTGTCTTGCGTTGCGTCTAGAGTTTTCCTAGATTTGCAGGTGGATACAATCGGTGCCGGCCAAAAGGCGGGCATGGCGAAAGGAACGAACATGGCAACGATTGACACGATCAAGAAGCTCCTCGAAGAGAATCTCGACGTCGACCCCTCGACCGTCACGGAAGACTCCACGCTCGAGTCCCTCGACCTCGACTCTCTCGATATGGTCGAGCTCATCTCCGACCTCGAGGAAGAAGAGGGCATCGACTTTGGCGAGCCCGAGGGCATCACGACCGTCGGCGACATCGTCAAGCACGTCGACTCTCTGAAGTAACAGCACGATGAGGACTCGCATCACCGAGCTTCTCGGCATCGAGCACCCCATCTTCCAAGGCGCGATGGCATGGATTGCCGATGCGTCGCTTGCCTCGGCCGTCAGCAATGCTGGCGGCCTTGGCATACTGGCAGGGGGAAGTGCCAGCGCCGATGTCATGGCCCGTCAGATAGACGAGGCGAAGGCGCGCACCGACAAGCCATTCGCGCTCAACATCATGCTCATGAGCCCGCACGCCGACGACCTGGCCCAGCTCGCCATAGACAAGGGCGTGCAGGCCGTCACGACGGGAGCGGGAAGCCCCGCAGCCTACATGGCATCGTGGAAAGACGCCGGCATCAAGGTCATCCCGGTCGTCGCCTCGACGGCGCTCGCGCGGCGGATGGAGAAGTGCGGCGCCGATGCCGTCATCGCCGAAGGCGGAGAGTCGGGCGGGCATATCGGCGAGCTCAACACGATGGCGCTCGTTCCGCAGGTCGTGCAGGCAGTGCGCATCCCCGTGCTGGCAGCGGGTGGCATCGCGAGCGGTCGGCAGCTCGCTGCAGCGCTGCTGCTCGGCGCAGAGGGCGTCCAGGTCGGGACGCGCTTTCTCACGGTGGACGAATGCACGGTCCACGAGAACTACAAGCGCAAGGTGCTCAAGGCGAAGGACTCGGACACGATCGTGACGGGCCGCATCGCCGGGCATCCGGTGCGTGGGTTGAAGAACAAGTTCGCGCGCGAGGCGCGCAGCGCCGAGCTCAAAGAAGCACTTGATGGCGCCGAGCAGGAGCTGCGGCACGCCGGATCGCTGCGCCGCGCCGCCATCGACGGCGACCTGGAGACGGGCTCGTTCATGGCGGGCGAAGTCGCCGGCATGGTGCACGAGCGCGGGAGTGCCGCAGAAGTCGTGCAGGGCCTCATGGCAGAGGCGGAAACAATCCTCAACTGGGATGCGGAGCAGCTGCTCGCGCATAACGAGACCAGAAAGAACCTCTAAATGTCAAAAATCGCATTTCTGTGCTCTGGGCAAGGTGCCCAGCGCGTCGGCATGGGCATCGACTTTGCCGAGCGCTTCGAGGCGGCAGCCGAGCTGCTCGAGCTGGCGGGGCGCGCGGCACATGCCGATATCCGCGCCCTGATCGAACATGGTCCGCTCGAGGAGCTCTCGCGCACGCAATACACCCAGCCGGCGCTCGTCGCCGTGTCGCTTGCCATTGCCAACGAGCTCGAGGAGCGTGGCGTGCACCCCGACTGCGTGGCGGGTTTCTCGCTCGGCGAGTACGCTGCCCACGTGATCGCGAAGACCCTCGATGTGCAGACTGCGCTCGAGCTCGTGAGCCGTCGCGGAGCGGTCATGGCCATGGCGGCAGACCAGCACGAGGGCGGCATGGCGGCGCTTCTGCGCTGCGACCTGGCGCAGGCGGCGCGTCTGTGCAGGTCCTGCGCAGAGGAGTTCGGTCAGGTGCTGGCGCCGTCGAATGTCAACTGCCCCGGGCAGGTGGTCATCTCGGGCGAGAAGGAGGCCCTCGAGGCGGCGTGCGAGCGCTGGAAGGGGCAGGGCGGCAAGTTCGCGCCCGTCAAGACCTCGGGTGCGTTCCACTGCCAGCTCATGGAGCCGGCAGCGCGGCAGATGAGCCGCCCGCTCGCGTCGGTCGCGTTTTCGGAAGCGCGCATCCCCCTGTACTGCAACTACAACGCCCTGCCGCTCGTGCACGGTAACGAGGCGGAATCGCTCGTCCGGCAGATCACCTCGCCCGTGCTGTGGGAGGACACCATACGCAACATGATCGCCGACGGCGTCGACACCTTCGTCGAGTGCGGTCCGGGCAAGGTGCTGACGGGCATGGCGAAGCGCACGGCACGGGATATGGGCGCGCAGGTCGAGCTGGTGTCCGTCGCGACGGTCGAGGAACTGGAGGCATGCAATGTCTGAGCTTGAAGGATGCGCCCTCGTGACGGGCGCGGCGCGTGGGATCGGGGCTGCCATCGTGCGCGCGCTCGCCGCAGCGGGCCGCGACGTGGTCATCAACCACACGAGCGAGACGAGCGCACGGGCTGCAGCCGAGCTGCAGGCCGAAGTCGAGGGGCGCTACGGGGTCGCGGCATTGGTCGTGCGCGCCGACGTGTCCGACTTCGAGGAAGCGCACCGTCTCGTCGAGGCAAGCATCGAGCGCTTCGGCCACATCGCCGTGCTCGTCAACAATGCCGGCATCAACCGCGACGGGCTGCTCGTGCGCATGAAGGAGCAGGACTTCGACGATGTCATCGCCACCGACCTCAAGGGCGTGTTCAACATGACGCGCCATGCGGCAAAACCGCTGATGAAGCAGCGCTACGGCCGCATCGTCAACATCACGTCGCTCTCGGGCGTCGTGGGCCAGGCGGGGCAGGCAAACTACTCGGCTGCCAAGGCGGGCGTCATCGGACTCACGAAGGCGACGGCCCGCGAGCTCGCGGCGCGCAACGTCACGGCAAACGCGGTCGCTCCGGGATTCGTCGAGACGGATATGACGGCGCGCATGAAGCCCGAGGTGCTCGAGCAGCTCGTCGATGGCGTGCCGCTCAAGCGCATGGCGGCCCCGGCGGAGGTCGCGGATGCCGTCGCGTTTCTCGCCTCGAACAAGGCGGCATACATCACGGGACAGGTTCTGCACATCGACGGCGGATTGGGGATGTGAACATGGGCATTGGCACGAGAGTGGTCATCACGGGCGTCGGCACGGTCACGCCGGCGGGAATCGGCTTCGAGCGGCTGTGGGACGCGCTTGTCGCAGGCGAGCTCCATATCGGTCCCATCGAGCGCATCGACACGGCTCCCTTGCACGGGGTCCACGTCGACGCGGAGATAAAGGGCTGGGACCCGGCGGCAAGCGGGGCCATGACGAAGAAGGAGGTCCGCCGCTCGGACAGGTACCAGCAATACGCCATGGTCGCCGCGCACGAGGCGTGGCAGCAGGCGGGCATCGACATGGCGACGGAGGACGCGACGCGCTGCGGCACCTGCATCGGAAGCGGGTGCGGTGGTCTGCGGTCCACGATGGACAGCCATGCCGCGCTGCTCGAAAACGGGACTGTCAAGAAGATGAACCCGCTGCTGGGCATCATCATGGAAGGCAACATGGCAGCGGGGCAGGTCGCGATCAAGTACGGCCTCAAGGGGCAGTGCAGCTGCACGACGACCGCCTGCGCTTCCGGCGCCCATGCGATCGGCGAGGGCGTGCGGGCCATCCGCCACGGCTATCAGGACGTGATGGTGGTCGGCGGTGCCGAAGCGGTCATCAACGAGCTCGGGCTCGGCGCGTTCAGCAACCTCACGGCGCTTTCGGGCTCCGAGGACCCAGCTGCGGCGTCGCTGCCATTCGATGCGCGCCGGGACGGCTTCGTGCTCGGGGAGGGCGCGGGCGTTTTGGTGCTCGAGTCGTTCGAGCACGCGCGGGCGCGTGGGGCGCGCGTCCTGGGCGAGATCGTCGGCTTCGGGAACACCTGCGATGCCTACCACGTGACGGCTCCTGACCCCGAGGGGGACGGTCCCGCACGTGCGATGCGCATGGCACTCGAGGAGGCGGGCGTCTCTTCCGACGAGCTCGACTACCTCAACGCGCACGGCACGGGCACGCAGATGAACGACGCGGCAGAGGCCAAGGCGCTCCATGCGCTGTGCGGCCCGCACGCGAAAGACGTCCTCGTGCATTCGGTCAAGGGCAACATCGGCCACGCCATCGCGGCCTGCGGTGCCATCGAGGCGGCGGTGACGGCGCGCGTGCTCGCCGAGCAGCGCGTGCCCGGGACCTGCGGGTACCGCGTCCCTGACGACGCACTCGACGTGTGGGTGAGCGGGACGACCGTCGCCGACCACCCCATGCGCTACGCGCTCTCCAACTCGCTGGGCTTTGGCGGCCACAACGTGTCGCTCGCGTTCAAGGCAGTCGAGGAGCAGCCATGGCACTGACGCAGCAGGAGCTGGTCCCCACGCCGGGACACCCGCTCGAACGAGAAGACATCAAGAAGATCCTGCCGCATCGCGAGCCGTTCCTGTGGGTCGATCGCATCGTCGAGCACGATCTGGGCAAGCACGTGACAGGCGAGCTCTTCATCGACCCGGCCTGGCCGCACTTCGAGGGGCACTTCCCGGGGCATCCCGTCATGCCGGGCGTGCTCATGCTCGAGGCGCTCGCCCAGACGGCGGGCATCGCGCTTCTCGCGAACCCGGAAAACGACGGCAGGCTCGGGTTTCTCGCCAAAGTCGACAACGCGAAGTTCCGCAAGCAGGTCGTCCCCGGAGACACGCTCGTGCTCGAGGCGGAGATTCTCAAGGCGAACAGCAGGTCGGCACGCGCGCATGTGGTCGCGCGCGTCGGCGGGGAGGTCTGCGTCGAGGCAGACCAGTTCTACGTGATGGCGTAGCGCGGGAAAGAGGCGAGAAGGCAGATGGCACGCACGAAGTACATACAGATCACGCCGCCGGTTGGCGTCGCGCGCAAGCCGGTCCACAAATGCCGGGAGTGCGGGTACTCGGCTCCCAGCGACAGGGTGCTCGCGTGCGATTTCTGCTGCCCGCGCTGCGGCTCCTACTTCCGCATGCGCCCGCGTGACCGCATCGCGCTCGTCGCCGACCTCGGGTCGTTCGCGGAATTCGCAGGCGACGTGGAGGGCTCCGACCCGCTTGAGTTTGCCGGGTATCCCGCAAAGCTCGCGTCCGTCCAGGCGCGCAGCGGCGAAAACGAGGCCGTCGTCTGCGGCTTCTGCCGCATCGAGGGACAATCGTGCGGCATCGCGGCCATGGATTCCGGCTTCATGATGGGCTCGATGGGCTATGCGGTGGGCGAGCGCCTGAACAGGCTGTTCGACCGCGCGACCCAGCAAAAGCTCCCCGTCGTCGTGTTTGCCGCCTCCGGTGGCGCGCGTATGCAGGAAGGACTCGTTTCGCTGATGCAGATGGCCAAGGTCTCGTGCGCGGTGCAGCGGCACCGTGCTGCGGGCCTGTTCTACCTCTCCGTCATCACCGACCCGACGACCGGGGGCGTGACGGCGTCGTTTGCGACCGAAGGCGACGTGATCATCTCCGAGCCCAGGGCGCTCATCGGGTTTGCGGGGCGCCGCGTGATCGAGTCGACCGTGCGCGAAGAGCTTCCCGAGGGGTTCCAGACGGCGGAATTCGCGCTGGAGCATGGGCTGATCGACGGCATCGTCGCCCGCGAGGACCTGCGCAGCGTCATCTCCGAGCTCATCGCCTTGCACCATATCCCGACGCGCGAAGAAGAGGCGATCATGGCTGCACGCGCCAAGAACGCCGACAAGCGCACGGGGCGCCGCTCGTCGGACTTCGTCCAGAAAAACCGCAGCGACGAGCGCAGGCACCTGCGCAAAGACCCAGTGCGCGCCCTCTCGTTCGGGATAAAAGACGTGCTGAGACGCGGGGTCCAGACGGCGGCGCGCATCGCCCAGCCCACGTCGCGACCAGACGACCGGTACCACGCGGCGCAGGTCCCGCTCCCGAAAGACATCGCGCCGGGTGTGCAGTCCGCGTGCGTCGAGCAGGCGGCAACGCGTGGCGGGGCAGATGCCGATGCCTGGCGCCGGGTACAGCTGGCGCGCCGCGTCGACCGGCCCACGGCGGCGGTCTGCCTCGACGCGCTCGTGGACGGATTTCTGCAGATGCACGGCGACCGCTCCTTTGCCGACGACCCGGCGATCGTCGCAGGGCTGGGGTTTGTCGAGGGGCGCCCGGTCACGGTTATCACGCAGGAGAAGGGCGCCAACACGGCGGACCGCGTCGCGCACAATTTTGGCTGCTCGCACCCCGAGGGCTACCGCAAGGCGCTGCGCC
>ERZ780226.635-NODE-635-length-31001-cov-10.627125_pt1 | contig 31001 bp, 51 predicted proteins | sample MGYA00511165_ERZ780226 | MGnify/ENA primary metagenome ERZ780226 (study PRJEB29588, sample SAMEA2152373) | human gut metagenome | biome: human gut; feature: human-associated habitat; material: faeces | place: Denmark | collected 2008/2010 ...
TTCCTTGTTTGGTTGATAGTTTTATAATACATCACTTGGTTATGCGACACGCCGACGTTCGACAAACACGCCCCAACACATCGGATACTTCAGCGGCACAAGTCGGGACACGCGATAATCAGCGCCATAACGCACTTCGGCAAGCCGAGCGATAACCGCGTGTGCTCTCTCCCTTGCTTCGGCAATCCGCTTGTCATAGCCACGTTTGCGTTTCTCCCAACCGTCGCTAGTCCTCTCATATACCTCCCATACGACACCGTTTTCCGAATAATGAGACTGCACGCGATAATCGTAAGCGTCAACGTTCCTATATTTCACCATATCCCCCTTTTTAGTACATTTCCGCGATGTGTCGAGTGAACGCGCATACGCTGACTGCCGTCATATAGCCGCGTAATCCCGTCTTCCTCGCCATGAGAAGCCACACGGGGAAAGTGATGAATGGTGCGAGACACCAACCACATGTAGCGAGATTACGCAGACTGAAGGCTTGCAGTGCTTCGCGTCTCTGCCCCTTCGTTTCGTACTGCGTTTCGACTGTGTTGAGAGCGTCTAACCATACTCTGCGCGCATTCTTTAAGGACATGCCGAAACCGTCCGTTGTCTGGATGCAAGTATTGAGGTACCCGGCGACTAGTCCGGCCTGCACTGCCTTGTTCATTTCTTTGCTCCTTTGCGGTAGACGTAGAGTGCCGCCAGCATGCACGCGACACCGATAATATTGATGAAGTTCATGTTTTCGTTCGCGGATAATACGATTCCGAAGAGAAAGAGTATTGCCACGAAGCCGTCGTTTTTGTTCATTGCTGGTTCCTTTCGATTGGTGCCCCGCCCTTGCGGGCGGGGCGGGGGTGGTCATTCTCCGATGATTTCCGCAAACTTGTCGGTGAGCCACTTGAGGTATTCTTTTCTGGTGTTGAACTTGCCTTGTGCATGTTCGGTACCGTTCCACCATGCTCCCGTGGTGTTCTCGTTCCACCATGTTTCGACGTTTACCGTGCCGTCTTCGTTGGTGGTGGCCTTGATGTTGTATCCCTTGAAGCAGTTGGTTTCGGTGGTCATTTTGGTTTGTCCTTTCTTTGTTTGGTAATTACATAATACACTACTTGTGTACACGACACGCCGAAAAATAAAAAAAAAGGAATCTACAAAATTTCTTCGTAGATTCCCTGAATTTTCATCGACTGCAATACGCTAAGCACTGCACCTCAAGCGCATCTACATGACGGTAGCACACTCCATCAAACACGAAAAAAGGCGCGGTAGAATACTTGTGAGCCTTGCGCAAAGTCCAGTAACGACTGTTACCCGGCTGAACTACCATGAGAGCAACCATAACGCCCGTTTTCTTCTTGATTCGCACCACCATTTTTCGTAGTCCGTCAATCAATTCCCGGTGCTTGCATCCCGCGCAATCATCGAAAACCGCGTAAATGACACGTCTTGAAATGCTCACCAATCCACACCTCCCAGTTTTTGCAGTCCGTCAATGAGTGCCAATGTCTGCAATTCCTTTGTCTCCTGCGCTTCGATTTCACTTGCAACGCTCTGCCGTTCCACCGCGAACACCTCATGTTGCAGACTGCCATACACCCTATCATCGAACATGGTGAAATACACCGTGTGCAAGTCAGGGTTGACGACAAAATACTGAAGCACTTGAGACTGATACTGCTCCGGAATGAAGTCGAACTCCCGACGCGTTTCCAGAATCTCCGGGAACAACTTGAGGGCCAACGACTGCAATTCATTCCGCTGACTATTCGGAGTTTCCGAATAGTTGAGCATCTGGTATACGCGGAATGGAACAACCGTTTGAAGATGGTATTTCGTTCCCAGACTTTTCGCTTCGAATGCGAACGTGGGATTATGTTCCAGCCCGTTAAAGATTCGCGGTTTGGCGTGAGCGTCAGGACTGACCGCAATTCGGTCATCCACGTCACTTACCCACATTCCCGTGTCAAACTCAACTACGTCAGGCGAAATGTCGAATTTTTCGCACGCCATCATGATATTAGTGTTTTCCAAACGGTGACCGCGTTCCATTGGCGGTTCCCCGTCCGGCTGTTCCGCAATCATATCAGCGAGGAACTGCCAAAAATCAAGGTTGACTTTCAACCGTTCGTTATCTCGTTTTGCTTGCCGTGCCTTCTCTCGGTATTCTTCGGCCTTTTCTTCGGTCTTTGCCTTGTCTGCCATGGCTTCGAGTTTGGCTACGTCCTTTTGGGCGTAATTTTCGAGCGCGAGTGTTCCGGCTTTGGTGCCCGTGATTTTACCAATTCGCGCGTCCAACCATGCTTCAGTGTCCTGCGCTTGAGAAACGTTCAGAATCTTCATTTTAGTTTTCCTTTCTTACCGGTAATCCGTTTTCCGTTGTTGCGAACATGTATGCTTTCAGCAGTGTGTCCGCTATTTTTTGCCGTCGTGCGGGCGGGATGCGTCTGAGTTTGGTTTCCCAGTGCGCGACTTGGCATTGGCGTACACCGTACATTTTTGCTATTTCACGTTGGCTGATGCCGAACGCGTTGCGCAAATATTTCAACAATTCGCTATCGTCCAAAGAGTCAAGATAAGTATTTCGACTGTTGACGGTGCGGAGATTGTTTTCGTGGTCGAGCGTGAATAGATTACCGTTTTTTGACTGGATAAGGTAGGCGTAAACGTCTTCCTTGATTCGGTATTCTCGCTCTCCGGCGACGGTTTTGAATGTAATGGGCATGGCTCCCGGCCATAGTGTGAGTCTCATTTATCCTCTCTCTCACGCAATCTCTTCATCATAGAAGACGTATGCGATTCCGTTGACAGTGTTGAATTTTCCCTGCACAACGTCTTTGTAAATTGTCGGTTCGATTTCAGCCAAGTAGAGCAAGTCTAGTGCGTCCTCTCTTGAATTTGGGTAGATTGCGATTTGTGGCGTGTAGTCTTTTAGTTCAATGTCCGGTGAGTCTTCAGCCACTTCGTCGAGCTTGGTTAGTGTCTCTTTAAGGAATGTGACGTATTGGGCAAGGGCTATTGTATCTTCCATTATTGTCCCTTTGGTTAGGGGTGCCCCGCCCTTGCGGACGGGGCTGTGGTTTGGTTTAGAGTGCGTGTTCCTTGAGCAGTTCGGTGAATTCGTCGGAGTCTACCTGCACATAATCGGTGTAGCCGTTCATGTCGCAGATGTCGCGGAGGTCTTTCGCGGCTCCGTAGGTATCCCAATCGCCGTCATCCTGCCCGCTGTTTTGAAGGTAGTTGACGATGTAGGTTTCTGCTGTGCTGAGGTTGATTTCCATTTTGTTTGTCCTTTCTTTGTTTGGTAATTACATAATACAACAGTTTTGGTTACGACACGCCGGACTAGAGATAATCCATGACAACGAAACCAATACCCGCCAAACCAATAAGGATGTTAGCCAATGCGAGAAGAAACATAAGACTATCCTCGCATTGAAATGCCACTCCCAAAGCGACAGCGGCCACAATCGTAAGCACTAAGAAGCCACAGAATATAGCAACCTTTTTCACTTATTGCCACCCTTGTTGATAGCCTGACGGAGAAGCATAACGTCATGCTCGGTCAAGTCCTGAGGCTTACGCACCTCATGGCCGAACTGTGATGCCAGAGCGCTGACGTAGAAGCCCAGATTTGTTCCAGCGGCCTGAGCCATGTCGTTAAGTTCGTTGACTTCTTGTGCCGTGGCCTTACGTGGTTGCTTTGGGGTGGAATAGTCGCGCATGGCGGCACCGTCGTCGTCCTTGTCTGGGAAGATACCAAGGGCGGCGTAGAGGGAGTAGCGTCGCGCGTAGGTTACTGCGGAGCCGATTGCCTGAGGGTCGGGCACCACAATGAATGGATAGTCGCCCACGTTCAGGGTTTTTTCGGCGTCGAAAATGATTGTTTCTACCGTACCGTAGTTCACTTTGTCGCCTACCGCGCCCATGCGTACCACCTGCCGGAATGCCAAGTCATACTTGGCGAAAATAGGCTTGATGGTTTTGAGAATGGTAGCAAGATTAAGGTACTTGTAGGTGCGTTGTCCAGCGTTGGCTGTCAGGTCGGTGACGAAGTTGGGGACTTCGTTGAGGACTGCCATATATTTTTCTTCGAGTTTCATTATTGTTTCCTTTCATTAATGGTGCCCCACCCGCGTGGGCGGGGCTGGATGTCGTTTATAATGCGTTTTCGGGGAGGGTGTCGAGGTAGTCTATCGCATCGTACATTCCTTCGGTGGTGTATGGGAAAAGCTTCTCATAGCAGTGACTAGAATAGTGTTGGCCGCGCTTGCGGTAATCCCTGCGAAGTTCTTCGTCGGTCTTGGCGACTTCCCAGTGGACGCGGATTACTCGATGTATGTTTCCCTTGCGGGTAGTGTACACGTCAAGATTTTTGGTGATGTAGAGCTTCTTCTTGGTACCCATCATGTTATCGAAGATTTCGAAGAGGTTGAATCGGAGGTTTTCGGTGGTCATTTTGGTTTGTCCTTCCTTGTTTGGTTGATAGTTTTATAATACATCACTTGGTTATGCGACACGCCGAACTAGGCAAAATCTCACCCAAACGACTCAACCCCCGCGCGCTCTCAAGACCACGGAACCGTTTAGCGGATTGCGCGGACTCTTCCAAACCACGCCCACTCAACCGATTCCGCCGATACTCCCAACTCGCATCACCCTCGATACCAAGTGCGGCCATCTCCCGCGTAATGTCGCCTTCGGATGGATTATGGTCACGTTTCCATCTGCGCCAAAACGCGTTCAGGTCGGCGGGCATGAGATACGGGCGCTTCCTCGTGTATTCCGGGCTCGCAAAAAATTGACGTATGGCTTCCTTCGCTACGTCAAGCCGCATGTCAGTGGCTAACGCTTCCGTCCATGCGGCCACCTGAATATCGGTCACAAGACGATTATCGAAAGCACTGGCATAGGTTAGGAGCGCTTGCACTTGCAGTTTATTCATCCTCGTGCCCCTTGAATTCCAATTGCATCAATTTTACACTTTTTAGCATGCCGTCCAAGTCACTTTTTCGAAGGTACATCCAGAAAAGCCCTTCCGCATATGTGGTGGCTTGCCGAGCAAGGTCTAACATGGTGTCCATGTAGAGACAGCACTTGCCCACTTGCATGAGATTGTGCGCGTCCAATGGTTCGCCATCGATTTGCAGACGGCATTTCTCGCCATTGTCGATAGCCCTCTGTAGATACCATTCTGCTTTCTGTAAGTCTTCGAGTGGGCGCCCCTTGAGTCGGTGTCGCCACACGTATTTTATGGCGTTGCCTACGCAAAAGCTGTGATATTGCGCGACTTCAATGCATTCGCAAGGTTTCGTATCGTCGGTGTAGTGTGCTGGATGATTAACGTTGTCCATGAGTGTTTCCTTTCAAAATTGCGGTGTGATTGAGTCCAGAAAATCGTCAAGGTAAAGTATGTAGTCTTCTTGGGCGGAATCGTGCGCCTGTGTCTGGTAGTCACCGTGTTGCCATTGGATGCCGCTTGAGAATTTCAGTCGCCTGATTCCAGCAAGGTACACGAGTATCGTATTGTGGACTTTATCAATCGTCCAGTTTACGGGAGCTACAACGTCCATCATGTAACTTTTAGATTGCGCTCCGCTTCTCTGCCGGTTTTCTAAGCCTTTCCACGCTAACAGCCATACTCTGTAGCGTGCTATTTTTTGGTTGTCTTGTATGGTTAATGCGGTTTCAAAGATTGCCGTGTCTTCTTGCTTGACGCAGATTGCAACGGAATGCATGTCATACGGGGGTATATCGTTGAATAGTGTCAGCATTTTATTTTCCTTCCAATTGGGTGCCCCACCCTTGCGGGTGGAGCAGGTGTTTTTTCATGCTTTGCGTTCGTAAACGTCTACGTCATAGCCACCTTCAGTGGTGTAGTCCGGCTTGAATTTGCCGAGCCGGTAGCCTCGTTTGAGCATTTCAAGTCGGAGGGTGAATAGGATGCCTCCCACACGGTTCAGGTTTTCAATGTCGAAGTTGATTCCGTTATCGATGTTGCGGACGTGTGCGGTTGCGTTTTCTTCGTCGATGATGACGTATGCGTCACAGATGTATTCACCTTGGTTGTACGGCTGGAGTTTAACCATTTTAGATTCCTTTCTTATCGGTTGGTAATTACATAATACACCACTGTTGAGTACGACACGCCGGAAAACAGAAAATGCCCGCCGAAACAAATCAGCGGGCATAATGAGAATCATTATCAATAGGCGAACTTGACCGGCACTAGCGGGAGCGCCCCAGCACCAAACGTCGAGACAACAAGAGGCCATGTAACATGCAACGCGGATAATCCATCGCTCCAAACACGGTTTAGCGGCTCAGTCCCATACTTTCCGCCATCAAGAGTGGGACGGCGCACACTCCAATCACCATTTCCGTCATGGTAGAGCAGTGTGCCTGTCTGGGTGATGTAATAGCCCTCCTCCGTTGGTATTCCCTGCATTGTCCTCATATTTTCTGGGAAACGATAATTGAGTGCGTCTTGCAATGCTTTCATCTCGTTTTCATCCCGGAACCTTAGCACGACCTTCCACCCGTCTTCCGTCGTAGTGGCAGCCAAGTCTCGCAATGAGTTGATAACAATAGATTCCGGATTCGTATACGCTGTGACCTTAATCATTTTTGTCCTTTCACTGATAAATTGGGGTGACGCTCACATGAGTCAGCGGGAACGCCTTGGCGCCAAGCTTCTTAATTACCTTGAGCCAATCGGTCTCGTAATCGTCGTTTTCTCCCAGCCAATTACAATGCGCTGGGCTGGTATATGGGTCTCCCTCGTCGTATGCTCTGATACTCCAATCGCCTTCCGTATCCTTGCATAGAAGTAGTCCGGTGGAGGTAAGGTATAGGCCTTCTTCTTCGGGCTCCTTGAATTTCTTGTCAAGTTTGATATTTTCCGGGAAAATATTGTTTAATCCGTCTTGGAGTGCCTGTAAATCTTCCGTGGAGTAAAACCCAATGTCCAAACACCTTGTATGGTCTTGGTTGAGTCGTTCGTTTATGGATGCCGATTTAACGCCATCGATACGTAGGCTGTTGATGCCATTCTCGTAAGCGCAACGGGATACTGTGATACTCATTTTTTGTCCTTTCATTCTGAAAACGGGGTAATGTTTACACGAGTTAGTGGTAGTGCGACTTTAGTTAATTTTTCGATGACATTTTGCCATTTCTCGTTGATTAAATGTAAGTGGGTTGGGTCCCATGCCAAGTATGGTGTAGTTGAGTCTTTGAATCGTATGACGCTCCACCCCCATTCATCTTTTAAGAGCAGTATTCCAGTTTGCGAGAGGTAATACCCTTCTTCTTTTGGTTCTCTGAATTTTTCGTTTACTCTGACGTTTTCGGGGAAAAGATTATTTAACTCGTTTTGGAATTCTTTCAAATCGTCCAAGTTGCTGAATTGCAGTCGCACGGTGTTCGTGGGATTGCATTTGCCTCGTTTTGCCCCGTGAATGGTCAGTGTTTCGCAGTCTTCGAATGATTGGTGGCTTACTTTTATTGACATTTCATGCCCCTTTCATTTGTTGGTTATTTTACATTATCGATTATACATGATTACGGGTGCGACACGCCGGACTCAATCTGGAAGCCGAAGAGGTCAGTTTGCGACTGCATCGCTTGAGTGAGATTCTGCATGTTACGTTCCGCGTTCGTGGCGGGCTTGCGTGCTTGCGGAGGGTCTGGGCGGTATTCATCATTCCATCGTTCGCCGTTGAGCCATGTGGCGAAATTTGGAATAAACCGGGTTTCCGTGTTGGCGCACTGCGCGGCAAATGCTTGCACCTTGGCTAGGAGGAAAGCACTGTTCATGCCTACTTTTGCTTTACGCCATGCCTTGTAAGCGGCCATCTTGGCCACATGCTTCGGGTAGATTGTCCACAGTTGTTCGAACGCTGTCGGGTATTCTTCGCGCTTATGTGGCGATTGTTCCGTCGGTGCGGGTTCGCGTGTGGGTTCTACCGTGGTAGTCGATTCTGGAGCTTGGTAAAGCGTTTTATCAAGCGTATCAGGCTTATAGGAATCAGACTGGACATTACGTTCTTCGGTGGTCACATGGTAGACGGTTGATTTACGCACGCCATTTGCCGCATATCTTGGCTCACGAGTAATAAGCCCTTTGGCCTCTAGCGATTTCAGCGCGGTATAGACGCTACGTTCTCCGCACATTGCTTCTGCGGCTATCGTGGCCACTGACGGGAAGCACTGCCCGTTATCGTCAGTGTGGTCTACAAGAACGATGTAGACGAGTTTTTCCAAAGTGTTGTCAAAGTGCTTTCCTCTGATGACCCAGTGGCGCATAGCACAAAAACCTTGAATATCTTGCATAGATAACACTATAACACAAGATTGACGACGTTGCAAAATTTTTTCTTTTAGTATTTTCTTTTTCTTACTATGGTTATACTTCCATTGGTTATTTTTACTATGGTTATACTTATCCCTGCATGTGGTGCAGGGTAGTACTGCATGTGGTGCAGGGTAGTACTGCATGTGGTGCAGGGTAGACATATGAGCGATATTTCCCATACTTTTGCAATACGGTTGCAATTTGTCGAAATGTCGTGTATGCTATGAGATATGACGAAATATTACACAGTGCGACAAGTCGCCGAACATTACGCAGTAACAACGCAAACCGTCCGCAGCCTTATCAAAGACGGTGAAATTCCCGCAATCAAGGTTAAAAGGGACTACCGTATCCCGGTCGAAGCCATAGAGGCTAAAGACCGAGCTGTATTTAAGGCGGCGTAAGTGAGTAGGTTAACCGCTGAAGGTGAAATAGAATGCGCGTTGAAAGCGCACATCACCCAGATGCAGGACTACGACCTTACCACACTGCAAGAGCAAATAGAGGCATTCCGAAAACCTAAACGGAAACGTCCACTAACCGCTCAACAACGCGAGCTTGAACGGGCACGTAAACGCCGATACTATCAAGCACACCGTGAGGAACGGTTACTGCATGACCGCGAACAATACGCGAGAATCAAAAAAGAATATCCCAGAAAATACGAGGAACGCTTAGCGCAGATACGCGAATACAAACGTTCGAAAAGATTGGAGCAAAACAAATGAACGACCCTATTCTGCTGATTGAACACGGTAGGCTCACCGGCGACCCTGAATTGAAGACCACGAAGACAGGTAAGCAGATTCTGCAATTCACCGTAGCCGGTAACGGTAGCCATAAGGATAAGCAGACAGGCCAGTATGTGGATGACTGCCAGATTTTCATCCGCTGTACGGAATGGGATGTTAACCGCGCGCAAGCCTTGCAAAAAGTGTTGCACAAGGGTAGTGAGGTGCGTTTGGAGACCGCTTTCAATTACACTTGCGCGACGGATAATAACGGACAGCCGCGCGTGTATTTCGACGCTCGATTCCCGAAGATTACCGTGTATCCACCCCGTCCGCCGAAGACTCAGCAACAGCAGACGGCTAATAGTCCGTCCAATTTCGACGATTTTGGCAATAGTGACGCTTGGGGTGAAACAGCATTTTGAAAACCAAAACGCTAACGTTTAACGCGTATGGCATGACTCCCGCACCTAAAGGTAGTTACCGGTTCGTGCGGGGGCACGCCATCCCCATGAGTAAGCGTGAGAAGCCGTGGCGTAACCTCGTGGCTGATAATGCGCGTATTGCAATGAATCGGGAACAGTTCACCCAGTTTGCCAAGGATGTTCCCGTGTCGGTGCGTATCACGTTTTTCATGTCGCGTCCTAAAACCGTGAAACGTCATATGCCTACCGTTCCGCCAGACATTGACAAACTGTGCCGTGCCGTGTTGGACTCCTTGACCGATGCGGGAGTGTGGGTGGATGATAGTCAGGTGGTTGACCTAGGCGCAACTAAAATCTACGCGTCCGGGCCTCATATTGGCGCGCATATCACAGTGGAAGGACTTGCCCATGAAGAAGCTTAAACAGAACATCGGCCATATCATTGGTAGTATCGCGGCAGTGTTAGTGTTGGTTGATTTTGCGTTGGTGATGATGCTTGCTTGCATCATGCTGTTCAGACTCATTCTAAAGGCGCTGGGCTTATGAGTTTGACATGGAAACAGCTGGAAGCGTTGAGTATCCCGCATAATTCAACGCCGATTGACTTGAATGACCCTGAAATAAAAACCATGATTGCGGAATGCCGTAAGCCGCATAGTGTGCAATTGGAATTGGAGGACTTCGAAGATGGGTGCTAAAAAAGGGACGGTTAACAATCCGACAGGCAAGGGTGGTTTCGGTGACCATCCGGAGAACGCGTGTAGGGGCAGGTGGAGGAAAGAAGACAGCTACACGTACAACGTCAATAAATACGGTCGCATGACTGACATTGAACTGCAAGAGGTCATCCTGCAAGCAAAGGGCGGCGAGCTTACACAATTCCAACGTGCCGCATTGCAAACCGTGTTGGACATGCAGAAGCGAGAAGGTTGGAAGAAGCTAGTTGACACTGTTGACCGCGTTGACGGCAAAGCGTTGCAACCGGTTGAACAGACAGTTAACGGCTATGTTCCACCAACCATTAATATTGAGTTCGTCAAGGGTGATGAAGATGAAGAATGATTTTTGGACTGTGCGCGAATGGCTTGAATTCGTCCAGTATCCAGCGGAAGACATGAGTTATGCCACTGTTCGTTTTGGCCGATTCATTTGGGATAATTGGCGACGTACGCGTGGCTCGAAGACTATCCGCATGGTGAGACGTAATATCAACGGTGTGCGGTCTGGATTGATGAAAGCATATCCGAGAGTAGAGAAAGCGTATATACTCCGGCTATACATGATTTGGCGTGATAAGGAGAGTAGAAAATGAGTCTGCAAATTATCGAAATGAAGGTTGCTGACCTCGTGCCGTATGCCACAAATGCTACACAGCATCCAGCCGAGCAGGTGACGCAGATAGCGGCCAGTATTGAAGAGTTTGGTATGAATGACCCAGTGGCCGTGTGACATGACGCGGACGGTGTGCCTATCATTGTGGAAGGGCATGGCCGAGTGTTGGCCTTGCAGAAGCTTAAGCGTAAGACGTGTCCAGTTATTTGTCTGGATGATTTGTCTGACGCTCAACGTCGCGCCTATACGCTTGTCCATAATCAGCTGACACTTAATTCCGGGTTCGATATAGATATGCTTAACAGCGAATTAGCCCAGATTAAAACCGATTTACCCTCGCTTGATATGGGCCAATTCGATTTACGGATTAACGATGATACGCCGGATAACGTTTATACTGCTAAAATCGATACGCCGGTGTATACACCACAATCCGATACCCCACCCGCTCTCTCCGCGCTATATGACCATTCTAAGACCGATGAACTTTTAACGTATATTAAAGCTAACATTAAAGATACTAAGTTGCGAAAATTCTTAACGCACGCGGCTTACCGGTTCACAGTCTTTAACTACGACCAAATAGCTGAATATTATTCACACCTACCACAAAACGAACGGAAGATTTTCGAAAAACTAGCCCTCGTTATCGTCGATTACGATAATGCTATTGAAAATGGGTTTATTAAAATGACCAAGACTCTACAAGCGTTAGCAGAGGAAGCGTTAACCAATGAGGAATAGTGCTGTTTTTATTCTCACTCGTAAACGTCCGTTTAATCAAAAAACATTTAAGACACTTAAACGACAACACTATACCGGTAAAACGTATTTTCTTTTAGACGATACTGACCCAACAATATCCGACTATATTCATGAATACGGCGAACAAAACGTTAAAATATTCAACCGTGGAAAGGTAGCCGAATATACCGATAGTATGGACAATTTCACTCCGCGTACCGGCATCCTCTACTCTCGTCAATATTCCTACGAATTAGCGCGTGATTTAGGAATTGATTATTTTCTTCAGCTCGATGACGATTATACGAGTTTTCAATATCGTTTCCCGTCCAACGGAAAACTTAAAAGGAGAGAATATTCCGACCTTGACAGAGTCTTTGAGACTTATTACGAAGCGTTGGATGATATACAGCTTTTAACCTGTGTTGCTTTCGCTCAAGGTGGTGACCTTGTGGGTGGGCAGATTAGGAATCCGTTTAAACGTAAGGCGATGAACGGTATTTTCTGCAAGACAGATAGAATATGGGAGTTTAAGGGTACTATCAACGAAGACGTTAACGGTTACACGACGAACCAGCAAACCGGCGCATTATGTATGACTTATTTAAATTCCATGCTTGTTCAAACGCAAACGCAGTCAGCTTGCGGCGGGATGACTGATATTTACGTTGATAGTGGTACGTATGTCAAAAGTTTTTACAGTGTTATTGCTAATCCTGCGGCGGTTAAGGTTAGCGTATTATGTGATTATAATGCCGATATTCCACGACCCCGGTTCCACCATAATTGTGTTCAAAATCATTACGCACCGAAGATTATACCTTCGGCGTGTTTGCCTGTCTGATGTGGTATATTATTTCTTGGCAAGAAAAGAAATTGAGCCATCTATCTATATATATAATTTAATTCCCGTCTAGCATTCCCTTTCATTTTGCGTTAGACGGGGCTGGAACGTTGCGCGAGTGGTTTAAGCGGGCACCCTGCTAAGGTGCTAACTGGCAACGGTTCGGGGGTTCGAATCCCTCACGTTCCGCAATCCTAACGTTAACCTAGGATAAGCGTTAGGCGGTTGAGTACACTACTCTTGCAGTGACTCAGACGAAATATAAAAGGGCGGCTAGCGAGCATGGTCGATAGTGAGGTAACATGTGCTCTCCGGTCAACGGTTGGCGGTCGATAGGATTGCGGCGGTAGCCCGCTAAAGTCCAAGCTAACCAATTTTCCCGTGGTGTAATAGGTAGCACGGCAGTCTTTGGAACTGCTTGTTTTGGTTCGAGTCCAGACGGGAGAGCGGAACATAATAGGCGCATGCGCCTATTATGTCATTGCTTGGATGTAGTTCAGTGGACAGAACGGGACGTGGCTATTTGTCGTGTCGCAACATGACTAAGTGTCACGTCTATATGTCGCGGGTTCGAGTCCCGTCAGCCCCCGAGCCGAGCGCCTATGAACATTATTGGCATGAGAGATAATGGAATGCGCCGAAATGCTCCCAGTCTGAAGCACTGGCTGGCATGAGATTGCAACTTATGCGTGTGATAATCTCATGGCATGTAAAGTAAAATTACAGCCCCTCTAGTCGCGCGATTAGAGGGGCGTTTCCATGCCAATTACTAGAATACGTTGTATGAAGATTCCTGATGATTATTCTAGTCTTTTCTGGTGGACTCACTCACTTACACCGCCCGCCCGCTATTTCGTTTTCGAGGGTGGCCGTAGTTCAGGCAAAACCACGACCATATGTCAGTCGTTAGTGTTGCGTGGAGCTGTCAAGTCTATTCGAGTCTTGTGCGCTCGTGAGTTCCAAAACTCGATTAATGAATCAGTGAAGAAGAGTCTTGAGGACTCTATACGCATGTTAGACCTTGGCGGATACACTATCACGAAAGACTCGATAGAGCACGAAAATGGGACTAGTTTCGTTTTCAAGGGCTTGCATAATGACCCCGAAACCACTGTCAAAGGTTTGGAGGGTATTGACGTTTGTTTTATCGATGAAGCGCAATTTATTTCCAAGCATTCACTGGATATTCTTCTGCCGACTATCCGCAAGGAAAACAGTACAGTCATTTTTGCCATGAATCCTCTGACACCGAAAGACGAGGTTATGGAGCGGTTCGTATGGAATGCTAACGAGCAGGTGAAAGCGCGAACCATCCACAGGCACGTCACCTATCGTACTGCGCTCAAGGCTGGACTACTGCCGCGGGAAGTGTTGCAACAAGTGCAGGAGGCTAAAGGGTCTCCCGACTTCGCGCACATCTGGGAGGGCAAGCCGACCGATAACGTGCTTAACCGCATCATGTCGTGGCAACAATTGCAGTCCGCAGAAACCACCATCATGCCTGACGGTGGCATAACCTTTGGTGTTGACGTTGCACGACTTGGAGCCGACAGGACAGCCGTAGCAGTCAATAGGGGCGGCACTATTATCGATTTAGTCAGTTGGAACCACACGCGTTTAACGGACTCGGCGCAGACCATTAGACAACTGGCAGACCGATACAATCCAGTCGCCATTAATATTGATGACTGTGGTGTTGGCGGTGGTCTAACCGACATGCTTATTGCTGACGGATTACCCATTCAGCCGATTAATTCCGCGTCACGAGCTAAAGACAACACGAAATATCCCAACATCAATAGCGAAATGTGGTTTACTTTCGCTGAGAAACTAGTAGCCGGTGACATACATTTCATTCATTCACTGCCTGATAAAAACGACTTGTTCGAAGAATTAAGCACGCGTGAATGGAAACTCACGACGAAGAATCAACGCCAAGTGCAAGCGAAAGCGGATTACAAGGCGGCAAATAATGTTGGCTCACCTGACCTTGCGGACGCGGTTTTATTGAGCGTGTACACGCCGGTTAAGTTGACAAGTTGGGATGTTGAAGTATTATAGATAGAGCCGGTAAAGCTTTGTCCTTTTTCTTTACCGGTGGTTGGTTGACTGGGATAAGCCCTCGCAGTGATTGCGGGGGCTTCCTAGTATAATGAGAACCGTTATCAATAAGCCTATTGAAAGACGGTAACATTGTCTAAACTCGGATATAAAATCAGAAGTTTCTTTACCCGTCCAACGTCCCCAGCATTGACTGAAGGATGGACTAGGGTTAGCGGCAGTGGAACGCAGGTAATTCCACCTTATGATGCGTACGCGCAGATTTTCCCATATTCCAACGCGATTGCGGGACGTTTCGCCACTATCATCCCCTACGCTGTTGACGCTCAAGGCGAGCGTATCAACCCGGCACCTCCCGCGCTCAAAGCATTGTACGCGCCTAATGACCAATTCTCGTGCCTTGAATTCCTGAAATTCATCGCCAATAGTATTCTCACCCAGTCGCATCTTGACATTCTGGTGTGGACGAATCAAGGCGGCTACATTCAACCGGGCGGCGAGATTACGCCGGACAATATCGCGGGCTATACGTTCCTCCCACAAGATAGCAGACAGTGGGATAGCAGTCACACGACTTGGACGCATCGCGTCACCATGACCATTAACGGACGTTTGGAAACTCGTACTTTTACTCGTAATGAGACTATTGCACTCAGCTATTCCACACATCCGCTTGACCCGTCGCGTGGCATCAGTCCCGCGCAGACCATCCGCAAGTGGGCAAACGTCGATGACATGATAGCGGATTACGAGCGTGGCTTCTTCGCCAACGGCGCTGTCCCAGCTGGCATGATGGGCATTGTGTCCGCTACCGCCGACGATTTCACACGCACAAAAAATCAGCTTGAACAGGCGTTCCAAGGCGCCGGACACAATAACGGCGTGGTCTATAACATGATTCCGGTAGACCCCCTGAGCGGTAAACCGTCAGATACCGGTAAATTGGTGTGGGTACCTTTCCAACAGTCCAATAATTCGCTCGACTTGTCCAGTCTTAACGACGTGGTAAACACTCGGCTTGCAAGCGCCCTCGCGGTGCCGGATATTGTGCGCGGTATCGATAATGGACAGACCTATGCCAATGCCGAGCAGGCCGAACGAGCCTTTATCGAAAATACCTTGAAACCGCTCTGCATGACGGTGTGGGACAAATTTCAGTTCGAGCTTGACCGAATCACGGGTGGGCTTGGATACGGCATAAATTTCACCCTCGATATTCCGGCACAGACTGATGTGCGCAAGGTGCAGGCCGACACTCAGGCAGTGCAGGTCGATACGCTTATCAAGCTTATCAATGCGGGGGCGAGCGTTGAAACTGCTGTGAAGGCATTGCGTTTGCCCGAAGAATATAGTGCGTTGGAACTGGAACCGGCTACACCGTCTCTTTTCGTGAAGCCGGAAGCCCCGCAGATTGTGCCACAGATTCAGGCCTCGAAAGATGATGACGTTAAGACGGAACCGGTAAAACCGGACGTTGAAGAATCAACCGTAAGTAAGGCATCTAAGCTAGTCCGCAAGTTCTACCGTGACTTGATTGACTTTAATCTAGCGGCGCATAGTTTTGCTAAGACTGACGTGGATAGTGTGGAAATTCAAGCCGAACTCGTTGATGGTCTTTTCTCGGTCTACGAGCCGCAAATAGTCGCATACGCCAACTCCACAGGCAAGACGATTATTCAAGCAATGCAGGAACTAGCCAAAACTAATCCAGACATTGCCAAGATTCTTGACGCTTGGACGCCCTCGCAGATTGCCCAACTTGTCGGCTGGGAGACCCTGCCGGATACGTTTGAAAAGGCGTACCGCAAGCAACTGACCAAGACAGTGACCGCTGTCACCGGTACCGCGAATAAGAGTATTGCCAAGATTATCTCGCAAGGTATCAAGGATAAACTGGATTACAAGGAACTTGTACATGAATTGTACGGATTGCTTGACGATGACCGAGCCGAATTGCTGGCCGGGAACGAGTTGAGGAATGCTGAACGCTTGGGCAATCTCTACAGCGCGCAGAATCTCAGCAGTAAAACCGGCGTGACCTTGAAAAAGGTCTGGCACACTAGCGGTTTGGATGCCGGTAGCGAGCAGAAGCCGTGCCCATTCTGCGAGCATATGAACGGCAAAGTTGTGGGGCTTGCGGAAAGCTTCATGGACGAGGGCGATTCCATTGATATTGACGGTGAGACCTTCACCAATGATTATGTTTCGATGGTTACGGCGGCGGCTCACCCGCGCTGTCGTTGCACGCAGACTTACGAGGTGGCGTGATGGAAATCAAGTGCAAGAAGTGCGGAAGGTTTTTAGGCGAGACGGAGCATAGTATCCGCCTTATGCTCAAGTGTCCTAACTGCCGTGCCTATCTGCTCTATCACATCACCATGCTTAGTGAAAATCATTCTCATTAATAGTGTTAGAATCAGTGTAGAGCAATAAAGCCCCGTAAGGACGCTCAAAACGTAAGGAAATAGGAATGCAACAGACACTCACATGCGACGCGAACAATGTCAGCAGTGACGGCCACACGTTGACGTTCCTCGCCAACTCCGGTACGCGCATGACCAATGGCTACACGGTAGACCTTGCAACACTGCAAGCCCCCGTGAACGACGGCCAACTCAAGCTCGTAACCGACCTGACCGACTCCGACCGACTGACCTTGCCACTACTGCTCGACCACATGCCGAGCATCACGGCTCAAGTCGGAATCATCGAGAAACTTTGGTTTGATGATGACGGATTAATGGCTCAGGCTCGACTAAGCGACAATGAGCAAGGCCAGAACGTGCAACAGTTGGCAAGTGAAGGAATGCTAACGAACTCTTTCAGCATCACAATCGACTTCGACAATGACCCCGACGAAAACGGTGTAATCCATAACGCCGAACTAGTTGAGATTAGCGTAGTCTATCGAGGTGCCGACAGTAAAGCCGTATTCCGTAGTCTAAACAATATCGAAGGAAAAATAATGGAACTCAAGAACAATCTCACCAAGGATGAAGCACAATCCCTGATTGACCAAATCACGGACGTTATCAATGGTCTGACTGAAAAGGAAGGTGACAATACCGAGCCGGAAGAGCCGATGCAGTCCAACGAGGCAGAAAATAGTAAGGATGGTACCGTGGCTAATGGTCGAACCAATATTATCATCAACAGCGCGGGCGGTGCGCGTCAGTCTCTCGCCAAGACCAGTGACCCGCTGAAGGACTGGTTGAAGAGCGAGGATGCTACCAAGGCTTACGAGCAGGCGTTGTGGCGTACCGATAATCAGGGCGTGCAGGGCTTTAAGACTGCTTGGCGTGAGGAACTGGCACGCCACGCCTATGCCGACAATGCTTCCATTGATGAAGCTAGTGTTGGCAAGCTTGTCCCGACAAGCGTTATTACGGAGATTGAAGACGTTCTCAACAAGGCTAGCGAACTGTGGCCGCTGTATCGTAAGCTTGATGTGGACAGCTTCACCGTTGGCGCTCAGCTGGCAGGCTTGACCGATGATACTCGCGCTCACGGCTACAAGGTTGCCGACTATGGTACCTCGAAGAAGACCCAGAAGTTTAATCTGGTTGAGCGCAAGTTGGCCGCAGACTTCGTGGTCAAGTACGCAGTGCTGAACAAGGGCGATATCCGCCGCACCGACAAGCCCGGCGCACTCGTCAAGTATTTGCTGGCCGAAATGCCGAACTATATTCTGCACGCTATCGACCGTCAGATTATTCTTGGCGGCTATACCGACCTTGATTTCTTCCGCTCCGTGCAGACCGATGCTAAGGACACTTCCAGCGAGTTCGCGGGGAAGAATTTCGTCTTGAGCGCGGCCGAGGGTAATCGTGCTAATCTCGTGCTTGATGTGGTCGGCCTTGCATCCAAGATTACCGCCACCGGTACCAAGGTGCTCGTGCTTAGCCCCGATACCAAGGTGGATATTATCACTGCCGCAGATGGCATTGGCCGTCCGCTCGTCGGCTACGGTAATGATAATCTCGCCGCCTACCTTGGCGTGGATAAGGTTATTACGCCGGACTGGTGGACTGAAGAGGATGACACTAAGACCCGTGCCGTAATCATCGTTCCGGAAGCGTTCGGCATTGTCGGTGACACGTCTATTAGCGCGTTCACCAATTTTGCTCTGAAGACCAATGAGCAGGAATACCTGAGTGAAATCTTCGCTGGTGGCGCTCTGACCAAGGTCAAGAGTGCCGGTATTCTGACTCCGAAGGCTGGTGCCTGACGATAAGTGACGGGGGTAGGGTTACGACTCTACCCCCTCGTTTTTAAGGATTAGACATGACTAATATTTATGCTCGCATTTCTGACGGCGACGCTCCGGAAACTCGACAGGTCACACAAGTAAGCTTTGTTGACGACTCCGGTAAACACATTGATATTGGGGCAAGCGGCGAAATGGGTACTGTTTTGACCAAGCTACGCGCAATCACAGCACTTGCAAGTGATGCAGCCCTAACTACGGTCATTGCTAAGGTTAACGAGATTCTGACAGCTGTAGCTAAGGAATAACAGACGGTAGAATAGGGGTATCACAATAGTGGTACCCCTTTTTCTATTTCGAAAGGAAAACTAAGTTGGTTTTTATCCCGATTGATAACATTGGCGGTGAGAACGCTCGTAAATGGTTGCCGACCATTCTGCCCGCATTGCAGAAACTTTTATGTGGCGCAATGGTGTCTCAAGCTACCGGAGTCAACCCAGCCATCGTGAGTGAAGATGGTCAAACAATTGTTCTAGCCGCATGGTATAGCAGTATTACCAGAGTGACGGTTAACGATAATCCAGTCGCATTCACATTCAATCCGACTGTGGGCGACATGGATTACACTACCGGTCAAGTTGAACAAATGTACGGCAACACACTCACCCTCGAAACCAAGATTGAGCCGGGCACTGTCGTAACCGTCGCAGGAACATACGGTTTCGATACCCTCCCGGCTAGTCTGCAAGCCGTGTTGTCAGGCATGGTCAGTGCAATGCAACGACATGCGGACGAAACGGATATAATCGCCAGCAAGAGTATCGAAGACGTTAGCGTGTCCTACCAACGGAACACAGCCACGGACACACTCACTCAAGCAATCCAACCATATCTAAGCGTCATTAACATGTGGAGTCTCTGCGAGAAGCCGTTAGGCGTCGGAGGTATCGCGACACCCAACACACTGCCAGTAGTACCGTATTGGATTGGGGACGGTGACGGTCTTGGATTGTAATCCATTCAAACTTTTTCCCGACCAAGTGGAAACCGTCGAACTGTGGAAGTATGCGAGCAGTGAACGAAACAACAAGAAGCTAGCGGACGTACACGCGATAATCAAGCGTTCAACCAATTCCGACGCGTTCGGAGACTATGGCGTGCGTATCGCCACTCGCCGATTCCACCTGCAAGTCGAAGACATACCAGCAGACCTGCGAGACCCGGACATGCTGTTAGACCTGATAGTCAAAACCAAAAACCGGGCGTTCAAAATCACTCAAGCAAGTCAAGGTGACGACATGACCACTGGGAAAACACGGTTCATCACCGTCTACGCTCAACCCTACGGAAGGAGCACACTATGAGCCTACACGTCACAATCAATAAAGGCGTGTATGAGCAAGGCCGTCAAGCCATGCGTAATGGTCTAGCCCACATGCTCACCGATATCCACAAGGATGCAGTAACCAACGCCCCAATCGGTAAAGCACCCGAAGACAAACACCCCGGACTATTGAAAGATTCAGGACGTTTCAAACTCCAAGGCATGAAAGGCTATGTCGCCTTCGGTGGCGGCAGAGTCCCATACGCCAAACGACGAGAATACGAAAACCATCGACACCCCGGCACAAGATTCTACCTACATCGTGCAGTAGCTAAAGCCCAAGCCCACGCGGACAATTACTTCCAAAGGATACTAAAATGATTGAACTGGCAGTAGCATTAGACCTAGCAGAACACGGCTTCGGCACCTATGGGGAAACCATCTTCGTAAACGAGTCGCCTATCCTCGATACTGGAGCGGTAAGCAGTAAAGATGGCATATGGATAACCTCAACCACCGTAAGCAACGGCAACGGGCATTACACTGACCAACTCACCATAAGCACCCGCTTCTACGATGTAATCCGACAAGGCGAATACCTCCTAAAACTCATAGAATACATCAACACTCAACTAGTAGACCAATGCACGCTAAGCTGTCAACCCGAAAGCCCAATAATCTACCACAAACTCACCATAAGCCCCGCAAGCAGTATAGACCTAGACGCGGTAGACAATGAAGGCCACTACGTGAAAAGCATCCACTTCACCATCACCTACCCACTCCCAGATTTAAGTGGGGTAAAAGTGATAAGCTAGGAACTAAGCAGAAAACGATAATCATTCTCAATAAGGAGTAACACAATATGGCCACCACAGACTACAGTCTAATCGGCAAGAAAACCGTATACATCGGGCAAGAAGAATTTGCGCCCGAACTCGTCGGCTCCGATGGTATCACTATCACACTCACCCCAAACACGGTGGACGTGGAGTCTCAAGCCGGAACTATTAGTATTCCTACCGGCACCTATAGCGAAATCAGCGCCACTATTCCACTCATCATTCCGAACATGGCAGTACTTGGCCGCATCTTTCCAAGTCTTGCTACTAAGGGCACGGCAGGCACCAAGGTCACTTTCGGTGCGGGAGAATGCTCCGCAATCACTAGCGAGCCTATCGTTATTCATAACACTTGTGACGCAGATAGTACTAACGACGTGTATATTCCCGCCGCTCTAATTCAAAACGGTGGCGAGTTCACTATCGGTAGCACGAGTGACCCGGTGACTATCGAACTTAACGTGACCATGCTCCCTGACGAGAAGGGTTACGTTAACTTCGGTTGCAGTGACCCGTCTAAGCGTACCAAGTATGACCCGGAACAGCAGAAGTACGTTGACGTGGTGGACTCGGCAAAAGCCAACACCGTCCAGAAGTAAGGAGTCTAAACAATGTCTGAAATCGTCACTATCGATACTCGCGAACAGACCGAGAAACACACTTTCAAACTGATTACCTCCAATAATCCCGAAGGCACTGTGTTCACTGTGAATCCTATGGGTGCGGGCACGTATCTGAAGTTCATGGACAAGGTGAAAACGCTCCAAGCGTTGAACGCTCAGGACATGAGTAGTAAGCAATTGTTGAAGATTCAAAACGACTTGTGCAATCTGCTTATCCCGCTCGTCTCCCCGACCGACGAGTTTAAAACGTGGGCTGAGGAAGCGGAACAGAAATACCCGCTAGCATATCAGGCGGTTATGCGTCAGATTATGCGTTTCGTTTTCGGTAAAACGTATTTCTAATTGGGGGTAGTCAATGACGGTGCATAAGGTCATTGACGATTTTACGCCGGAGCAGTTAGCGAAGCTTAAAGCCATGCGGCAGGCTGAAAGCAAGTCTAAGGCTTCGGCGTTTTTTCGTGATGATGAACTACTACTGGCCGAGTTCGGCAAATATTACGGTTGGCAGGCTGTCCGAGACGTGCTAGCTGACGAGGTGAGTTACGAGACTTTCATAGCCTTACTTAACGCTGGGCGGAGTCTCGCAATCCGGGAACGCATACTACACGTGAATGACATGTATGTTGCGTTTGGTGCGTCGCAAGCCAAAAAGGGAGACAAAGTGTTGAAACAATATGTGAAGCAGTTGGAACGGAGTATGTGATATGGCGCAAGCGGGTGAGATTCGTTTCGATGCCATTATCGACACGAGCGGCTACGAAAAAGGCGTGAAGGACATCCAGAACGCTACCGACGAGATTAAAGAATCAGCGGAGCAGGCGGACAAGGCCACCGAAGATGTTGGCAAGAACGGTGGTAAGAACGCGCCAAGTATTAAGGACGCGTTCAGTAAAACGTTCGACGGGATTAGTGACCTTGCGGACGGATTAGGCTTGAGGCTACCTAGCAAGCTTGTGAAAGTCGCGAGTATTGGTGGCGCTCTTGCCGCTGTGGGTGGCGTGTTCAAAACCGGTATTGACTCGGCGATTAGTCAGATTGATGTGCAAGGCACTTTGGACGCCCAACTGGGTAAGGGTAGTGTGGCCGCTCAAAACGCTGGCAAGGTGGCGGGCGAACTCTACCGGCAAGGCTGGGGTGAGAGTTTGGAAGACGTGGCTAATGTCGCGTCTAATGTCAGTCAGGTGATTCGTGGTATCGGTGATGGTGATTTAAACACTGTCACGAAGGCTACGGAAGTGTGGGCTCAAACGTTTGACGCGGACGCGGGTGAGAGCGTACGTGGTGTGAAAGTCCTTATGGAAAAATTCGGTTTGAGCGCTCAGGATGCTACCGACCTTATGACCAAGGGTATGCAGAATGGTCTGAACTATACGGACGAACTCGCTGATAATCTTAGCGAGTATGGTGGCCGGTGGGCTGAAGCCGGTACGTCCGCGCAAGAATATTTCTCACTGCTTCAGGCTGGCGTGGATAGTGGCGCCTACCAACTGGACAAGGTGGGAGACTTCCTTAATGAGTTCCTTACCTCTCTGACGGACGGGCGTATCGAGCAGAGTATTGGAGAGTTTTCGAAGGGGACTCAGGACGTTTTCAACAATTTCAAGAGTGGTAAGGCCACTGCGGAAGACGTGTTGAATGCTGTTATCGGTGAAATGGGCACCATGACCGATAAAACCAAGGAAGCTAGTCTAGCGTCAACTTTATGGTCTAGTCTTGGTGAGGATAATGCGCTTGGTATGATTGAAGCTCTCGGCAACGTGCCGAACAGTTATGAAAATATCAAGGGTGCTACAGATGAAGCCGCAGACAGCACAATGAGCATCGGTCAACAGTGGGAAGCGTTCAAACGTACCATGAGTGGCACACTGGGTGACGCGTTCACACCATTTGTTAAGGGCTTCTTAGACGGTTTGACTGATATGACGAAGAAGTTTACCGACTTCGTTAATAACACTGATTGGAGTGGGTTAGCCAATATTCTGGGTAGTGTTGGTAGTGTTGTCGGCAAGGCGTTCGAAGCAGTCGGCAATTCAATCCAGCCAGCGCTTGACCTCCTGAAAGCATTTTCCGATTGGTTTAGTGCGAATAGTACGTGGATTGTTTCGGCACTTGTTGGTATCGGCGCCGGTTTTGCTGTGTTCAAGACCGCGCAAATCATTAGTACCGTGGTCGGTTTTCTTCAGTCGTTCAGTCTTGCGGAAACTGCCGCTACAGTAGCGCAATGGCTGTTTAACGCGGCTATGGCGGCTAATCCGCTGGTGTTGGTTATCACGCTATTGGCGGCGCTCGTAGCTGGTTTGGTTTACTTTTTCACGCAGACTGACGCGGGTAAACAAGCATGGCAGGACTTCTGCCAGACCATGCAAGACTTGTGGCAAAACCTTTGCGACTTCTTCCAAAACATTTGGGATAACATTACTAAGTTTTTCACCGACGCTGGGACGAACATTCAAAACGCGTGGAATGCTGTCACAGATTGGTTTAGCGGTATCCCCGGCAGAATCAAGGGTTTCTTCAACGATATTGGCGCATGGTTCGGGAGCAAGTTCCAAGAAGCCAAAGACGCTATTGTGAACAGATTCAATGAGGCAGTGGGCTTCATCACGGGTATCCCCGGCAGAATCAGGGATTGTTTCAATGGCGCGGTGAACTGGCTTAAGGATGCTGGCGGTAATATCGTTCGCGGCTTGTGGAATGGTATCAGTGACATGTTTAATTGGGTGCGTGATAATATTCTTGGCTTCGGTGGGAATATCGTCAAGTGGGCTAAGCAGGCGTTGGGTATTCATTCTCCGTCGCGAGTCATGGCCGAAGAGGTTGGCAAGTATATTCCGTCCGGTATCGAAATGGGTATCAAGGCTAACACTAGTGGTTTGATGGATTCGTTGGACTCGTTGAGTTTGGATATGGTTGACGCGGTTAAGGTGCCGACTACTACTACTGGCTCACTGCCGGTGTTTGATGCTTCTTCGAGTGGTGTCACGTCCGCATTGCCGTCCACTAATATTGTGATTGAGAAAATGCAGGTGCGTTCTGATAATGATATTCGTCTGATTGCTCAGGAATTGAACCGTTTGCAACGTCGTGACTTGAAGAGGGTGTGAAATTGAGAATCGTTTTCAATAACACTGATTTAGCTACCGTCCTACCTGACACCGTGCTTTATATTGGCAACGTTACGGGGCGTGAGTTCGTAAGCCCGGACGTTACCACGGTAGCATATAAGGGTGCGCATGGTAGCCGATTCGTCGGCAATCGTTATCCCGCGCGTGATATCAAAGTGGAAGTAACCGTTATCGGCTATTGTTTCCAAATGATGCCATCTTACGCGTCTAAGCTTATGAGCGTGTTGGCAACCGACGTGCCCGCTAGCCTGTCTTTCAGTGACCAAGAGGGCACGTATCAGGCTATCGTTAGCGCGATTGACTTGGAAGAGCATGAGACTTACGCGAACGGTACTATCACGTTCACGTGTCCTGACCCGTTCCGTTATGGTGCCCTGTATGATATTGATTTCGACACGCTCCCGACTGACACGTTGCACACCAATTACAATGTCGAACCGGTTTTTAATCTTGTGGTGAACAAGTCCGCCAACAATTTCAGTATGAATGTTAACGGCTACGTGCTCACTTTGGACATGCAAGTCGCTCAGGGTGACGTGATAGTGGTCAACAGTGAGACGCGTACTGCTACCGTTAATAACAAGCTGACAGTATTGGAAACGTCCGGCACGTTTCCGAAATTAAGGCAGTCGGGGAATACGGTTAGGTTCTATCCTGACTGTGGTGGCAATGGTTCGTATACTGCGAGGTGGCTGTGATGCTGGCAGAAGACACTATCACCCTTGTGGGATTGCAAGGGCATGAACTTCGTACGCTCAGCCCGCGCGCGGAATGGACGTTCGACCAACGTTCCGACTCCACTAATCAGCTCACCGTCACTGTTGGCACGGATGAAGCAACCGACGTTGTGGGCGACATGGAACTATTATTCCAACACCGTCGATTTGTCATTAACGAAGTGAACCGCACGCGCGACACGGAGACGTGTGAGATTATCGCGGATGAAGCGCAGGCTGAAATGGCTTCAATCGAGGTTGAGTCATTCCAAGTTGAGAAGGCGAAGTTGAGTGCGGCAGTCACGCAATTGTTGTCTAACACGCTTTGGACGGTTGGAACGATTGAGGATGATACGCGCACGATTTACGCCGACCTGCAAGGCAAGAAGGTCACGGAATTGTTGACGTGGTTGGCGAATCAGTCTAACCAAGTGTTATCGTTCGATTCCGCGCATCGTAAAGTTTCGTTTATCAAACGGGATATGACGCCTTCCGGTGTCGTGTTTAATTATGATGTCAACATGGCAAATCTTAAGAAGACTGAGACGCCGCCGACTTGCACGGTATTGCATCCTATCGGCGCCAACGGGCTGACTGTGGCGAACGTGAATCATGGCAGTGAGTTGGTTGAGGACTTCGGCTGGTACACGTCTTTGGGCATGAGTGAGAATGAGGCGCGTGCCCGATTCACGAAACGGCAGGAATGGCAGGACGAACGTTACACCGTCGTGCAGAATCTACTGGATGATGCGAGGAAGAAACTCTCCGTGTCCGCCTATCCGACGCTATCTTACGATTTAACAGCTGTTGACGGTATCAGTGATTTACGTTTGGGTCAGCAAGCGTACGTTTGGGATAATGTGCTTGACGTGCGCGTGTTGACAACGGTTAGTGTTATTCACACGTCCAGCGTTCACGATGACGATAGTGTGACATTGGATTACGTGCCACCATCGTTTACGATTGCTACCGATGATACTACCGGCGATACTACATCCACGACGGAGGCTAGCGTATTCCAAGCATTCAACGACACGGAATATGCGCTAGGTGATACGGCCACGCGAGTCCTGCCGTTGAGCATCAATGTTTACTCGGATACCATGCTTGAGTGCAATCTATGTCTAACCGTCAAAACCACGACTGCTGGACTGCTTGAAGGCTATTTTCTTTTGAACGGTGAGAAGGCGGGCCCGCGTATCATGCAGACATGCGCGGAAGGGTACGTCACTATCGGCCTCCCGTTCCTGATTACAAACGTTTCGAGCAATGACCAGACAACGCTTGACTTGTATCTTAAGCATGGTGGTGCTGGTAGTCTCGCTATCAATGACGCGCAAATCTATATTTCAGCTAAGGGCGCGTATGGTGGTATCATTAACGAACGTCCTGACCGGCGTGTGGTTGACGCTGTGGAACGTTTTAAACGCGAATGGCGTAACGTTGAGGGTGCAACGTCTATCATATTCCCGGAACGCAACGACACTACTGTTACTGAGGTGGTGGAACGGTTTAAGACTGAATGGCGTGAAACTGAAGACGTTGTTAATCCGATTGTGTGGCTTGAGGATAAGACGCTCACAATCACTAACGCCGAGGATGATACCGTGTTTACGCTTATCCTGCCGGACAAGAGTCAACGTGAAATGCATGCTGTTGTTGACGGGGCTACCACGTTTGACTTGAGTACGCTTGGTTTGACTGGTTCGACTAAAATTATAGTAAAGGAACTTGACGTGAGTGTCACGGTGACGCTTTGAAAGTGAGGGGAAATATTTTGAACGAGTCAGTGGAACGGTTGAATATCATGCCGCACGTGAAAGGTCACGTGGCCGTGGATGTGATGGAGGATGGACGGATTGTAGACCATGCTGAGCATGATAATTACGTTAGCCCGTTCGTTTATGACGCGTTACGAAAGTATGTTAACGCGCATTTCATGATGTTGCATGATGGAACGAATTTGTACATGCAAGGTTCCGCATTTGACCGATATGCGCTGAATAGTGTTTTTATTCTGACCGACTACGCGGGGCCTGTCAATACTCGGGAACGTGTGATTCATGGCACTCCACTGAGCTACGGTTATCATCAACATGTTTCCAATAATACGAATGAGTGCAGTTTTAATCAGGTTGAATCATATCGCAAGGCGAACTCGTTGCGTTTCGTGTTTGATTTTTCAACCTCGCAAGGCAATGGCACGTTTCAAAGCATTTATAGTAGCCCATCCACGAGTAATCCAAACTATTTTGCAGGATACAAGCTTTTGGCAAGTAGTGATGCTCGTTGGTTTACTGCTTACTGTGATGGCAAAATTTACGTGTCGAGCGAGGATAGTCTTACCGTGTTCACGGTGGATGATTGGATTACAAGGCTTAACGGTGGTGAGTGGGATAGGCAAACCGTGCAAGTTCCTAACGCCGGATTATATGACAATACATCTTTAACCGCGTATAATCATTCCATTTATTGGGTTAACGGCCAGTCTGTTTGCAGTGCGCCGGTTTCTGATTTAACTAACGTGACAACGCATAATATCGGAGATTTTGGTGACAATATTTCTTACTCCGCGATTCGTAACTCGTTTTTCATCTCTATTTCGAATACCGAGGTAAGGGAATATTCAACCTCGTTCGAGGTCAAGAAAACCTTCACTGGCGATTATGGGAGTTCTTTTATTGCTGCCATGCCGGAGGAAAACAGTGTCCTAATCGGCACTCGCGTATATGATATTGATGATAATGCCAACGCGTTGAAACCATGCGCCCGATGGCAAGATGCAGAAAATTTTTTTGACATGTCGTTTATAGGCGGGTTCGCGTTAGCACATGGCGCTTACACGTGGACTGGTTTGTATCTTGGCACCCAGTATTTCAGTCGTGCCCGATTGGACAAGCCAGTGACGAAGAACAGCAGGCAGACAATGAAAATCACTTACGATTTCAACATGCCCCCGATTGATTGGGAGCATTGATGGAGACGGCAATATTGTGCGCCATCCTCGGCAGTCAAACGGTGACCATCCTCGTACAATGGGTGTTAAGCAAAATCGATGCGAAACGCAACCCATTACGCGATGGCGTGAAAGAACTCTTGTTCTGCAAGTTGAAACAGTTCGATGAACAACGGGAACGTAACGGGTTCGTGCCCATCGCGGATAAGGAAACAGTGGAACGTGTCTACACAGCCTACCATGCTTTAGGCGGTAATGGTGTGGGCACTGAGATAACTAACAAGATTCGTACTTGCGCAAGCAGTAAGGGGGAAAAATGAAACGAACACCTAAACATAAGCGTATCAAGCGAAGCATGGTCAAGCCGGTTGCCTGTCTGGCATTGAGCGCGACTATTATGCTTTCGCCTAGCGTGGCGTTGGCGAACATGAATGGAGTGGACGTGAGCGGATGGCAACCCGCGAACATCACGCGCACTATTCCGGCTGATTTCGCTATCGTCAAGGCCACCGAGGGTGTGGACTTCACTAACACTTCGTGGGTTAGCCAGATTACTGGCGCTATCGAAACTGGCAAGATTCATGGACTGTACCATTATGCGAATGGTGGCAGTGCGATTGCGGAAGCCGACTACTTCGTTAACACGGTAGGCTCTTATGTTGGCCGTTCCATGCTCGTGCTGGACTGGGAGAGTTACCGTAATGTCTCGTGGGGTAATGGTAATTGGGTGCGTCAGTGGGTTAATCGCGTGCATGAGCGTACTAGTGTTTGGCCGGTGGTTTATGTGCAAGCTTCTGCCGTGTGGCAGATTCCGCAGGACGTGCGCCAACATTGCATGCTGTGGAAAGCTCAGTATGCGAGCAATGCCGTCACTGGCTATCAGTCTCAGCCGTGGAATGCTGGAAGTGCTGGCGAGGGCATGTTGCAATACACGTCTCACGGTATGCTGAGTGGCTATCAAGGTTTCCTTGACCTTGACTTGTTCTTCGGGGATAAAACCGCTTGGGGTCGGATTGCTTGCGGTGAACGTAGTGGGTGCGTGCCTAATTCGTTCGCTAATACTGGCACCACTACCACGGTGAAGCATGATACGCCGAACACTACGTCTAATGGTGATGTGAATCAGATGGCGAACGACGTTATCGCGGGCAGATACGGTAATGGCGCGACGCGTCGCGCACTCTTGGGCGGATATTATGATTCGGTTATGAGGATTGTGAATAATCGTTTGGGATGCGGTACGGCTCAATCCTCTGCGCAATGCGTTTACGTTCGGTCTGGTGACACGTTGAGTTCGATTGCATCACGCTATGGTGGTAGTTGGACTGAGTGGACGGGCTACCGCTCCGGCAATCCGAACATCATTTATGCGGGTGAGCGTGTTTGCCGTCGAGGGACTAACGTTTCCACGGGGGGAGCACGTCGTTACACTGTCCTGTCTGGTGACACGTTGAGCGGTATCGCGGCGCGATATAAGATTAATATGAGTCAGATTAAGGGTTATCGTTCAGGCAATCCTAACGTGATTTATCCGGGCGAAACCTTGTATTGGTGATTGGAGTAAATTATGGATATTACTCAGGCTGAGACTATCGCGGTCGCTATCGTCGGTTTGGTTGCTCCCGTGTTCGTGCAGGTTGTTAAACCTATTCTGCCGGATAACATGACAGCCTTGTTTAGTCTCGCGGTTAGCATTGTTTTGGGCATGTTAGCTATCGCGGCTGTTGGCGGTTTCAACCACGGTTATACGTGGGGTGTTCTGCTTGTTGCTGTTATTGGTGTGTCGCAGACGGTTTACACTGCTGTTAATCAGGTGATGGGCGGCAAGCTTGGGAAAACGTTTGTTGACGAAAACGAGTTAGCCTAGTATAATGTGAAGTGCTGAAAGTTTTGGCGATTGACTTTTAGTGCTGTCATTGATAAGCCGCACGGTTTCCTTTCACCGTGCGGCTTCTCCTTTTTTAAATGTCTTTCAACCCGTCCCACGTTTGCACTGGAATGCTTTCTGGTCGTGCGAATCCTGAAACGATTAATCCCAGCCGTTCGGCTTCTTTCACATTCTCGTGTACCCAACCGTGGCAACCGGTGGTGCCTGACCCGCAGAGGGTTATGAGGTTCGAACTGGAATGCATTTCAGCATAGGGGTGCGAGCGTAAGCGCCGGTGGTGGATGGAGTAGCCGAAGGGCGTGTATCTTATGTCTCGTCCGCATCTCACACACCGGTAGTGGTCGCGTTCCAAGACGTTACGCCGGGTTTCTTCGGTTGGATTATTCTCTTTTGGTTTGCCTTCTTTCGCTAGCATTATTCCTCCGATTGCTCCACGCAAAATTCTGCTAATTGCGCGAGTACAACCGCCAGCATGGCGTAGCTGTTCTTGCTGAGGGTTTCGGCTTCACCAATCGTGTAGGTTTGTTTTTCATTATTGGTGGTGTAGCGTAGTTTTTCTTCCACCATTGAGTCGGCTAGTTCAACGCTGACATGCACAATAAGTTCTGGCATGTTTTTCATTTTGTTCCCTCCCTTGGTTGAAATGATGCGACTTGTTCGCCTTCATCGTCAAAAATTGTTGCGGCGTCTCCGTGTTCCACTGTTTTTCTTGCTGTGGCTACGGCTTGGCTGAATGTGGCGCATACATAATCGACGCCGTTGAATCTTACTACATACATGTTTTATTCCTTTCAGTTGGGTGCCCCGCCCTTGCGGGCGGGGCGGGGGGGGGG